>Ga0068857_100006026_pt1 | contig 10352 bp, 10 predicted proteins | sample KBSCornC72_FD_66591 | JGI IMG/M metagenome (GOLD analysis project Ga0068857, IMG submission 66591) | Corn rhizosphere microbial communities from Kellogg Biological Station, Michigan, USA - KBS Corn C7-2 | ecosystem: Host-associated > Plants > Roots > Rhizosphere > Soil ...
AGGGATAGCCGTGGAAATTAAAGATCACCGGCTTGTCTTTCGTAAATAGGGAGTCGAAATCGCGCGCGGAGAGCCCGTGCGGATGTTCGGTATCGGGCTGAAGCCGGTACAGATCCACCACGTTGACGAAACGGATCTTCAGATTTGGAAGATTCTCCCGCAGGATGGCAACGGCGGCTAGCGCCTCTTGTGTAAGGATGTCTCCGGCACTGGCCATCACCACATCCGGCTCAGCGCCTTCGTCATTGCTGGCCCACTTCCAGATGCCGATGCCCTTGGTGCAATGGACCACCGCGGCTTCCATCTCCAGGTACGCCAGGTGCGGCTGCTTGTCGGCGACGATCACGTTGACGTAGTCTTCGCTGCGCAGGCAATGATCCGCCACGCTCAGCAAACAGTTGGCATCGGGCGGCAGATAGATACGCGTGACACCGGCGGACTTATTGCTGACAACGTCTAGAAAACCGGGATCCTGATGCGTAAATCCGTTGTGGTCCTGACGCCACACCAGCGACGAGATCAGCAAGTTCAGTGATGAGATCGGAGCTCGCCACGCGACTTCGAGCTTAGCCTTCTCCAGCCACTTCGCATGCTGGTTATACATGGAGTCGATGATGTGGACGAACGCCTCGTACGTGTTCAAGAGTCCGTGCCGGCCGGTTAACAGGTAGCCTTCCAGCCAGCCTTCGAGCGTATGCTCGCTGAGCATCTCCATCACGCGGCCGTCCGCGGCGATATCGGTCCCATCGGCGTCCTCAGGCTTGATCGCGGCCATCCAGGTCTTGAGACTCGCCTGATACACATCCTGAAGTTTATTGGACGCGTTCTCATCCGGACTGAACAGGCGGAAGCTGCTCATGTTGTTCCGCATGACGTCGCGCAGAAACTTGCCGAGAGTTTCCGTGGGCGAGATCTCTTTGGTTCCAGGACCACTCATGGCTATCGCGTAATCGCGGAAGTCCGGAAGCGCAAGAGCCTTGCGCAGCTTTCCTCCGTTGGCGTGCGGGTTGGCGCTCATCCGGCGATCTCCAGCCGGCGCCAGCTCACGCAACTCCGGAATGAGCGCGCCGTTTTGGTCGAAAAGTTCCTCAGGCCGATAGCTGCGCATCCACTGTTCGACGATCCGCAGATGCTCGGGATTCGATTTCACGTCGAGCACCGGCACCTGGTGCGCGCGCCAGAAATTCTCGACCTTGTGGCCGTCCACTTCCTTTGGTCCGGTCCAACCTTTCGGCGATCGTAGGATGATCATCGGCCAGCGCGGTCGTTCTGGCTTCCCGGTTCTGCGTGCTTCTTCCTGAATCGCACGGATGCGCAGCACGCATGTCTCGACGGTCGCGGCCATCTTCTGGTGCATCAGCTCGGGGACGTCGCCTTCGACGATGTGCGGCTCCCAGCCATAGCCTTTGAACAGGATCTCAAGCTCGTCCGGAGTGATGCGCGCAAGAAGCGTGGGATTGGCGATCTTGTATCCGTTCAAATGCAGGATCGGCAAAACCGCGCCGTCGCGAATCGGATTTAGAAACTTGTTCGAATGCCAGGAGGTCGCCAGCGGGCCGGTCTCGGCTTCTCCGTCGCCGACGACTACGCTCACGATTAACTCGGGATTGTCGAACGCTGCTCCAAACGCGTGCGAGACGCTGTAGCCGAGTTCGCCGCCTTCGTGGATCGACCCAGGCACTTCGGGCGTGCAGTGGCTTCCTAACTGGCCTGGGAAAGAAAACGCGCGGAACAGTTCCAGCATCCCGGCTTCGTCTTGGCTCTTCTCCGGATAGACCTCCGAATACGTTCCTTCCAGGTAGCAGTTCGAGATCATTGCCGGCGCGCCGTGGCCTGGCCCCGAGATGTAAATCATCTCCAGATCGTATTTGCGAATGACGCGATTCAGGTGAACCCACGTGAATGTCTGGCCTGGATCAGAACCCCAATGCCCCAGCAGCCGATTCTTGAAGTGTTCCTTACGCAGAGGCTCTTTGAGAAGGGGGTTATCATGAAGGTAAATCATTCCCGCGCAGAGGTAGTTACAAGCCCGCCAATATGCATCGATCTTGCGGAGTTCTTCGGAGGAAAGGGTTGATGCCATAGACGTCCCAGCGCCGCTTGAAAAGCGGATGTCTCAAGCTTGGCACAGATTCGAAGAACCCCATGCCGGATCAATCGATTGTCGTCATCAACACCGGATCTTCGTCGCTGAAGTATGGACTCTACGTTGATCAGAACGGCGAAGAGAAGCTCCAATTTGGCGGCTCCGCCCAGAACGGCACGATTGAACTGAAAGACAGCACTGATCTCGTGCTGCGATCCGAGAAGCTCAACTTCGCATCGCAGGCCGAAGCGCTGGATCACGCGACGCAGTGGCTGCGCGAGTTTACGCCGGACAAGCCCTGCGCGATCGGACACCGCGTAGTGCACGGCGGCCCTCGTTTGGTCGCGCATCAGCGAATTACTCCAGCCCTGATCGACGAGTTGCGTAGCTGCGTCCACTTCGCGCCACTTCACATTCCGTTGGCGCTTCAGCTCATCGAAAGAGCTGAGCAATGTTATCCGCAGATCCCGCAGTTTGCGTGTTTCGACACCGCGTTTCATCGGACCATGCCGGAAGCCGCCACTCGATTCGCGCTGCCCGGCGAATTATTTGACGAAGGTATCCGTCGTTATGGATTCCATGGACTCTCCTACGAATCGATCGTGCATCAACTTGCCGACAGGCTTCCAAGCAGGACAGTGATCGCGCATCTCGGCAGCGGCGCCAGTCTGGTTGCGATAAAGGACGGCCATTCCGTCGATACGACCATGGCGCTCACTCCTACTGCCGGTATCCCGATGGCGACTCGAAGCGGCGATCTCGACCCCGGCATACTTCTCTATCTGCTGCGGGTGAAACAGATGAACGCAGATTCGCTGGAACAGCTTCTGAATCATGCCTCCGGCCTGAAAGCGCTCTCCGGCGGAACGTCAGACATGCGCGATCTCGAAACGGCGGCCGACGGCGGAGACCCGAAGGCACAACTGGCGATCGACATCTTCTGCACATCGATCCGTAAGACGATTGCAGCGTATGCTGCTGTGCTGGGAGGCCTCGACCTGCTGGTCTTCTCCGGAGGCATCGGAGAGCACAGCGCGCGGATTCGAAACAGCGTCTGCGAAGGCCTTCAGTTCCTCGGGAGTTTCCCCGTGCTGGTTGTTCCCAGTCAAGAAGATCGCCAGATCGCCCGACATTGCCGGAAGCTGGTAAATCTTCCTCAGTAAGGCCGGTGGCCTACCCAGTTACCGGGCGGATCGTAGTTGCAAACCCAAATCTCGCGCCGATTGTCTCGCGCGACTGCGCATCCTACCTGCTTGGTATCGCGCCAAACGATTTGCGTGTAATGGCCGCATACGTCGCGACATCGGTTCGATCTATAGTCGTAGTTCCGCGATTCATCCGCCCACGCGCGAATCACTTCAGCGGTTGAAGAACGTGCTCCGGTGATCGTGAACAGATTCACGCCCAATTTGCCGTTCGGGCGGTGGGAAAATTCTCTCCGTGAGAGCAAAGTGTTGGCCCAATCCTGCGCGACCGCTTCCAAACGGTCGGACCACTGGATCTGACTGGGAGTATTCACTAGCAGCGAATCGATCTCCCAAACGTATAGGTGGTTCGCCAAAGCGGTCCGCCTCGATTCGAATGGGCCGAAACTCGCCGCCGAACTTAATGTTGTGGCCGCCTTTGATCCAGGAAAGCGTGTCGATGATGGGCATCTCCCAGTTGGTGTACGGCTCTCTTGGCCCCGTGGATCACGGCTCCGGAAATATCCACGACGGTTCCCACGATCCGGGCCTTTTCCGATTGCCCCCACGCCGCTACGCCAAGCAGCAGCGAAAGTGATAACAATTGTGTAGTTCTTTTCATTTGGCCCAAAGGTAACAAGCAGGTGGTTACAGGTTGATGAACATAGCGCTAGACTTGTGCGAACTTTCAGGAACCGCCCGTTTGGCAGTTGAAATCTGCCAGGTATATACTCGAACTGATCGAAGAATTCCGAAGGGGGTGGGTATGGAACGACGAGCTCTAGCAGTTTTGGTGTTAGGCGTGGGTGCGCTGGTCGCCGGAGTGCCTGCGTGGGCACATCATTCCTTTGCCGCTGCATACGATACGACGAACGCGATCACAGTTCACGGTGTGATTTCTCAGGTGCTGCTGCGAAATCCGCATTCGTGGTTCGTCATCGATGTGAAGGACGCCAGCGGCAAAATCGAACAGTGGTCCTTCGAGGCAGGGACGCCCAGCGGAATGATCCGCAACGGCTACAAGCCGAACATCATCAAGCAAGGCGCCGAGGTCACCATCAAAGGCTTTCGCGCCCGGGACGCTTCACAGAATAGAGGAATGCTGAGAGAACTCACCACGGCGGACGGGCAAGTGTACGGTATGTTCGGGCCGCAGGAGGGACCGGGCAAATGAACGGCTCCATCATAACCGCTGCCTTCGTGACCGCTCTCGCAACAGGCTTAATGGCGCAGACGCCTTCTGGGGCACGTGCTCCGCGCACTGCCGATGGTCATCCCGACCTTTCCGGGGTCTGGTGGCGGGGAGCGGACGTCGGCGGCCGGGTACCCGGCGGAGGGAGCGTTACTGCGCCCCAGGGTGGACGAGGAGCAACACCGCCGCCCACGTTTCCCAGTTTATACACGCCTTCGGCCATGGCCAAAGCCAAAACACTTTCCGACAAAGACGACCCGACGCTTGGTTGCACCAACACGGCGTTTGGAACCTTGAACGTCAGCCTGTTCGATGTGGGCGCTGTGGGACAAATCGTTCAGACCCCGAAGTTCTTGATCCTGTTGACAGAGACCTATAACAGCTTTCAGATCATCCCCATCGACGGTCGTCCGCGCCGTGACGCTGTGCCTCCTTCGAATCGTGGAGACGGCGTGGGTCATTGGGAAGGCGATACTCTTGTGGTCGATAAGACCAACTTTACTGACACCAGCTGGATCTCGGCGGAAGGGCGCGTATCCTTCCACTCTGACGCTCTGCATATGGTGGAACGCTATCGCCGTGTGGACGCCAACACTCTGGAAATCGAGGCAACCCTTGAGGATCCCAAGGTGCTGACCAAGCCCTGGATCGTGCCCAAGCAGACCCTTGTATTGGCGCCGTTCGATCAGATTATGGAGCTGGCTTGCTCCAACGAAACCCAATCTCTGATGGACGGCGCAGCGAAACAGAATTCCGCAAAGAAATAGGCCCTACGGATCCAGGCGCCTCGCCGGCGAATAACATTTCCGTCACGCTCCGTTATAGCGACGGCACCAGCGAGACGGTCACGCACCCACAACTCGCCAGCCGCACCCATCAGGCCTTTGCGATCGCCAGCCAATTTCCGCACACGGCCAGTCGGGATGGCGTGGCCGAGTTCACCTCGGACGTCGCGCTTTCCGTCGTGACGTTCCGATTCAATTCGACCGGCGCATTTACCGCCTTCGATGCCACACCCGCGCATCTGCATCCGTCGCACGTCCCCCGGCTCATGCCGCGGATGGGAATGGGTTCAAGACCACGGTTCTTCTGACCAACGCCGGGACTGCAGCGGCATCGTACACTCTTGCGTTTCAACGATGACCAGGGAAACATTCCGTCCTCGCGATCCGAATTGGAAGCAGGGTCGCTGACGGGCGTCATACCGCCAGGCGGATCGGCAACAATTCGTACGTCAGGACTGGGTACACAAGTCGTCGGTGGATGGGCAGAATTGACCGCTCCAGCGTCAGTTGGGGGCAGCGTAATCTACAGCCAAAAGACCGGCCTACCCTCGCCTCCGCGGCAAACAACATTACCGTTACGCTCCGCTTTAACGACGGCACCTAGTGGCTTTCCGATTCAATTCCATATGTTGGCTGGCAATTGCAAATGCCTGATGGTTGCGGCTTGCCAGTTGGGGATAAAATACCACCTCGCTGACCGACGCGTTCACCTCCTTCGGAATAGTCGCCCCTTAGAGAGGGATCCATCCGCTCGATGACTCTCGCGGCTCGGAAACACCTTCAGAGCCGCGACAGTGATGGAGCGGTCGTTTCAATGTTTTTCAACAAGCTCCTCGAAAGGCGGGCCGTCAGCAGGTTTAGCGACCCGTCTTGTATCATCGTTGTAAGCGCTTTGCATGGTCTTTGGCGCACGAGTGAGGTGATTTCATGTTCTGCTGGTCCATGAAGGTGCGGGGCGCTCTGTTGCCGGTTGTGCTGTTCGTTGCGCTGTGCGAATCGGCGCCGGCCCAGCAAAATCAGCGAACTGGCGCAGCCGGTGGTGTGCCGCGTGCAGCGGATGGCAAACCGAACTTACAAGGGATTTGGCAGGTCCGTAGCCAGGCTGCTTACGATCTCCAGGATCACGTCGCAAGTCCGGGCATCCCCGCCGGCAAGGGCGTTGTCGAAGGCGGAGCGATCCCGTACCAATCTTGGGCGGTCGCGAAAAAGCAGGAAAATTTCACTAAGCGGCAGACGGCCGATCCGCTCGGGAAATGCTATTTCCCCGGCGTTCCGCGCATCATGTACATGGAGTATCCGTTCCAGATTTTCCAAACTCCTGAGCATGTCGCTTTTACGTTCGAGTGGTCCCAGGTGTACCGGCTCATCTACACTACCGGGAAGCCAGCGCCGCACGAGGACATCGAATCCTGGATGGGATATTCGCGCGGCCGCTGGGAAGGCGACACGCTGGTGGTCCAGGTGGCGGACCAAAACGACAAAACCTGGTTCGACATGGCCGGCAATTTTCACAGCGAGGCGCTAAAAGTCACCGAGCGGTATACGATGCTGGACGCCGATACCATTCAGTACGAAGCCACGCTCCAGGATCCCAAGGTTTTCACCAAGCCTTGGAAGATCAGCATGCCGCTGGTCCGGCAAAAGAACATCGCCCGCCTCCTGGAATATCAGTGTCAGGCGGAACTGGAAGAATCCAACGGCGCCTTCGAGCGCGATCCCCGTACCTGGTATCCGAAACCCGGCTCGCCGCCTTCCCCGCTCGGGAAACCGGCCGTGATGCCGCCAAGCGGCGCTCTGCCCGCGGTTAAGACCGGAACGAATCTCAAACGTACGGCCGACGGGAAACCCGACCTGACAGGTTACTACCAGTCCAATGGCGGAGGCGCCAACTACGGACTCGAGCGCCACGATAAGGATTTCCTGACACCCGGCACTCGCGGCGTAGTCATTGATCCGGCCGATGGGACGCTGCCTTACCAGCCATGGGCGCGCGCCGAGCGGATAAATCGAGAACTGCCTTACCGTGGATACGACGATCCGACCGCGCACTGCTTTGTAGCCGGAGTTCCGCGCTCCATGTATGTGCCGTCTCCGCTCCAGATCCTTCAGCCTCGGGGTTATGTGGTCCTGCTGTTCGAGCGGATGTCGTGGCGCATCATTCCACTGGATGGACGCGCCCATATCGCCGACAATGTCCGCTTGTGGCAAGGCGATTCGGTGGGCCATTGGGAAGGCGACACGCTGGTGGTGGATTCCACCAACTTCAACGGCAAGACCTGGTTGAATGAGGTGGGAGACGTGGTCAGCCACGCAGAGCATGTGGTGGAACATTTCATTCCGACCGCTGACGGTAAGATCACATACCGCGCCACCGTCACGGACCCGATTGCGTACACCAAGCCGTGGACCATCGAGATTCCCCTGAACCGGCAAGCCGACGAGCTGCTTGAGGTCGCCTGTCACGAGGACAATGGAGACCTGCAGCATCTTAAGGATGTCCGAGACGAATTCCGGGCGCAGCAAAAGAAGGAGAAATAGCGCGATGCGAATTAGAAACACGAGTGCGATCCTGATGATGGCCGCCGCGCTGGCGGGCACAGTTCTTGCACATCACTCGTTCACGGCGGAGTTCGACCAGAACAAGCCAATCAAACTCGTAGGTAAAGTCACGGAGATGAAATTCTCCAACCCGCATTCCTGGATTTATCTCGACGTCGAAACCGACGGTAAGATCGTGAACTGGGCGCTGGAGACGGGCGCGGCGAATGCCTTGATCCGGCGTGGATGGAAGAAGGGTGACCTCCCGGCCGGCACGGTACTTCACGTGGACGGCTGGCAGGCTCGTAACGGCACCGCCACCGCAAACGTGTCGAGCGTGACATTTCCCGATGGAAAGCGGCTGTTTGCAGGCTCGTCCAACGAGTCGGCGCCGACCAAATAGAATCGTTGTTATCGCTGTACCGTAACCAAATCGCCCGCGGGCGTTGTGGAATTGCGATAGGTGCAACTCACCACGTTGTCGCCATTGGTTGCACCGCTCGGAACGGTGACAAACAGCGCATACAATCCCGGCCCGACCAGGACCGCCGTAGTCACGATCGCCGGTGTACTGCCGATCTGGCAAACCGGCAGCGCCGGTAGCGTTCCTGTTTGCGTCGCGGAACCAGGCACCAAGGATGTCGCGGGCAGACCGAATCCAGTCGCCCAGACAATGGCAACCTCTTGGGGATGCGCCGGCGTCGTCAATCCGGGGAACAGATTGGCCGGGCCCAGTAAGCTGAAATCGGTGTGCGTCGCTACACTGTGTCCTGTTGTGTCGAACAACAGAAAGGACGGCGCAAGCGGTTGCATGTTTACCATCATGGGTGCGGAGGACACACTTTGCCGGGTGACGACAACCTGCACGAATCCCAAGGTGTTGTCCAACGGGGACAATACATTGATCTGATCGCTGTCGCAGGCCGGCGTCGTGGATGCGCTGCAGAACCACCACACGTAGGCCGGCAAACCATTAACGGTGACGCTGACGCCGCCGATTTGCGTCGGCATCCTACCCAGTGTGAATTCGGGAGCAGTGCTCCAGAAGATTCCACCCGCGGGAGTGTTACCGGGCGCCAGGTTTAGACCCTTGATCTCCAACCATGTATTTTGCGCAATCGCCGGCGAACCGAAAGCTGTCTTCACCGATGTAATCACCGGAGTTCCGGCGGGCGGCTGCGTGATCGTGCCTGAGCCGGTCAAAGTAAACGTGCTGATATCGTTGCTCAGCGTGATGGTGGCATTCAGCGATCCGGTGGCGCCTCGAAACGCTCCAGTGCCGCCAGTGATCGTACAGGGCAAATTCGCGGAAAGGGTGAGTGGCGCGAACAAGAAGGAGAATGAGGCGGTGAAACTATCGTTGGCATTGAAGACGAACGTCAGCGTGCCTTGAATCCGGCTGGGATTCCCGGGAGTCTTCATCCCCGTGAAGTTGACCATCACGTTTCCGAATGGAGCGACGCTGCCTACGGGCGTCGCAGTGAGTGTTCCGCTCACGATGTCGGCCACAGAAGCAGCGCCGCTAAAGTTCGCTAGCGTTATTGCTGTGGTGGTTTGTCCCACGGTGATGTTCCCGGAACCGGTCAGCGTAAAAGCTCCGGCGCTGGGTGTAGAAGCCGTATATTTCAAGGTGCAGTTAACGGAGCCAGTCGCCCCTAGATAGATTCCGGTGCCGTCAGTAATCGGTCCGGGCGCGGCAACCGTTGTCAGCTTGCCGATGGCCTCGGCGGGAAGCGTAACGCTGAAGCTGTCAGTCCGATTGAAAAAGAATGTGAACGTACCCTGCGTCAAGCCGGTGTTTAGCTGATCCTTGGAACCGGTGAAAGTTACGGTCGCGTTCCCGAGCGGGCTCACTGTACCCGTTCCGCTGAGTGAGATCGGCCTGCCCACGGTTGCGGCCGCAGTCACGCCGCTGATGTTTGCCAAACTAATGCTGGTGGTCTTTTGGGCGAACGCGGGGACCAGTGCAAGAAGGATTAGAGCGAATAATGGGAGTGGCTTAAGAGGGTTCATCTGGCGTCTTTGGCTGAACAACAACTTATCGGGAATCGGCCGGATAAACTTTAGGCCAGAGCCATTAAACTTTTTAAGCTGATGCCTTTGGAAGACTTCGAGCTCCGCTAGTTGCGGAGCGTTTTAGTAACGCGAATTCCGGTGGCTTGCAACTCCAGCCGAGCCGCCTCGGCAAACTCTTTCTGATCCCGAAGCACGCTCACGTATCCATCCAACCATTGGAGCCAGACGAGGATCGTTCGCACCCCAGGCCGACGTCGCGACCGCCAAGTCTCGCTTGTACATCTCCGCGGACGCGTCGAGTTTCTTCTGAAGCCTGAGAACATCGGCAAGAGTCAATAGGACCGCCCCAACTCCTGATCCGTGGGAGGGACTGCGTCTTCCAGGATCGCGTCGGCACGCCGCAGCAGATCTTCCGCCTCGATGTAGTGCCTTCTCGATTTAGGCAGAGCGCCGGCCCGGCTTAGATCGATTCGGATCCGCGGATGATCTGCCGGAAAGTTCCGCTCGTCTATGCCGCGAGCTCGATCCAATAGCGACGCAGCCTCCGCGTA
>Ga0068857_100006028_pt1 | contig 10349 bp, 6 predicted proteins | sample KBSCornC72_FD_66591 | JGI IMG/M metagenome (GOLD analysis project Ga0068857, IMG submission 66591) | Corn rhizosphere microbial communities from Kellogg Biological Station, Michigan, USA - KBS Corn C7-2 | ecosystem: Host-associated > Plants > Roots > Rhizosphere > Soil ...
CCCGATTCTTATTGCGCTGTTCGAGCGCTTTCGGCAGGTACGGGATTTTTCCGTCACCCTTAATGACGCTCTTACCGGCCGGGATCGCGGCAATCGCCCCCAGGCCCCAGAAGTCGTCAAGACCCTGTGCGGAATGGGCTTCCAGATTCCAGTTGGCCGTGTTCAACGCCTGCCAGACGCCGTTAAGATTAGGATGGCCCCCGATTGTGGCGGGACGTGCTGTGCGTTGCGCCCCCTGGGCTGGCGGAACTTGTTTTGCCTGTTTGCCTTGCTGCACTTGCTGCCCTTGCGCGCCTGACATCACCGCCGCCATGGCGATCACGCCCAAGAATCGATGCCGCCGATTTCGCATCCGTCTACTCCCTATTGTACGCTGTTGTTTTCGCTTCACAGAATAACACGCTTGGCCTGGATGTTCCTGACAAGAGTAATGTAATATTGATTTGGAGTTTCACAAATGAACAAACGGATTCTGGCTCTCGGTGTTATCAGCGTCGCGACAGTCTTCGCCCAGAATGCGGGCCGAGGCGGACGCGGAGGAGCCCCGCCACCACCGCCCGAACCCGGTACCGCAAAGGAACGACAGCTCTGGGCCTACGACGTCAAGGCAGTCCCCAACTATGTTCCGCCCAAGACGCCTTGGGGCGACCCCGACCTGCAAGGCATCTGGCCCATTAACCATCTGATCGCCGTGCCTCTTACCCGGCCGAAGCAGTATGGCGACCGGCTTTACAGGACCGACAAGGAATTCGCCGCCTTAACGGCTCGCGCCCGCGGAACCGGACCAGTACCGGACCGGGACTACCCGGACAGGCTCATGCACCAGATGTCGTTGATCGTCGATCCGAAAGATGGCCAGTTCCCCGAGCTTACCGAATACGGCAAGAAACTCCAGGCGGAGATGAAGAGCAGCTACAAACCGGGTCAGACCGTATTCGACGCGATCGAAGATTTCAGCGCATGGGACCGCTGCATCACACGCGGCATGCCGGTTTCGATGGAGCCGCGCAACTACAACAACGGCATCCGCATCATGCAGTCCCCGGGCTACGTGATGATCCTGGTCGAAATGGCCCACGAGGTCCGCGTCGTCCCCATCGGCATGCCGCCGCTGGCTTCCGAGATCAAGGAATATTTGGGCGAATCGCGCGGTCACTGGGAAGGCAACACTCTGGTGGTCGAGACGAACAACTTTAACGGCCTGGTGGGACATACCAGCGCCGGTGTTCCCGGATCCCCCGGCCCGCTGCAGCCGGAGACCCCCAACATGAAGATCACGGAGCGGTTCACGCGCGTGTCTCCGGATACCATCGAGTTCACCATGAAGGTCGAGGACCCGACGGTCCTTGCCACCGGCTCTTACACCGTGGCGTATCCGATGTATCTCGACAACAAGTACGAGATGTACGAGTACGCATGCCACGAGGGCAACACCGCCGTACGGAACTACATCGAAACCTCGCGCTACGAGCGCACGCACCCGAAAGCGGCGGAGAAGAAGTAATCGTCCTCTAAGGCCGGCACCGGTTCGCAGCGTTTCCAGGGCGGTACTTGTTGTGGCAATTTGCGCAGGATGCCGCCAGTACCTCGGATGCCTCCAGCATCTTGTCCTGGTTCTTGGTTAAAGCCGCTCTGTAAGACACCATACTGGCTTCCCGAACCACCTTCACCATTTGCGCCCAGTCCGCGTTCGCCAGAGGAACATCCCGCCCATTGCTGCACTTCCGGCCAGGCGTCATCAGCAGATCGGCGGCGTCGGCTAAAGTAAGCGCGCTATTCTCCACCGCCTCCCAGCCGCCGAAGACACCCGTTAGGGGGTCGGTCGATGCTGACGGTTCCGATGCCGACTTAACCGCCGCGGGATCATATCTCTGGGTGAAGAAGATCACGTTCGAATGCGGGAAGAAGAGCGACCTCATCAGCTGATTGAGGTTCGCCGCGGGTGCGGTCGCCGCTGGAGTTGCCTGCGGCGATGCCGGTGGCGATGTCTGTCCCAGCAGCAACCCGGCACAGAGAACGGCCGTAATAACCATCCCCACACTCCGCATCCGGCCATTGTGTCCGTCAAGCATCGTTCCCTCCCTCGCTGGTCCTTATCAGAATACATAATTCACCTCAGGTGCCCATTCCTATCCGAGCTCCGGCAGCGTGATCCCGTGATATCCTGCAAATCGCGTAGCCGCAAATGACCAATTCACGAGGACACATGTTTAGATTCACCCCCTTCTCGAAATCCTGGCTCCCGATGACAGCGGTGGCGCTGCTGGCCGGATGGATCATGACCGCGCAACAGCCTCGCCGCGTAGATGACGCGCTGCTGAAAACCGGGAGCAAGACCGGCGAAGAATGGATTAGCTACGGCGTCAATTGGTCAGAGCAGCGTTATAGTCCGCTGAAACAGATTGACGCCTCCAACGTGACACGCCTCGGATTGGCCTGGAGCTATGACATCCCGCTCGCCCCCGGCAATCCGCAAACGCACCAGGAAGGAACGCCTCTCGTCTTCAACGGAGTCTTGTACAGCATCACTCCCTGGAGTATCGTCTACGCCGTCGATCTGAAAACCGGCAAGGAAATCTGGCGAGCCGATCCCGAAGTGAATCAGCAAGTCTGGCAATCGAGAATCTGCTGCGGAGTTGTGAATCGCGGCATCGCGATGTACGAAGGCAAAATCATCGCTCCAGCGGTGGATGGCAGGCTCCGGGCCCTCGACGCAGCGACCGGCCGCGTTCTCTGGGAGACCCGAGTCTCTCCCGAGACGATGCCCTACACCATCACCATGGCGCCGCGCGTCATCAAAGGCGGCAAGATCATCATCGGAGTAAGCGGCGGCGAGTACGGCATTCGCGGCTTCTTCTCAGCCTACGACGTCAACACCGGGAAAATGGCCTGGCGCTTCTATACCGTGCCCGGCGATCCCTCCAAGCCATTCGAGCATCCCGAACTGGAAGCCGCAGCCAAGACCTGGACCAACGACTGGTGGAAGATCGGCGGCGGCGCTGGAGTCTGGAACGGTATGGCCTACGATGCCGAAAACGACATCGTCTATGTCGGCACGGGGCAGCCCGGCCCGTGGACGGACGTGCATCGTGGCCCGGGCGACAATCTGTACTCCTGTAGCATCATCGCCGTGCGCGGCGCGACCGGCAAGATGGTCTGGTATTACCAGGAAGTCCCCGGAGACGATTGGGACTACGACTCGATCGCCGACTTGATGCTGGCCGATCTCACCATCAACGGAAGACAGCGCCAGGTGATCATGCACGCACCGAAAGACGCGTTCTTCTATGTCATCGATCGCGTGACTGGGGAAGTCATCTCAGCCGATCCGATTACGAAAGTATCCTGGGCAACTGGCATGGACGCGAAAGGTCACCCCATCGTGAATCCGGGCGCACGCTACAAGACGACGCCAGTGAACGTGAATCCCGGACCCTCGGGCGGCCACGTTTGGCCTCCATGGTCTTACAATCCCGGCACCGGCTTGGTTTATATTCCTGGAACGGCGGGTCAGGGCTCCAACTATACGGCCGCCGCTTCGTTTACCCCGGCGCCGACCGAAATCGGACCCATGGGACGCGGTCAGATGAACATGGGCACTGCGTTGGGTGGTGGCCAACTTGGTCGCGGCGCAAACCAAGCTAAGGGCGCGCCCGCTCCAGAGAATGCCGAAGCAGCCGCAATTCAGGCCGCACAGCAGGCGGCAGCAGCCGCTCCCAAACCGGAACCTCTCGCGCAAATTGGACCGGATGGGCCCACGGGCAATGTCCTCTATGCCTGGGATCCCATCGCCCGCAAAGAACGCTGGCGCGCGGCGGGGGGCGGCGCTGGACCTTTCGCCGGCGGAAGTCTTTCCACCGCTGGTAATTTGGTTTTCACCAGCGTCAACAATCGGCTAATCGCTTATCGTGCTGACACCGGAGAAAAACTGCTCGAGCTGGATCTCCACACATCCCAGCTCGGACCGCCGATTTCGTTCACGATCGACGGCAAGCAATACATCAGCGTCGCGGGCGGTCCGGCCGCCGGGGGCGGTGGCGGACGCGGTACAGCGAAAGCTGGGGATGCTCCGGCGCCTCCTCCGCAACCGGCACACTTGCTGATCCTCACGCTGGACGGGAAGGCTCCCATTCCGGGAGCGCCCGCTAATTAATTAAGGCAGTGCGAAAACGAAAACGTTGCTGACGTTGCTGGGATGCAGCTCGGGAGTCAAGCGATTCAATCCCGAGCTCACCAGTGAGTTGCCTACGCTCACAGCGACATACTGCTTGCCGCCCACGCTATAGGTGATCGGATAACCGGTAACCGGCGAACCGAGATTCACTTCCCACAGCACTTTGCCGCTGTCCTGATCGAACGCCCGGAACCGGCCATTCGTATCTCCTCCGAAAATGAGCCGTCCTCCCGTTGCGACCAGCGACATCATGCCCGCACGCTGTTCGTACTTCCACAGAGTCTTTCCAGTCTCCGCCGAAACGGCAAAGATCGTGCCGACATTCTCCGTGCCCGGCGTGATCTTCGCCCGAGAGTTGAACGAGTACGCCGAGTTCGGATTGTTGATCGCCGTCATATCCATGCAGGTGTTCTGCAATCCGTAATACATCGCGTTCGTCAGCGGACTGTATGCCCCGGCCTGAAAATCCTTTCCGCCATTGGGAGTGGGGCAAACGAATTTTGTCTGGCCAGCCTCGGTAAACGTGGTCTCCGGATTCACTGTAACCGCGCCTGTGGCTCCGTCAATCTTCGACACGACATTTTGCGTCACAGTCGGCCGCGCCCACAGAAACTCGCCGGTCTGGCGGTCAAGTGTATAAATGATTCCCGTCTTGCCCGGAACGCCCGTGAGCACCTTCCGCCGTTCCCCGGAACGCAGTTTCGGATTGATCCAGGTCACCTGGCTGGGATCCGGAGCCACAGCCGTATCCACCAGCAGCCGTTCAAACGGATGATCGAAATCCCAGTGATCCACGATGTGCTGGTAATACCAAACAATCTTGCCCGTATCCGCATTCAGCGCCAGCGTTGAGTTGTGATACAGGTACGTTTTATCGTTTCCAGCTAACAGGAACTTCGGCGCAGGCGACGTTACGGAAGTTCCGACATATAGCATGTTCAGCTCGGCATCGAAGCTGGGGACCATCCACGCGCCCACGTGCCGTCTCTTCGCGTCGGGAATCCCACCCCACGTTTCGTCCCCCGGTTCACCCGGCTTGGGGATAGTCCGGGTTCGCCACAGTTCTTTGCCGGTAACGGCGTCGTGGGCCGTAATGATGCAGCCATCGGGACTGAATTTGAACTCGCATCCGCGTGTTGAAAAAATCTTGCCTTTGGCGACCAGCGGACCGGCGGTCTCCTGCGCCGGCGTCTCGCGATAATCCACAATCCGCGTCTCCCATGCGAGCTTGCCGGTTGCGGAATCGAGTGCGAAGAGGAAATCGTCCTGACTCGTATCGATGATCTTGTCACCAAAGATCGCGAGATTCCGATTGATGCTCGGCACCGGAATAAATTTGCCCAAGTCTTCCGGGATCTGGCGCTTGTACTCCCATTTCACTTCCCCGGTCGCGCCGTCCAGCGCTTGAATATAATCGCTGGGATTCGGCAGATACATCACGCCCTTATATACCAGCGGCGTGGCTTCCTGAACGCCGGGACCCATACCCCGGCTCCAGATCATTTTCAGATTTGCCACGTTGGTTCGATCGATCTGCCGCAGCGGACTATAGCCCCAGCTGTTCAGCGTGCGGCGCCACATCAGCCAGTCGGCGGGATCGGGATCTTGAAGCATCTGGCTCGTGACCGGCACGACTCCGGCTGAAGGCTGTTGGCCCGCGATGCTCAAAACAATCAACAGAAAGACGCCAAAAATGAGTGGGGCGTTCGCGCCGATCTTCATGGTTCTTCTTTGATAACACACCTGCAATTCTTGGACGCCGACTCGAATCTATCAACATAGTTGATGACCTCCATCACCACGACGGAAAGAGCCTCGAATGAAACAGTTCCAGTGCCCGCATTACGGCTACAATTTAATCTTGCGTGCTATTTGCGGGTGGTACACTAACCCGTTTGGGCAAGTTGAAATTTGAATCCGCGATTGGAAACTGACCGACCATTATGAACGAGAAGAATCTAGAGACGCTTTTACAGAAGACCGGCGCGGTCAAGCTGTTAAGAAATTCCGCTATCGGCCCCTACGTTTATCCTGTGGTTGCCAGCGAATACACGAATTGGCGGGATGAGCAGCGCGCCTGGCAAAAAACCTGTGTTCTCTTCAACCAGTCGTATCACATGACCGACATGTACGTGGAAGGTCCCGATGCGCTGAAACTCCTATCCGATCTCGGAGTCAACACATTTAAGAACTTCGGTCCTAACAAAGCGAAACAGTTCGTTGCGTGCAACCACGATGGGTATGTTATCGGGGACGTCATTCTGTTTGGCCTGGAGCCGAACGTGTTCAACCTGGTGGGCCGTCCTTCGGTTCACAACTGGGTCCAGTTCAATTGCGAGACAGGCGGCTACAACGCCAAGGTGACTCGGGATGAAAGAGCGGCAGCGCAAAAAGGTCCCTTGGTCCGGAAGACCTACCGGTATCAGGTTCAGGGTCCGAATGCGTTGAAGCTGATGGAAAAGGTTTTGGGCGGGTCCGTACCGGAGGTCAAATTCTTTCAGATGGCGGTCTTCACCATCGCCGGGAAATCGGTTCGTGCGCTGCGTCATGGAATGGTCGGCCAGCCTGGATTCGAACTGTTCGGTCCCGCAGCCGACGGGGAAGCGGTGAAGGACGCGATCGTCGCAGCGGGCCAGGAGTTTGGATTGCGGCTGTCGGGCGCACGCGCATATTCTTCGAACACCCTGGAATCGGGCTGGATCCCTTCGCCTCTGCCGGCCATCTACACCGGAGCGAAGATGAAGGCCTTCCGCGAATGGCTGCCCGCTGACAGCTACGAAGGGATCGGATCCCTGGGCGGGAGCTTCTACTCCGAAAACATTGAAGACTACTACCTGACCCCCTACGATCTGGGCTATGGACCAACCGTAAAGTTCGACCATGACTTTGTCGGACGGGAAGCGCTTGAGACAATTTCGAAGAATCCCAAGCGCACCAAAGTCACTCTGGCACTCAATGACGCCGATGTGATGGCGGCGATGAGCACGATATTCAACAAGGGCGATCGAGCCAAGTTCTTCGAATTTCCGTCCGCGGTATATTCTACCTGGCCCTATGACAAGGTCTCAAAGAATGGCAAGACCATCGGTATCTCCACGTGGGTCGGCTACAGCTCTAATGAAGGTAAGATGTTGACGCTCGCCATGCTGGACAATGAACAGGCGCAACCCGGCAATGAAGTCGTGTTTACCTGGGGACAGCAGCCGGGTACTGGCTCAAGGCCGACGGTCGAGAGTCACGTTCAAGTGGAGATCCGCGCCACAGTCGCTCCGGTGCCATATGTAGACGTGGTCCGCGACGCCTATCGCACGACGTAAGCAGATTCAGTTCGCTCCGCTTAAGCGGGCGGTCGCGCATTCTTCCGCGACCTTTAGAAAGTTCAGCACCTTTGCATTACCCACGATATAAGGATTGGGACTGCCGGCCGCACGTTTGGCCAGCATCGGCAGGTTGATCTTGGACCCGTCCCAATCCGTGTGGTTGGCAAGGACGATATCCGCTCCCGCCTGTTTCACGATGCCGCTGAATCGCTGCGCCGACTGGATATACTTCTGAACGGATTCCCGATCCGCATTGAGCCCTGCCCCACCCCATAAAGCCGCGAGGTGTGGTGTCCCATTTTCCTTCACCGGGAACACACTGGAGATGGTGCCGGGTGTATGACCCGGCGTGATATAAAGCGTCACCGTCGTATCGCCAAGTGTAAGCTTCTGTCCGTCGGTGGCCTCGAGATCGCGCTTGGGCTTCGTGCCGTTAGTTCTCTTGTCGAGCACATCCCAGTCCGCGGGCGACATGATGACTCGCGTGCCGTAATGCTCCTGCAGGAACCTCGCGCCGCCGTCATGATCCGGGTGAGGATGACTTACGATGGCATATTTGATGTTGGCCGGATCCAGGCCCAGCTTCTTCATCCCGGCCACAACCTCCTCTTCGACCGAATAGTCAAAGATGGTGTCGAGGACGATGATGCCTTGCGATGTCGTGATCGCCCACACGGCGTACTCGGACTGACCGAAAAAGTACAGGTTGTCGAAGACCTTCACCGGTTCGGCATACCACGTCGATCGGTCCGGCGGCCCCTGCTGCCCGCGCCCGCCGCCTCTTCCTCCGGCGCCTCGCCCAGGCTGCGCTCCCGCCACTGCGCCAGGCGGTGTCCGTTGGCCTCCCGGACCAGGACCGTAGCATTGAAAGTTCAACAGGTTCTGAAAATCTTCACCCGCCGCGGCTTTAGCGGCAGCGAAGTGAGCATCGTTTGCATCTTGAGCGGACAGAGTAAAGACAGCCAGCAGCAGGGCAGTCGCAATCTTCATAAACCTACTATGATGCATTCGGGTCGCGGGAATGCGATCGAACGCCGCCTGCCCTTCTGGCGAATTCTTTAGAAGTCGATTCTCAAGTTAAACGTAACCGTACGGTTTCCGGTCGCTGAGTTAATACGGCCGAAGGACGCCGAGTTGATGTCCGTGGTCGGATTGCCCCACTGCGGCTTATTCAGAAGGTTGATGATGTCGGCACGCAGGGTCACCTTGGTTTTTTCCGTGATCGTGATGGTCTTGCCCGCTGCACCGTTGAAGCTAAGCTGGCCCGGCCCTCTGAGCAGCGGCGTGTTGAATGCCAGGTTGCCCGTTCTGCCCGGCTGCGAGTTGGCCAGAATAACGTTGCCGCTTTGATCGACCACCACTTGGTTGGTGTAGCGGCCGGTCAGGGTAGTTGCGTCCGAGCCGGTCCCAAAATTAGGCGCCGGCGCTTGCTTGGTCGTCAGCGTCGGGAAGTAGTTCACGACGTTTGCGCCCTTAACCACCTGCTGATAACCGCTCGGCAGAGTCCCGACAAGGTCCGCGGTGGCCGAGCCGAATTGATTCAAAGTGTTCACACTTGTGAAGCTGAGCGGGATGCCAGACGACCAGGTCGCGCCGGATGAAATCTGCCAGCCGCCGATGATATGGTCGGCCCACGCGGGCGCGTTTGTGAGGTAGTTTCCGCCCTTCCCGAACGGAACCAGGTAGCTGACTGCTTCCTGAAACACATGCGTGCGGTCGATATTCAGCAGACCCTTGCTGAGGCGGAGATTATTCTGGTCGCGGATATTGTTGTCGCCCAGTGTCTTCGAGAACGTGTAGGAGCCCTGAGCCGACAGACCGTGCGTGACGCGTTGCGAAAAATGCACTTGCCCCGCATTGTAAGTCGAGTTGCCGTTGTTGCTTTGGTACGCCATACTGCCGAACTGAGGGTTGACCACGAAGAAATTCTCCGGTAGGCCGTTCTTGCGAAGAATCGTGCCCGGCAACCCGCCCAGAGCCGTACTCGTGTTGAGGAAGTTGGCGAGATTTCCTACCTGACCGTTCGCAAGGAACGCATTGGTCGAGGTGTACCGCCGCAGAGCCGACGAGCCCGTTAGGCCGCCCTGCCCGACCGTTCCTACTCCGGGGATGGTCACGCCATTAAGCAGCGTGTCGAATATCGGAGCATTCCCGCCCGACCGCGTGATGTTAAAGGCGTCCAGGAAGCCGTTGTTGAAAATATCCACATCGTTGATCTGCCTGCCTGTGACTAGCTTGCTGGCCTTGTTTCCGATGTAGCTGACATCCACGCTCAGCGATCGCGTGATCTCGCGCTGAAGAGTCACATTGAAACTCTGGATGTAAGGCGTCCTAAGATTCACGTCATAGGGATTCAAGCCCGCCGAACGGTTCGTCACCGGCACCGTCGCAAATGGCTGAGTGCCCTGGGTACTGACCGGGAGCAGCCCGGAGCTGGCCAATGTCTGAACACTCACGTAGCTGGCAACCGGGTTGGTGGTGTTCAGAATCGTTCCGGGAACGTTGCCGATATTCGTGTTAAGCCCGAGGAAGTCCACCGCGAACGTATAGTTGATACCGTAGCCGGCCCGCAGGACGGTGCTGCGCTTGAACCACGGCACCTGGTAGGCAAGGCCGATCGAGGGCGCGAAGTTGTTCCAGTCGTTGTTGTAGATCGTGTCGCCCGGATTGGGAGAGTTGGCGTTCACAAAACTGATGGTGGTGAGCGCGCCAGGACTGGTAGACCGGTTCCCAAATGCGTTCGCGTAGTTGGTGCCGGAGAGGCCAAACGGATTGATTACCTTCCCCCCCAACCCGTGAGACTCGTAAGGAGTACCGTAGAAGTCGTACCGCAGGCCCAGATTCACCGTCAGGTT
>Ga0068857_100006032_pt1 | contig 10347 bp, 9 predicted proteins | sample KBSCornC72_FD_66591 | JGI IMG/M metagenome (GOLD analysis project Ga0068857, IMG submission 66591) | Corn rhizosphere microbial communities from Kellogg Biological Station, Michigan, USA - KBS Corn C7-2 | ecosystem: Host-associated > Plants > Roots > Rhizosphere > Soil ...
CGGCGAGATCATCTTCCTGCTGCTGGGCGCGCTGGCCGCCTCCAGCATCGTCGGCGCGTTCGCCGGTGCCGTTCTGCATTTCTTCTGGGCCGTGTTCCACGTATTGATCGTGGTGCTGCAGGCCTACATCTTCATGGTGCTGACCGTCGTCTATCTTTCGATGGCGCAAGAGCACCACTGATCCTTCCGCAAGTCTTCTCAACAGCCATCAACGCAACGCAAGGGAAAGGCACAACATGGACAAGCTGCAACTGATCGCCCAGATCCAGGCTTCGATGGGCGTCGGCATCGGTTTGATGATCGGTCTGGGCGCGCTGGGCGCCTGCGTGGGCATCGGCATCATGTGCTCGCGCTTCCTCGAAGGCGCGGCGCGCCAGCCGGAGCTGATGCCGCAACTGCAGGTCAAGGTGTTCCTGCTGCTCGGCCTGATCGACGCGTCGTTCATCATCGGCCTCGGCATCGCGATGTTCTTCGCATACGCCAATCCGCTGCTGAGCGCGCTCGGTTGACCCGCCCGGTCGACCGTCCTGACAGCAAGATCGATACGAGAGCCGAGAGGGGATACGCGTGAACATCAATCTCACGCTCATCATGCAGGCCGTGGCGTTCGCGGTCTTCATCTGGTTCAGCGCGCGCTTCATCTGGCCGTACCTGATGAACCAGGTCGCGGAGCGCCAGAAGATGATCGCCGACGGCATCGCCGCCGGCGAGCAGGGCCGCCAGAACCTCGCCACCGCCGAGAAGCGCGTCGACGAGCTCGTCGCCGAGGCGCGCAGCAAGGCGAGCGAGATCGTGGCGCAGGGCGAGAAGCAGCGCAGCGAGACGGTCGAGCACGCGAAGCGCGAGGCGCAGGCCGAGGCCGACCGCATCGTCGCCGCCGCCAAGGCCGAGATCGCGCAGGAAGTCGCGCGCGCCAAGGAAGAGCTGCGCCGCCAGGTGTCGACGCTCGCGGTCGCCGGCGCGGGCAAGATCCTGAAGCGCGAGGTCGACGCCGGTGCACATGCGTCGATGCTGCGCGAAATCGAAGCGCAGCTCTGACGGGAACGGCGATGGCTGAACTCGAAACCGTTGCGCGGCCGTACGCGGAAGCCGCGTTCGAAACGGCACGCGACGCCAAGGCACTGCCGCAGTGGTCGTCGGCGCTCAAGGTCGCGGCGGCGGTCGTCGCCGATCCACGGATGCAGGGCGCGCTCGATAACCCTCGGTTGACGGCGGCCGAGAAGGAGACGCTGTTCCTCTCCGTCGCCGCCGACGGCTTCCCGGCCGGCGTGCGCAATTTCGCGCGAGTGCTGATCGAGTCCGACCGAATCGGCCTCCTGCCGCAGATCCGCGAGCTCTTCGAGGCGCGCAAGGATGCGGCGGAGGGCGTCGCGCGCGCGTCGATCGAGACGGCGCTGCCGCTGTCCGACGAGCAGCTCGGCCAGTTGAAGTCCTCGCTGGCGAAGCATTTCGGCAAGGCGATCGAGGCGACGGTGCACGTCGATCCGTCGCTGATCGGCGGCGCGCGGATCACCGTGGGCGACCGCGTGATCGACGGCACCGTGCAGGGCAAGCTCACCGCGATGGCGAACGAGCTCATCGCCTGATACCAGGATACGAAACCGACTGCGCGACGCTTGAGGCGAAGCGCGAGACGAGGCCACCATGCAGTTGAATCCTTCCGAAATCAGCGAACTCATCAAGTCGCGGATCCAGAACCTCGACACCGGCACGCAGGAGCGTACGCAGGGCACCGTGGTGTCGGTGACCGACGGCATCTGCCGCGTGCACGGCCTGTCGGACGCGATGCAGGGCGAGATGCTCGAGTTCCCGAACAACATCTACGGCTTGGCACTCAACCTCGAGCGCGACTCGGTCGGCGCGGTGGTGCTCGGCGAATACGAGGGCATCACCGAGGGCGATACGGTGAAGTGCACCGGGCGCATCCTCGAAGTGCCGGTCGGTCCGGAGCTCTTGGGCCGCGTCGTCAACTCGCTCGGCGAGCCGATCGACGGCAAGGGGCCGGTCAACGCCAAGCTCACCGACGTCATCGAGAAGGTCGCGCCCGGCGTCATCGCGCGCCAGTCGGTGTCGCAGCCGGTGCAGACGGGGTTGAAGTCGATCGACGCGATGGTGCCGGTCGGCCGCGGCCAGCGCGAGCTCATCATCGGCGACCGCCAGACCGGCAAGACCGCGGTGGCGGTCGACACGATCATCAACCAGAAGGGCAAGGACCTGATCTGCGTGTACGTCGCGATCGGGCAGAAGGCTTCGTCGATCAAGAACGTGGTGAACAAGCTCACCGAATACGGCGCAATGGAGTACACGATCGTGGTCGCCGCAACGGCGTCGGAATCGGCCGCAATGCAATACATCGCGCCCTACTCCGGCTGCACGATGGGTGAGTACTTCCGCGACCGCGGACAGGACGCGCTGATCATCTACGACGACCTGACCAAGCAGGCGTGGGCGTACCGGCAAGTGTCGCTGCTGCTGCGCCGCCCGCCGGGCCGCGAAGCGTATCCCGGCGACGTCTTCTACCTGCACTCGCGCCTCCTCGAGCGCGGCGCGCGCGTGAACGCCGAGTACGTCGAGAAATTCACCAAGGGCGCGGTCAAGGGCAAGACCGGCTCGCTGACGGCGCTGCCGATCATCGAAACGCAGGCGGGCGACGTCACCGCGTTCGTGCCGACCAACGTGATCTCGATCACCGACGGGCAGATCTTTCTCGAGACCGACCTCTTCAACGCCGGCATCCGTCCCGCGATCAACGCGGGCATCTCGGTGTCCCGCGTCGGCGGCAACGCGCAGACCAAGGTCATCAAGAAGCTGGGCGGCGGCGTGCGCCTCTCGCTCGCGCAGTACCGCGAGCTCGCGGCGTTTGCGCAGTTCGCCTCCGACCTCGACGAAGCGACCCGCAAGCAGCTGGACCGCGGCCGCCTCGTCACCGAGCTCATGAAGCAGCCGCAGTACGCGCCGCTGTCGGTCGCCGAGCAGGCGCTCACGCTGTTCGCGGTGAACCGCGGCTATTACGACGACGTGCCCGTCGAGAAGGCGCTCGCGTTCGAGGCGGCGCTGCGCCAGTTCGTGAAGGGCAAATACCCGGCGATCAACGACAAGATCGCGAAGACGGGGGACCTGACGGCGGACGACGAGAAGGCGCTGTCGGCGGCGATCGAGGACTTCAAGAAGAACGGAACCTACTGATCAGGAATCAGGATCAGAAGCGCTAGCGTGACCGGTGGCGGCGCATCGGGCGCCGTTGGTACCAAGGGCAAGGGCGGGTAAAGGGCGACATGGCTGGATCGAAAGAAATCCGCAACAAGATCAAAAGCGTGCAGAGCACGCGGAAGATCACCAAAGCGATGGAGATGGTCGCCGCGTCGAAGATGAAAAAGGCGCAGGACCGGATGCGCGCGACGCGGCCCTACGTCGAGAAGGCGTTCAACATCGCGATGCACATTGCCAAGGCGAACACCGAGTACCGGCATCCTTTCCTGGTGAAGCGCGAGCCGGTCAAGCGCATCGGCTGCATCGTCGTCACCACCGACAAGGGGCTGTGCGGCGGACTCAACACCAATGTATTGCGGCTCGTCATGCAGCAACACAAGGAGTGGAAGGCGCAGGGCATCGATACCGACTACGTCGCGATCGGCGGCAAGGGCTTGGGCTTCCTGCAACGGATGGGGGCCAACATCGTCGCGAGCGTCGTCCAGCTCGGCGACCGGCCGCATCTCGATCGCATGGTCGGACCCGTGAAGTCGCTGATCGACGAATACCTGGCCGGCGCCGTCGACGAAGTGCACGTGTATTACACCGCGTTCATCAACACGATGAGCCAGCAGGCGCGGCAGGGCAAGATCATTCCGATTCCCGACCAATTCCGCCTGGGCACCGGCGAAGTGCAGCCGGCCGGCGTGGAAGAAGGCACGTGGGACTACATCTACGAGCCCGACGCGCGCATGCTGCTCGACGGCATGATGCGCCGTTACCTGGAAGCGATCGTGTTCCAGATGGTCAACGAGAACATGGCCTCCGAGCAGTCGGCGCGGATGGTGGCGATGAAGGCCGCTTCCGACAACGCGGGCAAGATCATCCAGGAGCTGCAACTGATCTACAACAAGACGCGGCAGGCGGCGATCACCAAGGAACTGAGCGAAATCGTGGGCGGCGCGGCGGCGGTCTAGCGGATGTATCCAACGATCGAACGAGATTGAGGAAAGCCATGAAAGAAGGAACCATTGTTCAGTGCATCGGCGCGGTCGTCGACGTGGAGTTTCCGCGCGACCAGATTCCCGAGATCTACGACGCGCTGAAGCTCGACGAGATCGGACTCACGCTCGAAGTGCAGCAGCAGCTGGGCGACGGCGTCGTGCGCACGATCGCCCTCGGCAGCTCGGATGGGCTGCGGCGCGGCATGCAAGTCGTCAACACCAAGGCGCCGATCATGGTGCCCGTCGGCACCAAGACGCTCGGCCGCATCATGGACGTGCTCGGCCGGCCGATCGACGAGCGCGGGCCGGTCGACGCCGAGAAGACGATGTCGATCCATCGCCAGGCCCCGGCGTACGAGGAGCTCTCGCCGTCGACCGAGCTGCTCGAGGTCGGCATCAAGGTCATCGACCTGATCTGCCCGTTCGCGAAGGGCGGCAAGATCGGTCTTTTCGGCGGCGCCGGCGTGGGCAAGACCGTTACGATGATGGAGTTGATCAACAACATCGCGACCGCCCACTCGGGGCTGTCGGTGTTCGCGGGCGTCGGCGAGCGGACCCGCGAGGGCAACGACTTCTACCACGAGATGATCGATTCCGGCGTCGTCAACAAGGACGACCTGTCGAAGTCGAAGGTGTCGATGGTGTACGGCCAGATGAACGAGCCGCCGGGCAATCGGCTGCGCGTAGCGCTCACCGGCTTGACCATCGCCGAGTCGTTCCGGGACGAAGGCCGCGACGTGCTGCTGTTCATCGACAATATCTACCGCTTCACGCTGGCCGGCACCGAAGTGTCCGCGCTGCTCGGCCGGATGCCGTCCGCGGTGGGTTACCAGCCCACGCTCGCGGAGGAAATGGGTCGCCTGCAAGAGCGGATCACGTCGACCAAGACGGGTTCGATCACGTCGATCCAGGCAGTGTACGTGCCGGCGGACGACCTGACCGATCCGTCGCCTGCGACGACCTTCGGCCACCTCGACGCGACGGTCGTTCTGTCGCGCGACATCGCGTCGCTCGGCATCTACCCGTCGGTCGATCCGCTCGACTCGACGTCTCGCCAGGTCGACCCGCACGTCATTGGCGAAGAGCATTACAACTGCACGCGCAAGGTCCAGCAGACGCTGCAGCGCTACAAGGAGTTGCGCGACATCATCGCGATCCTCGGCATGGACGAGCTGTCGCCGGAGGACAAGCTGGCGGTGTCGCGCGCACGCAAGATCCAGCGCTTCCTGTCGCAGCCGTTCTTCGTCGCTGAAGTGTTCACCGGGTCGCCGGGGAAGTACGTGTCGCTGAAAGACACGATCAAGGGCTTCAACATGATCGTCAACGGCGAGTGCGATCATCTGCCCGAGCAGGCGTTTTACATGGTGGGAACGATCGAGGAAGCGTTTGAGAAAGCGAAGACGTTGCAATGAACCAGGGACGAGGGTCGAGGGGCGAGGGACGGGGAGCAACGTGCTGATGCAAGCTTCCGGAACCCAGTCGCGCGAAATATGTTCGCTCCACAAGTTGCGGTCCCTTCCCACGTGCGCCATTCTTCACATCACGCCGACGCTCCCTCGCCCCTCATCCCTCGTCCCTCGTCCCTAGCCAATGGCTAACACTATTCACGTCGACGTGGTAAGCGCCGAAGAGCAGATCTACTCGGGTGAAGCCGAGTTCGTCATCCTGCCCGGCATCGAGGGCGAGCTCGGCGTCTTTCCGCGGCACACCCCGCTTTTCACCCAGATCAGGCCTGGCGCCGTGCGCATCAAGCTTCCCGACCAGGAGCAGGAGGAGCTGGTGTTCGTCCAGGGCGGCTTTCTCGAAGTGCAGCCGCACAAGGTGACGGTGCTCGCCGACACGGCTATTCGGGCCAACGATCTCGACGAGGTCAAGGCGCTGGAGGCGAAGAAGCGGGCGGAGGAAGCGATGGCGAACAAGGGGTCGGCGCAGACGCTGGCGGCGGCCCAGGCGGAATTGTCCGTCGCGCTCGCGCAGCTCGAGGCGATCCGCAAATTCCGCCACCGGGCGGGCTGACCCAGGTTTCCCGAAAAAAGCGGCCGTTTGGCCGCTTTTTTGCTTGCAGCTTGACAATCGGTACGTTTCGCGACGCCAAGCCCATGGCAAGGCGCCTAGCCGGAACGTAGAATCGGGCTGACTGGCGCGCGCAAAAGCGGCATTCGCCGCCCCGCCGCGTAGAGGGAACCAATGCTAGGTCGAATCGCAGCAGCTTTGCTGTTGTCCACAGTCGCGGTCACGGCCACGCTCGCCCAGGGTAACGACCTCGTGTTCGCGGTGACCGAGGGCGTCACGTATCAGGCGACGCCGAAGGAGATCCGCGACAAGTTCACTCCGCTCGCCGAGGTCATCGGCAAAGCCGTCGGCCGGCACGTGAAGATCGTGCTGGTGCCGGCGTACAACGACGTGCGCGCCGGCATGGCCAAACAGGAGTACGACATCGCCTACATCCATCCGGCGCACGTGTCGATGGCCGAGATCAAGGCGGGGCGCTACAGGGCGGTCGCCTGGACGACCGGCTTCACCGAATACACGGTGTCGCTGATGATCAAGTCCGATGCGCCGCTCAAAACGATGGACGATTTGAAGGGACGCACGCTGGTCACGCCCGATCCCGATTCGATCACGGCCGTGATGGTGCGCGCGATGTTCCGCGGGGAAAAGCTGACCGCGACCGCGGAGCGCGAACCGCCGCCGACGCTGGTCCGCGTCATCACGACGCGTTACCAGGATGCGGTGCCCTTCTATATCGACAACGGGTTCGCGAGCGCGGGCGCGACGGCGGCCAATGCGGTGGTCAAGGCGTGGACCGACAAGGGAGGCAAGGTCCTCGTGCGTTCGCGCCCGGTGCCGATCAAGCAGATCATCGTTTCGACCAAGATGCCCGAGGACGAGCAGCAGAAGATCCGCGCGGCGTTGCTGACGCTGCGCGATTCCAAGCCGGGTCGCGATGCCCTCGAGGCTGTCGGCTACAAGGGCTTCGTCGCACCCAATCCCGAGCTCGAGACTTCGACCATCGCCTGGCTGGGCCTGTAGCCGCCACTTCTTCGCAGCCCCTTGTGCGGGTGTAGAATATTGCACTGCACAATCACGTGCTTCGCGAAGGCTTGAGCGTATGGCGGACCTAAACCGCACCATCGACCGTTCGATCCGGATCTCCCGCACGGTCGGCGATCTGCTGCAGCGGCGCGTCCGCGCCGCCAACGAGCGCTTTGCCGACCGCGTCCGCGCGGCGTATGCGCAGTGGACGGCGGGCGGGACCGCGCCGAAGACCCCGTTCGAATTCTGGCGGCAGTGGTCGGAATACACGCTCGACGCCGCACAGCGCTCGGTGTTGTATTGGGACACGCTGCGCCAGCGCGGCAACCAGTGGCTTGCGCACGAAGCCGCGGGCAAGCCGCCGGTGCTCAAGTACAAATACGAAATGATCGCGGATGCGCGGACCTACGAGCGGCCGGCGAACCACGCGCTGGTGCGCATCATTCCGCCCAAGGGCGTCCAGGTCGACGACGAGAAGCGGCCGTTCGTGATCGTCGACCCGCGCGCAGGACACGGCCCGGGCATCGGCGGCTTCAAGGAAGACTCCGAAGTCGGCGTCGCACTGGCGGCCGGACATCCGGTCTACTTCGTCATCTTCTTCCCGGATCCGATGCCGGGCCAGACGCTTGCCGACGTCACCGATGCCGAAGCCGAATTCATCCGCATCGTCGCCGAGCGGCATCCGCGCAGCCAGAAGCCGGCGATCGTCGGCAATTGCCAGGGCGGCTGGGCGGTGATGATGCTGGCCGCGGCGCGACCGGAGATCGCCGGTCCGCTCGTCATCAACGGCGCGCCGATGTCGTACTGGTCGGGCAACGATGGCGAGTCGCCGATGCGCTATTCGGGCGGGCTCCTGGGCGGCGCCTGGTTGTCGTTGTTCGCCGCCGATCTCGGTGCGGGCAAGTTCGACGGCGCGCACCTGGTCCGCAACTTCGAGAACCTGAATCCCGCCAACACGCTGTGGGACAAGTGGTACCACCTGTACGCGAACATCGACACCGAGCCCCCGCGCTTTCTCGAATTCGAGCGGTGGTGGGGCGGGTTCTATCTGTTCAACGAAGAGGAGATCCGCTGGATCGTCAACAATCTCTTCGTCGGCAACAAGCTGTCGTCGGGCGAGGCGCGGCTGGGTCCGGGCCGCTACTTCGACCTGAAATCGATCAAGCAGCCGATCATCGTGTTCGCGTCGATGGGCGACAACATCACGCCGCCGCAGCAGGCGTTCAACTGGATCGCCGACGTCTATTCGTCGACGGAGGAAATCAAGGCGAACGGCCAGACCATCGTCGGCCTGCTGCACCAGGACGTCGGCCATCTCGGGATCTTCGTGTCGGGGCAGGTGGCCAAGAAGGAGCACGCACAGATCGTCGAGGTGCTGAACTACATCCAGCATCTCCCGCCCGGGCTGTATGGCATGCACATCGAGGACCACGTGCAACCCGACGGCGAGACGACGTACGAAGTCACGCTCACCGAGCGCAAGGTCGAGGACCTGCGCGCATTGCAGAAATACGATCGGGTCGACGAAAAGCCGTTCGAGGCCGTTGCCGCGTTGTCGGAGCTGTCGGAGCGCGCGTACTCGCTGCTGGTGCGGCCGTTCGTGCGCCAGATGATGCCCGAATGGCTCGCGAAGACGCTGCGCGATTGGCATCCGCTGCGCGTCCAGTATTGGGCGCTGTCGGACAAGAACCCGTGGCTGTGGCCGCTGTCGCACGCCGCGGCGATGGTAAAAGCCAATCGCCGGCCGCGCGCCGACGACAACGACAACGTCAGGCTCGAAGCGCTCGTCTCGGACTACGTGAGCGCCTCGCTGGACTTGTATCGCGACCTGCGCGACGCGGCGTCGGAGGCCGCATTCTTCGAGGTGTACGGCAACATGCTGTCGCTGCAAATGGCCGACGAGCGCGAGGAGATCCGGCGCAAGGGCAAGTTCGATCCGCGGTCGATTCCCGCGGTGCGCGAAGTGCTCGACACCATCGAGGAAGGGAGCGCCGTCGAAGGCCTGGCGCGCATCGCGATGCTGATCGGCAAGGCCGGCAGCGGCCACCGCCGGCTGTCGCAGATGCAAAAGGCGCGCGAGATCCTCTCGCCGCACGACGAGATTGCTCATCTGTCGGAGGACGAGCGGCGCAGGCTGCTGCAGGAGGAAACGATCGTCGTCGAGTTCGAGCCGGAGCGCGCGAAGCGGTCGCTGCCCAAGCTGCTGCGCACCGCGACCGATCGCCGGCGCGCGCACGCGCTGCTCGAATGGACGGAAGCGCAGCCCGGACTCGACGAGCGCCAGCGCAAGCTTGCCGCGGAACTGCGGGCGTTGCTGCCGGTGTCGGCTGCGCGCGGCAGCGCGGACGTGGCTGCGCTGCCTGCGGCAAAGCGCAAGGCGGCGCGTGCCTGAGACTGAAGTGATGCGCCCGGCCGCCGCTTGACCGGACCGCGCACATACGGCTTCATCGATGGCCGACGCCATTCTTGTCCTCAATGCGGGCTCATCGAGTCTCAAGTACTCGCTGTACACGCTCACGGCCGATGCGCCGGTGCTCGCGCAGCATGGCCAGCTTGACGGACTGACGACCGCCACGCGCTTCGTCGCCAACGCGCCCGACGGCACGTCGCTTGCCGACCAGTCGTTCCAGCGTCCGGTTGGCCATGATGAGGCGCTGACGGTGCTGCTCGGGCATCTGCGCAGGACGCCCGCCGCGGAGAACCTCCGCGCCGTCGGCCATCGGGTCGTGCATGGCGGCCTGCAATTCGTGCGGCCGGCGCGCGTCGATGCGGCGGTCGTGACGCAACTCGCGAAGCTCGTGCCGCTCGCGCCATTGCATCAGCCGCACAACCTGGCGCCGATCCGCGCGCTGCTCGCGCAGGCACCGCAATTGCCGCAGGTCGCCTGCTTCGACACGTCGTTCCATCGCGCAATGCCGGACGTGGCGCAGGCGTTCGCGCTGCCCCCCGCCATCACCGACCGCGGCGTCGTGCGCTATGGCTTTCACGGCTTGTCGTACGAGTACATCGCAAGCGTGCTGCCCGGCCTCGATCCCGACGCGGCGCGGGGGCGCACCGTTGTCGCACACCTGGGCAACGGGGCGTCGATGTGCGCGCTGCAGGAAGGCCGGAGTGTCGC
>Ga0068857_100006035_pt1 | contig 10347 bp, 9 predicted proteins | sample KBSCornC72_FD_66591 | JGI IMG/M metagenome (GOLD analysis project Ga0068857, IMG submission 66591) | Corn rhizosphere microbial communities from Kellogg Biological Station, Michigan, USA - KBS Corn C7-2 | ecosystem: Host-associated > Plants > Roots > Rhizosphere > Soil ...
CATCCCCGCCTACTGGTTGGAGATGAGCCACATGCGCGTGGCCAATGCCGCAAGCCAAATCGTGAAGCTGCAAGAAGCGATGAATCCGGGCAATGCCTATGACGTCGGCTGTCTGGAAGCCCTCAAGGCGTGGAGTTTCGCGATGAGCGCGGACCCGCCGGCGGCGCTAAGGGCGGCGCACGAAGCGGTCAATCTTTTCGACCGGGCAGGCTCGGTCTGGCATAGGTTGCTCGCCAGAGGACTGCTGGCTTGGTCGTACAGGGAAAACGACGACTTCCAAAGCGCGATGTTCTGGTGTAACGAAGGACGCGATCTGGCAAGACAAGTCAATATTCGCGTGTTCGATGTTCAATTCGATCAGATCGAGGCAAGCGTCAGCATAGCGCGAGACGAGGATATTCGACCCTTGCTCACTCGGCTGTTCGCAGATGCCTCTGCCTATGGTACCGGTCTGCCGCTGCGCTTCTTTCCAACTCTGGCGCCACGCCTGTGCGCGCTGGCGTTGAAATTGAACATTGAAAGCTCATACGTAAATGCTCTTATCGAAACCTGGAACTGGCGGCCACAGGATTGCATGACCGAAGCGTGGCCGTGGCCAGTTCGCATTTACATGCTGGGGCGCTTCGAGGTGTTCGTCAATGGAGAGCGGGTAACCTTCAATGCGAGGGCTCCGCGGAAGGTACTGTCACTCCTCAAAGCCCTCATCTGCCTCGGCGCGAAGGATGTGCGGGACCGTCGATTGATCAGTACCTTATGGTCGGATGACGAGCTCGACACCGCCAAAGCGGCGTTCGACATCACGCTTCACCGTCTGCGCCGCTTGCTCGTGCACCCCGAAGCCATCCTAGTCCAAGAGGGTTCGCTCCGGATCAATCCAGAGGTTTGCTGGGTCGACGCCCTTGCGCTGGATCGGCTGCTGGCGAGCCCGCGTGACCGCGCCGACGCACAAGCGGCACTCTCTATGTACAAGGGCAACCTGCTTCCGGGAGATGAGGACGAACCCTGGTCGTGCAGCCTGCGTGAAAGGCTGCGACGCAAATTCGTCCATCACGCGGAGCTCGTTGGAAGTGAGCTGGAAGCCTTACAGGAGTGGCAACGCGCGATCGAACATTACCAGAGGGCGCTCGATGCCGATAACATGACGCAGGCCTTCCACTGCGGACTGATGCGCTGTTACAGCGCTTTGCAGCGCCCGTCGGAAGTTGTCTCCGTGTATCAACGAATGCAACGCTTGCTGTCTGTTACCGCGGGGTTGCCACCGAGCCCCGCCACCGAAGCCCTCTATAGAAGTTTGCTGGCGACGCATCGCGACATCTCAGTACAGCCGCGTCAGCATACCTTGGAAGACACGGTCCACTGGCGGGAAGCTCACGTTCCACTCAATCGCCCCTTCAAGAGGCGCGCATGAGCATCGTGCGCGGGCGATTCGTGACCTGCTGGACCGGAGATCTTGCCAACCAGACGTTGATGCCGACACCGGCAGGAGTCAGTCGGTGCACATTACGTTCCATATCTCGTCGTGGAAAGTCCTGATCGACGAACCGTTGGTCGTCGGAGGAAGCTGGAGACGAGGCTCGCTTCGGGAATGATGGCCTGCTTTACCAATTCATTTGGAGGCTCAAAATGGGAAACCTTCCTGTCAATAGCATGAAAGCAGCGCTGCCGCTCATTGCGGTGACATTGGGGTTGGGAGTTGCCGACGCACGTGCTCAAGACCCTGTAGCCGTATGCCCGACCAACTTCAAAGTGCTGGCCGAGGACCAGACGACAAGGGTCATACATTTCACCCAGAAAAAGGGAGAGACGTGCGGCATGCATTCTCATCCGTACATCGTTGCGTATGTCATCAAGAGTGGTCAGCTGACCTACATAATGCCGGACGGAACCAAGAAGCAGGGCCCGAAGCTCAAGCCCGGCGAGGTCCTGCAGCGAGGACCTACGAGCCATGCCCATGACGCAGCCCCTGAGGACGTCGAATCGATTGTCATTGAGGTCAAGAAGCCGTAATCCCAAGAAGCGAGCGAACGAGCCTGGCTTGATGTCACGGACCCTCGTGCAAGCTAGTCATGGGTCCACATCGCGGGCTCATGGCTAGCTGCCGATTGGTCCGGTAGAGCGCCCCCCTGCATCGGACTTCTGTCGGCTACCCTGATCTTCAGCTCACCCCGAGAATCCTTAGCTTCTCATCCGCCGCCTTTACTCCCGCGCCCCTTTCAACTCCACGAGATTGTCTTCGGGATCGTAGACATAGATCGATACGCCCTCGCCCTCCGCGCCGAAACGCGGACGGATCTCGCCGACGCGCGCGCCGTGCGAGGTCAGGTGCTCGACTACGTCGCTCACATCGAACGGGCTCACGCGCAGGCACACGTGATCCATGTTGCGTCCTTCCTTGCCGGGCGGCGCGCCACCGAGACTGCCAAGCTTGCCATCCACTGGCACGAAGTCGATCATCGCGCTGCCAGCGCGCATGTGCACGAGGCCGAGGTCCGGTCGCCTCCACTCCACCGCGCAACCGAGCACCTTCGAATAGAAATCGATCATGGGCTCGAGATCGATCACGCGCAGAACGATATGGTCGATGTCCTGAATCTTGAACATGCGCGCTCCTCCTACTCGCCGGGGACTTCAACCGCCCGGGCTCTCCGCAACGATTCGATCTTGTCGGCCGAATAGCCGAGCACGTCCGCGAGAACGGATCGAGTATGCTCGCCGACGCGATACGGTGCCGGACCGGCGGGGTGGACCGGCCCCCCATCCACATGGAATGGAGCCGCCGTCACGCGCACCGGCCCGCGAGTCGGATGCACGACTTCGGGGAACGCCGATCGCGCGGTCATCTGCGGATGCGTCACGACTTGCTCCGGCGACAGCACCGGTACCGACGGAATGCGCGCGCCGGCCAGCGTCTCGACCGCCTTCTCGACACTCTCGAACTGATTCAGCCATTCGCGCAGGATCTCCGCAAGCGCCGGCCAATTCTTGCGCCACGCAATCGGCGTCGAGAAGCGCTCATCGTTCACGAGCTCGGGCTTTCCGATCAGCGCAACCAACCGCATCCACAAATGCGGCGCGCCGACCGCCTGCAGCGCCACGTGACCCTCGCCGATCGCATGCACGAGCATGCCGACGCGTGGCGCCCGCGTCAGTTCGACGCCATTCAGCAATGAGGTGTAAGCGATATCGTCGGCAGCAACCAGGCATTCGAGCATGGACACATCGAGATAGGCGCCACGCGCGGTGCGCCCGCGACGCACGAGTGCCGCACTAATGGAGCCGAATGCATGAGCACCAGCGAGCACATCGGCCGCTTGCAGATAGGAAACGCGCGGGAGCGCTTCACCGCTGCGCTCGAGATCCATCAAGCCGGAAATCGCATTGATCAGATGCGCGTAAGCCTGCATCGAGCTCATCGGTCCGGTCTGCCCGAAGCCCGAGATCGAGCAGTACACGATATCCGGCTTGACCTGGCTCACCACGGCATAGTCGAGCCCGTACTTCGCCATCACACCCGGAGAGAAATTTTCCACGACGACATCGGCGATGCGGATCAGGTCGAGCACGATGTCACGCGCCTGCGGATGCGCGAGGTCGATCGCGATGCTTTGCTTGCCGACGTTGAGCCGCACGAAGTAGCTGCTTTGATCGGTGCGCCCGGGTTCGAGCTGCACGACGCTGCGACGAACCTCGTCGCCTTCGCCTGGACGCTCGACCTTGATCACGCGCGCGCCGAGATCGGCGAGCAGCCGCGTGCAATACGGACCCGCGAGCACGCGTGTGAAATCGATGACCGTGAGGCCAGCGAGCAGCGCTTCGTCGATAGAATCAGTTGCGGCCGGCTTTGACCGCGGATCGGTTAGCACCCCTCACCCCAACCCTATCCCACGCGCCGAAGGCCCCTCCCTCACCCTACCCTCTCCCAAAGGGAGAGGGACCTTATTTCTGCCGGAGAGGGGGCCGCCCTGTTGGTGCTTGTTGCAATCCATCAATTAGTAGGTGCCGGACGGCTTGAGTGCGACCGGCGCGCTCTGGCGCATCTCGGCGACGGCGTTCTTGGCCGCGGTGTTGAGGAACAGCGTGTCTGCCATCAGCGTCGTGAACTGATAGCCGAATTCGATCATCTGCTTCGCCATCGCGGTCGAACCGCAATGGATGCCTGCGTAGATGCCGTGCTTCTTCGCGCCCGCGGCGATGGTCTTGATCGCGTCGAGCACGATCTTGTCGGTCGGCACGCCCGACGGCGCAACGCCGAGCGTGATCGCGAGATCGTTCGGGCCGACGTAGAGCGCGTCGAGCCCCGGCACGCTCAAGATCTCATCGAGCTTCTCGACTGCTTCCTTGGTTTCGATCATCGCCATCGCGACGACCGTGTCGTTGGCATGCTTGAAATAGTCCGCACCGGCATACCAGTTCGCGCGCACCGGACCGAAGCTCCGGTAACCTTGCGGCGCGTAGCGGCAGGCGCCCACGAGCTTCTCGCATTCCTCACGGGAATTAATCATCGGGCAGATGATTCCGTACGAGCCCGCGTCGAGCAGCTTCATGATGATGCCGGGTTCGAGCCACGGCACGCGACAGAACGGAGTCGTTCCGGTCGTGCTGATCGCCTGCAGCATCGTGACAGCGGTTTGATAGTCGACCAGGCCGTGCTGCAGGTCGACGGTCAGGCAATCCCAATTGGCCTGCGCCATGTTCTCGGCCGCTGCCGAGCTCGGAATGCCGAGCCAGCCGGTGATGACCGTGCCGCCGCTCTTCCAGATCTTCTTGACGTTGTTCTCTCGCATGCTCTCCACCCGATTCAGACTTGGATTTCGGCGCTGCCCGCGCTCACGCGCATGGACCGCACGCGCGGAGTCGGCTAGGATTTCGCCGCAGACATCAATCATAAGGCAAAACATCCAGCCATAAGGCAAAACATCCAGTGACCGCCGCACAAAGTACCCCCTCTCCGACGTTTCTGATTCGTGCAGACTCCCTTCAGCAGCTCGTCACCGAAATCTTCGACACCGCAGGTTGCTCGCACGCCGAGGCCGAGCGCATCGCGCTGTACCTGGTGCGAGCCAATCTCGCCGGGCACGACAGCCATGGCGTCGTCCGCGTGCAGCGCTATATCCAGATGAAGAACGATGGCCTGGTTCTCGCCGACCAGGAAGTCGAGCTGCTCGTCGATACGCCTGCGCTGGCCGTGGTCGACGGCAAGTACGGCTTCGGCCAGACGGTCGCGCCACGCGCCGTGCAGGTCGGCATCGACAAGTGCAAGCAGACCGGGCTTTCGGCCGTCGGACTGCGGCGCGCGGGGCACATCGGCCGCGTCGCCGACTGGGCCGAGATGGCAGCCGCTCGAGGTCTGGTCTCGATCCACTTCGTGAATGCAACCGGTAGCGTGCTCGTTGCCCCGTTCGGCAGCTTCGAGCGTCGCTTCTCGACGGCACCGTTTTCCGTGGGCGTCCCGGTGGCCGGACGGCCGCCGGTGATCCTGGATTTCGCGACATCGATGGTGGCCGAGGGCAAGGTGCTCGTCGCCAGCCAAGGCGGCAAGCCCATTCCTGCCGACGCACTAATCGGCCCCGATGGACGTCCGAGCAACGACCCTCGGCTCCTCTATGGCGAGTACAAGACGGGCGAGCGCCGCGACATCAAGAAGGGGCTCGGAGCGCTCGGGACGTTCGGCACGCACAAGGGATCGGGCTTGGCGCTCATGTGCGAGGTGCTCGGCGGAGCACTGACGGGCAACGGCGCCGGGCCGGACCGTCGCTTCTCGAACGGGATGTTCTCGGTTTACGTCGACCCGACAAAGCTCGATCCCGAAGGTATGTTCCCCGCGGATGTCGAGCGCTACATCGCCTATGTGAAAGGCGCCAAGACCGCGCCGCCGCACGAGGAGACGCTGATACCCGGCGAGCCGGAGCAACGCATGCGCGCGCAACGCCTGGCCACTGGTGTGCCGCTCGCGGAGGAGACTTGGGTTTCATTGATTGAAACAGCGCGCTCGGTTGGCGTAAGCGAAGACAAGATTGCGACGGCAACTGCGGCGGGGCATCGCTAGGGATTGTCTTCCCCTTGGGAAAAGCGGGATCGAAGGGGATTTGATTTTGGTCGCGCCCGCAAAATCCCCCCCGCCCCCTTGTCGAAGGGGAGTGACCTGTGGTGCATCAAATGACGATTGTCTTGCCCTTGGAAAAAGGGGACTGAGGGCGATTTTGATTCCGAGTCTACAATACCGCCTTCACCCAACGAGGCACCTATGTCCACAACCACGACTTCCAGCGGCCTGATCATCGAAGAGATCACGCTCGGCGACGGCGACGAGGCCACCGCTGGCCAGAACGTCACCGTGCATTACACCGGCTGGCTCACCGACGGCAAGAAGTTCGATTCGAGCAAGGACCGCGACGATCCGTTCGAATTTCCGCTCGGCGGCGGGCGCGTCATCAAAGGCTGGGACGAGGGCGTGCAAGGCATGAAGGTCGGCGGCACGCGCAAGCTGACGATCCCGCCCAATCTCGGTTACGGCGCTCGCGGCGCCGGCGGCGTCATTCCGCCCAACGCCACGCTGGTGTTCGAGGTCGAGCTGCTCGGCGTCGACTGAGAGCGTGCAAGCCTTCCAGTTCGATCCTCCGCGTCTTCCGCCGGACGCCGTTGCGGCACGCCGGCGCGTACGCGCATTTCTGGAAGCCGAGCGCGAAGCCGGACATTACGCTCCGCATCGTTGCTCGTGGAGCACATTCGACGCGCAGTTCACGCGGCGCGTCGGTGCCGCTGGCTTGATCGGCGTCACGTGGCCGAAGGAGTACGGCGGCCAGGAGCTTTCGAGTCTCGCGCGCTATGTCATCACGCAGGAAATGCTGGCGGCAGGCGCGCCGTGCTTCGCGCACTGGATCGCCGATCGCCAGTCCGGTCCGCAGATTCTGCGTCACGGCAGCGAAGCGGCCAAACGCATGATCCTGCCGCGCATCTGCCGCGGCGAATGCTTCTTCGGCATCGGCATGAGCGAGCCCGACTCCGGCTCCGATCTGGCCGCTGTACGTACGCGCGCAGTGCGGCTCGATGGAAAATGGATCATCAACGGCAGCAAGATCTGGACATCGAACGCGCATCACGTGCATTACCTGATCGCGCTCGTGCGCACAGGCGATGCCGGCGAGGATCGCCATCAAGGGCTCACGCAATTCATCATCGACATGTCGCAGCCCGGCGTGACGGTCCGGCCGATCCACAATCTCGCGGGCGAGCACGAGTTCAACGAAGTCTTCTTCAAAGATTACGTCGTCACCGACGACATGATGGTCGGCGCCCAGGGCCAGGGCTGGGAGATGGTCACCGGCGAGCTGGCGTTCGAACGCTCCGGACCTGATCGGTATCTCTCCGACTATCGTCTGCTGGTCGAGCTGGTCGATCGCGTCGGAACACAACCGAGCGATCGTCAAGCAGCCGAGATCGGCCGCCTCGTCAGTCATCTCGCATCGCTCCAGCGCATGTCTGCATCGATCGCCGGTCTGCTCGATCAGGGCAAGAGCCCTAATACCGAAGCCGCACTGGTCAAAGACGTCGGCACTAGCTTCGAGCGGGAGCTGCCGGAAATAGCCCGCCGGTTAGTGCCGATCCAATCCAGCCTCGAGGATCCTGGCGACTCGTTCAGTGAAACACTCGCATACGTGACGTTGCACGCACCCGCATACACGCTGCGAGGCGGCACACGCGAGATCCTGCGCGGCATCATCGCCCGCGGGCTCGGACTGCGATGAGCACCGAGACGCTGACTCGCGAACAGACCGAAGCCGCCGCACTGTCGGCGATGGTCGTCGAGCAGGCCGATCGCCTGTTCCGCGGCGAAGTCACGAAAGAACGCATGGCCGTCGCGGATCGCGGCGAGTGGCCGTCGGCGATCTGGGATGCAGTCGATCACGCTGGACTCACGTCGGCATTGGTGCCCGAAGCGCAAGGCGGTTCGGGACTGCCTGCGGCAGATGCGCTGCGATTGGTCCGACGCGCCGGCTATCACACGTTGCCGGTGCCGTTTGGGGAGACGATGATCGTTGCCGGGCTATGGGCGGAAGCAGCCGGTGCAACTCTCGGAGGACCGTCGTCGCTCGCTCCGGCAGGAACGACAGATCGCATCGGCATCGAACGCCGTGGCGACAACTACGCGCTGCACGGACAAGCACATCGAGTCCCGTGGGGCGCTCACGTCGATCAGATTCTCGTGCATGCGCACGATGCCAACGGCAGCGCGTTACTCGCCCTCGTGCCACACGCAATCGTGCGCACCGAGCGTCGCCGCAACCTGGCCAACGAGCCGCGCGACACGCTGCTACTGGAAGGCGTCAGCGTGCCGGCGCAGCAAGTCCGTCCGGCACCGGCGAGTTGTGCTGAAGGCTTTCTGCCGGCTGGCTCTCTGCTTCGCTCGCTGCAGATGGTGGGCGCAATGGAGCGCTGCCTCGATTACACGATTCAGTATGCGATGGAGCGCCAGCAGTTCGGCCGCCCGATCGCGAAGTTCCAGGCGATCCAGCACATGCTCGCCGAAGCCGCCGGGCACTATGCCGCAGCGGCCGCGGCATCGGAGCTGGCAGCCGAATCGTTCGGCCGGATCGACTTTGCTTTCGCCGTGGCGATCGCGAAGTCGCGCGTAGGCGAAGCAGCCGGCAAGGTCGCTGAGGTCTGTCATCAGGTACACGGGGCGATGGGATTTACACAGGAGCACCCGCTGCACTTCGCGACACGGCGGTTGTGGTCGTGGCGCGACGAGTTCGGCAACGAGAGCTACTGGCAGGAGCGGATCGGCCGCATTGTGTGCAGCGCCGGGGGCGAGTTGCTATGGGAGAGGTTGGTGGGATCGTGACGCGGACAGCAAATCCCCCCTCACCCCCTTCTGCCAAAGGCGGGATTCGATCGCAACGCGAAGATCCCCCCCAGCCCCTCTTTTTCAAAGGAGGGCGTTCGGCGCCACGGGAATTTCCCCCCTTTGGCAAAGGGGGGCAGGGGGGATTTCGCCGCTCCCGAAGCACCACGAACCGTTCCTCTTTCGCATGAGCGCCAAGTTCCCCGACGGTCCGCTCACCGGCATCCGCATCCTCGACCTCACGAGCGTCATCATGGGGCCGTTCGCGACGCATATCCTCGCGGATCTCGGCGCCGACGTGATCAAGGTCGAAAGCCCCGAAGGTGACTCGCTGCGCCACTACGAGCCGAAGCGCAGTCCGGGCATGGCCGGCAACATACTCAATCTGCATCGGAACAAGCGCAGCATCGTGCTCGATCTCAAGCGCGCCGAATGCCGTGCCGCGCTGAATCGCCTGATCGACAAAGCCGACGTATTCGTGCATAGCGTCCGGCCGCAAGCGATCGAGCGCCTCGGCTACGGCTACGCGCAGGTTCGCGCGATCAAGCCCGACATCATCTATTGCGGCGCCTATGGCTTCGGCGCGCAAGGACCTTACAGCGACAAGCCCGCGTATGACGATTTGATCCAGGCCGGCTCGGGCGTCGCTGCGTTGTTCGCCCAAGTGCAGGGCGAGCCGGCTTACGTTCCTACCGTGATCTGCGACAAGCTCGCGGGACAAGCAATCGCGTATGCGATTCTCGCCGCGCTATTTGAACGCGAACGCGGCGGCGGCGGTCAGTCGATCGAAGTGCCGATGCTCGAGACGACGATCGAGTTCAACCTCGCCGAGCACATGTACGGGTCCGCTTTCGTGCCGCCGCTCGGCAAGCCGGGCTTCGCGCGCCTGCTCACGCGCCAGCGCAAGCCGTATCGCACCAAGGACGGCTACGCCTGCATCCTGCCCTACTCCGATCGCAACTGGCTCGATTTCTACGAGTTCACCGCACGCAACGAATTCAAGGACGATCCGCGCTTCCAGCGCATTTCGGACCGCGTGCAGCACATCGCGATCCTCTACCACATGATCGACCAGGAAGCGCCCAAGCGCACGACCGCGGAGTGGGTTGCGTTCTGCGACCGCGTCAGCATCCCGTGCATGCCGGTCATGTCGCTCGAGGATCTGCCCGAAGATCCGCACGTGAAGGCCGTCGGCTTGTTCGGCACAGCGGACCATCCGACCGAGGGACGCTACCGCACCGTGCGAAATCCGGTTTCGTTCAGCGGCGCGCCGTTCCGCATTCGCCGCCATGCCCCGCGTCTCGGCGAGAACACCGCCGAAGTGCTTGCGGAAGCCGGGCTCTCAACGCAGGAAATCGAAGCCGTGCTCGGCGCCGGCAAGCCGCAGCGGCAGGAGACCACGCAGCCATGACCAACCATCTCAAGTTCTCCGTTGGCGACGGCATCGCGCGCATTGTGCTCGACCGGCCCGAACGCATGAACGCGTTCACGTTCGAGATGATCGA
>Ga0068857_100006047_pt1 | contig 10338 bp, 5 predicted proteins | sample KBSCornC72_FD_66591 | JGI IMG/M metagenome (GOLD analysis project Ga0068857, IMG submission 66591) | Corn rhizosphere microbial communities from Kellogg Biological Station, Michigan, USA - KBS Corn C7-2 | ecosystem: Host-associated > Plants > Roots > Rhizosphere > Soil ...
GACCGCGCTTCATGCAGGCGGAACCGTATGAAAAAATGTTGGCGCACGCGGCCATCGACGCGGGCGCCGACATAGTCTACGGGCACGGCTCGCACGTTCTGCAGGGCGTCGAAATTTATAAAGGTAAGCCAGTGATGTATTGCCTGGGCAACTTCGCTACCGACTGGATTCGCATGCGTCCTAATAAGGATGGTTTAGTCGCGCGCGTGATCGTCGAAGGCAAGAAGGTCGCGCGCGTGTCGCTGACGCCGGTGACCCGTGACGCCGATACCAACAACGTGCGCATGCTCCCTGCGGGCGACGGCGAGGGCGCAGCGCTGCTAAAGAAGGTCCGCGACCTGTCGGGTGACACGCCGTTGCCTGTGCAGGGCCAGGAAGCGGCTTTGATCGCGCCGTAAAACCCTGAGCCCAAAGCGCTAATGCTCGCCAACGCTTTTGCCCGATCAGCCAGTACTAGGGCTGCCGGTTGGCGGTTGAGTTCCACCCTTGGTTCAGGTACAGTGGTTGCCGAGGGTTCAACCAGGTAGATTCAATGGAACTGCGTGCGTTTCTAAAGTGGACAGTGTTCATGTTGGCGGCGGTGAGCAGCGCAGTCGCGGCGCATCCGCAGCAGGCATCCCCGGCCCCCGACGCCGCGCAAGTTCAAGCGAATGAAGCGCTGGTGAAACGCTATTGCGCCACCTGCCACAATGAGAAGCTGAAGACCGGCGGATTGACGCTGGAGAACCTGGATCTATCCAACGTCTCCGCGCACGCCGAGACGCTCGAAAAGGTCATTCGCAAGCTGGGCACAGGCTCCATGCCGCCACAGGGAATGCCGCGGCCGGATAAAGCTACGCTCGACGGCTTCGTTACCTGGCTCGAAGCTTCGCTCGACCGCAGCGCCTCGGCCAAACCCAATCCGGGGCACGCCACGCTGCATCGTCTGAATCGTACCGAGTACGGCAATGCCGTGAAGGACATTCTAGGCCTCGAAATCGATGAAGCGTCGCTGCTGCCAAGCGACGATGAGAGCTACGGCTTCGACAACATCGCCGACGTTCTCAAAACTTCGCCGGCGCTGCTCGAGCGCTACATGTCCGCGTCCTGGAACATCAGCCGGCTGGCGGTAGGCAATCAGGCGATCGTCGCTGACACCACCATTTATCGCGCGCGGCCGGATCTTTCGCAGGACGATTATCTCGAAGGCTTCCCGCTGGGAACGCGTGGCGGCGTGAAGTTCACGCACAATTTCCAGTTGGACGGCGATTATGTTTTCCGTATCCGCATGTGGCGCGCCACCACCGACATCATTCGCGGATTGAAGTACGCGAACGAAGTGGAGTTGTCGATTGACGGCGTGCGCGCGGGGCTCGTCCGCATCGGCGGCAAGACCGACGAGAAAGCCAGTGAAGAGAATTCCGGGACTTCGGCTACGGAACTCGACCAGCGGCTGACGCTGCGCGTGCCGGTCAAGGCCGGTCCGCACGATGTCGTGATCACATTCCTCAAGAAAACCGCCGCGCAGGAAGACGACATTCTGCAGCCGTTCTTACGCTCCAATGTAGATCCGGTTGGCTATCAGGGACAGACATCAGTCGATCGCGTCAGCGTCAACGGGCCGCTGGATGCCCGCGGCATCAGTGAAACGCCCAGCCGCAAGAAGATTTTCATTTGCCGTCCGCCCGCCGGCGCCGACGATATTCCCTGCGCTAAAAAGATTCTTGCGAATCTGGCGCGCAAATCCTATCGCCGTCCGGTTACCGAGCGCGATACCGAGCAACTCCTCACCTTCTTCCAGAAGGGCAAGAACGAAGGCAAGACCTTCGATGCCGGTATCGAAGCCGCGCTGCAATTGATTCTGGCGAGTCCTGAATTCCTGTTCCGCTTTGAGCCCGATCCGGTCAACGTGGCCGTCGACACTCCTTATAAGATCAACGATTTGGAATTGGCATCGCGCCTGTCGTTCTTCCTGTGGAGCACCATTCCCGACGAACAGTTGATCACTATCGCCAGCGCCGGCAGGCTAAAGGATCCAGCAGTGTTAGAACAACAGGTCAAGCGCATGCTGCTCGATCCGCGCGCGCGTGCCCTCACCGACAACTTCGCCGGACAGTGGTTGTTCCTGCGCAATCTGCGCACCATGAATCCGGACTTTGAAACTTTCCCGGATTTCGACGACAACCTGCGCCAAGCCATGCGCCGCGAGACCGAACTGTTCTTTGAGAGCATCCTGCGCGAAGACCGCAGCGTTCTCGATTTCATGAACGCCAACTACACCTTCGTTAACGAGCGCCTGGCCCGGCACTACGGAATGAAGGGGATTTACGGCGAAGGTTTCCGCCGCGTGACGATTACCGATGAGAACCGCTACGGGCTGCTAGGGCAGGCGAGCATCCTCTCTGTGACCTCGCTGCCCACGCGCACCTCTCCAGTGAATCGCGGCAAATGGATTCTGACCAATATTTTAGGCACTCCGCCGCCGCCTCCTCCGCCTAATGTTCCCGCTCTCAAGACCAGTGCGGAATCGGGAAAGCCGTCGTCCTTGCGCGAGCGCATGGAAGCGCACCGCGCCAATCCCTACTGCGCCGGCTGCCATAAAATAATGGATCCCCTCGGTTTCGCCCTTGAAAACTTCGACGCGGTGGGCCAGTGGCGGGATACCGACGAGGGCGCCAAAATCGACCCCTCCGGGATGATGTATGAAGGCACGAAAGTCAGCAAGCCGTCGGATCTGCGCAAGATGCTGGCATCGCACCCCGATGTCTTCCTGAGCGTCTTCACCCAGAAATTGATGACCTACGCTCTGGGCCGCGGCGTCGAATATTACGACATGCCGACCATTCGCGCGATTCTGCGCGAGTCATCGAAGAACAATTACAAATTTTCGTCCATCTTGATGGGCGTCATCAAGAGCCCCCCGTTCCAGATGAAGGTGAAAAAGGCGGCGGGCAATGTGGTTGCAGGGAACGTAGTGAGCGATAAGTAGAGAGGCGGGGGAAACCCCGTTGCGCCCGGCGAAACGGGCATGTATGCTAGAAACGACCTAGGGGACAGGAGAACGTTATGTTCATCACTAAGAAGCATTTATCCCGCCGAACCCTGTTGCGAGGCGTGGGCGTGGGGCTGGCGCTGCCGCTACTCGATTCCATGGTGCCGGCGCAGACTCCGCTGGCCAAAACCGCTGCCAAGCCGCTGCTGCGCTTGGGATTCTGCTACATCCCGCACGGCGCGGTGATGGCTAACTGGACTCCGGTCAAAGAAGGCTCGAATTTCAAGCTCTCGCGCACGCTGACGCCGCTGGCGAATGTGCAGGATCAAGTGGTGATTCTGAGCAATCTGGCGCACAAACAGGCCGGTGGTATCCCAGGCGACGGCGGCGGCGACCACGGCCGCTCCCCCGCGGTGTGGCTCAACGGCACGCGTCCCCGCCGTACCGAGGGTGAGGATGTCCGCGCCGGCGTCACCATCGACCAGATCGCGGCCGAGCGCATCGGCCAGGACACGCCGCTGCCTTCACTCGAACTCGCCACCGAAGACACCAGCGGGTTACTGGGCGCTTGCGACGTAGGCTTTAGCTGCACCTACATGAACACGATTTCCTGGCGGACTCCCACCAGCCCGATGCCCATGGAAATCAATCCGCGCGCCGTCTTCGACCGCCTGTTTGGCGACGGTGCTTCGGCCGAAGAGCGTCTGACCCGCATCCAGCGCGAGCGCAGCATTCTCGACGCCGTCACCGGGCAAGTGAAGTCGTTGTCCAATGGACTGGGCTCCAACGACAAGAACAAAGTCTCCGAATATCTCGAAAACATCCGCGAGATCGAGCGCCGCATTCAGTTGGCTGAGAAGCAGACCGGCAACACCAGCATCAACGTTCCGGACGCGCCCATCGGCATTCCCGACGATCACGTGGAGCACTCGCATCTGATGCTGGACCTGATGGCGCTGTCCTTCCAGGCTAATATCACGCGCATTTCCACTTTCATGATGGCGCGCGAAGTGAGCTACCGGACCTTCGTGAACATCGGCATCAACGATGCGTTCCACCCCACTTCGCATCACCAGAACGATCCCGAGAAGCTGGAAAAGTTGACCCGGATCAACACCTATCACGTAGGCTTAGTCGCGCGCCTGTTGGAGCGCCTGAAAGCGATTCCGGACGGCGACGGCACCCTGCTCGATCACTCGCTGGTTCTCTATGGAAGCTGCATGAGCAACAGCAACGTGCACAACCATTCGCCCCTGCCGGTGTTTATCGGCGGCGGCGCTTGCGGCCAGGTGAAGGGCGGACGGCACGTGAAGCTGCCCGATGAGACCCCCATGGCGAACCTGCTGGCCACCATTTTGGACAAAGCCGGCGTGCATCAGGATGCAGTAGGCGACAGCACCGGACTGTTGGCCATCTAGTGAGGATCAAACACATGAAAATCTGGAATGGACTGGTAGTAGCGGCGGCGTTCGCGGCGGTTTCTTACGCGGCCACTCCGGCGCTGATCGAAGCGGCGCAGAAGAAAGACCAAGTGGCGGTCAAGGCCCTGCTGGCGCAGAAAGCCGATGCCAAGGCCTTCACGGCCGACGGCACCACCGCGCTGCACTGGGCGGCGCATTGGAACAATCTGGAAATGGTGGATGCACTGCTCGCGGCCGGCGCCGATCCGAAAGCCGTCAACCGCTACGGCGTGACGCCGATTGCAGAAGCCGCGGGAACCAGCAGCGGCGCGGTAGTGGAGCGCCTGCTCAAAGCCGGCGTCAGCGCCGATACCATGGCGACCACCGAAGGCGAAACCATTCTGATGACGGCTGCGCGCGTCGGCAACAGCGAAGCTGTGAAAGCCCTGCTCGACCGTGGCGCGAATCCCAACGCCAAGGAATCCTTCAAGGGACAGACCGCCCTGATGTGGGCGGCTTCGGAAGGCCACGCGGATATTATCAGACTGTTGCTCGCCAAGGGAGCCGATCCCAAGATGCTCTCCGATAGCCGTGACACCACGCTTCCCAAACTGACGGCTGGCAGCCCGGTAGCGCCGGTCTCCCGCGGCGGATTGAGCGCGCTTTCGTTTGCCGCCCGCCAGGGGCAGATTGAATCCGCTACCGCCCTGATCGAAGCGGGTGCGAATGTGAACCAGAAGGATGTCGATGGCAACAGCGCGCTGGTTCTGGCGATTCTGAACAAGCACTACGATCTGGCGCAGGTCCTGATCGACAAGGGCGCGGACGTCAATGCGGCCAATAAGGCCGGGCGCGCGGCGCTGTTCACGGCCGTCGATCTGCGCAACGAAGATTACTCTCCCCGTCCGCCGCTCAAGGATGACGATAAGCTCTCCGCTCTGGACATCGTCAAGTCCTTGATCGGCAAGGGAGCGAACGTCAACGCACAGCTCACCAGCACCGTCGAATTGCATAAGTTCGCGCAGGACATGGGCGACAAAGCCATGGCCGAGGGCGCTACCGCGTTCATGCGCGCGGCCCGCAGCGCGGATGTGACGGTGATGAAGCTGCTGCTCGACAAGGGTGCGGATCCCAAGCTGGCCAACAAAGACGGCTTGAATGCGTTGCTGGTCGCTGCCGGCGTTAGCTGGGCCGACAAAGTCCGCAGTACGGAACCGAATGCTCTGGAGGCTGTGAAGATGTGCGTGGATCTGGGGCTGGACGTGAACGCGTCCACCGATCGCGGGGAAACTGCGTTGCACGGAGCTGCCCTGCGTGGCGCGAACACCATCGTGAGTTACTTGGTGGAAAAGGGCGCTAAGCTGGACGCCAAGAACAAGCAAGGGTTCACAGCGCTCGACGTCGCCAATGGCAAAGGTGGTCTCGCCGGCACCACGCGCGACCCCAAACCCGCCACCATCGCGCTACTGCAGGAACTGATGGCGAAGCACCCGGGCCCTTCGGCCCAGGTGCTGGATCCAAAAGAAGCGCCGGCAGCGAAATAGTTCAGTAAAGGTGGTTCAAAGGGCCGGACCCTGCGGGGTTTCCGGCCCTTTTTAGTAATGGCGTATATAAAAGTTGCAGACATCTCCGCCCTCCCCGACGGGGAAACCATGGAGGCGAAAGTCGACGGCCATCCCTACGCAGTTTGCAACGCCGGCGGCGCCCTGCATTGTCTCGACGGCGAATGCCCCTGCACCGGCGGCCCGCTGAGCCAGGGCGCGATCCGCCACGACCTGCTGGTGTGCCCATGGCACGGCTGGCGCTTCGACTATAAAACCGGCGTCTGCGCCTACGACGACAGCATCAAGGTCGCACGCTTCCCCGTGAAAGTCGAAGACGGCGCGATCCTCGTCGACGTCAGCCGCCCCCTCGAATAGCCAGCACCTCAACGATCTTCACTCCGGATCCCGGCCGATCCACCGCCGCAACCCCGCCAAGGCCAAGGAGTCGGTACATGTTGTTGGTAAGAAGCGCCCCCAAGCGCGTTCCCCTGCGACCGCCGCGCACCACGCCCGTAAGAAAAATGCGATGAGGCACGCCTTCCTCCGAGAAAAGTGCCCGCCTGTGGACACTATCTTGACAGTCCAGTGCAAAAACGAATTCTGTTCCTGGCATGCGCCGCTGCCGCGTTCAGCCAGACCCCGCCGGCCCCCATCGACCCGGCCTACGCGGTATTAGACAAAGCTTATCAAGAGTTAAAGGCCAAGAAATACGACAGCGCCATCGCGGGCTTCGAGCGCGCCATCGCACTGGCGCCGGACCGCCCTTCAATCCGCAAAGACCTAGCCTACACACTACTGAAAGTCGGCGAGACTGCCGCCGCGCGCGACCAGTTCGCCGCCGCCATGCGCCTCGATCCCGGCGACGACCAAGTGGCCCTCGAATACGCCTTCCTATGTTATGAAACGCACCAGGAAGTGGCGGCCCGCCGCATCTTTGACCGCTATCGCAAAGCGAGCTCCACGGCCGCACAGGCGTTCGAAAATATCGACCGCCCTCTGCGCGAGGGCATTGACCGCTGGCGCCAGGCACTCGCCGTATCGCCGGATAATTTCAGCGGTCAGCTGGAACTGGCGCGTCTCGCCGAACAGCGCGACGAGTTATCGCTAGCAGCCGAACATTACGAGCGAGCCTGGCACCTGCGTCCCGACCACCGCGACTTGCTGCTCGATCTAGGCCGCGTATGGAAACAACTCGACCGCGCCGAAGAAGCCAGCGCAGCGCTGCTAGCGGCATCGCGCGGCGCAGAACCGAGAGTCGCCGAGCAAGCACGCGAGTTGCTGCCCGATCGCTATCCCTATATATACGAATTCGAAAAAGCACTCGCGCTCGACCCCTCCAACGTCGAACTGCGCCGCGAGTTCGCCTATTTGCAATTGCAGATGGAGCGCCGCAGCGACGCGGAAACGCAATTCGCCGGGATCGTCGAGCGCGCACCCAACGACCTCCCATCCACCGCGCAGTTGGGATTACTAAAAATGTCCCAGGGCGATGCCGCAGGCGCGATGACACTGCTCAATCGCGTGTTGTCCGGCAACGACGAAGAACTCGCCGAGCGCGTGCGCACCGCGCTGCGGCTGCCCGAGACTTTGCGGGGACGCGCCGCCGCTCCCGCCACAGTCCCCAACCAAGCTAAGGAATTGGCGTTCAAGAGTCTAGAAAAAGGCTATCTAAAGGACGCGCTGCGCTACCTGACCATCGCCCACGAAAACGATCCCGTGGATTTCGAAGTGATGTTGAAACTCGGCTGGGCCAACAACATGTTGAAAGACGACCGCGATGCCATCAAGTGGTTCAACCTGGCGCGCCAGAGCCCGGACGTGAAGATCGCGGTCGAGGCCGCACGCGCCTCTCGCAATCTGTCAGGGTCTCTCGCCCGCTTCCGCACCACAGTGTGGATCTTCCCCACGTTCTCGACTCGCTGGCATGATCTGTTTGCCTATGCGCAGGCGAAAACAGAATTGAATCTGCACGGCTGGTTCGTCCGGCCCTACGTCACGCTGCGTTTTGTAGGAGACACCCAGGGTGCCATAGCACCAGGCGTAGGCTTCGCTCCGCAGTATCTTTCCGAAGGCGCCGCGATCCTGGGGCTGGGCATGGCCACGCGCACCTGGCGTGGAGCGATGGGATGGTTTGAAGCCGGCGAAGAAGTGCGCTACCGAACGACTCCTGCCGATCCCAGCCGGGGTTCGCCCGATTACCGCGGCGGCGTGTCCTATGCCAAAGGTTTCGGACATTTGCTGTCAGGCGAGTCGCACGGCTGGTTCGCCGAGACCAACGACGACGCCGTTTACGTGAGGCGCTTCGAGAACGATACCCTGCTCTACTCGCAAAACCGCACCGGCTACACCGCCTTGCGTGCGCAATTTTATTGGAACTGGAACGTGACCACGGATTTGAAGAATCTCTACTGGGCGAACTACGTGGAAACAGGCCCGGGCCTGCGCTTTCGCGTAGCACCCCTCTTGTTTTCTATCAACGTGCTACGCGGTGCTTACTTAGTAAATGCGGGAAATCCTCGCGGCCCGAATTTCAACGACCTTCGGATTGGAGTCTGGTATGCCTTTTCGCGTTAGCTGTCTGTGGGTCCTATGCGCCTTGCTGCCCCTCCATGCCGAATCGCGCTTCTCATTTCATGTGATCGGGGACGACCCAGGCGGATGGCAGGAATTATTGTCGTCGATGGGCCTCACCGCTGGAACCGGCGGTGGCGCCAGCGTAATAGTGGCGCCGCACGGGACCGACTTGCCGCCAGCCGAATGGCTAGTGCGCATCGAGCATGGCGTGATTTTGGTTGTCGAGGGCGAATCGCCCCTCGCGGCCACCCTCGGCTTCCGCGCCGGCAAATTGCCCCATGTGCCGGTACGCAGCGTCGAAGACCTACGCGCGCCGGACCTGCGTATCGTGTGGGAAACGGCTCTCGACCTGCCCGTGTTTGAGGTCCCAACCGAAGCCCGCGTGTTCGCCCGCGAACGCTGGCAGAAGGCGCCACTGATCGCAGGCTTCCGTAAAGGCGCAGGCGCGGTATTGTGGGTGGCCGCCCCGCCAGGTCCGCGCGGTTACGAGCGTTTCCCTTATCTGCCGCAGGCGCTCGTAGACTTGGGACTCGAACCGCCGTTTAGATCTTCGCGCTTATGGGCGTTTTTCGATTCTGCGTACCGGACTCGTGTCGATGTGGATTATTTCGCCCAGCGCTGGCGCGCTTCCGGGATCAGCGCCCTCCACGTCGCGGCGTGGCACTTCTGGGAGCGTGATCCCCAGAGCGACGAGTACCTACGTCGCTTGATCGATGCCTGCCATCGCAACGCCATCCAAGTATACGCATGGATCGAGTTACCGCATGTGAGCGAGGCGTTCTGGGACCAACATCCCGAGTGGCGCGAGAAAACCGCGCTGCAACAGGACGCCCAGTTGGATTGGCGCAAGCTCATCAACCTTACCAATCGCGACGCCTTCGCAGCCGTATCGGCGGGCGCGCGCGACCTCCTCACACGCTTCGAGTGGGATGGTGTGAATCTGGCGGAGCTGTATTTCGAATCGCTCGAAGGCCACGAGAACCCCGCGCGATTCACACCCTTGAACGCCGATGTCCGCCGCGAGTTTCAGCAAGCCGAGGGCTTCGATCCGCTCGACCTGTTCGCGGCGCAGTCACCCCGCTACTGGCAAAAGGACGCCGCCGACCTCGCGCGCTTTCTGGAGTTCCGCGCGCACTTGGCACAGCGGCAGCAAACAGAATGGATCGCATTCGTCGAGGACATTCGCCGCGAGAAACCGCAGTTGGATCTGACCGTCACGCATATCGACGACCGCTTCGATACCAGCATGCGCGAAAAACTGGGCGCCGACGCATCGCGCGTACTACCGCTGCTCGCCGAGCACGACTTCACGTTCCTGATCGAAGATCCGGCCACCATCTGGAACCTGGGCCCGCAGCGCTATCCGCAAATCGCCGCGCGCTACGCTCCGTTGACGCCGGCGCAAGACAAACTGGCGATCGACGTGAATATCGTCGAGCGCTACCAGGACGTCTACCCCACCAAGCAGCAGACCGGCGCGGAGCTATTGCAACTGGTTCATGTGGCAGCCAATTCCTTCCCGCGCGTAGCGCTGTACTTCGAGGCCTCCATCGCGCGCAGCGATTTACCCCTGCTGGCATCCGCGGCGGCAGGGGTCGATCGCGCCGAGCACGTGAACGGGAAGCTGGTAGTGGAGTCGCGACGCGGCGTCGGCGTGCCCTGGAAAGGCCCGGCACTGGTCGACGGCAAGCCGTGGCCCTTCGCGAGCGATGCGGCAGTGTGGTTGATACCAGGCGCCCACGTGATTGAACCAGCGCCTCAACTTGCGCCAATGCGAGTCCTGGATTTCAACGGCGACCTGAAAACAGCCGCCATCACTGCCGGAGGTGTCGAGTTCGCTTATAAAAGC
>Ga0068857_100006049_pt1 | contig 10337 bp, 12 predicted proteins | sample KBSCornC72_FD_66591 | JGI IMG/M metagenome (GOLD analysis project Ga0068857, IMG submission 66591) | Corn rhizosphere microbial communities from Kellogg Biological Station, Michigan, USA - KBS Corn C7-2 | ecosystem: Host-associated > Plants > Roots > Rhizosphere > Soil ...
CATTGAGGCGCCCACGCAGGCGGTATCGGTCGCCGGTCAATGCGGTACCACCATCTTGTGACCCCCTCTAGTTCGACCGCAGACTGCCCGAAGTAACAACAAGCAGGCAGGGACGGTAAGGCCTGCACCCGACGCGCAGCGACGCAGGAGTGGGGAACAAGGTGGAAGACCTCAGCGCAGGTCGAGCAGAGGATCTGCTCGACTCGATCTTCCGTGTGGCCACGGAGCTGGTCCGAGGCGAACGTGCCTCGCTCATGCTTCGCATGGACGCGACGAACGACTTCGTGATCGCTCATGCACTCGGCCTCGCAGAAGACGTGAAGCGCGAGGTGCGCGTGCGGCCTGGCGAGGGCGTCGCTGGACACGTGCTTGCGTCGAAGCGCTCGCTCCTCGTGCGCGGCGGCGACGCGCCCTTCACCGTGAGCGGCGGCCAGTACCGCTCGGACTCCTTCATGTCGGTGCCGATCATGATCGACGACGACGCCCGCGGCGTGCTCAACGTCGCGGATCGTTTCGACGGGCGCCCGTTCGAGGAGACCGACCTCGCGACGCTCGAGATCCTCGCGGGCCACATCGGTGCGTGTCTGGTCCAGCAGGAGCAGGGCGAGGCCTTGCAGCGACTGGCGGAGACCGACCCGCTTACGTGGCTCTTCAACCGCCGACACTTCGACAAGCGTCTCGAGGCCGAGACGAATCGGGCGCTCCGCGCCGAGCATCTGCTTGCGCTGCTCATGATCGACGTCGACAAGCTCAAGGTCATCAACGACCGCTTCGGTCATCGGGTCGGCGATCAGGTCCTCAAGGCTGTCGCGTCCGCGGTGAAGCAGGCCGTGCGTCTGTACGACGTGCCGACGCGCTACGGCGGCGACGAGTTCGCGATCATCCTGCCCGAGGCCGACACCGAGGTCGCGACGCGCGTCGCACGGCGCGTGCTGGAAAAGGCGGAGACCGTGACCCTGCCCGCCGAAATGCGCGATGCCGGTGTCCCCCTGAGTCTCTCCATCGGTGTCGCGACGTTCCCGCGGCCCGCGGGCGACGCGAACGCGCTCGTCGAGGCCGCGGACGGTGCGATGTACCGCGCGAAGATCGCAGGTGGGGGCATCCGCGTGTGGGAGCATGCGTTCGCGGATGGTCCGCACGGCGCGATGCGACCCGCACGGGCAGCGCTCCCACCAGCTCCGTATCTGTCCGACCCCGCGCGTCTTGCGACGCGCGAGCTTCAGCAGCTGATCCCAGTCGCGCTCGCCCAGGAATTCAACGTCGCGGTCGTCGGACACGATGGCCAGGTCCTGACCGTCGCGTTCCCGTCGCCGAACCCCGCGGCGGTCGACATGATCTCGAAGGCGACGGGCTTCGCGGTGTATCCGGTCTTCAGCAACCCCGCGGATCTCGAAGCAACGCGACGGAGGCTCGCGGCCGTCTAGGTCGTCCCCGTCAGCTTCGGTCGCGTGTCCTCGCGCTGCACGCCGCCGTCCGCGCCGCGGAACAGATAGCCGACACCCGGCACCGTCTGGATGACGTCGCGCGGCTTGCCATCCTGTGTGAGCTTGCGGCGCAGACGGCTCACGTTCAGCTTCACGAGGTCGCCGCCGACGTCGGCGTCGTAGCCCCACACGCCTTCGAGGATCTCCTCCTGCGTGAGGACGCGACCGGGGTTCGCCATGAAGTGGCGCAGGAGCTTGAACTCGGTAGGTGACAGATGGACTGGCACGTCCGCGGTCGTCACTTCGTGCGTCGCCTCATCGAGGACGAGATCGCCGGTGCGGTACACGACCGGCGCCGGACGTCCGCGCGTGCGCACCGACCGCCGGAGGATCGCCTTCACGCGCGCGACGAGCTCCTTCGGCCGGAACGGCTTGGTGATGTAGTCGTCTGCGCCGAGCTGGAGGCCACGCAGGATGTCGCTCTCGTCCTGACGCGCCGATAGAAGCAGGACGGAGACGTGCTCGTCCACGTGGCGGATCCGCTCGAGGACCACGAAGCCGGTCAGCTTCGGCAGATTGATGTCGAGGACCACCAGATCGGGATGCTCGCGGCCGACGGCCTCTACCGCGGACTCGCCGTCGTAAGCCCTTACGACGTCGTATCCCTCGCGACGCAATGCATAGTCAAGCAACTCAACGAGATCGCGGTCGTCGTCGACGACCAAGAGCTTCACTAGGCGCCTGCCTCCTCCGCGAGCTGTCGAGCCTTAGGAAGCGTGAAGTGTACCGAAGTACCGCGTCCGACTTCACTCTCGACGCGGATGTCGCCTCCGTGCGCGACGACGATCGCGCGGCAGATCGTGAGCCCGAGCCCCAGGCCGCCTGCCTGGTCGCGGACCTCGCGCGAGCGGAAGAAGCGCTGGAAGAGGCGTGGCTGCTCGTCGAGCGGGATGCCCGGGCCCTGGTCGACGACGCTGATCTGCACGAACCCGTCGCGGCCCTCGGTCGCGACGGTCACGGTCGTGGCCTCGGGCGCGTAGCGGCTCGCGTTCGCGATGAGGTTGGCGAGTACCTGCGCGGTCCGGCGAGGATCGGCGAGGACGCGGTCGAAGCCTGGCCGCAGGTTCGTCTCGAGCTTTTGCTGCTTCGCGTCGAGCAGCGTCTGGGTGAACTCCATGGCCTCTTGCAGGCAGCCACGGACGCTCGCAGGCACCGCGCGCACCTGGAACGTTCCGGCCTCGATGCTTCCGGCGTCGAGCAGGTTTTCGACGAGGTACTCGAGGCGAAGCGCGCTGCGCCGGAGCGTCGACACCATCGTTACCAGCTGCTTGGGCGGCATCGACAGCGCGTCGTCGACGAGCAGGTCGAGCGTGGCTGAGAGCGCGGCGATGGGGGTCCGCAGCTCGTGCGCGACCTGCAGGAGGAAGTCTTCCTTGAGCCGCAGGAGCTCTGCTTGCGCCGTCACGTCGCGGATGGTGTGGAGCACGCCGCGCTCGCCGATCGCGGTGCTCACGATCTCGAGGACGCCCATGCGGTCCTCGCGTGGGAACCAGGTGCGCCGAACGAGATGGCCGTCGGTGTCCTGCACCGTCGTCGCTCCAGAGACGAGGAGGAGCTCCTCGAAGCGGCGTCCCTTGAGCGTTTCCTCGCCGAGCACGCGGAACGCGGCCGGGTTCGCGCTCGCGATCATTCCATCGGGCGCGGTGAGGATGATGCCGTCCGCGAGCGCGACGAAGGCGTCCTGTATCGCGAGGGACTCGAAGGCGCGGTCCTCGTTCCGCCGACCCGGCGAGCGCCGGCGCTCGGGCGGTCGCTGGCTCACTGCGTCGGGATCCGCAGGCGCACGCGCGTACCCTGCCCAGGGCTCGAGTCGAGTGACAGCTGCGCGCCGATGAGACGCGCCGACTCGCGCATCTGCAGGAGGCCGAGGCTCCCGCGCTTCGCGTAGGTCTGCAGCACCGCCCCGACGTCGAAACCCTGACCGTCGTCCTCGACCACCGCGACGACGGCGTTGCCTTCGTCGTAGACGTCGATCGCGACATTCGCCGCGCGGCCGGTCTTGATCGCGTTGTTCGCAGCTTCGCGGATCACGGTGAACGCGCCGGCCTCGATCTCCGGCGCCATGCGTTTCTCCGACTCCATGCGCCGTGTCGCGACGTGCGAGCCATTCATCCCGTCGACGCGCTTCGCCAGCGCGGCGATCGCGGCCGGCAGCCCACCGTCCTCGAGCGCGAGCGGTCGCAGCGCGAAGAGGATGTCGCGCAGACCCGCCTGCTGTTCGACGAGGCGCGCGCGCAGCGGAGCGAGATCGGCGAGCGCGCCAGGGATATCGGTGAGCGCGCGCCGCGTGACGAGCTCGATGCTGATCGCGGCGTTCGCGAGCGTCTGCGCAACCCCGTCATGGAGCTCGCGCGCGAGGCGGTGGCGCTCCTCCTCGACGACCTTCACGACCCGAAGGCGCTCCGCCGCCAGCTCCTCCGACAGCTGTACGAACTCGAGGGCCACGCCGGCCGCACCGGCGAGCGCCTGGATGAACCGCTCGTCGTCCTCCTGGAAGACGCCCTCCCGGTCGTTCACCGCCTGCAGCACGCCGAGGCGGCGGTGGTCTCGCGCGTCGATCGGCGCGATGAGCATCGAACGCGTCCGGAAGCCGGTCCGCGCGTCGACGCTCGGATCGAAGCGTGCGTCTTCGTACGGCGCGTCGATGCGGAGGAGATGACCGCTTCGCGCCACCTCGGCGGCGAGGCTCCGCCCGTCCAGCGGAAGTCGTATCTCCTTCAGCTCGCTTTCCGTGAGGACGCGCGACCAGAGCTCGTTCTTGCCGGGATCGAGCACGTACAGGGTGGCCCGCTCGCAGTCGAGCATCTGCAGCGCCGTGGCGACGATGCGAGCGAGGACGCGGTCGATGCTGGCCTCCAGCGCGAGGTCCTGCTGCAGCTTCAGCAGCGCCTCGAGCTGCGCGGAGTCGTTCAGGTTGGCCATGCGCGCTGATGCTAAGACGGTGCCTCCGCTTTGCCTTCAGCGATCGCGCGAACGGTGTCCAGCGTGTCGATCTCATGAACGGGCTTGTCGGGACGCAGTCGAACGATCCGCGGGAAGCGCATCGCGTATCCCGAGTCGTGTCGGTCGCTTCGCTGGATCTGGTCGAAGGCGACCTCGATGACCGTATCCGGCCGAACGATGCGCGCGCGGCCGAGATCCTTCACCGTCGTCGCGAGGAAGTGCTCGGTCATCTCGGCGATCTCCTTGTCCGTGAGACCGGAATACGCCTTGCCGACGACGCGCAGGCGGTCGCCGTCCTTCACCGAGAACGTGTAATCGGAGAGCACGCCGTGGCGTTTGCCGTGACCCCACTCGACCGCGGTGACGACCACGTCGAGCGTGCGCAGCGCCCGCTTCACCTTGAGCCACTCCATGCCGCGCCGGCCCGGCCGGTACGGCGACCGCGGGTCCTTCACCATCAGTCCTTCGTTGCCGCGCTCGCGTGCCGCGAGGAACTCGCGGTCGAGCTCCGCGACGAGCTCGTCCCCGGTCGCCTCCACCATGGCCTGACGCGCCAGCCGTAGTGGTGGGGAGAAGGGAAGTCCGCGCAGCAGCTCGTGCCGCTCGGTCAGCGGGAGATCGAGGAGCGCGCGGCCGTCGCGCTCGAGCAGGTCGAATACGACGAGCGATGCCGGCAGCCGTTCGCGCACCTCGCCGGAGACATCCTTCCGCCCCAGGCGCGTCTGGAACGTGGTGAACGGAACGGCGCGATCCCCCTGGAACGCGAGGACCTCCGCGTCGAGGACGAACGTCCCCGGGATCGCCTGCAGCGCCTCGAGCAGCTCGGGATAACGGCTCGTGACGCGATCGAAGGTGCGCGAGTACAGCTCGACGCGGCCGTCCGCTTTGTGGACCTGCGCGCGCACCCCGTCGTACTTGTCCTCGACGACGTACGGCGCCGGGAAACGCTGCGCGACCTCGGCGAGGTCAAGGACCGGCGTCGCCAGCATCATTCCGATCGGTCGGAAGTGCGCGAGCGTCGGCTCATTGAGGGTGCCGTGCTTCGCGCGCAGCGCGGCCTCACCGATGTCGCCGGTGAGCATGTTCGCGCGAGCGACGGCCTCGCGGTCCCTGTCGAATGCCTTGGCGATAGCGTCCACGAGCAAACCTTCGCGCAGGCCGATGCGCGTCTCGCCGGACACGATCTTCACGATGTAGCGCGCCTCGCCGCCATCCGCGCGGCGCAGGAGCGCGCGGACCAGCTCGCGCTTGTTGTTCGCGCCGCGCACGGCCGCGATGCCGTCGAACGCAGCGGCGACATCGGCGAGCGTGAGCGGATCGCCGTCACGCGGCGAGCCAGCGATGAGGTCGTGCGCGACGTCACCGAGGTCCGCGTGGCGCTGATAGCTGGCGCCCATGTCCTCGCCGCTCTTTCCTGAGCGCTCCAGCAGCACGTCGGAGAGCGCGCTCCAGCCGACGGAGAGAACGCGCTCGTCCTTTCGCGGGAAGGGCGCTCCAGCGAAGAGCCTGGCCGCGGTGGCGATGTCGACGTCGTCCAGGCCCGCGAGATACGCGCCCAGCAACCGGTTCTTCTCCAGCTTCTTCGTCGTCGCCCGCACGGCATCCGCGGTGGTCACCCATTCGGCGAAGCGGCCAGTCACCTAAGATGCCGCCGCAAGGAGGTGCGCATGGGGATCATCGAGCTGATCATCGTGGTGCTTCTACTGCTCTGGCTCTTCGGCTATTTCGGCCGCGGCCGTCTGTTCTCGGGCACACCCGCGCTCGCCAGTGGCAACTTGATCCACACACTTCTCGTCATTGTCGTCATCCTCGTGGTCCTGCGGTTGCTCAACATCATCTGACCCAGCCACGGATGCCCGCGCGCACCGCTCGTTAGAGTCGGGCGGTGCAGCGGGCCTCCGGCGCAGACCGCGTCTTTCGCGTTCCCTACGGCCACGAGGAGCTGGAGTTCATGCTCCAGCCCTGGTTCGACGTCGATGTCGTGGAGTCCGGGACCGCATCACCAATCGCCGATCTGCCGGGCGCGGCAGTGGCCGCCCTCCGGCGACCGCGCGGGTCGCCGCCGCTGGCGCAGCTCGCGCGTGAAGCGATCGCCGCGCGACCAGATGCCACCGCGGTCATCGCCGTGACCGATCTCACCCGCGCATGTCCCGACGACGTCCTCGTCCCACCGCTCCTCGACGACCTGAACGCCGGCGGCATCCCTGACGAGCGGATCACCGTGATCGTCGCGGTAGGGCTGCACCGCGCGACGACCGACGCCGAAAAGCGCGAGAAGCTCGGCGGCGTCGTCGACCGCGTCCGTGTCGTGGACTCGGACGGCCGCGATCCGGCTGCGCTGGTTGACCTCGGGCCGATCCCGCCGTATGGCGTGCCAGGATCCACGCAGCGGATCGTCAAGGACGCGGACCTGGTGATCGCAACGGGCATCGTCGAGCCGCATCAGTACGCGGGCTACTCCGGCGGCCGCAAGACCGTCGCGATCGGCTGTTGCGGCGAGGCCGTCATCACGGCCACTCACGGGATGCGTTTTCTCGAGGATCCGGGGGTGCGCCTCGCGAAGGTCGAGGGAAACCCGTTCCACGAGACGATCACGGAGATCGCGCGCCGCGCGGGATTGCGCTTCTGTCTCAACGTCGTCACCGACGATCGCGAACGCGTCGTCGCCGTCGCCGCGGGCGCGCCCGATGACGTCCTTCGCGATCTCGTCGATGTTGCTTCGCGGTTGTACACGCGCCCGATCGCGAAGCAGTACGACATCGTGATCGCGGGAGTCGGAAAGCCGAAGGACGTGAGCCTCTATCAGGCATCGCGTGCCGCGACTTATCTCCGCTTCGCTCCGACTCCGGTCGTGCGCGAAGGCGGCGCGATCATCATCGCCGCGCAGCTCGACGAGGGCGCCGGCGAGGGAGCGGCGGAGCAGCGGTTCTTCGCGGCGCTCGAACGCGCCGAGTCTCCCGCGGCGGTCGTTGACGCAGCGCGGAAACACTTCGAAGGCGGCGAGCAGCGCGCGGTCATGGTCGCGCTCACGTTGCAGCACTGCCTCGTGATCGTCGCCGCCTCCGAAGCGCCGGAGATCGTGCGGCTCGCGAAGCTCCGTGCGGCGGTCGATGTCGAGGAGGCCCTCGACATCGCGTACGAGCACATCGGCCGGCCGACGCGCGCGAGCGTGCTGCTCGTGCCGCACGCACTGCACACGCTGCCCGTCGTGCAGCCACCCGCGGTCGCGTGAGCGCAGAGGGACTGAGCGCCGAGCGGCGCCGCCGCCCGCTGTCGGCCGAACAGCTCGAACGGCTTCGCGAAGCGATCGAGCCCGGCGCCACGGATGTGAGCGCGCGACCGCTCCTTGGCGGCGTCGACACCGCGACGTACGCGCTGCGCCTCGAGCGCGGTGGCGAGTCGCGCGACGTGGTCGTGCGCGTCTATCGGGACTGGGATGGCGAGCAGGACGCCGGGACCGCGGTGCGGCGGCAGCACGCCGTGCTCGGCGCTGTCGCAGCGGTGAGCGCGGCCGCGCCACGGCCGATCCTGGCCGATCCCGACGGTGATCTCATCGGCGAGCCGCTCCTCGTCGTGTCGTGGATACCTGGCGCGCCGCAGGCGCCGACCGGGCACGACGACGAATGGACCGAGCAGCTCGCGAGCGCCATGGCCGAATTACACGCGACTCCCCTGAGCGGACTGCCGAACGATTTTCCGCGCCACGGGACGGCGGCGGAGCGGCTCGCGCGCTTTCTCGCACGCGGCGCCGATGTGCGCGACCCGCTCTGGGACAAGATCGCGTCCGCGCTGACGCCGCTCGCGGCGCAGGTGCGCGCGAATCCTCCGACCCTCATTCACGGTGACTTCTGGTTCGGCAACACGATCTGGGAGAACGGGCGTCTCACCGGCGTCATCGATTGGGACGGCGCGGCCATCGCCGACCCGGCGCGGGACGTCGCCGGCGCGCGCAACGATCTCGCGATGCTCAGCGGTGCGCGCGCCGCAAATGTCTTCCTCGCGCGCTACCAACGCGAGCGCGGGCCACTCCTGGATCTCGCCTTCTGGGATCTGCTGACCTCGCTCCCACCGACGCGCTGGCTCGCCCACTGGGTGGAGGGATACACCGAGCTGGGGCTCGAGCTGTCATTCGCGGACGCGCGCGCGAGACTCGAGGCCTGGGTCGACGCCGCCCTCGCGCGGCTCGACCGCTAGATCTCGAGCCGGACCTTCTGCCCGAGGATCTTCCGCTCGAAAAGGCGTGGGTTTCGATCTGCGGTTGACGAAAAGATAGTCCCCGCGCTGGCGCGGCATGGTTCTCGCTAAAGTCCGCACGTGGGCTGTTGTCTCATGGGCTGTCTGCGGCTCCTGTTCTTCCAGCTGTGGAAGGTGCTTCTCGCCGCGCTGATCGCGCTCGTGTTCGCGCGGGTCGACTCGCACGTCGAGACCCGGTATCCCGACAGCGCCGCAGGCAAAGCCTGGCGCGCATATCGCAGCCGCGGGAAGAAGAAGGCGCCGTAGTCGACTAGCCTTCGGTCTCGTGCCGGTCGCGATCTTCGACATGGATGGCGTGCTCTATCGGGGCAGCATCCTGATGCCCGGTGCGAAGGAAACGCTCGAGCGACTGCGCCGCGCCGGGTGGCAGGTCTTCTTCGCGACGAACAACTCGACCGCGACGCGTGAGGAATACGTCGAGCGGCTCGACCGGCTCGGCCTCGGCGGCGACGCCGACCACATCGTGACGAGCGCGTACGCGACCGCGCATTACCTCGAGCGCCTCGAACCCAAGCCGCGCGACGTCTATGTCGTCGGCGCAAACGGACTGCGCGAGGAGATCCGCGCGACCGGGATCGCGGTCCGCGATGCGTCGTCGCTCCCCGGCGTCGAGCCGCCTGACGAGGCTGCCGCCGACGGCGTCGATCCCGGTGCCATGCGCCGCTATCTCACGAGCGTCGACCTGCCCCCGCCCGCGGATACGGTCGTCGTGGGGCTCGACCTTCACGTGACCTACGCGAAGATCGCCGAGGCGCAGCGCTGCGTGCTCGCCGGCGCGCGTCTGGTGTGCTCGAACCGCGACCGCGCCTATCCCGTCGAGGGCCGGCTCCTGCCCGGGGCGGGAACGATCGTTGCCGCGATCGAGGTCGCGACCGGCCAGACCGCGGTCTGCATCGGCAAGCCCGAGCCCTTTCTCTTCGAAGAGGCGCTGCGCAGGGCGGGGGATCGCAACGCGGTCGTCATCGGGGATTCGACCGACTACGACATGGTCGCTGCGCATCGCGTCGGCGCGAAGGGTGTGCTGATCCTCACTGGCTTGACGGAGGAGAGCGCGGTCGCGCAGGCGCGCGGTGAGGCGGTGCCTGACCGGGTGGTCAGGTCGCTGCAGGAGCTCTTCGCGCTTCCGGAGTTCGCCGGGGTCTAGCGGGCGATCACTCCCACGAGATGCCGCGCCCGTGGAAGAACTCGCGGCCCTCGGTCTGCGATCCGCGCGCACCGTGGTCGCCAAGTGGCGATGCCGCGAGGGCGTCGACCGTCGACGCGATCAGCGACAGCGCGAGCAGCGCCGCGAAGAGGATCGCGCCGAGCGAGCGGATCGGAGCGCGAACGGCGGTGATCACTGTTCCCACGTGACGCCGACCGGATCGAGCGGAGCCGTCTCCCATGTCACGCCCTGCGGGATCGGGAGCGGACCGAGGTCCGTCCACGCCGTCTCGCGGCTATGCTTTGCGTCCTTCGCGAGCGCACCGGTCGTGCCTGCGACCAGTGACAGTGCGAGCATCGCCGCGAATGTGAGTCCCTTGATCGTCCTGTTCATCTCATCCCCCTCTACAAAGACACGCGAACGGCTTCGACCGCCTGCTGGTAGACCTGCTGGTGCGGGCTCTCGGCGCCGCGTGCGCTCTTGCGCCGCTCGCCGACGACGGTCTTGATGAA
>Ga0068857_100006064_pt1 | contig 10323 bp, 4 predicted proteins | sample KBSCornC72_FD_66591 | JGI IMG/M metagenome (GOLD analysis project Ga0068857, IMG submission 66591) | Corn rhizosphere microbial communities from Kellogg Biological Station, Michigan, USA - KBS Corn C7-2 | ecosystem: Host-associated > Plants > Roots > Rhizosphere > Soil ...
GGTTGTTGCGGCGTATTGGAGACCCTGGTTGTTGAACCAGTTCGTGACGCTATAACCTGCGCTGTCAATCGTGTTTGTAATTTGGCCGAGCAGATTAAGATTGTTCGTCACGCTGAACCCATCAGCATAGAGCGTGCTAATCAGACGACCGGCATTGTCATAAAAGAAGTAATTTGTATTTCCCATCGCGTCGCGAATCGAATCCAACGAGCCGCAGTTACAGTAAGAATAAAGTGTGTAATAGCCGAGCGCGTTGGTCTCAGCGATTTTTCGGCGCATGGAATCCCAGCCGTACCTGTTGGTGCAACCCATCCGATCAATCACCTGAACCAGGTCCAGATTTTTGTAAAAGTACTTTGTCCTGCTCAGACGATCCGCCGCATTGGTGAGCCGCTGAAGATTGTCATAAAGGTTTGTCGTGACGAGCCCACGCTCGTCGATGTGCGTATAAACCAGATTATTGGTATAAGTGTAAGAATTCGTGCGATAATAAACCGGGCTTCCGCTGACAATCTCGTAATCGAAAGTCGAACTGAGCAAGCCGTTGCTATCGTAAATATTGGTCGTGATAAGACCCGTCGGCCGAATCGTGCCGATGAGTTCGTGGCTGGCATTGTAAGTGTAAACCGTCATCTCTCCCAGCGCGTTGTAATTTGTGGCGACCTGATGATATGCATTGTAGATGTTGCTTGAAGTTTGCACGCCAAGAGCATTCGTTACCGTGAGCAAGTCAATTCCATCGCTGGCGTAAGTGGATATGTTAGCGCGAAGCAAAACCGTACCATTGATCGAGTAAGTTGAGACGTTTGTGGTTACGGCTCCGATGGAGTTTCGCTCCGTGCGACTAAATCTGGCCGTGCCATCGGGGAGCACGACCGCCACTATCAGTGGAAGGTATTGACTGCCTATGTTTTCATTGAAGCTCTTATTTGTGTAATCGTACCAGGTCTTCTTTCCCTCGATCGCTCCTGTCGAATCGGGGCTCGGTTCTCGCTCCATCGAAATCGTCTGGCCTACGGTGAAATAGTCGTCCTAGAGCCAGTGTCGCATTCTCGCCTTTCGAAAATCGTTAGTTGTGAATGAGGCAATGTCAGTTGTGGAGAGGGCAGCATACTGTTTTGGTCCCCAATAAAATGTGTTGCGATAAGCCATCCCGGTATTCTCTATCGTGTTCGCGAACGGGGTCGTATCGGGGACTTCGCTAGAGGGATACTTCGCCGGGACGCCCGGTGCAGAATCCTTATAGAAATACAGTTGATGGCCGCCATCGGGTTGGGTGATCAGAATTGAACGCCCATTGGGTATCACATTCGTGCCGCTCGTGTCTGTGATTGTGAAGCTCGTTGTACCGTATGGAGTTGTCAGGCTCGATGGCCAGTTGTTCGAATAAGTGATCCCGCTATTAATGGATTCAACGTCGGTGATATTAGTCAGCAGGCCGCTGTTGTCATAGGCCATGTATGCCGTTCTCCCGAATGGATCGGCAACCTGGCTGATTAGATTCGTGCTGTACGGGTTGGACGAAACGTAGGAGACCGTGTTAGTTCGGCCGTCTCCATCTACAACATAGAGGAGGCGCACCACAGGATTGGCGGGATTGTAAGAGGCGTAATAAAAGGTGGTCTTTTGAGAATTCGCATTCCAGTGTTCGGTCAAGAACGCTTTGTCAAAAATGCCGCTGCCGTTCGTGACGATGAAACCATAGACATTTTTCTGACCGTCAGGGTAGGATAACGTAAAGCTCGTATTTGTTTCGCCACTCAAACGAGTATTGCTCAGGTAATCCTGGGAATTCGGAAACGAATGGAGACCACCCTCCGGGAACAGCACGACATTGGTTCCATTCGTGTCCTTCGTGACGTAAGAAAACCACGAGAAATTCCATCTTTTTCCAACACTAAATATATTCGCATCCGTGCCAATCAAGACTTCGCGCTGTCTGAAAGCAAGCCTGAGTGCCACTCGCGGGCCCGCCGCTGGTTGATAGCCTGTGGGTTCGTCTGTTATCCAGAGATTCATGGGCGCTTCTGAAATGCGCCATACGGCCATTCCGAAGCCGCTTCCGCATGACTGGCAACCTTCGGTGCAATCCGGAGGTTCGTCTGGCGCGTCATTGGTGATTGAGTTGCAATCCGTGGGAAGCTCATACGTCGCGCCAGTCGGTCCCGAAGCGGGCATATCATAACTCACATTGCTGTAGGTCCCGCTCAGAAATTGCACGAGGAGGCCTGGAGTCGGGCCAAAGCCGAAATCACATGCGGGAACGATGACGGTTGCGCTCGAGTGCGGACCGAGCCGTCCCCGATCACTGATACGCTCAGGGGGGCTGGTACATCCCGTTCGGTAAAGGTAGTAATCATCCGTTGGACAGTCCGTATCATTCCTTAGAAAATATACGGAGCTTTCCGATGAAACTCCTGGCTCGATTTGAATGAGAAACATTCCAACAGCAAAAAGACCGGCGGTTGCCGAAATTCGAAACGTGGATTTAGTCCTCATATTCGCTCCTAGGTTTATTTTCTCTCGCTTTTTCCTCTTAGGGGTTTTCCGCTGGCCTTTTTACAAGAACAGTCTGGGTTTTTGCAATGGGGCCTTCACCCCAGTCACTCAAAAGCGTCATAATCAGATCGCACTGATTTGACCAACATGCATCGCAATGTTTTGAACCTGGGCACACTGCCTGAATTCAAGACGCTCGTGATCCTGTCGTTCTGCGGAAAACGCGCCTGTCCAACCCATATTGCGTCCTTGTAAGGAACTCCGACGCCCTGCCTCTTTGAGGTACAAGGATTGCTGAGAACGGGTCGGCATTTGCTGGAAGAGCCAATCTGCAGAACCACCACTCTGACAAACTCCTCGTTGTGCAAAATGCTCCTGAACAGACGCGACATCGGGTGATTCACTAGAGAATGGAAAAGCGTTTCGCCCGATAAGAAGAATCAGAAGAAGATGTAGTTAGGGTTTGCCTACACCCGGATACCTGACAAAACTGATTTTCATGAGATCCTATAAAGCTCTTATTGCACAATTACTCTGCGTTATGGTTGTCAGTGCTGGAACAGCCGTAAATTGCAACGCCAACATCGTCGGACCTTACACGGCAGATGCGAACACTCTTCACCTCTGGCACATGGACCAGAGCACGGTTCCGGTGCTCGATTCAGTGCCGACCGGCGGAACAAATCTTACGTCGCTGCAAAATCTCGCCACTCTGGGCAATGCTTCATTTCCCGGATTTGGCTCGGCGCTGAACGCGTACGGCCAGGGTCCAACCGTTGCCGGCGCTTGTTATCTTGCGCCTCAGACCTTGCCCAATGATAACACTTCCTTTACCTACGCCGGTCCGGACGGCGCATTTACTTATGAGGCAATCGTTCAGATCACTTATAATCCCATGCAGAATTTGGGCACCGGTGGAACTGGAAGGAATCAGGCCCTGACAATACTTGCTGCTGAAGGCAATTCCAACCCTCTCCGAATTTTCCAGTTCCGGATCGATCCGATCGGCTATGTTCCCGGCGGCAACAGTGGTTTCACCTCGCAACTCACGGAGCCGGCGCTGGAGTTCATCAATCTCCATCAAGGATCCGTTCAACAAATCGTCGTCCCCCTCACGACGAACATTTTCAACAGCCCCGATGCTATCGTTCAAAATGGCTGGTATCACGTCGCTGTCACCTTTAACGGGCAGCCGGGCACGCCCCTTAATTTCTATTGGACTCGGATGGATTCGAACCGCACAAGCGCCAGCCTCGTCGGCAGTGTCAACATGACCTCTAGTCTGTCGAGCGGAGCGACCCCCAATTTTGTCGTCGGCAACACAGGCCGCAACCCTGGCGGCAATTCTGCCAACCCAGTCAACGCGAATTTCCTTGGACTGATCGACGAAGTGCGGATGAGCAAAGTCGCTCTTGCGCCGGGACAAATGATGTTTTCCGCCCCGACCATCACCATCGATACGGATGTGACAAATCAGGTCACTGTGCTTGGCCAGACCGTCAATTTCGCTGTGTCCGCCTCAGGCGTGCCCCCCCTTCGCTATCAATGGCGGCATGAATTCACCAACATTATTGGCGCGACTCAGGCAGTTTATACGATTCCGGCGGTCTCGCTGGCTGACGTTGGCAACTACGACGTTGTCATCACCAACAACTACACCGCAATAACCAGCTCGATTGGCGTCCTTTCTCTTCGTACGCCAATTGACTTAACCTGGGCTGGGCAGGGTTGGCCATGGGATGTTTCGAATTTCGCATGGTACGATTCCGGAATGAACCTCACCGTCTATACCGAAGGTGACAATGTCACATTCGACAGCGTGGGTGCTGGCTGGACACCGGTTACGCTCGGATCACCGGTCTATCCAAGCTCTGTCACAGTCAATTCCGATACGGATTACACGTTTACGAGTTCAACCGGCGGCGGCATCTACGGAAAGACAGGTCTGACGAAAACCGGCACGGGCAATCTGATCCTGGATCTCAATAACAGCTATGCCGGACCGACCATAATTCAAAGCGGAACGATTCAAGTCGGCGCTGTCGGGGCCCAGGGTTCATTGGGCAGTGGCTCTGTGACAAACAACGGTGGGTTAATCTTCAATCGCACTGGCTCACTTACGGTCAATAACAATATCGCGGGATCGGGGGGAATCACCAACATTTGCTCTGGCAATATCATTCTGAGCGGCAACAACACTTTCAGCGGAGCAGTTGTTGTTTCAGAGCCTAACACAAATGGAGCGATAACTTTGGCCAGCCCTCAGGCGCTGGGTGAGGCAACAGACGTTGTTCTTACCGCTCATAACGGTGGTGGAGGCCTTACCGGGGCTCGCCTTGCGCTCGCTGGTGGAATCACGATTCCCGCAAACCGAACACTGTGGATGCTGAAAACGACTACCCAGCCGGATTTGCGTTGCAATCTCTATACAGTCTCGGGAACGAATTCCTGGAACGGCCCAATCATTTTAGGTTTGGGCGACGGCATCACAGCTTTTGCCGCAGATGCCGTAAATGCTGAACTGGATGTCAATGGGCCGATCAGCAGCAGCACGTTCCCGAACAAGCTCATATTGCGCGGCACTGGTGGCCAGGGCTTTGTCAGAGGAGAGATTGACATGCCCGCCGGCCAGGTGAACAAGACCGACAATTCCACGTGGACCATCTCTTCGACAAGCAATTCATGGGTCAGCACCGATATTGCCGCAGGCACTTTGCGGATGGGAGGCAACAACGTTTTCCCGGCAAGCGCCTTCGTGAATTTCACTGCTGGAGCCAACCTCGATCTCGGCGGCTATAATCAACAAATCGCAGGCCTCAATGGCACAAACGCCGCGTTCATTGTCGGCAGCAGCAGCACGACTTCAGATTCCACATTGGCCATCAACGCGACCTTCCCTTCGACCAACTGGGGCGTCATTCAAGATTCACTCTCAGGTGGAACGCGCAAAGTTGGGCTCACGCTTCTCGGTGGTTCACTCACTCTGACCAACATTAATACTTACAGCGGGGACACAACCATCAGCGCCGGAACACTTTACCTGCTTGGTCCTGGCTCCATCGCAAACTCATCAAGCATTTATATCGGCAACGGAGCGACCTTGGATCTCTCCGGACGCGCTGACGCCGGCCTGACCCTCAGCGCTGCTCAAACCTTGAAGGGCGATGGTGCTTTCAGCGTTGTTGGCAATTTGACAAACAATGGAACACTCGAACTCAAGGTGAACAAGTCAGGCTCGACTTTGACGAGCGATAGCATCCATGGGTTGTCACAAGTCGCGTTTGGCGGCACGTTGAAAATCGACCTCAGCGGCGATCCTCTCGTCGGCGGCGAATCTTTCCCGTTGTTCGCGGCCGCAGGTTATTCGGGCCAGTTCACCGCAATTGTCCCGGCTTCGCCGGGACCCGGCCTCGCGTGGTCCCGGAGCACTTTAGCTACGGGCACACTGCGCGTCATCTCACTGCCCGTTGCCACAAGCGTCACTCAAACGACCACAAATATCACTTACAGCGGCAGCAATGGCCCGGCTTTGGGCGCATACGTCATCGTCACGACGACGGGCGATCCTTCCACACCGCGGGATTTGTGGATTCCTGTGATCACCAACACGTTTGGTGCTGACGGCAGCTTCTCGTTTACGATCCCAATTCAGCAAAATGTAACGCGCCGCCTCTTCACAATGAGGATTCCTTAATCGGAGCGCGGCCGTCCTCGGCCGCAGCAATCTCCGAACAAGAAAGGCGCAGTCCGATTGAAATTCGAAATGATTTATGAAAAGAGAAATCCTAGCTAAAGCGCCTTCGGCTCGTCCGAGTACAGGCTTCACTCTCATCGAACTCCTCGTCGTGATTGCGATTATCGCAATCCTCGCGGCGATGATGCTCCCAAGCGTCGCCAGGGCCAAAGACAAAGCCAGGAAGATCAATTGCGTCAGCAATCTGCGCCAAATCGGCGTTGGCATGACCACCTACTCCTGCGACTACAATGATCGAGTCCTGCCGACCTACGAATTCGCTCCAGTTGGCAGCGGCAATTTTCATCCGTTGTGCCTTTCATACAATACGAGTGCCGATGCTCTCAAATCAATTGGTCTGGTCCTGAAAACCAATACCACCCAGACACCAAACATCTGGAGTTGCCCGACGCGTCCCTTCCTGCCCCGCCAGGATCCCAGCACACCCGACCAAATCGCTCTTGGTTATTCATATTACGGCGGTATTACCCGCTGGCAGAATCCCCTTGGCAACATTCCCAGCTGCAGCCCCATCAAACTCGCGACTTCCAAACCGAACTGGGTACTGGCGGCCGATGCCAACTGCCGTTTTGCCGACCAGACCCAAAATAATGGGTGGGGTTGGGATGGATTGACCCCGGGAGAGTCCGTCCGCGTCCCGCATCCGAAGCAAGGACGTCCCACGCCGGAAGGGGGTAACCAACTGTTTGCCGATGGCTCCGTCCGTTGGATCAAATTTGAACAGATGTATTTCCTTACGTCCTGGAATCCGGCCACCCGCCGCCTCTTCGCCTACCAGGAGGATCTTGGTACCTTGGCTGCTGGGCAAATAGCCCAATTACGGCCGCAGCCGGCTGATTACTAAAATATACTTGAGCACGCCATGTCGAAGTCCGCTAACCACGGTGTTTTTCCTGGCCTTTTTGGCCTTGTGCGGTTCCTTTTCCCGCGCGAACCAATTGGAATCGGGCTTCATTGACCCTCCGCGCGAGGCCCGGCTTCGAGCCTATTGGTGGTGGCTCAACGGCAATGTAACCAAGGCCGCCATTACCCGCGACCTTGAACAGATGAAGGCCAAGGGATTCGGCGGGGCTCTGATCTGTGACGCAGGCGGTGCGTCCCAGGACGGCAATGGTACCGTGCCTCACGGTCCGACGTTTTTCAGCCCCCAGTGGCGCGAACTTTACAAGCACGCCCTGAGCGAAGCCGACCGGCTGGGGCTCGAAATGAGTCTCAATATTCAGAGTGGCTGGAACCTTGGCGGCCCGATGATCAGGGCCGAGGACGCACCTAAAAAACTCGTCTGGTCTGCCATTCAGATCGAAGGACCCACAGCAGTCGAGCGTGCCCTGCCCCAACCTCCTCGTGCGTCCGAATTGTATCGTGATATCGCAGTGCTTGCGTATCCCATCAAACGGGCGCTTGCGGGGCAGCAACGCCGACCGATTCAATCGCTCACCCAGAAGACGTTGCAGGATGGATTCGGTTGGTCCGCGCCTGATTGCTCCGCCTTGCTGCGGGATTTTCCGGACACCGCAGGCGAACAAGATGCGCTCTCATCTGAAGTCGTCGATGTTACCACTCAGGTCGGAACTGATGGTAAGCTCCGCTGGAGCGCGCCCGCCGGACGCTGGGAGGTTTTGCGCGTCGGCTACACGTTGAACGACCACGCGCGCGTTTCAACTTGCAGCGATGATTGGGGCGGATATGCCCTCGACCCGATCGATGCGCGCGTCTTCAACTCATATTGGCAGAAGGTCGTTGAACCGTTGATTGCTGACGCCGGGTCTTTGGCGGGAAAAACGCTCAAATATCTGCACACGGATAGTTGGGAAGTCGAAGTGCTCAATTGGACCCCGACACTGCGCGAGGAATTCAAGCGGCGTCGGGGTTATGATTTACTTCCGTTCATTCCAATCGTCACGGGGCGCATCGTCGATTCTCGCTCGATCAGCGACCGTTTTCTTCATGACTTTCGCCGCACCATTGGTGATTTGGCTGTGGACAATCATTTCAAACTAATGAGCGAGGGCGCTCATCGGCATGGAATGCAGATTCATCCGGAATCAGGCGGGCCGCATTGTGTTCCGGTTGATTCCTTGCAATGCCTCGGTGCGGATGACGCCCCGATGTCAGAGTTCTGGGCCCGTTCGGGCGGGCACCGTGTCAATGACAACGATCGTTTTTTCATGAAGCAACCGGCTTCGGCAGCTCACACTTATGGCCGCCATTTGGTCCTGGGCGAAGGAATGACTGATATTGGCATGCACTGGCAGGAAACGCTTTGGGATAACCTGAAGCCTTCTTTTGATCGCGCGGTCTGCGAAGGCTTGAATCTGCTGGTGTGGCACGCTTTTGTTTGTTCACCCACTCAGATGGGCCTGCCAGGCCAGCAATATTTCGCCGGCACACACTTCAATCCGAATACGACGTGGTGGCCGGTGTCCGGCGCGTTTCTCTCCTACATCAACCGCACACAATTTCTTTTGCAGCAAGGGTTGTTCGTCGCCGACGTTTGCTATTATTACGGTGATCACGTTCCCAATTTCGCGCAGCTCAAACGTTCTGACCCGGCCAGAATTGGAGCCGGCTACGATTACGATGTGATTACAGAAGAAGCGCTCACAAGGCGTATGGGCGTCCAGGACGGCCGCATCGTAATGCCCGATGGCATGAGTTATCGGCTTCTGGTTTTGCCGCGCTTCAATCGCATTTCGCCGGCGGTCCTGCGAACATTGAGGGAACTGGTCTCGCAAGGCGCGACAATCATCGGGTCTAAGCCGACTGAGTCAACCAGCCTTGCAAATTATCCGAAATGCGACGAGGAAGTGACGCGAATTTCCAATGAGCTTTGGGGCTCGGACAATGTCGAGCACATATTCGGGAAGGGACGCGTGATTCCAGCGAGATCCCCACGTGAAGTTTTGCTCGCGGACGGCATTTCGCCCGACTTTGAGGTGGGCGGCGGGCCGTTGGGTGGAATTGATTATATCCACCGCAAGGATGGGGAAGCTGACATTTACTTCGTTTGCAGCCGTTCCGATGCGTGGGCGAACCTATCGTGCGTTTTCCGGGTCGCAGGCAAGACGCCTGAGATATGGCTGCCTGATACTGGCGACATGCGGCGCTGCCCCGTATTTGACGAAAAGAATGGGAGGACGACAGTTCCTCTGCAATTGGAGCCTTACGGTTCGGCCTTTATTGTTTTTCGATCTGCAACGACGACACGAATTGTAAGTGCGAGCCAAAACGGCGAGCCAATATTTGCCAGCGGGTCTGCACATGACCTAACCGGAGTGATCGAAGTTCGCGAGAACGGCGGCAGAATGTCAGTGCTGAGCTCTGAACCGGGTGTCTATAGTTTTCGGGATGCTAACAATCACACCGTCAAAACGACTATTGTGCAACCGCCTGCCGCGGAAACTCTCGATGGGAACTGGACGCTTTACGCGCCTCTCACCGCGCTCCAAAGCTCGAGAACGAAACCGACAGCGATCGACAGCCTCAAATCATGGACTTCATTTTCCGATCCCAAACTCAAATATTTTTCCGGCACGTTGACATATACGCGCGAAATCGATCTTGGATTTGAACGTTTTGGTAACGGCAAACATATTTGGCTTGATCTGGGGAGGGTCTGTGAAATCGCGGAGGTCGAACTGAATGGGCAAGATCTTGGCATCCTGTGGAAACCACCGACTCGCGTTGATATAACGGCCGCTGCAAAACCGGGCAAAAATCAACTTACTGTGCGCGTGACGAACTTTTGGCCAAACCGAATCATTGGAGATCAAATAATTCGCGATTCTGAGCGCGTGACTCAGACCAATATCCGCAAGCTCACTGGCAGTACACCGCTGATGATTTCTGGATTGTTGGGACCTGTGCGGGTATTGAGCGTCATCGAGCAACCGATCCAATTCCAGCCGATGGAACGCGAATTGTCCCGTCGCTCGGATGTTTCTCCGAATTCAAACGGCTCTCAGTAAGCGTCACATCAAGGGTTACGCTTCTGGGCGCGGCGTTTGGCTTCGAGCAGGCGGCTTGTCGTCGTGGCACCGGGCTCCGATTCTTTCGGCGGTTGAGACGAG
>Ga0068857_100006067_pt1 | contig 10319 bp, 10 predicted proteins | sample KBSCornC72_FD_66591 | JGI IMG/M metagenome (GOLD analysis project Ga0068857, IMG submission 66591) | Corn rhizosphere microbial communities from Kellogg Biological Station, Michigan, USA - KBS Corn C7-2 | ecosystem: Host-associated > Plants > Roots > Rhizosphere > Soil ...
CTGACCAATCAAGACTTGGAAAAACTGGTCGACACTACCGATCAGTGGATTTTGGAGCGCACCGGGATTAGTGAGCGCCATATTGCCGCTCCTGACATGGCGACTTCGGATATGGCGGTGGAGGCGGCCAAATGTGTGCTGCGCCTGCGCGGAATCGAGGCGACGGAGATCGAGGCAATCATCGTATGCACGGTGACGCCGGACATGATGTTTCCGTCGACCGCGTGCCTGGTGCAGGATCGCATCGGCGCTAAAGGGGCTTGGGGGTTCGATCTGGTGGCGGCGTGTTCCGGCTTCTTATACGGGCTGACCACCGCGGCGCATTTGGTGATGGCGGGGGCGCATAAAAAGGTAATGGTGATTGGGGCCGACACCATGTCGCGCATCATCGATTACACGGATCGCAGTACCTGCATCCTATTCGGTGACGCGGCGGGCGCGATGCTGGTGGAGCCGGCCGAGCCGGGTCATGGTTTTATCGGCTTCATCAATGAAGTGGACGGGTCGGGCGGCGATCATCTCAAGATGCCAGCGGGGGGCAGCCGCCTGCCGGCTAGCGCGGAGACGGTTGAAAAGCGCCTGCACTACGTGAAGCAGGAAGGACAGCAGGTGTTCAAGTTTGCGGTCCGCAAGATGTACGAGACGTGCCAGGCACTGCTTGATCGTCATGGACTGACGGCTAAAGACGTCAAGGTTCTGGTGGCACATCAGGCCAACCGGCGCATTATTACGGCTACTGCTGAGCGCTTGGGGATGGCGGAAGATCAGGTGATTATCAATATCGGGCGCTTCGGAAATACCACGGGAGCGACCATTCCGCTGGCGACGCGCGACGCTATTGAGGCCGGCAAGCTGAAGAAGGGCGACATCGTGCTCTTCGCGGCGGTGGGTGCGGGCTTCACGGTGGGCGCGAGTCTGTGGCGTTGGGAATACTAACGCACTGTGGTCAGCAGAAATTTCAAAAAGTCATCCGATCTGGTCAACAGGGCCATGTGCCCCGCGTGCGGCATCAGCAGGAATGACTTTCTGGGCGCCGTGATCTGGCCGAAATAAGTCTGTGCGAGAGAGGCGGGGGTGATGTCGTCTTCGGCTCCTGCGACGATGAAAACGGGGATCGAGAAGTTTGTTCCCAAGGCCGGTAAATCCACTTGCATCATCGGTCCGTCCAAGGCTTGCCCGTAGAAAGCATCGCCGCCGAACACGCCCTTGAAATAGTTCAGGACGTCTTTCAAGGAATAGTCGGGCGCGGTCAGTAGCTCCGCGAACAGGCCACGCGGTCCGGTGGGTCCGAAACGCAAGCCGGGTTCATATTGCATGGCCCATCGTCTCTCAAGGCCCATCTGGCGGATGTCGTGATAGGGCGGCGCGCCGCTCTTCTCGAGCGCGTCTACGGCGTTATGGTCGCCGCGGGCGCGGGCTTTCGCCAGCACTCCGGCATATGCCACTTCCTCGTTCCTTTGCATATTTACAATCTGTCCGGTTCCGACATACGCATGGAAAAGATCGGGGCGGGACTTGGTCAGGTGGACGCCTAGCACGCTACCCCAGGAATGACCGAGCAAGATAATTTTGCTTTTGCGAAGACGATTGCGAACGTAGTCGCTCACGGCAAGCGCATCCTGGATCATGAGTTCGATGCTTGGAGCAGCGGGGTTCGGGCGGTAGCTCTTGCCGGCGCCGCGCTGGTCCCATTGCGCCACGGTGAATTCATGCTCCCAGGGAAGGAAGTGCGCGGGAAGTGGGCTGGTGGGGGCGCCGGGGCCGCCGTGCAGGACTAGAAGCACAGGGTTCGCGCGGTTGTGGCCGCGGATGGTGATCCACTGGTCGACTCCACCAATGCGGACGAAGTGGCGCTCGTCGATCCCGGCGACGCTGCGGATGATCATCGCCTGGGAGAGTTGGTGTTGCCGCCAGGAGCGCCAACCGAGGGCCACGATCGCGGCCAGCAAGGCGAATCCTAAAACAAACAGGATGCCGCGCGTGACCAGCTTCTTCAGCACGAACAACTGTACGAGACAGTTGGGGATAAAGTTCCGCTGCGTGCTACTGAGGCGGCAAGGGAATTTCGCGGGGACCGTCGTCGAGTCCTACGATGTGCACGGTGCGTGGCTTGGCGGGCGGCGGTGGTGCTTCCACGGTCTCGGTTTTCGGGGGCGCGGGTGGACGCAATTGATCCGCTAGTTCCTGCGGAGACACCTGGAGTTTGAGGCGTACCAATTCGCCGTCCTCGATCACGTTCATTCCGCGCAGGAGCGCATGGAAGTCGGGAACGGCCTGGCGAAAGTAGTCGGCGCTTTGCGCGGCGTCTTGAGGAGTGCTCATGCTGTAGTGCGCGTCCAGCACTAGACCGCTGCGGGCGCTGAGGCCGCCGTCAAAATCTGCGGTATCGAGCTCCACTGGGACGAACACACTCACTAAGGGATCGGGCAGGGCAGTCGCGGTGATCCACATGTCGAAGTTGGACGCCAAGCGCGCACCACGCGCAAGTAACGGTGACATTTGACGCCCGGTGGTCAAGAGGCTGCGATCGATGGCGGCTTGGAGCGTCTCTTTCCAGCCGATGAGCAGCAGGTTATCGCTCACTTGCGCGAGGCTTCGCCGGTCCTTCCCCCGAGCGATCCATAAACGTACCCCATCGTAGTCCACCGGTTGCATGCCTAAGCTGGACGCTTGCGCCGCTACTGTTGCGGCCGGGAACGATCCGGTGGCAACGCCGAGTAGATCTGGTCCGGCGAGTAGAATCTCGCGGGAATTCCACAGGCATGGCAGGTCTGGAAAGCCTAAGCGGCCGCTGCTGGAGAGCTCCGAAGTCACGGCGTCTGCAAGAAAGGAGTCGCGCAGGTGCTGCCACTCGATTCCGACTAATGCAGTAGAGTCGGGCGCCACATAGTTCCAAGCGCGTGGAAACGATTGGCCCATCGTCACGGACGCCACCATCAGCAACAGCAGAAAGATGCCCACGGTAAAATCATCGGACGAAACTGCTGTCGCGAGTAGTACTAGGCAAAATTTACCGTGCATAAGGTGCATTAGCGGGGAAGTCATTGATATTACGTATGGCAGGGGCTGGCCCGCGAATTGCTCCGCGGATGGTGATGCACGGAAAAGCATACGCGGAAGCATTCAAGAATGGATTTGGCGGCACCCGCCGGTTTCTAATTTCCCGGGGGGCCGCGCTCGAAGAGGCCGAGGAGATTGCGCAAGCGGCTTGGGCCCGCGGTTGGGAATACCGCGAGCAGCTTCGCGATCCTGGGCTGGTGAGTTACTGGGTGAATTCCATCGCGCGGAATTTGTACCGGGCGCGTTTTCGTTCCGCGGTTGCCGTGCCGCTCGAAAACATCCAGGAGCCTTCGTACGCCTTCGATACCAGTTCGATTGATTTGCGCAGAATGCTGGATGCGTGTTCCCATCGCGATCGCGCACTGCTCGAACGGACGCTGCAGGGCTACACGGCGGAGGAGCTTTCGGCGTCGGCAGGGATTAGCTCCACTGGCATCCGCGTGCGGCTGTTGCGGGCGCGGCAGGCGTTGCGCGAGAAACTGACTCCGGCTATCGCTTAAGTAGTTCAGGGCGATTTTCATTTATCATGTGACGAATGGAAGTAATCCTGGAACTCCGCGGTGTGTCCAAGGATTTTCCAGGGCACCGCGCGGTGAAGCAGGTCTCACTCGACATCGGACGCGGCTCATTCTTTTCTCTGCTGGGGCCTTCGGGGTGTGGTAAGACTACTACGCTTCGGCTGATTGCTGGTTTTGAAACTCCTACATCGGGGGAGATCTGGCTGAACGGCGTGCGCATCGATGCGCTGCCGCCTTTCCGGCGCAACGTCAACACTGTTTTTCAGAATTACGCATTGTTCCCACATTTGACCGTGCGCGGTAATGTCGAGTTCGGCTTGCGGGGGGAGCGGGCCGCGGCGGAGCGGGTGCGGCAGGTACTGGAACACCTTCAGCTTTTGGGAAAAGAGTCGCGGAGACCTGCGCAACTTTCGGGCGGGGAGCGGCAGCGGGTGGCGTTGGCTCGGGCACTGGTGTTGGCGCCGGATGTTTTGTTGCTGGATGAGCCGTTGTCTGCGCTCGATCCGCAGCTTCGCAAACAGGTGCGGGCGGAGTTGAAGGAGCTGCAGCGGCGGACAGGCGTTACCTTTCTGTTCGTTACGCACGATCAGGAAGAAGCCTTGGCGCTGTCGGATCGCATCGCCATCATGAACGCCGGGGAAGTGGAGCAGACGGGCACGCCGCAGGAGCTTTACCAGAGGCCGCGGTCGCCGTTTGTGGCGTCGTTTCTGGGCGAGATGAATTGGATCGACGGCGCGGGGATTCGTCCTGAGTGTGTGCGGGTGTCCTGCGAGGAGGGACGGCGGGGAACCATTACGCACACGACATTTCTGGGGCCGCACCGGCATTTCACAATTCGGCTGGAGGGCGGGGAAGTGGTCACCGCGCAGACGGCGGCGAGCGCTGAGCATCGTGCGGGAGAAGCGGTGCACGTTTCCTGGGACTCGGCCGACGAATTACGGTTTCCCTCATGACGCGGCTGCGCAGGATCTTTCTGGCGCCGCCGGCGGTGCTGATGCTGGTGACGATCGCGGTGCCGCTGGCGATCATTTGTGTATATAGCGTGCTGAGCCGGGGTGCTTACGGCGGGGTGGAACTGCCTTGGACTTGGGAGAACTATGGGCGGCTGATCGATCCGCTGTATGGCGGAATTTTTGTGCGGTCCTTTGCGCTGGCGGGTGTGGCTACGTTGCTGTGCATTGTGCTGGGATTTCCGCTGGCGCTCTTCATCGCGCAATCCGGCGCGCGCAAGAATTTGTACTTGAGTCTGGTGATTCTGCCGTTCTGGACAAGCTTTTTGATCCGGCTGTACGCCTGGATGTTCTTGCTACGCGATACGGGGTTGATCAATACCGTTTTGCAGGCGGTGGGCGTAATCCGCGAGCCGCTGCCGATGCTGTATAACAACGAGGCGGTGGTGCTGGGGTTGGTCTACGGTTTTCTGCCTTTTGCGGTGCTGCCGCTGTATGCGACGCTGGAGCGGTTGGATCAGAATCTGCTGGATGCGGCGGCGGATCTGGGGGCACGGCCGCTCGCCGTGTTGTTCCGGGTCACGCTGCCGCTATGCGCTCCGGGGATCGGCGCGGCGGCAATCCTGGTGTTTGTACCGTGCCTGGGCACTTACATTACGTCGGACCTGCTGGGTGGCAGCAAGACGATTCTCATCGGCAACCTGGTGCAGAACCAGTTCACCACGGCGCGCGACTGGCCGTTCGGCGCTGCGGTGTCGATTGTGCTGATGATGGTGGCGGTGCTCCTGTTGTTTGCTGTGCGGCGGCGAGGCGAGGAACTCTTATGAAGCGCGGGCTGGCGGTTTACGCAACGGCCGTCTATGCGTTTCTGCATGTGCCGTTATTGATCCTGGCGGTCTTCAGCGTTAATTCGTCGCGGTTCACGGCTTGGCAGGGATTTTCGCTGCACTGGTACGGGGCGATGTTCGGCGACCGCGATCTGCTGGAAGCGGCGGGGAACAGTTTGGTGATCGCGGTGGTTTCGACGGCGCTCTCGACGGTGATCGGGACGCTGGCGGCTTATGCTCTGTGGAAGCGCGCCGCGGCTTGGCTCGGCGGCGGGCTGTATCTTTCGCTGGTGACGCCGGAGATCGTCACTGGGGTTTCGCTATTGGCGTTGTTTCAGTGGGCCTTCCGCTATTTGAACCTGCGGCTGGGAATGCATACGGTGATTCTGGCGCATCTGTCGTTTTCGATCGCTTATGTGGTCGTGGTGGTTCTGGCGCGTTTGCGCGGGTTCGATCCTTCGCTCGAGGAGGCGGCTCTGGATTTGGGCGCCACCGAGTTCGGGTCGTTCCGGCGGGTCACGCTACCGTTTCTGGCGCCGGCGATTGCGGCGGCCGCGATGCTCGCGTTCACGATTTCGATTGACGATTATGTGATCACCAGTTTGGTGGCGGGCGTGGATTCGCAAACTTTGCCCATGGTGATTTACGCGATGGCGCGGCGTGGGGTGAGTCCGGTGCTGAACGCAGTTTCGACCACGGTGGTACTGCTGTTGGGCGCGCTGGTTCTGTTTTCGGAGAGGCTGCGGCGGGCATGAAGCGGCGGGCGTTTTTATTGGGCGGCGTGGTCACGGCGGCTTGCTCGCGCGGGGCGCGGCTCAATGTTTATAACTGGTCGGACTATATTGCACCGGAAACCGTTCCGCAATTCGAGCGTGAATTCGGGCTGCGGATTCATTACGGGACTTACGAAAGCAATCAGGAAATGCTGGCGCAGGTGATGAGCGGCAATTCCGGGTGGGACGTGGTGTTTCCTTCCGGCGATTTCATTGCGCCGATGCGGGCGCTGGGGTTGCTGGCTCCGCTGGATCATACACTGCTTCCGAATGTGAGCGAGTTGGCGCCGGAGTTCCAAAGGCCTCCCTGGGACCCGGAGCTACGCTGGAGCATTCCTTACATGCACGGAGTGACGGGCATTCTGTATCAACGGAGTCTGCAGCCGGCTCCGGCGTCGTGGGCGGATTTGTGGCAGCCGCGCCTGCGGGGACGGCTCACGATGCTGGACGACGAACCTGAGGTCTTGGGTGTGTGCCTCAAAAAGCTGGGGCACACGTTGAACTCGGCGAATCCTGGCGAGTTGATGGCGGCGAAGAACGAAGCGCTGGCGCAGAAGTCGCTGCTGCGCGCTTATCTGAACGCTGAAGTGCGCGATCAAGCTGTCGCGGGCGATGTCTTGGCCGCGCAAGCGTGGGCCGTGACGGCGGCGCAGGCCATCGCGGCCGCTCCGGACAAGCTGGCGTTTGCCTTTCCGAAGGAAGGCTTTCCCCGCTATGCCGATAACGTTGTGATTCTGCGCGAGAGCCGGCGCGCTGAGGCGGCGCATCGCTGGATCAATTACCTGCTGCGCCCGGAGGTCGCGGCTGAGATCGTGATGGCGACGCACACTGCTAGCGCGAACGGGCAGTTGGCGGCGGAGTTTCGGCGGGATCCGGTGCTGTATCCGTCGGCCGAGGTGCTGGCCGGGGGAGAGTGGTTTGAAGCGCAGGCGGCTGCGTCGCAAAAATTACGCGATCGACTGTGGACGGAGATTAAGAACTCCTAATACAGTATCTATAGCGAAATATTCAACTTTGGCGTATTTTTCAGCGCTCTTGAGTGAATTTGTACCACATTTGTGCCAGACTACAAAGCATGGAACCGATCACCGAAGGCCTCACGCTTTACCGCCGACACGAAGCCGCATGCCGGTTCAAGAGACTGAAACAATACAACAAATGTGATTGCCCGATATGGATCGGAGGCCAGCGCAATGCTGTGCGCACACGTCGCAGCATGAAGACGCGCGACTGGAGCGACGCATGCGCCCGCCTGACGAAACTGGAGGCCGGGGAACCTGTTCCACAACTGGAAACCTCCCGCCCGGTGTCCTTCCTGGTGTCGGCCTATATCGCCGACTGTCGGCGCCGGAAGCTCGCGCCCAACACCATCGCGCGCTACGAACTTGCGTTGAAGCCGTTCGTCGCCACCTTCGGTGATACCAGGGTTTCTCATCTCACGCTTGGCAAGCTGACCGACCATCAAACCGAGCAAGACCGCGCAACCCCTGGCAGCGGCCGTTTGTCCTTGATCGTGCTCCGCATGCTGTTGAACTTCGCCGTCGACCGAGACGAATACGGGATCGCGCGCAACCCGCTCCGGAAGCTGAAAGCCGCGAAGTATGAAGCCGCGCCGACAATGCCGTTCACCGCGGACGAAGTGACGGCCATGCTGGCGGCCTGTGATGAGTTAGGAGGTAACCGGCGCGACGTAGCACGCGAACGGGCGCGCGCCAAGGCCTTGGTGCTGACGCTGCTGTACTCGGGCCTTAGAATCAGCGACGTCACGCAATTGCGCCGCGGTGACCTCGACATGACCACCCGAAAACTCCACCTCCGCGTGATAAAAACCAAAGTACCGTTGTACGTCACTCTTCACGCCGACGCGGTTGCTGCCCTGAAGGCGTTGCCGGTCGAGTCGCCGATATTCTTCTTTTGGTCCGGCCGCGGCAAGCTTAATGTTGCGATTAATAGCCTGCGCACTACGATCAAGAACGTAGCGAAGCGTGCGGATGTCGTCAATGCCCACCCGCACCGGTTCCGCGATCACTTCGCCATTGAATTGCTGTTGAATAATGTCCCGATTGACCGCGTGCAAAAGCTGCTGGGACACAAGAGCGTCAAGACCACCCAAGACCGCTACGCGCCGCACGTTGCCGGAATGCAGCGTGGACTTGACGAAGCTGTCGCTACTTTGCACTTCGGCCCCAAGGCGGCCTAGCCGCTACGGCCAGTTCACGGTGTACCCTAACCATCACGCTCTCGGGTACGCGTAACGTGGTGTGCTTGCGCAACTGCGTCTGAAGTACGCCAGGGACGTGGCGGAAGACGCCTCGAATGTAATCGTCGCTGTAGCCCCACATGGCGGCAATCTGGGGGACGGTGTAATGCGGTTCGAGCGCGGGATTCATCCGTCCACCTTATTCTTTTGTAGCCATTTCTTCAGCACGCGGGGAAGTTCAGCTGCAGCACGGAGGCGCGCAGATGGACCACGTCGGATCTCAGCGGGAGATTCATCGAGTCGCTCGGGAAACAGCTTCTCACAAAACGAGTTTCGCAGCCATTAGCCAGATCGGAGGGGCGCTTCATTGCCGATGTCCCACAGGGCCTCCAGATCGCGCTGACTGTAAGCCCGGAAAGCAATCAACGTGTTCGTCGACGCAATGGTATTTTCTGCAAGCGTCCAGTTACCAAGTCAGCAAGTAGTTCGTGTTCTCTTACCCGCGCAAGGGCAACTAAGTCAAATGGACCAGCGACGGAGTAGACTTCCGTTATTCCGGGCAACTCGATCAATGCCTGAGCGATTTCCGGAGCTCGCCCTTTTTCCGTATTAATCAAGATGATTGCCGTTACCATCACTTTTGCCTTCTTCCTTCGCGTCGATTGGCACTATAGCAATCCTGAATGCTAGCTATCGCAATACGGGGCAATCGGCCACCTGGCAAGATCGTATTCCGGTTCCACAGCCGCGACCTCCATATGGCCTTGGGCCCGACGAAGAACGGGACTCCCACTCGCTTTAAGGTAAAACTGAATGGCGTCGCGGCGACGATCTATCCGATTCCGGCGCCGATGGCATCGGCGAGGATTGACAGCCGCGGATGAATTAGCTCTCGCGGCAGAAGGAACCGATCAACGAGGTGACCTTTGAGATTGAATACCTCGATCCCACCGTTCAGGCATTTTTGTTCGCGCTTTCGTCGACGCGCGCGTACGCGTGGCTGTCGAACTAGCCCACGAGGCTGAATAATGATTGCGACACGCGGTCGGCGGAATAAGCTCATGCAGAAGTCGGGAGCGGGGACATATATCCGATGAAAAACGGAATCTGTGCGAGAGCGGACTGACGAAATGAGCCGCAAGTAAAGGGAGGATCGTCTCTGTGGGGACTCCGTGCCAAAGTTCTTGGGATTTATCGCGTCAATGCCAGACCCAGTGAAACAAGTTTGCAGCTGCGGCTCAGCCCGCCCCAGCCTAGTCTTGGCTCTGGAATCGGCGCTCAGGTTGCTTCCCAGCAGAGGCTTATCCTCCGCTCCAGGCGCTCGCTTTCAAAGCCTACGTAACTTCACCGCCGGCGACGGCGATCGACTGGCCGGTGACCGACTCGCTGCCGGGCATGCACAGCCAGGCGACGGCGTTGCCGACTTCAGCGGGCATCACCATGCGCATCTGCGGATTGCGCTTGGTGAGCTCGGCGCGAGCTTCTTGTTCAGTACGGCCGGTCTTGGCGACGATGTTCTTCACGGCGTCCATGGCGAGATCGGTTTCCGTATAGCCGGGGCAGATCGCGTTGACGGTGACACCTTTCAAGGCGAGTTCGAGAGCGAGCGCTCGGGTCAGGCCGATGATGCCGTGCTTGGACGCACAGTAGGCAGTGACGTACGGATACCCAACCAGTCCCGCGGTGCTAGCGATGTTTACAACCCGTCCCCAGCCGGCCCGCAGCATGCCGGGCAGCGCTGCCTGCGTGCAATAAAACGCGCCATCCAGGTTGACGGCGAGCATGCGGCGCCATAGCTCCGGCGTAGTTTTGAGGAAAGGAGCGGACTCGGCCTGGCCCGCATTGTTCACCAGGATATCGATGGGACCGATCCTAGCCTGGATGTTCTCGAACGTTTTCGAGACCCCGTCGCAATCCGACACGTCGACGGCAAACGGCTCGGTGGTGCGACCGACCACGGTCACGTCTGCGCCGGCCGATGCCAACGCCGC
>Ga0068857_100006068_pt1 | contig 10318 bp, 6 predicted proteins | sample KBSCornC72_FD_66591 | JGI IMG/M metagenome (GOLD analysis project Ga0068857, IMG submission 66591) | Corn rhizosphere microbial communities from Kellogg Biological Station, Michigan, USA - KBS Corn C7-2 | ecosystem: Host-associated > Plants > Roots > Rhizosphere > Soil ...
TAGCTTTTCCCGCGCCTCTTCACGCGTCGGAGCCGCCAGTACTGCCGGCTCGAAATAACGCACCTGGTTATTCTCATCGATGATCAAATCTCCGTACGTGTCCCGAATTGTTTCACCCCCCCGCCGTTCAGCGCTGATATTCCCGACAACCGATCGCGTCTTTCGTACAGCATCTTCGCCACGCAGAAGAATCATCATCACCCGTCGCGCGCGTCCACTTTTCGAGTCCGGAGCCAGGTTCTTTAAAATGTAATCGTAAATCAGCTCCTGAATCCGTCGATCCTGTGGATCATTGGCTGAAATCGTCGCTTCAGAATATTTTTTAACCAGCTCCTGGCTTGGCGCAAACATCCTCGCTCCAGCCAGATCAAGGCCGGTGCGGGATAAGAGTCGGCTCAAAATTCCGCCAGTACGGGATTTGTGCAGCGAATAGGGTGTAATGATGGCGTAGGCAAGTTCTTCGGGCATAACTGAGTTGCGGACGGCTAAGTTGCGGACGGTTTGGCAGGTTCCGCGGTCGCAGCAGCGGTAGCGGGGGCGGCTTTCCCGCCTAAAATCTTATACATCACAGTGCCACACGTCGGGCACTTGCCTTTGATGGCTTTGCGCCCGTTCTTCGTCGTCACCTCTACCGCTTCGGTGATCTCCTTCTTGGCTTTACATTTGACGCAGTAACCTTCGGGCATAGAAATTCTTTGCCTGCCCAGCGCTTCATGCGCTGCGGCAGTTGTATAAATAGGTTAGGGGGCGGTTGTTCCTGGCGTCAACTGGGAAAAGGCCAAAACCTGCACTTACAATTCTTGACGCGTTAAGCTAAATGTCGAAAATACAATAGCTTACACCAAATCATCAAACCACAGCCTAAAAAAGTGTTATCCATGTATTGAACCTACAGCCCTGCCGATGTCTTGATCATACCCTGTATCGGCTGACCTTGGACTTTAGACTCGGGAAAATGTAGCACCCTCGTTGCGTTTTGTAGCACCCTATGTAGCACCCTGGATCGCCATTTCGTACAAGCGGGCCAAGCGATGTAGTACTGTAGCACCCTGTACGGGGGGGTGAAGGTGGGTATGCTTGTTTTCAACCCGAGAAATGATAGAATCAGGGCATGAACGCCTTTAAGCGGCTCAGTTATTTCTTCCTGCCTATTCCTTTCGCGGCCGTCGCTGTTGCGCAGGACAAATCAATCCGAATCGGCTATGCCGAATGCGTTTCCACAACCAATTATTCCAAAGCAACTATCGAGAAGATTGGGCAGCTCAAATGGTATTTCGCCCATGCCTCGGTCGGGGCAAACATGATGGACGGCATAAGTGACCTCCACGCAAAAAACAGCGCACTTTATCAGATTCAGGGAATTTCCGCAGAGAAAGTCCCTCCCGTCGCGACACAAGGCGGAGTGATTTACGAACACAACCGAGGCAATCCAGGTTGGAAAGCGAAGTTTGATCAGTTTGAATCATGCGTCAGCAATGGCTGGCACTATCCAACAGTGAATATCGCGATGAGCAAGCTGTGTTACATCGATCAGCACGCAAGCTTCAAGTATTACGTGAACTCAATGACAAATCTCGAGGCTGCTTTTCCACAGACCGTCGTCGTTTATACGACAATGCCATTAATGACCGACGAGGACTCCGATAATTTCCTCCGCAACGCATTCAACCAGCGCTTGAGAGAGTGGACACAACAGAATGGACGCGTGTTGTTCGACATTGCAGACATCGAGGCGCACGATCCCAATGGCAAAGTTTGCAACTTCCAATATCGGAACAAGACATACCAGAAACTGTGCGACAGCTACACGAAGGATGGTGGCCATCTCAATGAGCCCGGACGACAATTGGTTGCGCGCGGCTTTTACGCTCTGGGCGCAGCGCTGATCGAAAAAGGACGCCTGCCTGAGATCAACGTTCCCGAGGAGCGGCTTTCTCAGAGATAACACAAACCTGTTCAGATTGGGCGACGCCGAATGTGCTGCCAAAATCAGGCTAACCCGGCTGAATTCGTTAAGTTTGTGACTACACATGTTTTCGTTGTGATTACTCTCAAGATGACACCGCTCTGATGGAAACTGTTTTCACTTCAAAATCCCGCCGGTTTCAGCCATTTACGGTAGCAAGCGTGCTCGATAAAAGCGCCTTGAAAAGGTCCTCCAGGCAGGATCATGGAAACTCAGCGGGCCAGTGCCGAGGGTGTTGGTTTGGAGTGGCGACCAATCCACCGTATTGGTTGAGCCATCGATGACGACTGTCGAATTCTGGGCTCCGGAAAAGTTGAAGCGGAACTGATTTGAAATAACTCCGAAATTTCCGTCATGCACCAGAATTACCGGATTCACAGGATTGAGGTTAAGCAGCTTTTCAACGTACCAGGAGGAACTATCGCCGGCGACGATAAAGCCACGCGCGCGCAGCATCGCGTTGGTTGGAACCGAGACACCGGTTCGCTGCCAACCGCCGCTAATTCGAGCGCCTGGGCCCAGCACAGCCCAGTCTGCGCCATTGGTGGAATATTCGAAAGTGGTGCGCCAAACTTCAGGGCTTGAGCCGCCGCGCATCCAGGTGAGCGTGGAGCCGGACAGAGAAAAGCCTTGAGTGGGTGCTTCATTGTTAACGATTCGTCCGGCGGCAGGGCCGCCAAAAAGTAAGTTGCCATCGGGTTGCAAGGCCATGACGTTGGCTGCTGCGGTCGTGTTGAAATTCGTATCCACTCCCCCGACAGCATTGACCCGCTCAATCGGCGACGATCCTGCTATGAATTTGCCGTTGGCTTGCATCGTCAGCACGTTGATCAATCCAGATGAGTCGAACGTCTGGTGTACGGTGGCGACATTCGTTTCGAATGCCCCGCTACTGGTGATGCGGGTCAACAGAACATCGTAATGATCGATGCAGAATCCGCCCCCGGGTCCGCAGATGACATAACGCGGCGCATAGTTCCCCACGACTATTTTGCCATCAGACTGGATAGTGAGCGCAATGGGGACTCCTGAGTTGTTGGCAAGGCTGCCAAAATAATTAAAACCCGCATCGTAGGCGCCATCGCTACTGACCCGGCCCAGGCCGTTTACGGAGTAGGTGACATTGCTTACCACAAGATTGACACCACCCAGCACGAGGATCTTCCCGTCAGTCTGGATGGCAAAGTAAGTGGCGATGCTGCCGCTGGTAGCCACGTTAAAAGTGGTATCGCGAGAGCCGTCGGGATTGATTCGAAAGATGTTGAATCCTGAGATGGCGAGGATTTTGCCGTCCGATTGCATGGCAAGACTGGTAATTATTCCAGTTGTATAACCAGGGTTGAAGGTGGAATCGATGCCGCCATCGGAGTTGAATCGGACGATGTTGTTACGCGAAATACCTCCGAAGGACGTAAACCAACCTCCGGCGATCACTTTACCATCCGGTTGGATAAGCAATGCAATGATTTGAGGGGCATAAGTATTATTTACGGTCGTTGCCCCGGGATTAAAAGCAATATCGACAGTCCCATCGGCTTTGAGGCGGGCGAGGGCCTGATCCGGTTGGCCGTTGAGAACAGTGAAAGCGCCTCCCATCCACACTTTACCATCTGGCTGAACTGCGAGAGCTTCAATGACCCCATTTACGGACGGATTGAAGCTGTCGAGCGTTTGAGCAACTGCCGTCAAGGCGGCTGTTGCAATTGAAAAGAAAACCAGGACGGATTGGATGAATTGTTTCATAAGATCGGCGCGTTTATTTAGTAATGCGCAAATCTTCGCCAAAACGGCTCACGGATATTAACGCAGGAATAGCAGCGGAGTGATGAGATTTTTGCGCCGTTTCGGCTCGAATTTTCGCAGTACTTAGTGGATTATTCCGCCATTCACCATGAACGATCCGAAGGAACGCGAGGAAGCGATTTTTGAAGCGGCACTGCCCTTGCCAACCAGGCAGCGGGCGGCTTATCTGGATGCCGCTTGCGGCGACAGTTCGGACCTGCGTAAGGCGGTGGAGGCACTTCTCCTGGCCCACCAGCGAACCCGCGGACCTTTAGAAGCTCCTGCCTTCACATTCCCAGGTACCATTCTGGTTTCCGTTCCTCCCGCCGAGCGAGTCGGTGACCGAATTGGCCGCTATCGACTGCTTCAACAAATCGGTGAGGGTGGCTGCGGAGTGGTCTATATGGCTGACCAGGAAGAACCCGTGCGGCGGCGTGTCGCGCTCAAAGTGATTAAACTCGGGATGGAGACCAAACAGGTCATAGCCAGGTTCGATGCGGAACGGCAGGCATTAGCAATGATGGACCATCCGAATATTGCAAAGGTTTTAGACGCGGGCGCCACCGAGACCGGACGCCCATACTTTGTGATGGAACTGGTGCGGGGCGCGAAAATCACCGCTTTTTGCGACGAGCAGCGGCTGGACGCCGTGGAGCGGCTCAAATTGGTGGCTCAGGTTTGTCACGCAATCCAGCATGCCCACCAGAAGGGCGTCATTCATCGCGACATCAAACCATCGAACATCCTGGTCACTGTGAATGACGGCGTGCCCTTGCCCAAGGTCATTGACTTCGGCATCGCCAGAGCGACCCAGGGAAGGCTTACAGATCAGACTTTGTTCACGGCCTTCGAGCAATTCATCGGAACGCCTGCCTACATGAGCCCCGAGCAGGCGACCTTGACCAGCGTCGATATCGACACACGCAGCGATATATACAGCCTTGGCGTGCTGCTTTACGAATTGCTTACGGGCAAAACTCCTTTTGAAGCCAACGAACTTCTCGCAGCCGGACTTGAGGTGATGCGCCGTACGATTCGCGAGAAAGAACCGCCGCGACCCTCGAACCGTCTTTGTACGATGGTCCGTGGCGAATTGACTACAACTGCCCAACGCCGCGATACCGATCCGCCAAAGTTAATCCATCTCGTTCGCGGGGACCTGGATTGGATCGTCATGAAGTGCCTGGAAAAGGATCGGGTCCGTCGTTATCAGACAGCCAATGACTTGGCGCAAGATATTCAGCGGCACGTCAAAAGCGAACCCGTGCTGGCACGCCCACCGAGCCGGCTTTACCGATTTCGAAAAATGGCGGCCAGAAACAAGCTGGCGTTTGCAGCCGCAAGTGTAGTGGTAGTCGCCATGATTATCGCATTGGGCACGTCGAACTGGCTGTTGCTCAAGGTGAAGAGGGAGGTAAGAAAAAGCCAGAGGGTCGCCGGCTTGCTCAAAGAAATCTTTAAGAGTATTACTCCTGCAGTCGCCAAAGGGCAGGATACGGCTTTGCTCAGGCGTACGCTGGACAGGACGGCCAGCCAAATGGAGACCGACCTGGCCCGCGATCCCGCAGTGCTGGCGGACCTGAAGACAACCCTTGGAGCAGCCTATTTTGATTTAGGGGAATATGGCAGGGCGGAAAAAAATCTGGTGAGCGCCGTTGCCATTCGCCGCCGCATCCTGCCATCAAGCCCGGAGCTGGCGGAGTCATTGGATTCCCTGGCCGTCGCCGTATTTGGTCAGGGCCGTCTGAAAGAGGCGGAACAATACGAACGCGAGTCTCTGACGCTGAGAAGCCGGCCGGACAGGAACAATCAAGATGCCGCAACGAGCCTCAACAACCTGGGGGTATTTCTGCAGGAACAGGGAAAGCTGGAAGAAGCCCAGAAATGTCTCGAAGACGCGTTGGAAATCCTGCGGGCCTCACCGGTGAAAGACTTCCGGCGAATGGCCGAAAGCCTCGACGTGCTCTCCAGCGTGCTTTGGAAGAGAAACCTGTTAAAAAAGGCGGAAGAGTTGGACCATCAGGCCCTGGCTATTTACGAAACGCTGGCTCCGGACGGATTGGACCCCGACCTGGCGCGAACGCTCAACAATTTGGGTACGATTCTGCTGGATGAAAATGATTTTGCCGGCGCGGTTGATGTAAACCGCCGGGCATTTCAGATTCAAAGCGAATTGCGGACGTATGACCACCAGGACAAAGCCGCGTCCCTTTATAACCTGGCCAGGGCGTTATTCAGTTGCGGCCAGCTTGAGGAAGCCGAAGCGCGGAATCGCGAGCTGGTTGGGATGTGGACGCGCCTGCATGGGCCTGAGAATCGATTGATCGCAATGACATTGGACAATCTCGGCACAGTTTTGGTAGCCGAAGGAAAACCAGACCTGGCTGAACCTGAGCATCGTCGCGCTTTGGAGCTTCGCCGCAAGCTCGGCGATCCTGATGTTCCGTTGACATTGAATAATCTTGCAAACGCATTGATCGGGGAGAGGAAAAACATCGAGGCGGAGCAAACGCTCGCCGAAACGATCGCCTGTCTGAACCAAGCGGGAAGAAAAGACGAATTGCTCGCCAATTGTCTTCGAACCCATGCCGCGCTACTAATGCGTCTTGAAAGACTGGACGAGGCTGAGAAAGAGATTCGAGATTGCATGGCACTTTGTGATACGGATACTGGCCTCCAGGACAGTTGGCGAAAATTTGATGCCGCGAGCGTTTTGGGCGGGGTTTTTGTCCTGCGGACGAACCTGGATGAGGCGGAGCCCTTGCTCCTTGCAGGTCATCAGGGGTTGCATCAGCGTGCCACGAAGATTCCCGCTCCGGCTCGTGTGTTTCTTCACCAAACGTTTGAGCGATTGGTGCGCCTTTACGAAGTGTGGGGCAAACCCGGGCAGGCCGCGGAATGGAGAGATAAGTTGGCGCATTTTGAAGAGCCGCGGGGGCCAACGCCGAAAACTGATGGTGGAAAATGAGCGACGTCGCGCGCATTTTTTACGCAATCAACCAGGGTGAGCCATGGGCTGCAGAGGAGCTTCTCCCGCTCGTCTATAATGAGTTGCGCCGGCTTGCGGCTCACAAATTGGCTAACGAAAAGCCCAACCAGACTTTGCAGCCCACGGCTCTGGTCCATGAAGCCTGGCTGCGGCTGGCCGGGGACAAAAATCAGCCATGGAACGGCCGTGCACATTTTTTCGGCGCCGCCGCGGAGGCGATGCGTCGTATCCTCATCGAAAATGCGCGCCGCAAACGAGCCCTTCGCCGCGGCAACTCGCAGGAATTGTTGGACATCGAAAACGTCGAAATTGCGACCCCAATCAAGCAAGACGATTTGCTGGCGGTGAATGAGGCGTTGGAGAAGTTTGCTCGATGCGACTTGCAAAAGGCTGAATTGGTGAAACTCCGCTATTTTGTGGGAATGACTTTGGAAGAAGCCGCCGGGATACTCGGCATCTCCCATGCCACTGCCAAGCGACATTGGACCTATGCCCGGGCCTGGCTTTATCGCGAGATCGGAACGCAACTTGGACCTCATTGACGTTTGGCAATTCAACCGCTGCCCCTACAATCAAACTGGGCCGCCGTTGGCTGCGAGACATCCGCGCCCCCGCTTCGACGCCTTGTTCCAGATTTTTCTCGCTTCGCAGGAGTGTTATTCCTGGAAACAACACAAGCCTGTTCCGATTTAAGACACGGCGACTTTGGCGCGAAGCGCAGCGCTGAGTTATGGCATTTTTAAGCCGCTTGTCAGTTCATTCCAGCCCAGAACTATGGCACAAATCTTACCGGGAAACACTCCTGCCAAAGATGTACGAACTTTGTCTGTGGAGGGCACGACACTTGCGCTAATTCTGGCGGTTTATGGAAAATCACTATGTTGCTTGTGATCTTGGCGCCGACAGTGGTCGCGTCGTGTTCGGCACTCTGCGCAATGAAGAACTGTCGATAAGCGAAGCCCATCATTTCCCAAACGAACCGGTTGAACACGATGGCGCCTTGCAGTGGAACATCGCACAACTTTATCAGGAAATGCTTGAGGGCCTGAGACTCATCGGGAGTTACGAAGAGAATGTTGAAAGTATCAGTTGCAATTCGTGGGGTTCGGATTACCTGCTGTTTGACTCTGACGGCTCCTTGATCACACCGGCATTTCACCACGGTGATCGGCGCTCCGCCGATGGAATGAAGAAAGTCTTTTCCAAGGTGCCTTGGGAAACGGTCTATGACGAAACCGGCGTTCAACAGATGCCGACCAACACACTATTCCAATTGGGAGCGGAAAAGTGGTTGCGATTGAAACGGGCAAGTCATCTGTTGCCAGTCGCGGATGGATTCAATTATCTCCTGGCCGGTGTCCCACGAGTCGAAATGTCCCTGGCCAGTACCACGCAACTTTATAATCCAGTCACCGGGACGTGGTCCAATCGATTGCTGGATGCCGTCGGCGTTCCCGCAAAACTGCTGCCGCCGCTCGTACATGCAGGAACGCGAATCGGCGAATTGCGCCCCGAAATTGCGCAGCAAACAGGTATAGGGGAAGCCAGCATCGTCGCATCCTGTTCTCATGAAGTCGCGGCCTCGCTGGTTGCGCTGCCCATTCACCCTGGTGAAACGTGGGCTTACATTGAACCCGGCAGCATCGCAACCATAGGAACCGAACTTCCTGTACCGTTAATTAATGACGCGAGCAGGGCGTTGAACTTCACCAACGAAGTAGGTTACGGTGGCTTGGTCCATCTCTATAAACCTGCCCCCGGCTTGTGGATTCTTGATGAATGCATGCGTTATTGGAAAGAAAATCAGCGGGACATGGACATGGATCTATTGATGCATCTCACTGGTCCTGCGAATCCATTTGAATGTTTAATTGATCCGACCGATCCGCGATTTTCCGAACCGGGAGAGATGCCCTCGAAAATACAAGCATACTGCAAAGAGACCGAGCAGCAGGTGCCACGAAAGCCCGGTGCAATAGCCCGCTGTGTCCTCGAAAGCCTCGCATTGTGGTATCGAAGAACCTTGCGAGAGATCGAAGCATTTACCGCTTCAAAAATCAGCCGCCTTTATATTCTTCCGGGCGCTTCAAATATAACTCTGAACCACTACACCGCGAACGCACTGAATGTCCCGGCGATTCTCGCTTCGCCCAATTCCGCTGCAATAGGAAATGTGATGGTCCAGGCGTTAGCAATGGGCCATATCAGGACTCTTGAAGAAGCGCGCGAAATCGTGCGTCGTTCGGTCAAGCTCGAAGCCATCATCCCACACGGAGGCTGCTGGGATGCCGCTTACGAACGGTTTCTGGCGCTTTCAGAAGTCCCAGTTGGATGACGTCTTGCCGATAGCTTCGGCCAGCCAGGATAACTACCGGGCTTAATCGTTAAGAGGGGCTCGCTGCGCCCGGCCAATGTGAGCGTTATGACTCCGGGCGCGAGTTCTTCCAAAACTTTCATTCGGCCCCAGCCCAGTTGACGCACTAATGCGGCAGCCGTTGCGCCACCCTCGGCATAAACATGGTCTGGCTTCATCTCCGCGATTGCCAGCGCAGCGATTTCGGCAAGATGACCGGCCAATTTCTGCGCCGCTACTCGTTTCTCGATGAACGGCTTGCCAATATTCAAAACCAGTCGCGGATGAGAGCGAAATTCAAGCCTGACTTGCTGCGCGACGCTTCGTACGGTCAGCCGGCCAAATGATAAACGACTGCCCCCCGAAAGGTGGCAATTAAATACCGGCACGCCTCTCTTGCCAGCCTCGCGCACAAACTGAGCTGTTGACTCGCTCGTGCTGCCGCAAACGAATAGTTCGCGAAGAGTTCCTGACTCCACCTCACCCCTGATTGGACTGGAATGTGCGCATTCTTCGAAAACAGCTCCGACAGACATGAGCAATGCGCCGAAAAATTCCGCTCCTCCAGCCATCAACATGCTCTCGTTGCGCCGCAATGCCCATTCCTGAACGTCAGCAGAGGTGGATACTTCGCCAAGAATGATACCAGAACCAGGAAGCTGCTCAGCGAGTCGGCTCACGATCACCCCATATGCACTTTTCGCCTTCAGCAAGTTGAAAACATTGGAAGAAGTTCTCGGGTATTCGGGATCGCGAGCAAAGTCAGTCAGATGAATGGGTTTGCCCTTGACATAGTATCGACCCTGCCGAATTTGCCTGCCAAGAGACGGATTTGCCGGAATCAGCAGGGTTGATTGCAAACCAAGCGCTTTTTGAATTGCATATATCTCGGCGAGCACATTCCCACGCAGTACCGAATCGACCTTCTTATAAATCCACTGCGCCCCTGCTTGCCGTAATTTAGTTGCCGCCGCAGCGGCGCGACGAGCGGCTTCTTTAGTTGCGCATGAGCGGGAGTCCGTATCAACGCAAACCAGATCTGCTTTTCGATTGCCTCTGCCATGAATTATGACCTCTGCCTTCAAACCGGCGCGGGCACCAATGCCGCCCAATTCGGCAGCACCCGTGAGATCGTCGGCGATAACCCCAATCATTTCTAAACACGAAAAAGGCGGCCTGAAGAGGCCGCCTTGTGAAAAGTTTTGTCGATTATTAATTAGGTGCCGCT
>Ga0068857_100006069_pt1 | contig 10317 bp, 8 predicted proteins | sample KBSCornC72_FD_66591 | JGI IMG/M metagenome (GOLD analysis project Ga0068857, IMG submission 66591) | Corn rhizosphere microbial communities from Kellogg Biological Station, Michigan, USA - KBS Corn C7-2 | ecosystem: Host-associated > Plants > Roots > Rhizosphere > Soil ...
ATCAACGAGATCGTGCTGGGCAAGCGAGATATTACTGCCGACACCGACCTTCGGCTCGCGCGCTATTTCGGCCTGTCGGAAGGCTTCTTTCTCGGCCTGCAGATGGACTATGATCTGATGCAGCGACGGCGTGAGATCGACCGCGATCTCAAAACGATCCGGCCGCGCGCCGCATAAGCGTGCCTCCGTTGAATGGCTGATGATATAAAACCCATGTCCAAGCCCGGTCCGATCAGCGCCAAGCCGCTTTCCGTCCTGCTCAGCGACCTATTTTCCGACGCCTATGCCAAGCAGGGTTTCGCCGCGCGCGAGCTGGTGACGCGATGGGCGGAAATCGCCGGTCCGGAAATAGCAGCCCATTCCGAGCCCCTGAAAATCCAGTGGCCGCGGCCGGTCGAGGGCCAGCCGCAGGAACCGGCCACGCTGGTATTGCGGGTGGAGGGCCCGATGGCGCTGGAAATCCAGCACGCCTCCGACGTCATTTTGCAGCGGGTCAACCGCTTCTTCGGCTGGAGCGCGGTGGGACGGCTGGCGCTGCGGCAGGCGCCGCTGTCGCGCCGGGATCGGTCTCCGAACTCCCGCGCACCGGATCCGAAATCGGTGGCGAAAGTCGCGGAAACCCTGGCCTCGGTCGAGGACGAGGAATTGCGGGCGGCGCTGGCGCGGCTCGGCGCGTCGATCAAGCGAAATTGAGCCTGCCGCCTGCTGCAATCGCAGCCCGCCATTGCCACAATTGTCGTTTCAAGCTAGCGAACATACTTCTTCCATAGGTCCTTTAGGCGTGAACGCGCCAATCCCGGGAGCAAACCGTTGATCATCACGCGCCGCGCCTTCACCTTTGCTCTGTCGCTGACCGGGCTAGCCGCTCTCGCCGGGTTCTCGCCGCTGCGCCTGATCGCGGACGCGATGGCGCAAAGCGCGTCCGATGTGGCCAAGCCCGTATCGCTGCCGGACATGGCGCTCGGCCCTGCCAACGCTCCGGTGACGATCACCGAATATGCATCGATGACCTGCCCGCATTGCGCGGCCTTCAACGAAACCGTGTTTCCCAAGATCAAGTCGGAATATATCGACACCGGCAAGGTGCGTTACGTGTTCCGCGAATTCCCGCTCGACATCAAGGCGGCGGCGGGCTCGATGCTGTCGCGCTGCATCGCCAAGGACGATGCCGGCAAATATTTCGCGGTCACCGACATGCTGTTCAAGCAGCAGAACGACTGGGTGATGAAGAACACCACGGAAACGCTGACCCGGATCGGCAAGCAGGCCGGGCTTAGCCAGCAGGCGGTCGAGGATTGTCTCAAGGATCAGGCGCTGCTCGACAAGATCGCTGCCGACCAGAAGTACGCCAGCGAGGTGCTGAAGGTGAACTCGACGCCGACCTTTTTCCTCAACGGCGAGATGATTCGGGGCGAGACCTCGTTCGCGGAATTCGACAAGCGGATCAAGGCGCTGCTGAAGACCTGATTCCGGCGTTGCGGCAGGCCGGAACTCATATCGCCCTGTAACCCCCGCAAAAGCCTTGGGAAAAGCCCCCGGCGGCGGTTGCCCTCTGGCCCCGGCCTCGCCATTGTCGGGCCATGAGAGTCGCAACACGCGACTCGCCCACACACCGACATTGCCTTCTATGGTATTGTCCCGGCAGGGAGATTCGCGCCCTGCCAACAGAGAATCGTGTCCATGAAACTAACCCGCCTTCGCCTCCACGGGTTCAAGTCGTTCGTTGAACCCACCGACTTCATGATCGAACCCGGCCTCACCGGCGTGGTCGGGCCGAACGGCTGCGGCAAATCGAATCTGGTCGAGGCGTTGCGCTGGGCGATGGGCGAGACCTCACACAAATCGCTGCGCGCCGCCGACATGGACGCGGTCATCTTTGCCGGCTCCGGCAACCGTCCGTCGCGCAACCACGCCGAAGTGGTGATGACGATCGACAATTCCGATCGCACCGCGCCCTCGGCCGTGAACGATCGGGAGACCCTGGAAATCTCGCGCCGGATCGAGCGCGATGCGGGCTCGGTCTATCGAATCAACGGCCGCGACGTCCGCGCCCGCGACGTGCAGATCCTGTTCGCCGATGCCGCCACCGGCGCGCGTTCGCCGGCCTTGGTGCACCAGGGCAAGATCGGCGAGATCATCCAGGCCAAACCGGATCAGCGCCGCCGCGTGCTGGAAGACGCTGCCGGTGTCGCGGGCCTTCACGCCCGCCGCCACGAGGCTGAACTACGCCTCAAGGCCGCGGAAACCAACCTCACCCGCGTCGAGGACGTGATCGGGCAACTGGCCGGACAGATCGACGGCTTGAAGAAGCAGGCGCGGCAGGCGATCCGCTACCGCGAAGTCGCGAGCCGGGTGCGCAAGGCCGAGGCCATGCTGTTCCATCTGCGCTGGCTGGAAGCCAATTCCGGCGTGGCGGAAGCCGCGCATACCCACGACCTCAGCGTTCGCGACATGGCGGAGCGCACCCGCGAACAGGCCGAGGCGGCCCGTATCCAGGCCGTGCGCGCCTCCGAACTGCCGGCGCTGCGCGAGGCGGAGGCCCGCGCCGCGGCCGGGCTGCAGCGGCTCACCAATGCGCGCGAAACGCTGGACCGCGAGGAAGAGCGCGCCAGGGAGCGCGTCGCCGAGCTCGACCGCCGGCTGACGCAGTTCTCGGCTGACATTGCGCGCGAACAGCAGCAGACCTCCGATGCCGAGGTGGCGCTGCAGCGGCTCGATGCCGAAGACTCGGAATTGAAAGACGAGATCAAGTCGCGCGTCGAAAAACGCAGCGGCGTCGATGAACGCGTGTCCGAGGCGGAAACGACGCTGGCCGCCGCCGAGCGCCTGTTCGCTGAGCTGACCACGGTTCTCGCCGACCTCACCGCCAAACGCAATCAGCTGGAGGCGAGCGTGCGTAGCCACCGCGATCGGCTGGCGCGGCTCGATCAGGATATCGCTAACGTCGCGACTGAAGAGCAAAAACTGGCGCAGGAAACCAGCGGCCTCGGCGACCTCGCGGCACTTGCTGGGGCCATGGACACCGCGCAGCACAGCCTCGCGCAATCTGAGGCCGCCGCGCAAGCCAGCGAAGCCAGCCACCTCGCCGCGCGCTCGAGGCTGGAAGCCTCCCGCGGCCCGCTCAACGAGGCCGACAAGCGGGTGCAGCGGCTCGAGACCGAAGCACGCACGATCTCGAAACTCGTCAACGGCGAGACCAAGAACCTGTGGCCGCCGATCATCGACGGCGTCACCGTCGCCAAGGGTTTTGAGAAAGCGCTCGGCGCAGCGCTAGGCGACGATCTCGATGCCCCGGTCGACCCGTCGGCGCCGATGCGCTGGACCAATGCCGGCGTCACCGAGGGCGACCCTGCTCTGCCCGAAGGGGTCGAGCCCCTCGCGGCGCATGTCGAAGCGCCATCTGAGCTGGCGCGTCGCCTCGCCCAGATTGGCGTCGTCGCCAAGGAGCGAGGCGCGGAGTTGGTGTCGCAATTAAAGACCGGCCAGCGGCTGGTGTCGCTGGAAGGCGACGTGTGGCGCTGGGACGGTTTCGTCGCCGCCGCCCACGCGCCAAGCGGCGCCGCGCGGCGTCTCGCCGAACGCGCGCGCCTCGTTGATATTGAAAACGAACTCGAGCAGGCCCGTATCGATGCCGCCGCCAGGCGTCAGGCGCTGGAAACCGCCGAAACGGAGCTGAAGACCGCATCGTCAGCGGAAGCTGCCGCGCGCGATGCCTGGCGCGCCGCGCAGCGCGAGGCCGACGCCGCGCGCGAGCGCCATGCCAACACCGAGCGCGAGATCAATCGCCACGCCGCGCGGAAATCGGCGCTGACCGAAGCCCACAGCCGCCTCAATGCCGATCTCCTTGAGGCCCAAGGCGCGCATGAGGGCGCGATTGCGGCGCTGGCCGAATTGCCGCCGAGCCTCGATACTGAAACCAGACTCGCGGCCGTGCGCACCGACATTGACGGTCATCGCCGCCTCGCCGCACAGGTGCGGGCCGAAGCGCAGGCGCTGGCGCGCGAGGCCGAACTGGCGGACCGCCGGCTGCAGGCGATCCTCGCCGAGCGGAGCGAATGGCAAAACCGCAAACAGAGCGCGGCCTCCCAAATCGCCACCATCGAAGCCCGCGTCACCGAGGTCAAAGCCGAGCGCGCCGAACTGGACAATGCGCCGGCACTATTCGCGGAAAAGCGCCGCGCGCTGATCGACGAAATCGAAGCGGCCGAAAACGCCCGCCGCGTTGCCGCCGATGCGCTGGCATCAGCCGAAAACGTGATGGCGGAAACCGACCGCGCCGCGAAAATTTCGCTGGAGGCGCTATCGAGCGCGCGCGAGGCTACCGCCCGCGCCGAAGAACGCATGGACGGTGCCAAGCGCCGTCTCATCGACATCGAGCGCGAAATCCACGACATGCTGGAAGTCGAGCCGCACGCGGTGGCCGGTCTCGCCGAAATCAAGCCGGGCGTGGAATTGCCGCCGCTCAACGAGATCGAGGAAAACCTCGAAAAGCTGCGCCGCGACCGCGAGCGGCTCGGCGCGGTCAATCTGCGCGCCGAGGAAGAACTGCGCGAGGTCGAGACCCAGCATACGGCGCTGACCACCGAGCGCGACGACCTTGTCGAGGCGATCAAACGCCTGCGGCAGGGCATCCAAAGCCTGAACCGTGAGGCGCGCGAACGGCTATTGACCTCATTCGAGACCGTCAACGGCCACTTCAAGCGGCTGTTCGTCGAGTTGTTCGGCGGCGGCGAGGCCGCGTTGCACCTGATCGAGAGCGACGATCCGCTGGAAGCCGGTCTTGAGATCATCGCCAAGCCGCCGGGGAAGAAGCCGCAGACCTTGTCGCTGCTCTCAGGCGGCGAGCAGGCACTGACGGCCCTGGCGCTGATCTTTGCCGTGTTCCTCACCAACCCGTCGCCGATCTGTGTGTTGGACGAAGTCGACGCGCCGCTCGACGACCACAATGTCGAGCGGTTCTGCACCTTGCTGCATGAGATGACCGCCTCTACCGAGACGCGTTTCATCATCATCACGCACAATCCGATCACGATGGCGCGGATGAACCGGCTGTTCGGCGTCACCATGGCCGAGCGCGGCGTCTCGCAACTCGTCTCCGTTGACCTTGAAGACGCGGTGAAGATCCTCGACCAGAACGTGGCATAAACGCGCCGCTCCGGTTGATCTCTCTCACCTTCACAACTGAAGAGGGCTGAATTCCCTGTCAGCGAGCTTCTTAACTCGCTGACATCATAGAGCTTCGGCCGGGTTTTCGGTTTACGGGCGTCCGCTTCCCGTCTATTTCAATTTACGACAAATATAAAAGATCGATTGCTGGCCGCGCCTTGCGGGCCATCGCGGCTTTTTGGCGCATCGTTTAGTCCGGGTCTCTTCGACCCATTTCAGTTGTTGCGTCATCCGCGCTGTGCCCTTTGCTGTCATGTCGAGCCTGAGTACCAGCTCCACAATTGTCCCGGCGACGATCAGCCGGTTCTGGCGCGATCGCGCGCTTTGGACCTCGATCGCCGATGTCTTTGCGGTCCTGACGGCGCTGTCGTTTCCATGGTCGACGTCGCTGGTCGCCATCTTTGTGCTGTGCTGGCTCGGCGCGGTGGCTTGGGTCATGGACTATCCGGCGTTCCTGGGTTCCCTCAAACGCCCGGCCTGTTATCTGCCGCTTGCCTTCTTCGCTCTCGCCGCGATCGGAATGGCGTGGTCCGAAGCTTCCTGGGCCGAGCGACTTCGCGGCCTGTTGCCGCTTGCCAAATTCATCGTGCTTCCCTTCTTGTTCTATCATTTCGAGCGCTCGCGGCGCGGGGCTCTGGTGCTCGCAGCGTTTGTCGCCTCCTGCGCGCTGCTGTCGGCGTTTTCCTGGATCACCGCGCTCGAACCTGCCTTCACCCTGAAACCCAGAGGTGGCGAGGTCTGCGGCATTTTCGTCAAGAACTACATCGACCAGAGTCAGGAGTTTGCGCTTTGCGCGGTCACCCTTGCCTTTCCCGTCGTGACGCTGTTCCGGCGCGGCGCCCGGTGGCTGGCTGCCGGCGTTGCCGTAATCGCCGTCGGTTTCCTGCTTAGTCTGGGCTTTGTGGTAGCTGCCCGCACCGCCTTGTTCACGCTGCCGGCGCTGTTCACCGCACTTGCCTGGCTTTGCCTCGGCTGGCGCAAGGCGGTTCTGATTACGCTTGCAGCCGCTGCCCTTTCGTTTGCCATGGTGCAGTCGCCACGGCTGTGTCCGACCTTCGACACGTTCGGCGATTACGAACGTTACAAGGATACCAATGCGCCGACCTCGACCGGGCTGCGCCTGGAATTCTGGAGAAAGTCGATCGGCTTTTTCGCGGAGGCGCCAATGATCGGCCATGGCACTGGTTCAATCCGCCATCTCTTCGAACAGGCTTCCCTCGGCAAGACCGGCGCCGCTGGCGAAGTGATCGGCAATCCTCACAACCAGACGCTCAACGTCGCGGTGCAGTGGGGTGCGCTTGGCATCGCTCTCCTCTATGCCATGTGGCTGGTGCATCTTTGGATGTTCCGGACACCGGACCTTATGGCAGCCGTGGGCCTCCTGGTGGTCGTCCAGAACATGGCCACCTCGCTGTTCAATTCGCATCTCTTCGATGTGCACGAGGGGTGGATGTATGTGCTCGGGGTCGGCATTGCGGGCGGCGCTCTGCTCCGGGGGCGAGCGGCTGATAACGCGGCGTCATGACCAAGGCTTGAAGACCAAGGCTTGATCGCGCCCTCTGGCACGTGCTTTGTCACCGGCTTCGACAAATTCGCCAGTGGCAACCGCTCCCACCCATGATCGCACCCGAGCTTCCCATTGAATTGAAGCGCACGCTCGAGCGGCAGCTCGAAGGCGTCTCGCGCAACAATGCGGCCGCGCATGCGGCGCGGATGTCGCAAACCTACCGCGAGGGCGGGACCTCTGCCGCCATCACAACGCGTGAGGAGGCACTGGCCTACGCGGTGGCGCGGATGCCTGCGACCTATGCCGCGGTCAGCGCGGCACTGAATGCCTATCTTGCGGTGGACGCCGGCTTTGCTCCCAGGAGCCTGCTCGATGTCGGCGCTGGCCCCGGCACGGCTGCATGGGCCTCCGTCACCGCACTATCCTCGCTCGACGCCTTCACGCTGATCGATGCTAATCCGGCGCTGCGCGCGCTCGCACTCGAGCTTGCTTCCGATCACGCCCGTCTCGCGGAGATGACCTATCGCCACGGCGCCGCGCGAGCGTTGCTGGCGCAATCGGATCCCGCCGATCTGGTGGTGGCAAGCTATCTGATTGGCGAGATGAACGATGCCGAACAGGCGAGCCTCGGTGACGCGCTGTGGGCGAAAACCCTTCACACTCTGCTGGTGGTCGAACCCGGCACGCCGGCCGGCTATCGGCGTATCCTGACATTGCGAGATCAACTGATTGGCGTGGGCGCGCATGTGGCGGCGCCGTGTCCGCACGATCGCGCTTGCCCCTTGACGGCTCCCGACTGGTGCCACTTCTCGCAACGCCTGCCCCGTTCGCGGGCGCATCTGCAGGTCAAATCCGCCGAACTGCCGTTTGAGGACGAGAAGTTCATCTATCTGGCGCTGGCAAGGAGGCGGCCCGTGGCCGGCTTCTCGCGCGTGCTAGCCCCGCCCGAAATCGGCAAGGCCGCAGCCGAAGCGAAGCTTTGCACCGATCACGGCCTCGACGTCGTGCTGGCGCCCCGCCGCGACAAGGCGGCCTATCGCACGCTCAGAAAGGCGCGGTGGGGCGATGCGCTGTTCAAAACCGGCGACGGTTCGGCGGAATAAAATCCCGGGCGCGGCGTTCTGAATCCCTGACGCACCCCGCGTCCTCATGATGGATCAGGAGTTCAGCAGCAATGTCCAGGACATTGGCCGCAGTCGCGGCTTTTACGCTCGTTTTCGCCTCTCAGGCCGCCTTCGCCCAGGCCCTGAAAACCGCCGATACCCCGAAGGGCAAGGTCTTCGTCGACGACAAGGGCATGACGCTCTATACGTTCGACAAGGATTCCGGCGGCAAGTCGGCATGTAATGGCCCCTGTGTCGAAGCCTGGCCGCCCTTGATGGCCGCCGACGACGCCAAACCGACCGCCGACATGACGATCGTGGTGCGTGACGACGGCAAGAAGATGTGGGCCTACAAGGGCAAGCCGCTCTACACCTTCAAGAAGGGCGACACGGGGCCCGGCCAGACCAATGGCGACGGTTTCCTGAACGGCGCCTGGCACGTCGCCAAGCCCTGAAGCTCCACATAAGCCCCATCATTAAGCCGCGCGGCCATTGACCGCGCGGCTTTTTCTTGTATCCGCCAATTCCAGGGAGGGGCGTGCCGCAGCGCCGCCGGGGCCGCTTGAACTCATCGCAAAGACAGGGCGACTAAACGCTCGGGGTGACCTATCATCCCGCGTGCCCATGCCGGTTCTGGACCTAAATCCGGACCGGCCTTGCGCCTGTCCCGATGTCTTCTCTTTAGGAGCTGCCCGTCATGTCGACCGGTTGGATCGTTCTCGGCATTATCGTCGTTCTCGTGCTGTTTGCCTTCGGCGCCTATAACCGGCTGGTGACGCTGAGCCAGCGGGTCGGGCAGGCCTTTGCCGACGTCGACGTGCAGCTCAAGCAACGCCACGATCTCATCCCGAACCTCGTCGAAACCGTGAAGGGCTATGCGGCCCACGAGCGGGGCACGCTGGACGACGTGATCAAGGCCCGCAACAGCGCGATCTCGGCGCAGGGACCCGGCCAGGTGGCGGCCGCCGAAAATCAGCTTACCGGCGCATTGGGCCGACTGATCGCGCTGTCGGAGGCTTATCCGGACCTCAAGGCCAACGCGAATTTCCAGCAACTCGCAAGCGAGCTTTCCGATCTTGAAAACAAGATCGCCGCCAGCCGGCGTTTCTTCAATAACGCGGTCCAGGAATACAACACCGGTATCCAGCAGATGCCCGCGGCATTATTCGCCGGAATGTTCGGCTTTACCCGCAAGGATTTCTTCGATCTCGGCACTAGCCGCACCGAGGTGGAAACCGTGCCGAGCGTGAAGTTCTGATCGCGCGATCCGGCGGAGTGACGCCGCATGGCGGCTTACGGCCTCTACACCCACGTTGCATCGAACAAGTTCCGCTCGGCGATCCTGCTCGCTGGGCTGTTTGTGCTAATCTATGTGATGGTGTTTGCCGGCGCGCTGCTCGCCGAAGTCTTCGTGAACAGCGACGCCACGGCGGATTATTACCTGCGCGCCGCCACGCGCGACCTGATCCAGGCCCTGCCCTTTGCGACCATCGGCGCGGTGCTGTGGATCGTGATCGCCTATTTCTTCCACCAGAAGCTGATCGATGCGGTCACCGGCGGCGAGGACGTCACGCGCCAGCAGCGGCCGCGGCTTTATAATCTCTTGGAAAACCTCTGCATCTCCCGCGGCATTCCGATGCCCAAGCTGAAGGTGATGCCAAGCGATGCACTCAATGCGTTCGCAACCGGGCTCAACCAGCGCCAATACGCCATCACCGTGACGACAGGCCTGCTCGGCGAACTGAACGACCAGGAGCTCGAGGCCGTGCTCGGCCATGAACTGACCCATATTCGCAATGGCGACGTGCAGATGATGGTGGTCGCCGTCATCATCGCCGGCGTGGTCGGCTTTTTCGCCGAACTGTTCTTCCGCACCTTCACCAATTTTGCCTGGAGTAGCGGCGGGACGGGCTGGTCGTCGTCCTCGTCATCGTCTTCCTCCTCGTCGTCGTCCTCCTCCGACCGCAAGGGCTCCGGCGGCGGCGCCTTCATCATCGTGCTGGTGGCGATTGCGCTGATTGCGGCGGCCTGGTTGCTCTCGCTTGTGGTACGGCTCGCGCTGTCCCGCTCGCGGGAATATCTGGCCGACGCCGGATCGGTCGAGCTCACCAAGAACCCGGACGCGATGATCTCGGCGCTGCGCAAGATCGAAAATCGCGGCGAACTGCCGGGCGCGACCTCGGCGGTGATGGAATTATGCGTGGACAATCCCCGCTCCGGCTTTGCTGACCTGTTTGCAACCCATCCTTCGGTCGATTCTCGGGTGCAGGCGCTGGTGAAGTTTGCCGGCGGCCATGATCCCGGCCCGCTCGCCCTGCCCTTTCATGCCGAGGAGCCGGAGGAGCAACAAACAAGCGCATCAACCGGCCCGTGGGGTAGCGCCGACCAATCGCCCGAGAGGCAGAGCGGCGTCGCTTCGCCGATAGCCCCGGAAAGGCCTTGGGGAAAACCCGCCGGTCCCTGGGACAGTTGATCCGGCCTTGGCGGGCAGACTGACCGAATTGGGCGTCACAGTTAACCGTGCAACCCACGGGCAATTGA
>Ga0068857_100006071_pt1 | contig 10316 bp, 12 predicted proteins | sample KBSCornC72_FD_66591 | JGI IMG/M metagenome (GOLD analysis project Ga0068857, IMG submission 66591) | Corn rhizosphere microbial communities from Kellogg Biological Station, Michigan, USA - KBS Corn C7-2 | ecosystem: Host-associated > Plants > Roots > Rhizosphere > Soil ...
CCGACCCTCTCGGTGTAAACGAGATGCTCTAGCCAGCTGAGCTAAGCGCCCGGAAAAAATGAGCATGCGCGCGAGAATTGTTCCAGGCAGCGGGCCAACGCCACAATGGCTTGCGTGTATGCTCAGATGAGATTATAGCATAAGATGTAAAAATATGGTGGGCAATACAGGATTCGAACCTGTGACCTCTGCCGTGTGGAGGCAGCGCTCTAGCCAGCTGAGCTAATTGCCCGTCTTGGGCGCAATGCACTGCCTCGTTTTATACTACACTCTACCGATGCGCGCAAGCTGTAGGTGGTTTATACTGAAGATGTAAACGAGAGGAGCTTTATGGATGCAGTTATCAATGGAGTTGGCCTCCTGCTATTGCTCGCTGTGCTGGCGATCGTGCTCAGTGGCATTCGCATCATAAACCAATATGAGCGGGGCGTTACACTCACGCTTGGACGCTACAGCGGCCTCAAGCAGCCAGGACTGCGGGTAGTGATTCCGGTTTTGCAGCAGCTGATCAAAGTCGACATCCGCTCGACGCCCGTCGATGTGCCAAGCCAGGAAGTCATCACCAAAGACAACGTGACGATCAAGGTGGATGCGGTGGTATATTTCCGCGCGATCAATGCCGAGAAAGCAGTGCTTGAAACAAATAATTACGTCTACGCAACCGCCCAGTTTGCACAGGCTGCGCTGCGCGATGTGGTGGGCAATGTCGAGCTCGATAGCCTCCTGAGCCAGCGCGAGCAGATCAGTGAAGAGATTAAGCGTATCGTCGATTCCGAAACCGACAAATGGGGAGTGGACGTCGAGAATGTCAAGATCCAGAATATCGAGCTGCCGCAGGATATGAAGCGGGCCATGGCCAAGCAGGCCGAAGCCGAGCGCGAGCGCCGGGCAGTGATTATTACTGCCGAAGGTGAAAAAGCGGCCGCACAGCAAGTTGCAGAAGCTGCATATATCCTCAGCCAGGCACCTGGCGGTATGGGCATCCGCACGCTGCAGACACTGGAGAAGATCTCTGTTGAACCATCTCAGAAGACACTATTCGTTCTCCCGGCCGACCTGCTGGATATGGTGCGTAAGGTGATTAAATAACGATATTGTCACTTTTCGTCCTCGGCTCGCAAAAAGCAAGCGGACTCGTCGGCATGAATCATATTCATGGAAGTGATACGACGAGCAGGAAGGAAATCTGGCGCGCCGTATCACTTTTTGCAAAGTTACAGCGGGAACATGCGCTGGGCGTGGGCTGTCAATTCAGTTGCGAACAGGTATAACGGATCGTCCGCCGCCTTCCATGAACCACGGCAGACCTCAGCAAACTGTTCGACGATAGTCTTGGTAATGATGCTTGCGTAGCGCACCTCGGGCTCATCAAGGTTACGCGTTTCCGTTGTTGAGGTAATAAATTCTTCGCGTACCGCCCAACGGACCTTAATCCATAACTCTCCTAAAAAGCTTAAAGCCGCAGCTATAGGCGTATGGTCCGCGAAAGCTTTGGGGTAGGCGAATTGCATACCGTTGATAATAGAGCGCGACAGGTGCCCTGCAACGGAACGCTCTACGGAGCCTGTGAATATCGGGTTGAACGCGGGTAGTTCGATGCGTGCCAAATCGTTCATGCAGCAACCTTCCTTTTCGTCGTAGTGTGAAGAGCGTAGCAGAGTAGCTACTGTCTCATGATAAAATGTTCTCGCGCTTTGGTCAACTGTGATAGTTGACACCATTAAATAAATAGTATACAATATAATCGCTTTAAGCATATTAAAGCTTGCACATTGAAAGATAGTGTTTGAGTAAGGCTCGGTCGAGACAGTTCGCTGCCTCCGCGGAGCCTTACTCAAGCAAGCTAGTATTTGCTTGAGGGAGAGGTCACTTTCTGAAAAAAGGAGTCACTTCATGTCCAAGCTTATTGCACTACTTGCCTGGTTTACCGCTCGTCTCGCTGGACCTGCCCACTACCCCGTGAATTGGGAGCTCGTTGATTTCAATTCGATCTCAAGGTACTTCCTTAACGAAGCGATCGTGCGCGGTGCCCGCAAGGGGTTCATCGAGCACCTCGCATCGTGCGATAATGCACGTCTGCAGCAACTCTGCAATGCCTTGCCGCATATGGAATCCAGAGCCAAGGTCTTGGTCCAGGGCGCTATATACGAGTTCATGACCAATAAACCTGTTGAAAAAGCCTCCTCCGAAGATATCACTTATGCCATTCAGGCGCTGCGCATGCGCGTGGACGAGGCTAATCCTCAGGCATACAACTAACAACTAGCCATATCAATGTGCAACAACGGTGCTCTTGACTCTTTGCAGTCGAGGCACCGTTTTGCTTTATAAAAACAAAATAGTCGAACAGAAGTCCGGCTATTTGTATTGTGCTAATCCTGGTGGCGCCTCCCAGACTCGAACTGGGGACACAAGGCTCTTCAGGCCTCTGCTCTACCAACTGAGCTAAAGCGCCACGTATGAACTCTCAAGATTTTAAGATAAAAAGCGCGTTTCTTCAAGTGGGGGTCGGGATTGATAGATGCGTCGACCATGATATGCGACGAGTAGGCTACTCCGGTAGTGAGTAAATAGTTGCACTAGCTGGCGAACAGCTCATAATTAACAAGCGTAAGCACTTTATAAAGGAGGGGTCATGAGACACGTCTTTTCATTATCTAAGAGGAGAGTACTGGCAGGTGTTCTATTGCTGGCTGGTATGACTCTAGGAAGCGGTCTCGCGGTCGCCGTCATGGCGGCTATCCCCGACAATGGACAGATCAACGCTTGTTATGATTCACTGACGAAAGTCCTCAGTGTCACTGACCCTGCTGGCAGCTGTGGTGCTGGCTCAACGGCCATTAGCTGGGCACAGAATGGCCCATTGGTGTCAAACGTAGCAGGTGCCGATCTCAGCCATTCGAACATGCCCTATTGGAACCTGAGTAATCGGGACTTTACCAACGCTAACTTTACCGGAGCGAATCTAAACGGTGCGGACTTTACCGGCTCTACGCTGACAGGAGCGAATCTATCCTTTGCGCAACTTGGGAATGTCGATTTAAGCGGGCGTGACTTCTCTGGACAGTCGATCTCTCGAACGGATTTTCATGGAGCAAACCTGACAAACGTCAACTTTACCAACGCCATGCTCAGCGGGAGCATGTTTAACGACGCGACGCTTACAGGTACGGCCTTTACGGGTGCCGACCTTTCAAACAGCCGGCTCAGTGGTGACAATTTGTCGGGAAAGAACTTCAACGGGACAATCTTTACGAGCGCCCAGCTGACGAGTGCGGATCTGCATAGCACCGATCTGTCATCGGTGGCTTCATTCACGCAAGTGCAGATAGACGGAGGCAACTTTACGAGTGCGAACCTCTCCGGATTGACACTCGATAGCATATCGGCAACAAACAGTACGAACTTCGCCAGCACTGATTTCACAAATGCAGCGATATCGAACAGCAATTTTCAGGGCAGCGATCTATCGAGCGCAACGCTAACGGGCACAACATGGGCGAACACCACCTGTCCCGACGGCACGAACTCGGACAGCAACAGCAGCACCTGTGTCGGACATCTTGTCCCGTAGACAAGCAAAGACCTGCTACTCGGCTCTCGCTTCGTGCTTCGTGGCGAGAGCCTCGCCAATCCTTCCTCGACCGCTTGCGTGAAAAAAATATTATTTGTATAATCTATCTGTTACACATGCGGGTGTAGCTCAGTTGTTTAGAGCGCATCCTTGCCAAGGATGAGGCCTCGGGTTAGAGTCCCGATACCCGCACCAGAATAGACTTACAACGAAAAGATACTCAATAACGAGTATCTTTTCGTTTGTTGATATATACTCATCCGTCGTTCCGGTTATGATCCTTTATGTTTTTAGATATAATAAACGAATGCGCGACGATATAATTCAAAATCGAGGATATGACAAAAATATTGCCGGGAGTGAACTGTCCCTGAAGATCGCTAGTTACCCGTCGACTGCACGGTATCTGGCTGAAAGGCTAAAGGGGAAGGGTGATACTGTTTGCGAGCTTTGTTGTGGCGTGGGCATAAGCTTGCTTGAACTGTCGAAATCATTTAGTAAAGTCATTGGCGTCGACAATGACCCGGGTATTATTGCCGATTGCGAGAAGAACCTCATGCAAGCAGGTATTGAAAATTATCAGCTTCTTTGCGGCGATGTAAGTGATAGAAACTTACTGGCGCAGATCAAGGCTGACATCGTGCTCTACGATATTCCGTACTGGAGCACCCACAAAGGGCAGGTCGATCCCGAGCACCAGAATCCCGACCTTAAACAGCTGGTCGCTGACATCCGCGAAACGATCACGTCAAACATTGTCATTTATGCACCGACGCATATGGCTTATGAAAGCGCGCAAAAGCTTGGTGATTGCGAGTTCATTGAAGTCTATACGAATGGTAAACATGACAGAAACTTTATATTTTTGGGCAACTTGATCGCATCTTCGGGCAAAGGCCGAATCGAAGTCTAGGTAAGTAGCTTTGCAGCTTCTTTTGCTATGAGTGATGTGAAAGAAAAAGTTACTATGGCGCGTCTGCGCGAGGCTATTGAGGCGTCATGGGGGCAGGATACGGCATATCTACAAGCATACGAAGAAGGTAACCCTGCTCTGGGTAACTGCTATCCTACTTCACGGGTGGTTCAATATTTCTTCCCAAGGATGGAAATTACATATGGTACCGTATGGACAGGCAAGCAAGAGGAGGGACATTTTTGGAATGTATTGATAGAAGATGGTATCGAATATCATATTGATTTGACCTGGCAACAATTTCCTCATGGGTCAATCGTGAAGGGATACGCTATCCGCGATCGCGAGACATTAGGTGATAGTGAGGCGACACTAAAGCGCGTCGACACTTTGCTAAGGCGCGTTGTTCATTACCTCGACTCCAGTGCTTAGCCGGTGAGCATTGTCAGAAGGGCCTAACTACGCTACGCTGAAGAAAATCTATAAGCACGACAAAAATATATGTCCACTCACAAACAATCGGGTTTCGGAATGCTGGCGATCATTGTCATCGTCGCTGTGTTGGCAATTATTGGGTACACAGGGTATAGAGTGTATACTGCCTTTGTCAACAAGCCCACGGGCCCACAAAATGTCACCGCCGATTCTAACGCCGGGTACGTCGTTATCGAAGAGTGGGCAGTGAGGTTTAAGCCAGTAGCAGGATTGAACGGTGTCACGACTGCTATAGTTTCAAGTACACGTCCTCACGCTACTGAGGCAATGCTCATGACGCCTGCAATGGAGGCCCTGGCTATTCCTGCCTGCAACAGTAAGGCTTCTGGTTCGCGACCGCTTGGCGCCATCGTTAGAACATCAACCGCCGAAGATTTATCTCAGCATATGAGCAGTGATCGGCTACTCAAAAAAATAGGCAGTTACTACTATTATTACTACAAACCGTCCGAGCTGTGCGATACCAGCGCAAGCTCTACTGCTATAGATAAACTCCAAAATGATACCTTGAACCAAATCGAAAGTTCGGTGACCTCGCTCGAAGCTTTGAACAGCACTGCGACAAGCACGAGCTTGTCGAACGATCAGCTTTATCAGCAAGTTGCAGAAACATTTAATTTAAGCAAAGGGAGTATGCACTTCTTTAGGATTTTCGGACAAGACAAAGTGCAATACTCAGCCGGAAGCAATACATATGCCTATAAAACCAGTGGTCAGTGGCATCAAATCGAGGAGGGTGAGTCCCTCATCGACTGCAACCTATTACTCAATGTCCCTGAGAATTATCGTCCGCCATGCTACGACCAAGCGTCAGGACAAGACCGCTATATTGCTGGCGATAGGTCGAGCCTCAACTATCCAATATCAAGCGTGGTGCACTACATAGGTGAGTAGACCGTCTTGCCCGAAATGGATTCGTTATACCGATCTCCATGTGCATCCATGGGAAATTAGGGAATTTACATTCTGATTATGAAACGCGCAATCATTATCCACTGCTGGGGCGGCACGCCAGACTACTCTTGGTACTCATGGGCTAGGGCCCAACTCGAAGCCAAAGACTACAAAGTACAAATCCCGCAAATGCCCCACACTGATGAACCGCAGTTGATTGAATGGCTGCTGACGCTTCAGGAAGTCATCGGAACGCCTGATGATGAACTGCTGCTGATCGGCCACAGCCTCGGCACTGTTACCATCATGCGGTATCTCGAGAGCCTTAATGATGACCGGCGAATCGATAAAACCATATTTATTGCGGGCTTCACCGATCAACTTGGCTTCAAAGAGCTAGAGAACTTCTTTGAAACACGGCTTAATTTCGAAAAGATTAAGCCGAAAAGTTTACGTGGCTTTGCGGCTATCCAATCCGACAATGACCCATTCGTGTCCGAACAATACGGTAATCGATTGAAGGACGAGCTGAACGCCAAGATTATTATCAAGCACAATGCCGGGCATATGTCAGGAAGTATTGATTGCGAAGGGGCATGCACTCAGCTGCCCGAGCTCCTGGAGGCAATAGAATCCAATGACTAAGTTCTCGATCAGTAATTTCCTCAATACCCATGAGCCTCGGAATGGCCGCTTCTTCACAATCGCTATCGATGGCCGTGGCGCCTCGGGTAAGTCAGCGCTCAGTGAGCACTTAGGGGGTCTATTGCCAGGCTTCGTCATGCTCAATGGCGACGATTATTTCGAACCGATCCACCATCCGGATGTTTGGGGCGATTTCAACGACGAGCGTTTCAAACAGGACATCATTGAACCTCTCAAACACGGCAACACCTTTGCCTATCGACCATACGACTGGCATGCCGAGCCGCACATCTCCGAACGACAGGTAACCGTCACCAAAGGCTTCTGTCTTGAGCGCTGCTACAGTTTTACCTTCGATCTCGACTGGGATCTGAGAATATGGGTCGAGACACCAAAAGCACTCTGCCTTGAACGCGGGCTAGCTCGGGAAAATATGCCTCGCGACAAAGCGCTCAGGGCCTGGCACTTCTGGCAGGCGGCCGAAGATAGATATATCAAAGAGCTCAATCCGGCGGGTCATGCCAATCTTATCATTGATGGCGCCAAGGCGTTCGAAGCACAGATGGAATGAAGCCCTTTGTGCACTACCTCTGTGTGCTAGTATCGGTGCTGAACTATCAAAAGGCTCACGGGGCCTCATGGTCAAACGCTCCGAATGAGAAACAGCTTATGGTTTCCGCTTGCGAGCCCAGCAGGCCTCAATTACAATTAAGCTTATGAATAAATTACTCACCAAATGCAAGCATAGCGTCGTAAAAGTTATGATGATTGCGGCGGCCGTACTGACCGTCACGGTAGCCTCAGGCACGAGCGCCCATGCAGCCACAACACCGTATTGCGCGTATCATAATTATGTCTTCGTTGCGGTTGGTGGCTGTGATGGTGTCGGCGGGCCGGGGCATGATCGCATGTGGCTGCGATGCCGCGTCAACAACACTGGCTATTGGACCGACCGGGCTGGCAATTGGCATGACAGATATAGCTCATGGCAAGAGACTCGATCCTGCCTTGGCGGCGAGCATGTGTGGCAAGTGTGGTTCGAGCACAAGAATAACTAATATCGCACTCGGTTCTAGGTAGTGCTTTACAATATATTGCTACTCACCCTAGGCATATTTACCGGTGGCACGGCTGCTATTGTCGGCTTTGGTATCGGTAGTTTTCTGACACCGGTGCTTGCTATCAAGGCGGGCTTCGGTGTGGCCGTGGCCGCGGTTGGCGTCGCTCACTTTTTGGGTTCGGCGCTGCGCTTTTGGCTGCTCAGGAAGGATGTGAATCGCAGGGTTCTGCTGAGTTTTGGTATTCTGAGCGCGATTGGCGGCTTAGCGGGTGCGCTGCTCCAAAGTTGGGCGGCAAGTACGGTGCTTGTCGTTGTTTTTGGTGGGCTCATGGTCTTCGCTGGATTGTCGAATATCATTGGCTGGTCAGAAAAGTTTGCCGTCAAAGGTCCACTGAGTGGGATTGTCGGTGCGTTGAGCGGCTTTTTCGGCGGTCTGGTCGGTAACCAAGGCGGATTGCGAGCAGCTGGTCTGGTTGGCTTCAAGCTAGGCAAGGCTGAGTTCGTCGCAACCGCGACTGCTGTTGCGCTGGCAGTAGATATCTGCCGCGTGCCCATCTATATCGCGACGAGCGGTGCCGCTCTGAAAAGCCTTGTGCCCGAGATTGCCATCATGTCCGTCGGTGTTATGCTGGGAACGATCCTGGGTGCGCCGTTGCTCCGCCGCTTGCCCGAGCGGTATTTCAGACTTGCCCTATCCGGCATCCTCATTGTTGTGGGCATTCTTGTTGCCGTTCGTCTGTAGGTGCGAGATTCTGTTACCATGGAAGCATGAGAAAACTCGTTGTATTCACTATGATCACCCTCGACGGCGTCATGCAGGCGCCCGGTGGCCCGGAAGAAGATACGTCAGGAAGCTTCACATACGGTGGCTGGACTGCGCCGTATGTGGACGAATCGTTCGCGCCAGTTATCAACAAAGAGCTAAGTGTGCCATTCGACCTGCTATTGGGCAGGAAAACCTACGAAATCTTTGCGGCGTATTGGCCGAAACAGGCCGGTCCGATTGCGGATCCGTTCAATAAAGCGACGAAATATGTTGTATCGGACGCAACCCCAGCGCTGACCTGGAAAGAATCGGTGCCAATCACCGGCGATGTCGTAGCGCGACTGCAAGCGCTGAAAGCAGAAGACGGCCCAATGCTGCAGGTGCACGGCAGCGGCAAACTGCTCCAGACGCTTTTCAAAAACGATCTGGTCGACGAGCTGCGGCTGCGCATCTTCCCGCTCACGCTTGGCACTGGCAAACGCCTGTTTGCCGAAGGCACAATCCCTGCTGCGTTTGCATTGCTGGATTCTACAGCCTTACCTAGCGGCATCGTTTTGGCGAATTACAAACGGGCAGGGGCAGTGAAGACAGGATCGCTTGCGTAGAATGGGGGATATATTTGCAAAAGGCGTGGACAACTGGCAGAAGAAGCTCGGCACGGTGCGTGATGTTGTTAGGCAAGAACTGGTGTCGCGGCAGATTGTGGAACATCTTGGCCCGCCTGCGAGGAGTATTCGCATTCTTGACGTTGGCTCAGGCCAGGGTACGCAAGCAAACCATCTGGCAGATCTGGGCTATACGGTCGTGGGCGTGGATCCATCATCGAAGCTATTGGACATGGCGAGGGAGGCAGCGCGCAAAGCTAACAATTCCGCGCGGTTTGTCAAAGGGACACTCGAAGCTATGCCTGCTGAGGCAGGGCGTGATTTCGATCTCGTTTGTTGCCACGGGGTGCTTATGTATCTGCCGGAGCTTGTGCCAGCCATCAAGCAGCTTGTTGCGCTGGCTCGCCCCGGTGGACTTATCTCAGTACTCACCCGGAATCAGCCGGGCGTTGCCATGAGGGCCGGTATGTTCAAGGACTGGAAGGGAGCGCTCGAGGGATTTGATGTGCATACGTACAAAAACCGTCTGGTAGCCGATGATCTCCGGGCAGATACACCAGCTGAGATTATCGAGGCGTTTCGCCAGTGTCACGCAGAGCTGATCGATTGGTACGGCGTCAGGCTATTCACTGACCATTGGGATGATCTGCCTGTACCGGACGACATAGAGTTGTTGGTTGAGGCAGAGTACCAGGCTGCCCAGCGCGACCCTTACCGTCAGCTGGCTGCGCTGGTACATGTGATCGCTAAACGCCGCGACTGAGCACTTTACGGCCGGATCTGCACGTTGTCCAGGCTGGCTTTCGCGCCCTTCAAAAGCGCATAGGTAACTTTGTCCATTGTGGCGCCATCGAAGATGGTGTGCTTGACGTCGCTATGGTGGAAGGTGACGTCGTGCAACTGGGCGTTTTTGAATGACGTACCTTTGAGGCCGCAACCGTCGAAGATGGTACCGACTAGAGTCTGGCCTTCGAAGGAGACATCTCTGAGGTCAGCGTGGCCGAAGTTGGTGCTATTCAATTTTGCGCTGGCGAAGGTCGCATCCTTGAGTGCGGTGGCGCGCAGCCTGGTGTTGGTCATGTTGGCTTCGTCGAAGGCCGCTGCTTGCAAATCGCTGCCCGCGAACGTTGCGTCAGTCAGGTCAGCGCCTTTGAACGATGCGTGTCTGAGCTCGGCGGCGCGGAAGGTGGCACCATTCAGCTTGGCGCGTTCGAAGTTGCTGCCCGCGAGCGAGCTGAAGCTGAAGTCGGCTGCTGTAAGGTCAGTGTCGCTGAGGTCGCTTTCGCGCAGCTCAGTGGAGGCAAACTTCGAACGGCTGTTTTTGGCCGCGCGAAAAGCTTCTTTGAAGCCTTTCTTCCATGAGG
>Ga0068857_100006074_pt1 | contig 10314 bp, 9 predicted proteins | sample KBSCornC72_FD_66591 | JGI IMG/M metagenome (GOLD analysis project Ga0068857, IMG submission 66591) | Corn rhizosphere microbial communities from Kellogg Biological Station, Michigan, USA - KBS Corn C7-2 | ecosystem: Host-associated > Plants > Roots > Rhizosphere > Soil ...
AAGCCGATCCCCGCCAGCAGCAGGATGCCGGCAAAGCGCCACGCCGGTTCGCCCCAGGCCAGGCTGGCCAGGTCCGCCGCGGTGGCCAGCGACCAGCAGGCGATCGGAAAGTGGACCAGGGCCGGATGCAGTGGGTGGCGCATGGCGGCGGCTCAGGCCAGCATCAGGCTGAGCAGGGTCAGGAAACCGACCACCGCGACACCGGCGTGCACGAACACCACGGCCTTCGGCGCGACCTGCTTGCGCAGATGGAACGAGGCAAGGAAGAAGCCGCCCAGCGCCGCCAGCACCAGCAGGGCCAGCGCCGCGGTGAGCCGCCCCGGAGCGGCGCCTTGCAGCACCACGAGGATCAGCAGCACCAGGCCGCTGGCCCCGAGCAGCGCGTGCAACACCGAGATCGCCCACGGCGCCAGCTTGCCGCGCAGCACGCTGGAAGCCAGCACCAGGCCGCCGATGGCGGCAACCGCAAAAATCAGGACTGCATAGAGCAACATGTGTCATTCCCCCTCTGGTTGAATCACGTTGATGAAACGGAACCGTCAAGGATCGGATGCAACAGCGGGCTTGAGGTTCCCGTTCCGCGATTGCCCCTCAATAGATCAGCCGGATGCCCAGCTGTACCTGGGTGACCTTGGCTGCTGGCAACAGTCCGGTATCTGCGCGTTGCGTGCGCACGCTGGCGATCCGCAGCACCTCCGCGGTCAGCCGCAACCAGTCGCGCGGGCGCCAGTTGAGCGCGGCGGTAACCGCGTTACCGTGCTCGCCCTGGGGGATGCCCGCAGCGGATCGCCCATCGTGGGTGCTGAAGTGCTCGATGCGCAGCGCGGGGCGCCAGTGGCCGCGGTTCCAGCCGGCCAGCAGGAAGGCCGAGCGGAACCTGGTCCTGAACAGCATGCCGTCCACCGGCTCGATCACGGTAGCGCCGTCCATCGCCTGGGCGATCCAGCGGATCGGGCCGGTGTCGGTACTGGCGCCCAGGCTCCAGAACCAGGTGTGCCAGGCGAACACCCCGCTGTCGGCGTGTGCCGTCGGGTCCGCGCGGTTGTCATACCGCATCAGGCTCACCTGGCCCCGGCCGGGCGCATGCCAGTCCAGATTCGCGTACCCGCCAATGTGGTTGCCGATGTTCCGGAACGGGTCGTAGCGGTTCGCCGGCGACTGTCCGCCATCCGTCGCATCGGGTTCGCGCAACCGGCTGCCCAGGCCGGAGGTGAGGTCGCTCAGCGACCAGCCGCGCTCGGCCAACAGCTTGCCAGCCGGGTCGTTGCGCCGGAACAGCGCGCCGCGCAGCTCCCAGATGGCGACGTCACCACGCCATTCGACACGCCCCTCGGCGCCAAATGCGCGCAACTCTTCGCCCACCCAGCTGTTGATGGCCGATGGCGTGAGCGTCCACGGGCTGGTCCAGCCGATCGCATCGTTCTCCAGCGAGATCGGCGGCAGGAAGGCACCGGCCTGCACCGACCAACGCCAGCGCGAGAGCGAAACCGGGCGATAGCGCAGGTACGCCTCGATCACGTTCACGCTCGGGCGGTCGGTGGTCTGGAACTGGATCTCGCCCAGCGCCAGCAACGCCGGCGTGAGCTGGGCCGTCCCAGCCACGGCGGCGCCACCGAACCGCGCATCAGTACCGCCGTCACCAAAACGCGTCTTGCCGAGGCCCCCATCTGTCCAGCTGGTTTCGCCGGGTGCGGCGACCAGGCGACCGTCGATGTAGGCATGCAGATTGACGTCCTGCGCGAAGACGAACGACGGACACACGACAGAGCCCAGCAGGCAGAACAGCCATGCGCAACGCATCATGGCGGTGCTCCGGCGAAGACATGCTCGCCCTGCCCGGCGACGAACCCGGCAAAGGCGTCAGCGGAAAGCGCCCGGGAAATGAAATAGCCCTGCGCGTGATCGCAACCGATCGAGGCCAGGTACTCCAGTGCGCCCTGGTCTTCCACGCCTTCGGCGGTGACGCGATAGCCCAGCTGGTGACTCAGGTCGACGATGGAACGCACGATGGTCCGGTCGTTCATGTCGGTAGCCAGGTGCTTGACGAACATCTGGTCGATCTTCAGTTCGCTGACCGGCAGATGGCGCAGATAGGCGAAGGTGGATTGCCCCACGCCGAAATCGTCGATCGCGATGCCGATACCCCGTTCGGCCAGTTGGCGCAGGAGGCGGATCGCGGCATCCGACTCGCCGATCACGGCGCGCTCGGTGACCTCAACCGTGAGACGGCCGGCCGGCACATGATGGATTGCCAGCAGCCGCTCGACCCGCTGCGGCAGCTCGGCATCCTCCAGGTCGCGTGCCGACAGGTTCACTGCGATGCGCAGCGCCAGCCCCTGGCCGAGCCATTGTTGCAGTTGCGCCAGCGCGCCGGCCAGTACCCAGCGGGTGACCCGCTGGATGTTGCCGGTGTCTTCGGCCATGCCGATAAACGTGTCCGGCGGCACCCAGCCACGGCGGGGATGGTTCCATCGGAGCAGCGCCTCGGCCCCGTCGATCCGGCCACTGGCGAGATCGAGCTTGGGCTGGTAGTGCAGCGACAGCTCCTCGCGATCGAGCGCCTCGTGCAGCTCGCCCATCAGCGACAGGCGCTCGGGGCGATGCGGGTCGGTGGAAGCCTCGTAGAAACTCAAGGCACTGGCCGAACCGCTGGCGGCGAATTGCGCCACCTCGGCATGCCGCAGCAAGGTGGCGGCCCGGGTACCGTCCGCGGGTGCCATCGCGATGCCCACCGACGGCAGCCGGTCGATGCTGAGGTCGGTTTCCTGGTACGGCTCGCTGAGTATGTCGAGAATGCGCAGCGCCGCCGCTGTCGCGGCGGCCCGGTCGGCTCGCGCCAGCCAAAGCATGAACTGGGTGTCGCTGGTGCGGGCCAGGCAGGCGCCGCCGGCGACGCGACCGATGCGTTCGCTGGTGTCGCGCATCAGGCGGTCGCACAGCGCGTGACCCATCGTCTTGATGATCTCGGGGGCGCGAGTCAGGCCGATTGTCAGCAGGCCACCCGCACCCGCGCCGTCGGTCAGCGACTGGTCGATCGCGGCCTCGGCCGCCACCCGGTTGGGCAGTCCCGTCACGGCGTCGTGTGCCGCCTGGTGGCGGATGTGCAGCTCGCGCTGGCGCACCGCCTCGGTCATGCTGCCGAAGGCAGCGGCCAGCTGGCCGATCTCGTCGCTGCGCTGCATGCCCGCCGGCGTGCGGTAGTCGCCTGCACCGATCCGTCGTGCAGTCGCGGCCAGTACTTCGATCGGACGCGACAGGCTGCGCGCAGTGAGCCACGCACCGAGCAGGCCCACAGCCAGTCCCAGCACGAGCAAGGTCGCCCAGGCGATTGCCACCGAGCGGAAGGGCGCCAGCGCATCGTCAAGCGAATAGCCGAGTACTGCCACCACCGGCGTGCTCTGTTCCGGCTGTCTCAGACGCTGGGCCAGAAGCATGTATTCCTTGCCGTCGACCTGGGTCAGCAGCGGTTGCCATGGCAGCTTGCGGTGCGCCGCGGCGAGGCTGTCGACCAGCCGGGAACCGCGGTCGCCGCGCGCCATCACCGACCAATGGCCTGGTGTCAGCTGCGCGGCCAGCTCGACGTCGCGCGGCAGCGCGGAAAGCCGCTGCATGTGCGCCAGCAGCGCGTCGTCCAGCGGCACGTTCACCACCACCAGGCCCACCGGCTGCGGCGCGTAGATGGGCACCACCACCATCCACGAAGCCTTGCCGTCCAGCGCCACCACCGCGGCGGTGCGGCGGTCGTAGGCACTGTCGATCAGATCCGGAAACGGGAACCGCGCCGACGTGACGCCCGCCTCGCCCGTATCGGCCTCGATGCTGCCGTCCAGACCGATCAGTTGCATGCGCGAGGCGCCGACCCGGCGCCCGTGGTTGCGCAGCACCGACAGCACGGTACCGCGATCGCGTTCGGCGATGGCCGAACGCAGCGCGTAGTCCAGCGAAAGTACCTCGACGTTGCCGGCGATCCGCGCCGAGATGTCGTCCATCTGCGCCACGAACGCGCCAGCATTCGCGCTCAGCTGGCGCTCGCCGTCCGCCACCAGCGCACGCCGGGTCACCTCGTAGACGAGCCCGGCGGTCAGCAACTGAGCCGTCACCAGGGTGGCGACGAAGAACAGTGCAAGGCGCAGGCGAAAGCCCATCGTTCGCATGGCCGGCTCAGTAATCCAGGTGCTCGCGGTCCATGAAACCTCGCGGATCCGGCAGCAACGACAGGCTGAGCGACAGCTGCACGGCATCGCTGTCGGCGGCCACGGTCACGGCCTGGGTTGGCGTCGGCCGGCCCGGATGCAGCTGCGGATGCCAGACGTGCACGACATAGCGGCCGACGCCGAGATGGCCAAGGACAGCCTCGCCGTGGCCGGACATCGCGATGGCCGGTTCGGTTGACACGAACAGGTAGGTGACCATGTGGTCATGGATGTTGCAGCCCACCGCGGCGATGCCGGTATGGTCCATGAGCAGCGCCGGCGAGCTCTCGCCCGGGCGCAGCACGAACTCGAACGTCTTGATCGCGGCGAACGAGTAGACATGGTGGCGGGTACTGTCGCTGTTGCGGAACACCACCTTGTCGCCGGGTCGCAGCAACTGCACGTAGGGAACGAAGGTCTCGTTGCGTTGGTCGATCACGTGGGTGGCCGCAGGTCCAGCCGGAACGGCCGCGGCTGCCGCGTTCTCCGACGTCAGCCAGACCACCGCGTCGTTCACCGCATGGCCCTGTCCATCGCGGAGATGAACGATGACGTCAGCGGCGAAGGCAGGCCATGCAGCAGCCACGAGCAGGCATGCGATAGCGGGCAAGCAACGCATAGCCGGATTCCCTCGATTCCCCCACGTCCGACTAGCCTACCGCAGTTTGCCTGCGCGTCGAGCGTTGTCGCCGACCCGGCGACCAAGGTGCAAGTGCCCATGCCCGGGCGACTTGCTAACCTCGCCGGATCGACCGATCGCGAGGCAGGCATGGCAAGCACCCACGGCATCCACACCATCGACACCGGCTTCGTGCGGCCGCGGTTCGACGCGGCCTATCTGGTGGTCGAGAACGGCCGTGGTGCCTTCATCGACTGCGGCACGAACTTTGCCGTGCCGCGCATGCTGGCGGCGCTGGACGAGGCGGGAATCTCCGCTGCCGCGGTGGACTGGCTGATCCTTACCCACGTACACCTGGACCATGCCGGGGGCGCCGGCGAGTTGATCGCGCGGCTGCCGAACGCGCGGCTGGTGGTGCATCCGCGCGGCGCCCGCCACATGATCGATCCCTCGGCGCTGTGGGCCGGCGCCAGCGCGGTATACGGCGAGGCGGTGATGGAGCGGACCTACGGCCGGCTGCGCCCGATCGCGGCCGATCGCGTCATCGAGGCGCCGGACGGCCACGTGGTGGAACTGGCTGGCCGGCCGCTGCGGTGCCTCGACACGCCCGGCCACGCGAAACACCACCTCACCGTCTACGACGAGCGCGCCAACGTGTGCTTCACCGGCGACGTGTTCGGCCTGTCGTATCGCGATTTCGACGGCGCGAACGGCCCATTCATCCTGCCCACCACGTCGCCGGTGCAATTCGATCCGGAGGCGTTGCATGCATCCATCGAGCGACTGGTCGCCCTGAAACCTGTCGCGATGTACCTCACCCACTACGGCCGGGTCGAGCCGGTGGAGCGACTGGCGGCCGACCTGCATGCGCAGATCGAGGCGATGGTCGCCTTGGCCCGCGCCGCGCACGGCAGGACCGACCGGCATGCCGTGCTGATGGAGGCGCTGACCGATCTCTACGCGGCTCGTGCCGAGGCCCACGGCTGGGGCCGGGGACGCGACGCCTTGCGCCAGTTGCTGGGCATGGACATCGAGTTGAATGCGCAAGGACTGGAGGTGTGGCTGGACCGCTGACCCGTCACGCCGGCGTTGGCTCACTTGCCCGTTGCGCGCGGATCCTGCCGCTCTTTCGCCAGCCGCGCCTCGAAGCGCGGCTGTGCCGCCGCGGCGTAGCTGCGACAGGCGCCGGTGTCGATCAAGGCCACAGTCGAATGCTCGCGATCGCGCGTGGCGATCTTCTGCATGAAGCCGCTGGCCTCGGGGTGCGGGGTGACCAGGATGTCGCACGGCAAGCCGGCGATGGTCGCGAAGGACTGGCGGAAACTCGCGACCCGCGCCGGATCGTCGCTGTAGCGAAAGCCATCGCGGCTGAGCGCGGTGAGGCTGTCGACGTAGGCCAGCGCCAGGCAGCGTTCCTTTTCGCAGGAACGCCAGGTCCACGACGTGCTGCCCGGGGTGTGGCCGGGCGTGTAGTGCGCCGTGATGGCAATCGACCCCACCTGCACGGCCGCGCCATCGGCGACCACCTTGACCGGCGCGACCGCCGGATAGCGTGGCGCCATGCCGTATTGCGGGTCGTCCGGATCATGGCCGCCCGAACGCAACTCTTTCGCGCCGGCGGTGCTCGCCGCCACCGTGGCGCCGCTGTCGCGTGCCAGCCTGGCGATCGCTCCGGCGTGGTCGGAGTGGGCGTGCGAGTTGAGGATCAGCTTGACGTCGCGCAGGCGGAAACCGAGCGCGCGGATGTTCGCTTCGATCTGCGCCGCATTGCCTTCCAGCGTGCCGTCGATCAGCACGTGGCCCTGCGGCGAGGTGATCAGGATCGCGCTCAGTCCCTGCGTGCCCACGTACCAGCTGTTGCCGTAGATGCGGAACGGCTGCTGCGGCTGGCTCCAGGCGGCCTCGTCCGCGTGCGCCATGCTCGCCGTAAACAGTGCGGCGCCGATCCACAGCGTGCGTATGAAGGGGTTCATGCGGGATTCCGTGGCGGGGGAGTCGCCATGGTGACCGGCGATGGCGAACATGCGCTGGCGGGTTGCTGGCAAATCGCGGGCAACGCGCCGCTGGCTCAGGCCAGCCGGGTACCGTTCGGCACCGGGCGTTCGATCGCGGTGACCACGACGCCCTCGTCGGTGGGAAAGCCGGTCAGCAGGAACTGCGAGCGGAACGGGCCGATCTGCTTCTCCGGAAAGTTGATCACGCCCACGATCTGCCGGCCAAGCAGGTCCTCGGCCCGGTACAGCGCGGCGATCTGCGCGCTGGTCTTCTTCTCGCCGTAGGGGCCGAAATCCGCCCATACCTTCCATGCCGGCTTGCGTGCCTCGGGGAATGGTTCGACCCTGGTCACCGTACCGGCGACGATCAGGACTTTCTCGAAATCGGCCCAGCTGATTTCGGGATGGTTCGCTGCACTCATCCTTCCAACCTCGTTTTCAGACAGTCGTGGCTTTGTTGCCACCAGTAGCTGGCCTGCGCCGCAAGATAGCCGAACGGGCGATGGGTACTGCCCAAGCCGTAGTCGGCGAACTGCTTCCAGCGGTCGTCGCCCGCGGCGATCGCCGCCGCCAGCAGTTCGCCGGCGGCGCAGGTCGGTGCCAATCCGTGGCCGCCGAAAGCCTGGGCCCACCACAGGCCGTTGCCGTCGCCGCCGATCTGCGGCATCTGATGCCGTGCGTAGCTCATCAGGCCCGACCAGGCATGGTCGATCTGCACGCCTTTCAGTTGCGGAAATACCCGCAGCAGGTCCTTCGTCAGCAGGCGCTGCACTCCGCGCGGCGAGCGGTTGAGTACCGAGATGCGCCCGCCCCACAGCAATCGCGTGTCGGGTAGCGCGCGATAGTAGTCGAACGCGAAACGACTGTCGTAGATTGCCGCGCGGGTGTGCAGGCACTCGTCCAGGCGATCGCCGAGCGGTTCGGTCACCATCACGTAGGTGGCGATCGGCAAGATCGCCCGGTCGATCGGCTTCCGCAGGCCGGCCAGATAGCCGCCGCAGGCCAGCACTACCTGATCGGCCAGCAGTTCGCCGTGCACCGTGCGCAGGCGCCATTGCAGGCCCTCGCGGGTGAGACTGCGTACGCCACTGTTCTCGTGGATGCGCACGCCCTGCCCGGCCGCTGCCGCGGCTAGGCCGATCGCGTAGTTGAGCGGGTGCAGGTGCAGCGCGTCGTGCTCGTACAGGCCATCGTGATAGCGTTCGCTGCAGACGCGTGCGCGCAGTTCGGTCTCGGGCAGCCACTGCCAGTGCACGCCGTAATGCTCGGCCAGCAACTGCTGACGCCGGCGCAGCACGGCGGGATCACGGAACCAGTTGGCCCAGATCACGCCTTCATCGACCATATCGCAGGCTATCGCGTAGTCGGCGATGCGTTGGCGGATTCGCCCGACCGCTTCGGTGGTCAGCTTGAACAGCACCTGTGCGCGAGCCTCGCCCAACTGATCGAGCAACGCCTGCTCGCCCAGCGAGTAGCCGGCGAAGACGAAGCCGCCGTTGCGGCCGGATGCTCCGAAACCGACTTGCTCGCGTTCCAGCAGCACCACGTCCTGCACGCCGCGCTCGGCCAGCCCGAGTGCCGTGTTCAGTCCGGCAAAGCCGCCACCGATCACGGCAACACGCGCGTGCATGCTGCCTTGAAGCGGTGCCCAGGCAGTGTACGGCGTGGCCGTGGCGCGGTAGTAGGACGTGGACGAGGGGGATTTCATGTTGCAGCGATGGGCGGCGCCGATGTCCGTAACCGGGCAAGCATAACCCTCAAGCCCGGGCGTTGATGCGAGCGCGGTTCAAAGCTGGCCGAGGAACGCGCGCACGGTGGGCGCGAGTTTCGGATCCTGCATGGCCATGTGCATGGTGGCGCGCACCAGCCCGGCCTTGTTGCCGCAGTCGAAGCGGGTACCTTCGAAGCGATAAGCCAGCACCTTGCCCTGCTCCTTCAACAGCGCGTCGATGGCGTCGGTGAGCTGGATCTCGCCGCCGGCGCCGGGCGTGGTCTGCTCCAGCAGTTGGAAGATGCGGCCGGGCAACACATAACGGCCGACCACGGCAAGGTTCGACGGCGCATCGGCCGGCTTGGGTTTCTCGACCATGCTGCGGATCAGGGCGCTGCGCTCGTCGACCGGCACGGCATCGACGATGCCGTACTTGTCGGTCTGGTCGTGCGGCACTTCCTCCACCGCAATCACGCCGGCTTGCTGCGCCTCGGCGAGTTCGGCCATCTGCCGCAGCGCGCCCTTGCCGGCGCCATTCCAGATCAGGTCGTCCGGCAGGATCACGCCGAACGGCTCGTCGCCGACCACGGGTTTGGCGCACAGCACGGCATGGCCCAGGCCGAGCGCCTCGGGCTGGGTCACGAAGATCGCCCGCACGTGCCGCGGCAGGGTGCCCTGCACCAGCGCCAGCAGTTCGGCCTTGCCTTTCTCGTGCAGCTTCGATTCCAGCTCGTAGGCCTTGTCGAAATAGTCGGCGATCGCGTGCTTGTAGCGGTTGGTGACGAAGATCAGGGTATCGGCCCCGGCGTCCACCGCCTCGTCCACGGCGTATTGGATCAGCGGCTTGTCGAGGACCGGCAGCATCTCCTTGGCGACCACCTTGGTCGCCGGCAGGAAGCGCGTGCCGAGTCCGGCCACGGGAAACACCACTTTACGCAGGGGCTTGCTCACTCATTGATCTCCGGGTTGGCGCGACGGATCGACACCACGTTGTCCGGCTGTACCGATTCGCTCCAGCGGAACGAAGGCAGCAGGCTGGACACGCAGCGTCGAAGTTCTTCCTCGTTGAAAGCGTCGGCCGCCTCGGCGGCCTTGTACAGCAGGGCCTGAAGCAACTCCCACGACACTTCGCGATGCTGTGCCAGGAAAATCTTGGCGTGCGTGGTGGCGCTGTAGTTTTCCAGCGGGTGGAACAGTTCTTCGAACAGCTTTTCACCTGCGCGCAGGCCGGTGTACACGATCGGAATCTCGCTGCCGGGTTTCTTGCCGGCCAGGCGGATCATCTGCTCGGCCAGGTCGCGGATCTTCACCGGCTCGCCCATGTCGAGTGCGAAGATCTCGCCGCCCTTGCCGATGCTCGCGGTCTGCAGGATCAGCTGGCAGGCCTCGGGGATCGTCATGAAGTAGCGCGATATTTCCGGGTGCGTCACGGTGACCGGCCCGCCTGCACGAATCTGCTGGCGGAACAGCGGCACCACCGATCCGGCCGAATCCAGCACGTTGCCGAAGCGTACCGTCATGAAACGCGTGTCGGCATGCGCGTCGAGGTTCTGGCAGTAGATCTCGGCGACGCGCTTGCAGGCGCCCATCACGCTGGTGGGGTTGACCGCCTTGTCGGTGGAGATCAGCACGAAGCACTCGACCCCGACTTCGCGGGCCGCATCGGCCACCGTGCGCGTGCCCAGCACATTGTTGCGGAACGCCGCACGCAGTTGCCCCTGCAGCATCGGCACGTGCTTGTAGGCGGCCGCATGGAACACCACCTGTGGCTGGGCATCCGCGAACGCCTTCTGCATC
>Ga0068857_100006077_pt1 | contig 10311 bp, 10 predicted proteins | sample KBSCornC72_FD_66591 | JGI IMG/M metagenome (GOLD analysis project Ga0068857, IMG submission 66591) | Corn rhizosphere microbial communities from Kellogg Biological Station, Michigan, USA - KBS Corn C7-2 | ecosystem: Host-associated > Plants > Roots > Rhizosphere > Soil ...
CGCGCGAGTTCCGTTGACAGGCCCTTCACCATGCTGATCAGAGCGCCCTTTGTGGCTGCGTAATCGCAGTGGTAGGCCTCTCCCCGTTGGCCAGCCGTCGAACTGATCAGCACAATGTGAGCCGGGGCGTCTTTCTGCGCCGTCTTTTTCATCGCCGCCACTGAGTACTTCACCAACCCGAACACCGAGTCAAGGTTGATGGCGACGGTTCTTTCCCACTGCTGGTCGCTCATTTCTTCAATCGGAGCGTCCTGGGGAGGCCAGATACCGTGATTCGCGACCAGAATATCCAGACGGCCGAATTTCTTCAGGCAAGCTGCGATCAGTTCTTCGGCCGCCTGGGGACTGGCAAGCGACTTGGCTTCGGCGGCGCAATTGGCGGGCCCGCATTCCTGGCAAAGCTTCTCCGCCTGTTCCTTTGCCTTGTCGTAGTTGAACAACACGCGGCCGCCAGCGTTCACAAACATGCGTACGATGGCTGCCCCGATGCCGCGAGAACCGCCAGTGACGAGAGCAACTCGACCTTCCAGGCTAAGTGCGACAGGCATAAGCCAATAGTTTCAGACCTGGTAAGGGAATTGGCAAATGGACTACTGTGGGCCGATGTTGGGCATGACGAGAGTGTCCACGGTCGTGGGGTCATCTCGCAGTTTGATATAGAGGCCCTTTCCGCGCGGGACCGAGAGACTCAAGGAAGCTTCGATGAAGCCGTCGGGCACGGTCACCGGGCTGGTGAAGTCGGGATCGGCGCTGATCGCGTCGATCAAAAAGAGCTTGTCGCCGGTCAACGTGCATTGGATCTCGGGCAGTTCCGCCCTCTCCGGGGAGGGCGGTTTCTCGTTGCTCCTGGCAAGAGGTGCACAGTGAATCGACTTCAATTCCGGCATTCGTACCAGATTCACCAGCGGTTGCCAATCACCATCGGCGCCCTCGGCGCTCACCGCACGAAATTTTAGAGGTCCGAACGCAGAGGGGCCAAGCAGCTTCATGGGATCCAACACGGCGAAAACCGTCTTCGCGTCCTGAAGGGTCAAGTTGCCGTCTTTCATCGTGAGCAGAACGTGGAACGACTCATCAGCGGTAGCCACCTCGACCTTGGTCCCCGGAGCAAAACTTTCTGGAACCTGAGCTTTCAGAAAAAAATTCAGGCGGCCATCTTGCGGTAATTCGTCGGGGTTAGCGAGATGAATCATGGGCGGACGATCGGTACTTTCGAGCTGCACGCTTTTGCTTAACAGGACCATTCTGGGGCGCGACGGGGCAACCGCGACATTCAGATCGAGTGTGCGGCTGTCATTCAGAACGACCCGCGCAAGGGCACTCTGCCCAGCCCGCAATCTGCTTTTTGCGGATGCATCTTGCGTGCTGAGCTTGAGTTCATCCTGCTGGTTGGCACGCGAGAGGCCAGCGGGCCGGAAGATCAGGCCTTCGAATTCGAGAGATGCAACCTGATCCAGCCGCGTGCCCCTTAGCACCGCATCACCGTCGCCGGCGTAAATTGTCAGCGCGTCAAGCCGGCCAGCTTCGGAATAGGTATGCAGCGAAATTTCATCGAAATCACGCAATCCGAACTTTTGGATGAACATCTTCAATGAGCCGGCGGATGCATTCTGCAGTGGGACCCTGATCTCCAGCTCGTCGCCTTTTGAGACCTTCCACGGCAACTTCACGTCTTTGCCGTTACCGTCCTGCATTGCCACTTCGCGCACGCAGCACGTGTCGGCAGACTGGATGTGGAGGGTGTCTTCGCGGCCAACAATCAGCGCGCTCGCGTCCTTCGAAGCAACTACCCATTGCGCAGGGCGGGCCGCTCGCAGACGGTAGTGTGGCCCTTCAAAGGTTCGAAATCCCCACACGCCGCGGATTGTACCCGTAACTTCCCCGTCCCAAGGCTGGAAATGCGCCTCCTGGGTCGCGATCACGAATCCGCCTCGGGCAGCGTCGGGTTCGGCCGAAAGATCGAATCCGGCGCCCGACTTGGTCTCAATGTGAAGGACAAATTTGCGTCCGAGATCAGTGGCAAAGATCAGCGGCGCACCGTCGGCGGGGAGAACCAATTCCGGCTGGTTCACGCAGTAGGCCTGGGTAGCATCGAGAGCTCGAAGGGGCGGAGCCACCGCCGCACGAATTGGCGGCAATGCGATCACCATCACCGACTTGGGATTGCGGAACGAAGGCGGATTGTTCAACCGCAGCTTCAGTTGATCTTCCTTGGGCAAAGCAAGAGCCGGGATATATTGGAATTGCGCCGTGTGCGCGGTTCCGAGAATGCGCGCCAGGTCAACCACCGCTCCAATGTAGGGGCTGTAGTACCCGTTGCGAGCAGTTGGCGTTGAACTGATGTTCGCGATCAAATCGGTGGAGGGACCCGTGGTCAGGGTCGCAACCATGGTCTGACTGTGCTGGTCATCGAGCACGAGTTGGTCGGTATGCTGGGTCAGACAAGGCACCTGCTGGGCACTCGGCTTATCGAAGCACTGCTGGTCCAACTTGATGCTGAGACTACGCGCCAGCAGGGTCGTGCGAGTCTTCAGTTGATCCGGATCCGGCGAGCTTTCCCGTACGGCATCGAGGTATGCTTCCAGGCGCAAACGGTCCAGGCTAGCCTGCTGCAGGTCTTGCACGGCACGGACAAATGCTCCCGGCTTCGAGCGCACCGTACCTCGTAAGGTGGAGAACGCCCCGCCCGTATCCGGAGCCAGAAAAATTACCGCCTCTTCTGCCTCCTCGGGAACATTGACGTAAACGCCCTCCTGATGGACGCTCTTGAGCCAGGTGTCGACGCGAGTGAACCAGGAGTCCGGCGGAGGATTGGTGGCGCCCCGCAGGAAAGCCACGATCATCACATATCGCACCGATTGACTGTCAGGAAGATCGGGATGGATCCAGAGGCGGTCTCCAGCTTGGAGGTTGGGGACCTGTGCGATAGGGAGCGTCTGACCGGAGCGCTGAACACGCACATCAACCTTCGGCCCTACTAGATCGAAGGCAACGCTAGGAGTAGCCCCTTGGGCCGACGCCACGATTGGGAAAAGCTGCACGGCGCAAAAAATCAGGGAAAGCCAGATTTTGAGATATGAATTACCTAGCGTCAGATGCACTGTTCCCTTCGGATTAAGAGAGTAGGTCCCGCGCTTTTCGTGCTGGTGGCTTCGCGGCCCGAACTTTCAACGAGCTTACCTCTATGCTACTGAGTCTGGATTCGAGGAGCAACACTCGAATAGCCTAATCGGCACCCAGCAGTTCAATCCGGTTACCAAAGGGATCGTGGACGTGGCAGCGGCGAACGCCGGGAATATCGTTCACCTCCTCACAAGCGATCCCATTACGGGCGAGATTTGCGATCAGTGAGGCATAATTCCGGCACCGCAGCGCCGGATGTGCCTTTCTCGCTGGACGAAAGTCTGCTTCCACACCGAGATGAATCTGAACCTGGCCGCTCTGGAACCAGCACCCACCGCGCTTTGCCAGCTCCGCAGGTTTTGAAATCTCCTGCATTCCCAACAGACCGATGAAGAAGGACCGTGCAACCGCCTCCTGACCTGCAGGCATGGCGAGTTGCACGTGATCGATTGCGAGAAATTCCGCTGCGTCAGCTGAATGCGGCAAGTTGGCGCCTTTCTTCTGGATTTATTTTTTTGGCTCGGATTGTGCTGTCGGGGGCAGCAGGCCATTGAGACGCAGGTAGATGGCAGCCATTCCATAGTGGTCTGCCCAACTGCTAGCGAGGCCCAACGCAGCCCATGCGCGGGAGCGCGGCTTGCCGTCAAACCACTTAATGTCTTCGCTCAACTTTGAGTCATCAGCTTTTGTCAAGGCGTCGTGACAGAATGTAAACGAGGCCTTCATAGCTGCAACTAACTTGTCCTTGCCTTCATCGCCCTTCAATTCCTCCACCTTGGGACGCGGTACGTCGGCGGTGTTCGAACAGAAGTAGTAATTGCCGTCAGCAATGTGGGCCGCGAGATGACCAAACGTCATCTGCTCGGGAGTTGGTTTGAAGTTGAACTTCTCAGCCGGCATTTGCTCAAAGGCGGCGACGATGTTCTTTTCGCGTCCGTTCAACATCTGCCGGAGCGCATCGGAAACGGGAGTCTTGGATTGCTGGGCCACAGCGGGCACCAACGCAAGAAACACCACAAGAATGCTCTTCATGTTGTCATCTCCTGGAAGGGGAACATGCTGCTACTGCAGCCCTCGTTTCCCAGCCCTCTTTCGGGCCTCTGGAAGGATACCGTATTCGGTAGATGCCGGCTCGTGCCGGAGATTTCGGGCGATTACAAGCCATGCAGCGTCGAGCGGTCATGAAAGCTCCTGACGCGCTCAAAAGGGCGGGTTCACGTCGGAAGTGGGTGGGCCCCCTGCTGAGTCTTCGGCGGTCAGTTGGCTAGGTCAGGCGTGGGTTCTACAATGTTTGTCAAAACGCGGGGAGATGGCCGAGTGGCTGAATGTGGCGGTTTGCTGAATCTCTCCTGATTCCCGCCCCGACAGACTTCTAACGACTTAGCGACGCTTCCTCGCGCATTCCCGGCCAACATTCGGGCACCTCAGGCGGCTGCACACAAAAGAAAAACCCAATAGTCGAATTCGTGCCGTTTAACTTAGGCAACGGCACCTGGGATCCTTCCGGGTCTTTGTGCGTCCTGCAAAGCAGGCGAAGGCTCGCGCCACTTACTCGCCTGCGCAATCGAGATCACGTGAAACATCATGAACAGAGGCACTAAGAACGTTGGGATCAGGCTCAGAGGCAGCACAGTCATGAGATGCATCGAGGGTCCGGGACTGTGAACGAATTGGGCGGTGACGCCGAGCGCAACCGCTGATACCAGATCAACCATGCCGAGCGTCTGCCACAGGATGAACAGCGCGCGGCTCGCCGGTTTGGCCAACCTGGTGGCGGCAAACCAGGCCGTCGCACCGATGACGATGTCGCCGTATCCGGCCGAAAGCGCAAAGCGCGCCGGCAACAGTTGCATGGCTTCGAGTATCACGAAGACGACGCCGAGAAGCCTGACTGTCTGCCAGGATGTCAGAACCCGAGGGTTCAGGGACAGCGCAAACTTCCGAAAGTTCTGCGAGGCTGCCAGCCAGGCAACGAAGGCGATCAACGGTATTCCGGCCGCTAGAGCAACGGAGAGTGAAATCTGCTGCGATGCGTCAACAAAGACATGCAGGGCCGAAGCTGAAAGTGCGAATACGAACCAGGCCGCGATCAGCCCAGTGGTGATTTTTCCGTAAGTGGTCACAATTCCTCCTTATTTTTATGGCTAATCGCGAGCGCTGGTCGCGAGTAGAGTTAATTGGTCGGCGAGCTGGAAGAGCTGCTTCCAGGATTGCTCTCCCAGCTCACATTTCAGTTGGGTTTGAACCTTCTCCCAAACCGGCAAGGCGCGGTCGAGTTCTGCTCGGCCGGCCTTCGCTAAACGCAGCCATCGCTGACGACGGTCTTCCCCACGGCGTTCGGCCACCCACCCCTGGCGCAGCATGATGTCGAGAGTGCGGGTGAGGGTGGTGCTGTCCATGGCGAGCTTCTCGCCCAAATGACCCTGCGATACCTCTCCCGCTCGCGATAACACTTGCAGAATGGTGAACTGCGTCGAACGCAAGCCCAGGGGGCGGAGCGCCTGTTCATAGAGCTGCGTCAACGCTCGAGAGGCCCGCCGTACGCTGCTGCACATGCAGGGAAGATTGGGAAGTTGGTTCACAGGCAGATAGATGTATATACATATATTTCGATTCAAGAATTTTTGTCGCGGAACTGCATGGAACCGGTACGGGCTGTTCAGGGGGTTCTGCAATGTTCTCGCGTGGAAAATGGGTGAACAACAATAGCGTCATTTGATTCCCAGAGCCGGTAGGACACTCCAGTTTGAAGCAGTCCCCGTAATAGGAAGCCATCCGAAAATGCGCAATTGCATAATGCAAAGCATCGCGTTCACCGGAACCCACTCCGGCCCGCGCCAATTGGGAGTTCCCGCCGAACATCCAGCTGTCGGAGTCTCCGGGAAGATAAGACACCCGGGAGGCAAACTCGATATACAGGGTTCCAATGGCTCAGGAGCTCAGAATGCGCCTCCGGCTCTCAAGGTGAGAGGAGGAACCGGAGGTAGTCTTGCGACTGGCGTTTTTGGCATCGCAGGCTCTGGCGGCGGGCTTCAGCTTATGTCCGGAGCGGGAGCATCTGCGCCCTTTGCGTCGCCCGGCGGAACTGGCGCAACCATTCTGATCACTGGCGGTACGGGTGGCAGTTGTAACGCGGCGAGTACGAGGTGTGCGTTGATCCCCGGTAATGGCGGATCAATCGCCTTGCAACCAGGATCTGGCCGCCATGCTGGCACTATCGGTCTTGCTCCGACCGGGGGCAAAATCGGCGTTGGAACGATGAGCCCCACTGCAACGTTGGAAGTAGTCGCCGGCGCCACGACTTTAGCAGATAGCTGGACTACCCGCAGTTCACGCCGCTTCAAGACCAACATTCGACCACTCGCGGGAGCACTAGAGAAAATCTCGCAACTCGAAGGTGTATATTACGAACGCCGAAGTGACGGAAAGCACGAGATCGGAGTAATCGCCGAAGACGTGGACATGGTGTTACCCGAGGTGGTCTCTCGCGATCCAAACACCAAAGAAATTTAGGGGTGGACTACTCGAGGCTGGCGGCAATTTTGATCGAGGCAGTAAAGTCGCAACAGAGAGAGCTTCAAACTCAAAGACGAGAACTGGAGCTACTCAGGGAACGAATTGAGTATTTGGAAGAATCGACAGTCACAACCAAATTTGGCAATGGGTACTCGGATCTCGTCTCGGGGCCCAAAGCCGGCAATTAGTTATTGTGCCGCATGGGGATAGGCCCGCTCGGGGGGCTTTCGTTCGTGCCAGTCAATCATACGTCCTGCTACGACAACTTATGCGGCGCCGTTCTGCGGAATCAGAAGATCGCATAGCGCGCTTCTTAGTTCTTCACGTAAACGCGCATTCTGTACGTGAGGCAGAGCACGGATGGCAGCATACAAAACCTGATTGATTTCACTGCTTCTGAGAACTTCACAATTGATCTCTCGAGAGAAGAGCTCAGGCCTACCCAACGGAAATTGCAAAAGCTTCCCGGCCATTTTCACCTCTGCACGGATTGCCTAGCCAGTTTGAAGCCCGGCTCGGAGTATTATATTCGCTTTTTATTCGCTTGCAAAGACCGGCCAGTTTCACCCATTCCTGCGGCCGCTGGCCGTTCTGCTGTGCAAACGTAATATCTCAAGGAAGAACGCCGACCACGTTTCTGTACGCGGAGAGATGGCCGAGAGGCTGAAGGCGGCGGTTTGCTAAATCTCTACTGTTCGCAGCCCTGTCATACGGCCAACGACTTACACGCGCTTTCCCCGCACATCCCAGCCACATTTGGGCATCCTGGGTGCCTGCGCACAGTAAGAAAACACAATCGGATGTCGATAAAGTTGTTGCAAGCGGGCCACGAGTAGGACCAATGAGAGGCGAGATCAGCAAGGCAGTCAAGAAGGCATTTGAACGCCTCCCTCAATTTGCGGAGACGGAGGCCTTCGGCGCACTTCGTGGTGGTCTCTTGTTCAGATGGGAGACCTCTCCTAAGACTACGTGTTTCATTTTCCTCAAGGAAACCGAAGTAGATTGAGACACAGGCCGGTGGCCTACCTTTGGATCAACTCTGGGTGGGGTGCCCCCGTCCTTGCGTTCTGTGCAAGTGCGGGTACTGGCTGCTCTTGTTGGGTTTCTGCAACGTTCTCGCGCAGGAAAATGTCTGGAACCAGGGGAAATCACGAAGGAGCCGCCAGCAGTCGACCAGCCATCCCTCGTATTCTGGACGTCCCGATCGTATACAATAAGCACGAAAGCACAATAGCCAGTCCGTAAGTTATTGAGGAGAGATGGCCGAGTGGCTGAAGGCGGCGGTTTGCTAAACCGTTATACGGGCTAAAACCTGTATCGAGGGTTCGAATCCCTCTCTCTCCGCCAGATTCAAAGGATTTAACTGCTCTTGCGCTCTGTTTGCGCTCCATTTAGCGCCAAACCAACCACTTTGCTGTGTGCTTCCAACATCTCATCCGTCACGACATCCCCATAAATGTTGAGCGTCGTTCGGATGTCGGTGTGCCGCATCGCGTGTGTACCGATGTGCCCAATCCCCGCTCGATTGGCTGCTGCCTTTAGCTGCCGCTCGTAATGGTTCGCATGGCTCCTCAATTGCGGCATCCTGCGACTCTACAGGTCTCTGCTCACTTCATCAGCTGGATCCCCCAAGTGCTTGGATTTGCGTTTCATGCCTGCGGGCACTACTTTATGGGGTGCCGTTCATTCCGAATGGGTGAGGGCTTTTTCTAAGCATGAAGAGATCATTTGGCGCTGTACTTCTCGCCATGGGGGTTGCAATTCTTGCCTGTCAGGCCACTCGGCCCCCTATCTACGCGGCCTCGGATGGATTTCAGACAAATCAGTCATCGGGCAGTGCCGTTCAGGATGCTGCCGCGGACGTGGCAAAGGCTGGCGGCGAGCTTTTCGGGCAAAACTGCGCCTTCTGTCATGGCCGCGATGCCATGGGCGGAGAAACCGGTCCCGACCTGACGCGCGCAACACTCGTTCTCACTGACAAGGGCGGCGACAAGATATCTGAAGTGGTGCGCGACGGGCGCCCGCAAAAGGGTATGCCATCGTTCAACTTCTCCAGTGAGCAACTGACAAGCCTGGTGGCCTTCATCCACTCGCAAGCGGCCAAGGCTAAAGCCCAGAACGGTGGTCGCCGCGGAGTTGAGGTCGCCGACTTGCAAACTGGCAATCGGGAGTTGGGCAAGAAATATTTCTACGGCGCTGGAGGCTGTTCGAAGTGCCATTCCCCCACCGGAGACCTTGCTGGCATTGCTTCGCGCTATGAGGGACTTCGTCTGGAAGAACAGATGCTCTATCCGCGCGACGCCAAGAGCCGGGTAACGGTCAGGCTACCGTCTGGAGAAACAGTCAAAGGAACTCTGGCGTATGTGGACGAGTTTGTAGTCGGGCTGCGCGACGCGAACAATACTTACCGGTCCTTTTTCACTTCGAACGTGAAATATGTCATTGATTCACCGGTGGACGCTCACGTGGAGCAGTTCAGCAAGTACACAGACGATGATATCCATAACCTGATGGCTTACTTGCAAACGTTACGCTGATCCATCGACGGACGAATTATCTACTCTGAGGGCTTCTCCGCGAAATGACGTTCTTAAGACATAACTGGTCTCTTGCCTCGCTTTTGTTGCTCATTGCGCTACCATCCCCGTTGGTGGCCCAGAATCTCGACCCAGCCGATCTGTTAAACCCTTCTCCGGATAGTTGGCCGAGTTACCACGGCGATTATTCCGGCATGCGCCACAGCAAACTGACGCAGATCACCCCGAAGAATGTAGGCAACCTGACGCTTGGCTGGGCCTTCCAGACGCAGCATAGGGATACGATCAAGGCCTCGCCGCTGCTGGTGGGAGGAGTTCTGTACTTCACGATCCCAGACAACGTATGGGCGGTGGATGCCCGCTCCGGCCATATGCTTTGGCACTATACCTATCCACCGAACAAGGGCGAGCACATCGGCCAACGGGGCGTTGGTATCTACAAGGGGTGGGTGTTCTTCACCTCGCCCGATGCGCACCTGATTTCACTGAACGCGGAAGACGGCAAGGTTCGCTGGATTGTCGAGATCGCGGATGTCAACAAAGGCTATTGGGCCACCATGGCGCCACAGATTGTCAGCAATCACGTCATTATCGGCGTCGGCGGCGATCTGGACAACCTGCCCACGTTTATCCGTTCGATTGACCCAGAGACAGGCAAGACGCAGTGGCAATGGAACGTGACGCCACCCGCGAGCACTCCAGGTGGATCTACCGGAGGCACGACCTGGATGTCGGGCACGTATGATCCGCACCTCAATCTTATTTATTGGGGCACAGGTAATCCCACACCGGTTCTGAGCGGCACCACTCGTCCTGGGGACGACCTGTATACGTGCAGCATCGTCGCGCTGAATGCCGACACCGGCAAGTTTGTCTGGGGTTTTTCCGCTTCTCCACATGATACTCATGACTGGGACGCCGTCGAGACGCCCGTGCTGGTGGATGGAATGTTTCACGGCAGGCCGCGAAAGATGCTGATGCAGGCTTCGCGCAACGGCTACTTTTTCGTTCTTGATCGCACTAACGGAGAGAGCCTGCTGACCGTGCCCTTCGGGCCCGTGAACTGGGCACTGGGCATCGACAAGCAGGGAAGGCCTGTTCCCAATCCGGCCAAAGAGCCTGCACCAGACGGACG
>Ga0068857_100006084_pt1 | contig 10307 bp, 9 predicted proteins | sample KBSCornC72_FD_66591 | JGI IMG/M metagenome (GOLD analysis project Ga0068857, IMG submission 66591) | Corn rhizosphere microbial communities from Kellogg Biological Station, Michigan, USA - KBS Corn C7-2 | ecosystem: Host-associated > Plants > Roots > Rhizosphere > Soil ...
GGCAAGTCGGGTACCATCTACCGGTGGGAGCGAGATCTGGCTTGGGTCCCGGGCTAAACGGATGAGGCGAATCGGGCCCTCCCAACGCCCGAGGGGCGCCCCGATGGGGCGCCCCTCCGTACATGAGCCCGCCGCAGCTTCAGAGCTTCGAGGCGTGCTCCGTCACGACGCGGACCTGGTCGTCCACGACCTGCAGGAAGCCCCCCTGCACCCGAAAGCGTTGCCCTCCCCCTGTGCCGAGCCGCAGATCGCCCTGGCCGAGCAGCGTCATCATCGGCGCGTGGCCGGTGAGGATGCCCACCTCGCCGTCGAACGCGGGGGCGATGACGGAGTCCGTCGTGCCCTCGAACAGCACGGCCTCCGGCGAGATGACCGATACGGTGAGCACGATCAGCCCTGCAGCTTCTTGGCGTTCTCGACGACGTCGTCGATGCCGCCGGCCATGAAGAACGCCTGCTCGGGCAGGTGGTCGAACTCACCCGCCACCAGCCGCTCGAAGCTCGAGATCGTCTCCTCCAGCTTGACGTACTTCCCAGGGATGCCCGTGAACTGCTCGGCGACGGAGAACGGCTGCGACATGAAGCGCTGCAGACGGCGCGCGCGACCGACGATCTTCTTGTCGTCTTCCGACAGCTCGTCCATCCCGAGGATCGCGATGATGTCCTGCAGCTCCTTGTAGCGCTGCAGGATCTTCTGCACGTCGGTCGCCGCCTTGTAATGGCGTGCGCCGAGGAACTGCGGATCGAGGATGCGGCTGCTCGACGCGAGGGGATCGACCGCGGGGTAGATGCCCAGCTCCGTGATGGCGCGCGAGAGCACGACCGTCGCGTCGAGGTGCGCGAACGCCGTCGCCGGCGCCGGATCGGTGATGTCGTCGGCGGGCACGTAGATCGCCTGCACCGACGTGATCGAGCCGTTGCGCGTCGAGGTGATGCGCTCCTGCAGGTCGCCCATCTCCGTCGCCAGCGTCGGCTGGTAACCGACCGCGCTCGGCATGCGGCCGAGCAGCGCCGAGACCTCCGAACCCGCCTGGGTGAATCGGAAGATGTTGTCGATGAACACGAGCACGTCCGCGTTCTCCTGATCGCGGAAGTACTCGGCCACGGTCAGGCCCGAGAGGCCGACGCGGAGCCGCGCACCCGGCGGCTCGTTCATCTGGCCGTAGATCAGGGCGCACGAGTCGATGACCCCGCTCTCCTGCATCTCGAGGTACAGATCGTTCCCCTCGCGAGTGCGCTCGCCCACGCCGCAGAACACGGACTTGCCGCCGTGCCCCTTCGCGACGTTGTTGATGAGCTCCATGATCACGACGGTCTTGCCGACGCCGGCGCCGCCGAAGAGACCGATCTTTCCGCCCTTCACGAAGGGAGCGATCAGGTCGACGACCTTGATGCCCGTCTCGAACACCTCGGTCTTGGGCTCGAGGTTCACGAAGTCCGGGCGCTTGCGATGGATCGGCCAGCGCGGCGCGTCCTTCGGGATCGGAGCGCCGTTGTCCACCGGCTCGCCGAGGACGTTGAGGATGCGGCCGAGCGCGGTCGCGCCCACCGGCACCGAGATCGGACCGCCGGTGTCGACGACTTCCATCCCGCGCACGACCGCGTCGGTGGAGCTCATCGCCACCGCGCGAACCTGATTGCGGCCGATGTGCTGCTGCACTTCGACCGTCACGCGGATGACCTGTCCCGAGTCCGTGGTCGCGTTGATCTCGAGCGCGTTGTACAGCTCGGGCAGATGACCCGACTCGAACTCGACGTCGAGCACCGGTCCGATGACCTGGACGACCTTTCCGATCTGCTGCGTATCAATCGCTGTAGCCATGGATTAGCCCTGGAGAGCCGCAGCGCCGCCGACGATCTCGGCGATCTCCTGCGTGATCTGCGCCTGTCTGGCGCGGTTATAGGTACGCCGGAGGACGTTGAGGATGTCCCCTGCGTTGTCGGTCGCATTCTTCATCGCCGTGCGGCGCGCGGACTGCTCGCCCGCCACCGTCTCCACGAGCGCGCGGTACACCGAGTTGCGCACGTACGACGGAAGCAGCTCGGTGAGGATCGCTTCGGCGTTCGGGAACAACAGATAGTCGCGCTGAACGCCACCCGCCTTCGCTTCCGGTGGTGTCACCGGCAGCACGCGGTCCGTCGTCGGCGGCGTGTTGAGCACCGAGTTGAACTTGCTGTAGGTGACGTACACGCCGTCGATCTGGCCGGCGATGAAGTCGTTCATCAGCTGGTCGACGATCTCCGCCGCGTTCTCCGCCGTGGGACGGTCCGTGATGTCGATGCGCTGCGAGGCGAGCGCGCGCCCGACGTACTTGAAGTAGCCCAGCCCCTTCTTGCCGATCACGTGCACGTCCACTTGCAACCCGGAACGCTCGAGCTCCGCGATCCGCGCGCGAGCTTCCTTGATCAGGTTCGCGTTGAACCCGCCGGCAAGGCCGCGATTGCTGGTGAGGACCACCAGCGCGACCCGGCGCGGTGTCGCCGGCTGACGGAGCAGCGGGAACCGCTCGGCGAGATCCGACGAGTAGAGGCTCGAGATCACGTCGGTGAGCGCGTTCGCGTACGGCCGTGCGGCCACCACGCGGTCCTGCGCTCGCTTCATCTTCGAGGTCGCCACCATCTCCATCGTGCGCGTGATCTTGCGCGTGTTCTCGACGGACTTGATGCGCCCCTTCAGCTCGCGGCCCTTAGCCATGATTCCTCAAAGGGTGATCCGAGTAATGGCTAGAGGCTCGCGGCCGTGAACGACGGCTTGCCGGAGACGGCGACCTTCTGGTATGCGTCGATGGCGCGCTTGAGGTCGGCCTCGATCTCCTTGGAGAGGACCTTCTCCGAGCGGAGCCGCTCGCCGACCTGCGGGTACTGCGCGCCCATGAACTCGTGGAAGCCGCGCTCCCACTCGCGGATCGCGCTCACGTCGACGTCGTCGAGGAAGCCATTCGTCACGGCGTAGATGATCGCGACCTGCTGCTCGACCGGCATCGGCGCGTACTGGCCCTGCTTCAGCACCTCGACCGTGCGCGCGCCGCGCTCGAGCTGACGCTTCGTCGCCGCGTCGAGATCGGACGCGAACGAGGCGAATGCCTCGAGCTCGCGATACTGCGCCAGATCGAGCCGGAGACGCCCGGCCACCGAGCGCATCGCCTTCACCTGCGCCGAGCCGCCGACGCGGCTCACCGAGATACCGACGTTCACGGCCGGACGTACGCCGGCGTAGAACAGGTCGGCCTCGAGGAAGATCTGCCCGTCGGTGATCGAGATGACGTTCGTCGGGATGTACGCCGACACGTCGCCAGCCTGCGTCTCGATGATCGGAAGCGCGGTGAGCGAGCCGCCAGGCTTCAGGATGTTCGTACCGTCGACGACCTTCGGGTCGGCCGACAGCTTGGCCGCGCGCTCGAGAAGGCGCGAGTGGAGATAGAACACGTCACCCGGGAACGCTTCGCGACCGGGCGGGCGGCGCAGCACGAGCGACAGCTGACGGTACGCGGCGGCCTGCTTCGAGAGGTCGTCGTACACGCACAGCGTGGCCTGGCCCTCGTTGTACATGAAGTACTCGGCCATCGCGCATCCCGTGTACGGTGCGATGTACTGCATGGGTGCGGGATCCGAGGCCGATGCCACGACGACGATCGTGAACTCCATCGCGCCGGCGGCGGTGAGCCGCTCGACGACCGAGGCGACGGTCGACGCCTTCTGGCCGATCGCGACGTAGACGCAGGTGACGCCCTGGCCCTTCTGGTTGATGATCGTGTCGACGGCGATGGCGGTCTTGCCGGTGCCGCGGTCGCCGATGATCAGCTCGCGCTGTCCGCGGCCGATCGGGATCATCGAGTCGATCGCCTTGATGCCCGTCTGCAGCGGCTCCTTCACCGGCTGGCGGACGATGATGCCGGGCGCCTCGCTCTCGACCTTGCGCGTGTGGCGCGCATTGATGTCACCCTTGCCGTCGATCGGACGACCGAGCGCATCCACCACGCGCCCGACGAGCTCGGGGCCGACCGGCACCTCGAGCACGCGTCCCGTGCGCCGGACCTCGTCGCCTTCCTTCAGCTGGAGGTAGTCGCCGAGGATGACGGCGCCGATGTTGTCCTCCTCGAGGTTGAGCGCGAGGGCGGTGACGGTGTTGCCCGTCTCACTCGAGAGCACCTCGAGCATCTCGCCCGCCATGGCCTTCTGGAGGCCGTAGATGCGCGCGATTCCGTCCTTCACCTCGAGGACGGACCCGACCTCTTCGACGTCGAGCTCATGGAGGTCGGCGGCTTCAATCTCCCTGAGGAGGATGTCCTTGATCTCGCCGGGACGGAGCGTGGTTTCGGTAGCCATACGAGTGGTCGGAAAGGAGCGGCAGGAGCGTGGAGGGTTTAGCTTGTGAAATTTATCACAAGGCGGGATCGGAAGCAACACTGGCCCTTCGGCGTACTTCGGGACCTGCCGGCCGAGATCGGGTCACGCGCCCGCAACTGACGGGCCTAAGATGCTTTCCCATGTCCTCCGGCCTTCGTGATCTCAGGGTCTGGCAAGAGGCGGTCGCCCTCGCCGCCGATGTCGTCCGGGCCGCACGCCCCTCCATTCGTCGCGAGACGAAGGTCGTCTCCGACGCTCTCATGACCACGGCGATCTCCGTCGCATCGCACATCGCCGACGGGTTCGCCAGGCCATCCCCCGCCGAGCAGCACGAGTCCTATCTGGCGGCCAAGCGTGCGCTGCTCAGACTCGAATCCGAGATGGCCGTGGCGCGCCAGGCGGACCTGGTCGCGGCCGGCTCGTTCGCCGACATCGCCTCCCGCGCCGGCCAGGTCGCACGCCTGCTCACCGGCTACCTCGCCTACCTGGACCGACAGATCACCGACCGGGACTCGAGCGCATCACCCGGCGCCCCTCCGGCCGCTCAATCGACGGCTACCCGCGACTCCGCCCGTGCCCACGCGTGAACCGCTCGACCAGATCCACCGCGCGAAGTCGCGCCAGTGACGTCGGTTTGGTTCCCACGATCCGCTGCGCCGTGCTCGACAGATGCGATGAGCTCGCGAAGTCGAGCACCTCGGCGACGTCGCGGACGTCGTAGCCCGGGTTCTTGGCCAGCTCCGCCGCGGCGATCAGCCGCACCAGATCGATCACCCGCTTGAGGTTCGGTGCGCCCTCGGCAGCGAAGGTCCGGCTCAAGTGCTCGCGCGTGACCTTGAGCGCGTCGGCGAGAAGCTGGGTGCGGACCGGGCGCCCCGCCCATCCGACGATGCTCCGCCAGGCCTGTTGCTGCAGCGGCGTGGACAGCGCGAGCGCCTCCGGCGGATCGTACAGCGCGACGGCGAATCGCGTCGAGAACGCCTGCCGCAGCACGAGGTGGCGCAGGACGGTGTCGTCGACCGATTCCACGAGCACGTCGGCGAAATCGAGCGCGGCACACTGCGCGAGTGCCGGCGACTCGGAGGCACGCAGCGTCGTGAGACCGAAGAACGGCACGCTCGGGAACTCGCGGGCGAGCCGGGCGGCGCGCCATGTCTCTTCGCTCGAGCCGGCGAGATCGATGATCGTCGCGTCAACGAGCGAGCTACGGAACGTCTGCTCGAGCTCCTCCGGCGTCTTCGCCAGCAGCAGGCGTGCGCGCCGGCGCGGAAATGCAGCGCGCGCAACGGCACGAGCGCGCTCGCGCGCCGAGTAGAGCACGACCGCCGGTGGTGGCGCGTTGCCGCGCGGCGGCAGTGGCCGGTCGAGGACCTTCGGCGCGCTCACGACCGCTCTCCGCGGCGAGGGACATCGAGCGGCAGGCCGAGCTGCAGCTCCCGCTGTGGAGACGGCGGCAGCGTCGGCTCCTCGGTACTCACGGCTCCTGGACCCGCGATCATCTCGTTCGCGCGACCCAGCACCTTCCGCGCATTCGCGTACGAGATCGCGGAGCGCGCCTCGTCGAACGAGACCCAGCGACACGCGGTGATTCCCTCCGCGTGCTGCGGATTCGTCGTCGCCTGGCTGGTCTCCATGAGGTAGAAGTGACAGACCTTGTGGATCAGCTGGCCCCGGAAGCGGAAGTACCAGTCGATCGTCTCGATGCGTCCGCGCAGCGCCAGATCGTCGATCCCGGTCTCCTCACGGACCTCGCGCATCGCCGCGTCCTCCGGTCGCTCGCCGGTTTCGAGATGCCCCTTGGGGAAGCCCCAGTTCTGGTAGCTGTCCTTGATGAGCAGGAACAGCGCGCTCCCATCGTGCAGGCGGTACACGACTCCGCCGGCCGACGTCTCGCGTTGGGCGCGCGCGCGAGTCACTGATCGCTCCGTCAGACGCCAGCGGCGAGGGCGCCGCCGGGCACGCCCCCGTCGTCCTCGGTCGGACGCCCTTCGACGAACTGGCGTACGATCGGATCGTCGGTCGTCTTGATCGCGTCGATGGTGCCCTCCCAGCGGACGCGTCCCTGATACAGCATGGCGATGCGCGTACCGACGGTGAACGCGCTGCGCATGTCGTGCGTGATGACGATCCCCGTGACGTGCAGCTTCTCGCGCATGCGCACCATCAGCTGATCGATCACCGCGCTGGTGACCGGATCGAGCCCGGTCGTCGGCTCGTCGTACAGGATGTACTTCGGTCGCAGCGCGATCGCGCGCGCGATGCCGACGCGCTTCCGCATGCCGCCCGACAGCTCGGCGGGAAAACGGTCGCGGACGCCGGGGAGATCGACGAGGTCCAGCGCCTCCTCGACGCGCTGGGCGATCTCAGGCTCGCTGAGCTCGCCCTGCTTCCGGAGTCCCATCGAGACGTTCTCGCCGATGGTGTACGAATCGAACAGCGCGGCGAACTGGAAGACGTACCCGATGCGCGCGCGCAGTGCGTAGAGATCGCGCCGCGACAGCTCGGGCACGTTCACGCCGTCCACCCACACCTCGCCCTCGTCGGGCTCGAGCAGGCCGACGATGTGCTTGATCGCGACCGACTTGCCCGTCCCCGAATAGCCGATGATGACCATCGTCTCACCCTCGGGCACATCGAGGGTGAAGCCATCGAGCACGCGCTTGGGTCCGAAGGCCTTGTGGACGTTCTTGAGCTGGATCATCGACCGGCTGTGGTGGGCTGGGGGCATGGGGTGTGACCGACCGCACAGCCCCGCTCGACATCAGGAAAGTGATGCGAAATCCTCTCCGGTGCCAGACCCATACCAGACGTGCCCGGCAACGCGAACGGGGCGACCCGAAGGCCGCCCCGTGTTGACTGCTGACTCGCCCGACGTCGCCGCTCAGGCGGCGAAGCTGCCCAGTGCCCGTCCGACGTCGCCCTCGCGCAACCGCTTGAGTGCCCGGTCGCGAAGCTGGCGGACGCGCTCGCGCGTGACGCCGAGCATCGAGCCGATCTCCTCGAGCGTGTGCTCGCGCCCACCCTCGAGCCCGAAGTACAGGCGGAGCACCTTCGCGTCGCGCGGAGGAAGCGTCGAGAGCGCCTGCTCGATCTCGTCGGTGAGGAAGCGGTTCATCGCTTCCTCCTCGGTGTCCGGCATCTCGTCGGCGACGAAGCGCTCGATCAGCGAGCGATCGCCCTCGGGATCCATCGGCGCATCGAGGCGGACGTCGCTCGTGTTGAGCGCGGCGAGCGACTGCACGACGTCGACCGACAGCCCGGTGAGCTGAGAAAGCTCCTCGGGGCTCGGCTCGCGGTTGAGCTTCTGCCGCAGGATCTCGCTCGCCTTGATGATGCGGGACAGGTCGGCGGTGCGGTTCAACGGCACGCGCACGGTGCGCCCCTGCCGCGCGAGCGCGGAGAGGATCGCTTGACGAATCCACCAGACGGCGTACGAGATGAACTTCACGCCCTGATCCGGATCGAACTTCCGCGCGGCGGTGAGCAGCCCGACGTTCCCCTCGCCGATGAGATCGATGAGGGGGAGGCCACGATTCTGATACTTCTTGGCCACCGAGATGACGAAGCGCAGGTTCCGCTTCACGAGCTCCTGGAGCGCATCCTGGTCGCCGGCGCGAATCTTTTTCGCGAGCTCGATCTCCTCCGTCCCCTTGAGCAGGGGATACGTGGAGACCTCGTAGAGGTACTGGTCCAGGATGTCGCGCTCGGGCTCGTTGGGTGCGATCCCAGCGGGTGCCGCGCGGCGGCGTCGTGGCTTCTTAACTTCGGTCATGATGGCCTCGTACTGGTCCTACGCGTGAGAGTAGGGCATCTATGAGCAGCGACCGCCGAGACACGCGACGACGGGAACCTTCCGGGAACCGAGTCGAGCGACGGCGTCGCACTGCTGCTAGTGACGGCGTGATGCAGCGGCGGCGCGTATTACACGTGCACGAACGACTGACGCCAGATGTATACCGGCCAGGATGGTCATCCTGCCGCGTGCAAAATACCGGCCGAAGCCCTTTGCGCTAGCCCCGATTTCTTGACACCCGATATACCCTCGGCTATTCTTCGCGGTTCCTGACGGGAACGTTCGTTTCGCGTTTCCAGAGGGCCCCGGGGGCGTAGCTCAGTTGGGAGAGCGCTTGAATGGCATTCAAGAGGTCAGGGGTTCGATTCCCCTCGCCTCCACTGGGCCGGCGAAGTAATCGGATGTTTGTCTTCGTTGGTGCGAGCGTCGGGCAGTGAGCACGACGCGAGCCGCGCGCCGAATCGAAGCGCGAATCGTGCGGGAATAGCTCAGTTGGTAGAGCACAACCTTGCCAAGGTTGGGGTCGCGGGTTCGAGTCCCGTTTCCCGCTCTGTCGTGACCATGGTCGCGAGTCCAGAGTGAAGGTGACTGCAGGACGGGCGCGTCGGAGATCGTGGCCGTACGTGACGAGGGCGGTTAGCTCAGTTGGTTAGAGCGCCACGTTGACATCGTGGAGGTCACAAGTTCGAGTCTTGTACCGCCCATACGGTTGCCCCCGGTAGAGTACCGGGGGCGTTTTTTTTCACTTCACTTTTCTGCGTTGCACGCGGTGACGCTCGCGCGCGTCGGGTTGACCGAGCCCCGCACGCGGTCTACTTTTTGTGTCTGCACTCGGTCGCCTTCGGCCGCGTTGCATCGTGTCGTGAGCGCCCGTAGCTCAACTGGATAGAGCATCTGACTACGGATCAGAAGGTTTGGGGTTCGAATCCCTACGGGCGCATCCACGAGTCCTTCAAAGTTGTGAGCTGTCGGCGGGGCGTAGCGTAGCCCGGTAGCGCGCCTGCTTCGGGAGCAGGAGGTCGCTGGTTCAAATCCAGTCGCCCCGACCATCGTAGGTTTTGAAGTCCCAATGCATCATGGACCAGTCCGGCTGAATCAGCCGGACTGGTCTTCGTTTATGGGTCGGCGGTCGCGCTCCCGCGCCGCTCCCTGCAGCCTCGCGTCGCCCCAGATCGCGCGCTCGTCGTGCGAATGCACGAGCCTCGGTGGCCTTTTTTTTGATGGTCGGCAACGCGCGCCTCACGCATGTGGCGGGCGGGCGCGACGACCGGCGCTGGTCGGCCACCCATCAGAGCATCATGCACACTGCACTTCCCTGCCAGCACGGTCGAGCGCCGTGACGGCTACGCTCGTCCTCGATACCGCACCCGACGCCGACCGTTCGGAGACGGATTCGCGTTCCGCGTCGCACGACGAGAAACGCTTCGAGCGTCTTCTGCTGGGCACGGCCATCGTGTTGGGCGTGCTCGTGCGCCTCGTGCCGGCACTCAGGTTCGACTTTCCGCTGAACGACGGCGGGTTGTTCTACCAGATGTCGCTGGAGCTGCAGCGCGCGGGGTTCGCCATCCCCGACGTTACGAACTACAACGGCGATCACATCCCGTTCGCGTACGCGCCGTTCGGCTTCTACGTCGCGGCGCTGCTCGGCCGCACGCCCGAGGGCATCCTCGCTGCCGTGCGATGGCTTCCGGTGCTCGTCTCGATTCTCGTGCTGCCGGCCTTCGTCCTGCTGGCCCGCCGGCTGCTCCCGAACGAGCGCACCGTGGTCGCGGCGACCTTCGCCTTCGCGCTGCTGCCGCGAGCATTCCTGTGGCTGATCATGGGCGGTGGTCTCACGCGCTCGTTCGGCATGCTGTTCACGGTGCTGGCGCTGTGGCAGGTGCATCTGCTGTACACCACACGCTCGTGGCGGTACGCATTCCCGACCGCGGTGCTCGCGGCGCTCACGGTTCTCAGCCACATCGGTACGGCGCCGTTCCTCGCCGTGAGCATCGCGCTCATGTGGGTCGCGTACGGGCGTCATCGGCAGGGGATCCTCGCCTCGCTCGTGGTCGCGGCGCTCACGGTCGTGCTGACTGCGCCGTGGTGGGGCGTCGTCGTCGCGAAGCACGGCCTTGCGCCGTTTCTTGCCGCGCAGGCGAGCGGCGGGTCGGTGCTCAGCGGAAGCG
>Ga0068857_100006090_pt1 | contig 10301 bp, 6 predicted proteins | sample KBSCornC72_FD_66591 | JGI IMG/M metagenome (GOLD analysis project Ga0068857, IMG submission 66591) | Corn rhizosphere microbial communities from Kellogg Biological Station, Michigan, USA - KBS Corn C7-2 | ecosystem: Host-associated > Plants > Roots > Rhizosphere > Soil ...
CCCCAATCGTCCACTGGCCAGCTTCCTCTTTATGGGACCAACCGGCGTGGGTAAAACCGAACTGGCACGCGCGCTGGCTGGCTTTCTCTTCGACGACGAGCAGGCGATTATTCGCATTGACATGTCGGAGTACATGGAGAAGCACAGCGTTTCGCGATTGATCGGCGCACCTCCGGGCTACGTGGGCTACGATGAGGGCGGCCAATTGACCGAGGCTGTGCGGCGGCGTCCGTATAGCGTCGTGCTGTTTGACGAGATCGAGAAAGCCGCGCCTGAGATCTTCAACGTGCTGCTGCAAATTCTCGATGACGGTCGCCTGACCGATGGCCAGGGGCGCACGATCGATTTCAAAAATACCGTGATTATCATGACCAGCAATCTTGGGGATCGCTGGCTGCACGAGTACGACGGGATGGAGGACGACGATATCCAGCGCCTGGTGCGCCAGCGTTTGCGCGAGGAGGGTTTGCGCCCGGAATTTGTCAACCGTATCGACGAAGTGATCGTTTTCCACCAGCTCACGCGCAGTCGTATGAAGGATATCATCGAGATTCAGCTCAAACGTCTGCGTGCGCGCCTGGCCGAGCGGCATATCGATCTGCGTCTGAGCAATGACGCCATCGATTACCTGGCCATCGAGGGCTACGATCCGCAATTTGGGGCGCGTCCACTCAAGCGCGTGATCCAGAAAGAGGTTGAGAACCGCGTGGCTCACGCCCTGTTGGAAGGGACGGTACGCGATGGCGACATGATCGATCTGGATATGCAGGACGGGAGACTGGTGCTGAAACCGGTGAGGTAAACCATGCAAACAAACGCCATTCCCGCTCTTCCCAGGCCAGGTGATGTCGGGTATGAGACATTTCTTCGTCGGTTGCGTGCCCTGCTCGCGCAAATTAACGCCATGCAGGATCGCGCGCGCCCCGACGAGGATGGCGATGAGGATGAGCAGCTCGCGCCAGATATGCAGCAGGTGCGCCAGGGGCTGCGTACATTGGAAGAGATGGCCAGCGAACTGCTTTATCAGTTAGATGCGGTCGGCGACGAGGTGCCGCTGGCTGCGGTGCCAGGCGTCTCTTTGTCGGAGGCGCTGACGCAACTGGTCGAGGCGACGGCTGATGAGCTGGGATTGTCTCTATCCAGTCGCGTGGTTGTCTCCGGGCGCGGAGGGCGTCAGCTTGCCGATTATCCCGCGCGTCTGCTCTATCGGATCGCGCAAGAGGCGCTCGCTCGCGTGCCAGAGCATGCCGGGGCGCATCGCCTGCGCTTCAATTTGGATTATCGGCGTGGCGAGATCGTCATGGGGCTTGAAGACGACGGCGTGCCCGGAGACGAAAACCCGCTTTTCAGCGCGGAGCCTGACGCGGATGCCACGCTGCCTTTTCTTGCCGCCAATTCAACAGAGGCCGACACAGCATTATCCAGTCAGGTCATGCGCCGCTTGCGTGCGATGGTTGAGCGGATCGGTGGTATGCTGGAGATTAACAGGAGCGTTGAGCAGGGCGTCCAGCTCCATGTCCATGTGCCTTTCAACCTGCCAGACATGTCTCCTACGCCAGACTCCGCTCAAACATCCGGTAGCGCCGATATATCCACGAAGATCAACCTGCTGATTGTCGATGGACAGGCTGTCTCGCGGGCCGGCCTGCGCCATCTGCTGGAGAGTTACCCGGACCTGAAAGTTGTGGGCGAGGCAAGCGATCACGTGCAGGCGGTCAGTGAAACGGCTGAACTGGGACCACAGGTTGTATTGATCGATGCCCAGTTGCCGGAGGAGCAGAGTTTGGAGACGCTACGCCAGTTACGCCAACTCAATCCTGAGATTCGCGTGCTGCTGCTCGCCAATCAAGAGAATGAGACGCTGCTCTACGAGGCTCTGCGTGCAGGGGCAAACGGGTATATCTTGAAGAATATCGCGCCCGATGAACTGGCCCAGGCTGTGCGGACGGTTGCGCGTGGAGAAGTGCTGGTACAGCAGCAGCTAGCCGCGAGATTGCTGGCACGTTTGGGCGGGCAGGAACGCGCCGCTGGCGGGCGTGGTCTACAGGAACATCTCACAGCACGTGAACACGAGGTTTTGCAACTACTGGCGCGGGGATTACGCAACAAAGAAATCGCCGAGCGCCTTTTCGTCAGCGAGCGTACCGTTAACTTCCATCTTGCCAATATCTACGCCAAGCTCCACGTCTCCGGCAGAACCGAGGCGTTGAGCAAGGCGCTGGAGCAGGGATTGATCAAAGTTTAAGAGAATCAGCTTACCGTCACGATTCCAGCTCGCCAGGTATCGACGGTGTGCTTGAGGGCTGCGATATAAGCTGCTTCGTCGTTGCCGTCGCTGTTGGGCGCGTATTTAGGGATGATTTGATCGACGGTCACACGTCCCCATTGGGCCACGTAGAGGTTGCGGATCAGCTTATACCACTGTTCAAAGCCGTCCTGCCAGCTATTCATCTTCGCGTAGCCGCCGCGATCCTTGTCGATACATTGGCGGTCGGGGATGCAGCGTTCATTGCCGAGCGAGAGCGTCGCGCGCGCCTCGCCGGTCGTACCGAAGAGGCTTTCATGCATAAAGAAGGCCATCGCGTAGACTGGATCGATGCCGTATTTGACACCCAGATCGTAGAGATCCTGGCCCATACCGGCGGTTGGCGAGTGGTAGGCAGCCAGCACTTTGTTGATGAACGCGGCGCTAACCGTGGGTTTGCCGAGAACCGAGTAGGGACCAGCGTTGGTAGGTAGCGGGGTTTTAGCGGCGATCGGCCCGGTGCTATTCTCCCAGATCTGGTACGCGCCATACGAGCCGCCGACCTGCACCGAGAAGGACTGGCCCTGGAAATTGCCCACACTCTGGCTCCCCGGCTGGCGTAACAGAATCCCCGCCGTACTCAGCACAAACGCGCCGAGAATCACACAGGTGAGCGTGATGAGCAGCGGCATGAGCCAGGGGCGGTGGCGCGTGAGTGGATGAGGGGTGTCACTGTACACAACTGGGTGCAGCGGTGCAAAATCCTGCTCATCGATAACAGCGGGCGGCGTGATGGGAGCATAGCGAGTTTTTGAGGCCCGCGATACCTGCGTCTCCAACTCATCCGCTTCGATAGGGAGAGCGGGCATTACACGCGTGGCGCGCCTGGGGATATTTGAGCGAGGCGTGTCGGTTGGTGCTTCGGTGGGTTTCTCCCCGTAACTACTGCCGCGAGCCATACGTTGGTTCCCTCCTCTTTTTTAGAACTTCTGTTTGTGTATTGTACACTGGTCGTCAGATGATTGCAAGCAAAAAGAATTTCAATGTGATAATATAAAACTATTCCAGACAATTTGAAGCATACTGATACTTTCTCTGAAAAAGCGTCACTCGTCAATTGTCTAGCCCAAATGTCTTATCCTGGTGGTAGTATAGCATACCCGGAGTGAGAGAGGCTGTCTGTTGGGTCACACGTTTTTGGGGTCCGGGATCACCTTTTTTGTGGACGTCAAAATGAGCAGGCAAGCGAGCCATTTGTTGCCTTTTCGTCCTTATATATAATAAAGGAAAGCGAATGCCATGCCATAGAGGCTAGTTGGTAACGAGAAACTTGCCTGGATGGTCGTTTTGTGGCAAACTAGGGCGAGGTTGTGCTAGGGAGGGTTGCCAGGGAATAGAACATACATTGGCTCTGTAAGACATGCGGCGCAAGAGTCCGGCAGAGCAAACAACTGACAGGAGCGAGCAGGGGAGCGCGTGAGACTACCTCATACACAGCTATCCCTTAGTCCTGGATTGTCAACTTTTGGAGAGCGGCTTCGTTGATATAAGTGTCGGTTTATATCTCTCCTCACAATTCCATAATGCTGAAAGGGGCTAGAAACAGTGTTTGCAAGTCATATAGTATTTGCCAGTTCTAGTGGCTTAATGGACACCATAGCCAAATTGACCGGCGCGGTCGTTGGCTATGTTGTCACTTTCTTAATCGTGTTCTGGATCAGTCTGGTGGTCTGGACTTTCCGCGATGTGCGTTCACGTACGCAGGATTTTCTCACACAGGTGCTGGCGACCGCGCTGGTGGCTGTCTTTTTTGTTTGTGGTCTGTTTATCTACATGATTCTGCGCCCACGCCAGACGATGGCCGAGGTTTATGAGCGCCAGTTGGAAGAAGAGTCGCTGTTGGCGGAGATGACCGAGCGGCAGACCTGCAACAATTGTCACGCGCGCATTGAAGGTGATTTCCAGGTTTGCCCATCCTGTGGTCAGAAACTCAAGCGACCTTGCCCCAAGTGTGAGCGCCTGCTGGAGTTGCGCTGGACCTTCTGCCCATACTGCACCAGCAATTTGACTGGCGGACCGATGCAGGGAAGTATGCCTGGTATGCCCAATATGCAGGGCATGCCCGGTATGGCACCCGGTATTCCTATGAGCAATCCGATGGGAAATCGCTTCTAAACGCCCGCCGCCTTTTTCGGAGCTAGGCGAATTGTGATACAATAGAGTAGCTGAAAAAATGGTCACTCGACCGGTTTTCCGCTACTCTTTTGGAATGATTCTGCAAATAGAAAACCGTACCACTGCTATGTTGAGGAAGCGGGAGCCACCACACTACTCACCTCGCGCGTTAAAGGACAAAGAGTTTTTATGGCTAAAATGAGAGATTCGCTAATGACAGAACAGGCACAACATGAGCGTGAGGCTCTGACCGATGATGAGCTGCAGGATGGGCAAGGGCATGAGAAAAACGGGAATGGGGATTATGGCGAGCAGAGCATCCAGATCCTTGAAGGGCTGGAGGCGGTGCGCGTGCGCCCTGGCATGTATATTGGCGCGACCGATCAACGTGGCCTGCATCATCTGATCCAGGAAGTGGTCGATAATAGCGTCGACGAGGTAATGGCCGGTTTTGCGAGTACAATCAAAGTCACAATCCATGCTGATAGCTCGGTGACAATCGAGGACGATGGACGCGGCATTCCAGTTGAAAAACATCATCAACGCCCCGATCTCTCAACGCTGGAGGTGGTCATGACCATCTTGCACGCGGGCGGCAAATTTGGCGGCGGTGGTTATAAGATCAGTAGCGGCCTGCATGGCGTAGGTGTTTCGGTCGTTAACGCGCTCTCCGAGTGGTGTCAGGTCGATGTGAAACGCGAAGGCTTCCATTATCGCCAGCGCTACGAGCGCGGAGTACCGGTCACACCCCTGGTCACGGTTGGCCCGGTTCCCGAAGGCGTGCAGGGGAACACCACTTCATTTTTGCCTGACCTGACTGTGATGGAGACGCGCGATTATAACTTCGATATTCTGGCCCAGCGTTTCCGCGAGATGGCCTATCTCAATCGCGGCATGACGATCTCTCTCCGCGACGAGCGCGCCGATCGTGAAGCGACCTTCTACTTCGAGGGTGGCCTGACCTCCTTTGTGCGCTACCTCAACAAGAACCGCAAATGCGTACAGGATCGTCCGGTTAGCACGACGCGCGAGCTTGATGGCGTCAAAGTCGAACTGGCGGTGCAATATAACGATAGCTGGAACGCGACCGAATTCTCGTTTGCCAATGGCATCAATACCGTTGATGGCGGGATGCACATCACCGGTTTCCGTAGCGCCTTGACGCGCACACTCAACGACTATGCGCGCAAAGTGAACCTGCTCAAAGAGAAAGATAGTAACCTGACCGGCGACGATGTGCGCCAGGGCCTGACCGTTGTCGTTAGCGTGAAGATCCCTAATCCGCAATTTGAGGCGCAGACTAAAGCGAAATTGAACAACGCCGAGGTACGTCCGGCAGTCGAGACAATTACCGCCGAGATGCTGACCCGCTACCTGGAAGAGACGCCCAACGAGGCCAAGTCCATTATCGAAAAGTGTCTGCTCTCCGCCAAAGCTCGCGAGGCCGCCAGAGCTGCCCGCGACCTGATCCAGCGCAAAAACGTTCTCGACTCCACCCTCCCCGGCAAACTCGCCGACTGTTCGGAGAAGCGGGCTGACAGGTGTGAACTCTACCTTGTCGAGGGCGACAGTGCGGGCGGGAGCGCAAAGCAAGGGCGTGACCGACACTTTCAGGCAATACTTCCACTACGCGGTAAAATCCTGAATGTCGAGCGCGTTGGATTGGATGTCATCCTTAAAAATAACGAAGTCAAGAACATCATTACGGCGCTCGGCGCGGGCATTGATGAGAATTTCAACATGGCGAAGTTGCGCTATGGCCGCATCGTCATTATGTGCGACGCTGACGTTGATGGCGCGCATATTCGCACCCTCCTGCTGACCTTCTTTTATCGCCATATGCAAGATTTGATCGAGGATGGGCACCTCTTCATCGCGCAGCCGCCGCTTTTCCACGTCAAATTTGGCAAACAGGTGCGTTTTGTCTACACCGATGAGGAGCGTGATGCTCTGATCGAGGAGTATAAAGCCTCACACAACGGCAAGGAGCCGGAGGTCGGACGCTACAAAGGTCTGGGTGAGATGAACCCCGAAACGCTCTGGGAAACCACGATGGACCCCGATAGACGCACGATGCTCCAGGTGTCGATCGAAGAAGCGGTTGAGGCCGATAAGGTCTTCACAATGTTGATGGGCGACGAAGTGGCTCCGCGCAAACGCTTCATCGAAAGCCACGCGAAGAGCGCGAATCTCGACATCTAGACCGTTTCTCCTCTAAACTATCGAGAGGATTGAACAATTACATTAGGGAGAGAGCTGGGTTATTACCTGGTTCTCTCCCTAAACTTGTCTATGTGAGATAAAAGAGCCGATCATCTCATGCCGGGAGAAGCGTGGAAAGATTTTTGCCTGTCAGCTTGTTTTATATTTATTCTCTCTGTATTTTTATGTATCAAATCGTCTTTATCGAAGCGATACACATAGCATTCATCGATTTGTAGATTGAAAAACACCGCGCATTCTGCCTCTGTAAAAGAGTGCTATCCCCCAGATTGGGGAGTATTTTGTAAGAAGGAGCCATTATCTGTTATATTTATGATGTGCTAGCATGTGTCGATATTCTATGTAAATTTTTATATAGAATATTTTATAAATGGCACTCTCTTCTATGCCTTTTTAAGATACTTTATGGGATAAGCGCTGCCAACCAACCAGGCAGCATTTTAATGAAAGGGACATGCCACGAGCATGCAAAATACTAAACAGAAAATGCGATCCACTCGCAAACGGCAATGGGGTGCGGAACGTCGTACGGAGCCATTGTCAATGATGCACGAGAAACCCTCAACGTTGAAAATTGCTTTTAGCCGTCTCGCGATCGTCTTGACCATCGCGTTATGGGTAATGTATCTTATCTCGACAATTATTCGCCAGTTCTTCCAGGGGCCAAAGACGTTTTCCTTTACGATGCAGGCCGTTGTCTATCTGATTATCGTCACGCTGCTCACATTCTCCGCGCTCATGTATCTGGTGGCACGTCAGGGTGCGCTTCAACGATTTAGTAAGCATGTACGTGTGCCAAGAGCCGAACTTGATAGGCATTTCTCAAAGCAGCAATCCTCAATTACTGTGCTCGTGCCGTCTTATGGTGAAGAGATAGAGGTCATTCGCAAAACGTTGATGTCGGCGGCACTGCAAGAATACCCCGGAATGCGGGTTGTGCTACTGGTTGACGATAATCCTTATCCCTTGAATCCAGCGGTTGCCGCTCGACTCAACGCGACTCGTGAACTCGGCAACGATATCATGAGGCTTTTTGCTGAACCGCGTATTCGCTTTACCGCCGCGCTCTCCCAATTTGAACAACAGTATGCAAGCAAAATGCCGGTGGCACAGTCAACGGTTATCGATCTGGCGTACCATTACGCATGGGCGGCAACGTGGCTCGATACGCTCGCGGAAAACGAAGAGATTGATGACCATGTAGATGTCTTTTTTGGCGAGCAGGTGCTTAAGGGCCTGGCCAGTGAATTGCGCCTTGTTGGCCATGCGTTGATAACTGCTTGCCAGGAAGGTAGCCAGCTCTCTCTCGGGCGTGTACGGCAACTCTACCGTCGCCTAGTCTGGATTTTTGATGCCGAGGTTACAGTTTTTGAACGGAAGAAATATGCTTCACTCTCCCATGAAGCCAATAAAGCTATGAATCTGAATTCGTACATTGGCTTGATGGGCGGGACGTATCTCCAGCGCGAGACGCCTGATGGGCTGATTCTGATCCCGGTGGCCGCGAGCCAAAAAGGCGATGTGACGTTCCCTGACAGCGAATTTCTCCTGACGCTTGATGCAGACTCTATCTTGCTGCGTGAATATTGTCTGCGCCTTGTCTATTTTTTGCAGCAGCCGGATAATGCCAGGGTAGCGGTGACGCAAACTCCCTATTCGTCCTTCCGGGGGGCCGCGACACGCATTGAACGGCTGGCTGGTGCAACCACAGACATCCAGCACATTCTCCACCAGGGCATGAGCCATTACGGGGCAACCTTCTGGGTCGGTGCCAACGCGGTCATTCGCAAACGCGCGCTTGATGATATTGCCGAAACCGAATGGATCGGCGGTTTCGAAGTACGCCGTTTCATCCAGGATCGCACGGTGATTGAGGATACCGAGTCGAGTATTGACCTCACACTGCATGGCTGGTCGCTGGTGAACTATCCTGAACGTCTGAGTTATAGCGCCACGCCGCCAGATTTCGGGTCCCTGGTCGTGCAGCGCCGTCGCTGGGCCAATGGCGGCCTGCTGATTTTGCCAAAATTGTGGGCGCAAACGCGCGAGCGCAAACGGCGCGGCGACCTCGTTGCGCGCACCGAGATTATGCTGCGTCTCAACTACATGGCCTCGATCACGTGGGCGAGCTTCAGCCTGATCCTCATCCTGGCATATCCATTCGCTGGCCAGTTGTTGAGCCCTTTCGTGGTTCTTGCCGCGCTGCCATACTTCTTCTCTATGGCGAGTGATCTCAAATATTGTGGCTACAAGCGGACTGATGTCTTTCGTATTTATGGATTTAATTTGATCTTATTGCCTGTCAACGTTGCTGGCGTCTTGAAATCGCTCCAGCAAGCGCTGACCAGTAAGAAAATCCCCTTCGCGCGCACGCCAAAAGTCAAAAATCGCACTGTTTCACCCCTTCTCTATGTCGTCATACCCCTGGTGATCATTGCTTTCTCGGCTTTTACTTTCTGGCGGGACGCGCGAGCTGCTAATTGGGCGAATGCCGCCTTTGAAGGCTTTAATGCTTTAACTGCTTTATGGGCTATGGTTGCCTATATTGGTATCTGGAATACACTGGCCGATATCTGGCTCGGCTTGATTAACTGGCTCTATGTAGATGTATCTCCTAAGAAGTCTGTCGCGGCCACTGATCCGAAACTGGCGCTTGATTGGCGAGCAGTCCTCTATCATGGCAATGCCAAAGAGCGGGTTCCGTTGCGTGCATTGCATTCAGTAACAGGATCGCTCCAATCCAGCATGAAGATGCAACGTGTATCAAACACTGGCACGAAGGAGCAACGTTTACCAGAAACCGACGTAAGCTCGCTTGTGACCATGAAGATGCGTGTAAGCTCTAAATTAAAGAGCGCGGGTAGGCAGCAGCTAGGAGACAGTCAGTATCATGAGTAAGTCAAAAACAACAAATGAGCAATATTCAGGCGAACCACAGCGCAGGCTATCACCCTGGCGTGTGATGCTTGCCATCTTCATTCTCGTCAGCCTGCCTGCCGGTACCTACTTCGCCCTCCAACAATGGCGCGCGAATCAGCCAACCGTGTCTGATAAGCCGTGGTTTGCCAGCTATGTTGATGTGACGGCTACCCCTACCTTCGCTTTTGAGCAATTGGGGAAAACCTCAAAGCGCGATGCCGTCCTTTCTTTCATCGTCTCATCACCTACGGATGCATGTACCCCTTCGTGGGGAGGAGCATATACGCTGAGCCAGGCCGGTAGTACGCTGGACCTCGATAGACGTATCGCTCGTTTACAGCAACTGGGTGGCAGCGTGGCTATATCTTTCGGTGGACAGAATAACCAGGAGCTTGCGGTCAATTGTAGTGATCCAGATAAGCTTTTCAATGCATATCAGTCGGTAGTCAATCGCTACAATATCAACACCATCGATCTCGACCTTGAAGGCACAGCTCTAACGGATACTGCCGTCGCCAGCAGGCGGGCCACGGCTATTGCGCAGCTCCAATCACAGCGGCGCGCGGCAGGTAAGCAGCTCGCGGTCTGGGTGACGTTGCCCGTTACGCCACAAGGGTTAGATGAAGAGGGCACGGGCGCTGTGAGCCAATTGCTGATGCATCATGTGGACCTGGCTGGGATAAACGTCTTGACGATGGACTATGGTTCTAACCTCGCTAAAGGCACAACTATGCTCAGC
>Ga0068857_100006095_pt1 | contig 10299 bp, 6 predicted proteins | sample KBSCornC72_FD_66591 | JGI IMG/M metagenome (GOLD analysis project Ga0068857, IMG submission 66591) | Corn rhizosphere microbial communities from Kellogg Biological Station, Michigan, USA - KBS Corn C7-2 | ecosystem: Host-associated > Plants > Roots > Rhizosphere > Soil ...
GAGCGTCGGTTTCGCTAATCGGTGACTGTGGGTCACCCGAATAAGTCGAGAGAATCTCCTTGGCTTCAGTCCTCAGTCTTGGTTCGGGATTCCTGGGGAACTTGCGTTCCCCAGGATCCTTCCCCCACCAGATGGAAGTTCATTTACGCACGGGATGACTTCCGGATGTTCCCTAGGGCAACCGGTATGCCATATGGGAAGGTTCTTCCCCGTGTTTTCGCATAGTGACTCAATCCATTGAAAAGCAATGACTTGTATGCGCGAACACGTGCCCGTGTACACATGTGTCAACCGCGCGTACGTATGGGGCTATAAAGGAAGTTGCTCCCGCCCCGGCGCTGACATGCTAACCAGCGTCTGCGCAACGCTTTGGCGCCGAAAACGAAACTATTAAAAGTTTTAATAAAACCGGCGCACGGGGTGCGCCTTAGGCGGGCTACTGGATATTGTAGCGTTTTATTTTCGAAAGCAGATTCGGATAGCTGATGCCGAGCTGAACCGCCACCTGTGACTTGTTGCCCGCGAGACGGCGCATGGCGTCGAGGATCATGGCGTGCTCGATCTGCTCGATTCGCTCGCGGAGCGTGGCCTCGCGCGCGGTCTCGGCCGGCTCGGCCTGGCTGCGCATCACTTCGGGCGCCAGATGGCGGATGTCGAGAGAGTCCCCGTCTTCCGCCAGGATGATGGCGCGCTTGATCACTTTCTCGAGCTCGCGCACGTTGCCGGGCCAGTAGTAATCGCCCAGCCGCTCCAGGAACTGGGGCGTCGCGCCTTCGACGGCACGGCCGAGGTCACGCGCCAGCTTGTCGATGTAGTGATTCATCAGGAGCGGAATGTCTTCCTTGCGCTCCCGAAGCGGCGGCACCGTCAGAGGGAAATCGTTGATCCGGTAGAAGAAGTCTTCGAGGAAGCGTCCCTCGTCCACCATCTTGAGCAGATTCGACTTGGACGCACACACGACGCGAACGTCCACGGCCATCAGGTCGTTGGAGCCAACCTTGCGCACTTTGCCTGAATCCAGGAACTGGAGCAGCTTGCCCTGCATCGTCATCGACGTCTTCCCGATTTCATCCAGGAAGATGGTTCCGCCGTTGGCTTCGATCAGGAGGCCGTCCTTGTCGAAGTAAGCATTGGTAAACGCACCGCGCACGTGACCGAACAGCTCGGACTCGAGCAGTTGCTCGGGAAGTGCGGCGCAGTTGACGTGCACGAACGGACGATCACGGCGCTCGGAGAGCAGGTGAATGGCGTAGGCGATGAGCCCCTTGCCCGTCCCCGTCTCCCCCTGGAGCAGAACCGTCGCATCCGAATGCGCCACGCGCTCTGCAAGATTGAGCAGCTGGATCATCTCGCGGTTCTCGGTGAGCACGCTTTCGAAACCGCGCGCCGCGCTGCGCGCCGGGCGTGAAGCTTTGCCCTTCTTCTCGTTGCGCACGAGCTCGTAAACCGACAGCGAGATCAGACTCGAGTACGCCGCCACGAAGTGGAGGTCATCCTGGCTGATCGGTGCGCGCGACGGCTCGTTCGCCTTCTGTACGCACATGATCCCCAGGTGCTCCTGATCGAAGCCGAGATCCTGGAAGAGCAACGTGCCCGCGGACAGCGCGAGCCGGCTGCACAGATCCACCAGCGCGGGATTGTTCTCGATCTCGGACACGACGAGCGGGCCGCGTGTCTGATCCAGACGCTTGCCGTACCACGCTTCGATGGCGTGCGCGTCCTTGGCGCTCATGCCTTCGCGCGCCACAATCTGAAGTCCCTTCTGGGTCGCTGACGGAATGGCGATGAATCCGGCCCGGGCGCCCAGCCGCTCGACCATCAGATGGAGCGTGGCGTCGAGGCCCTTGGAGAGCTGCTCGCGCGAACGCGCGCCGCCCTGGATGTCACCCAGCACCGAGAACTGATCGAGCACGCGGCGCGTGGCACTCGACATCTGCGTTTCCACGCGATGACGAAGTGCTGCCAGCGGACGGCGGAAGCGTGCGCACTCTTCGTCGGCGGCCAGACGATCCGCCTCGTACACGGCGAGCAGCGCGTCATCGTAGTTGCCCAGACGGCGCTCGATTCCGGAGAGCAGGGCATGCGAGATGATCTGCGCGCGCGAGTCATCCAGGCGCGCCAGCGTCACCACGCTATCGCCGAGCGCAGCCTTGGCCTTGAGCAGCGTCGCTTCGCTGCGGAAGCGCACGCAAACGCGCGCGAGCAATTGCTGGGAGACGGCCTTCTCGTATGGATTGCCGTTCTCTTCGAACGCCGCCATGCTGGCGGCAAACGCTTCCAGTGAACCATCGACATCGTTCTTGCGCGCGAGGCACAACGCGCGCGTGCGATGGAAGAAACCCATTTCGTAGAGCTCGCCGCACTGGCCGGCGATGCGCAGCCCTTCGGTGATCGATTCCAGCGACTCGCCGTAGCGCCCGAGCCGGTAGTACACATCGCCGACACGGCGCAGGCACTCCGCCACCACGTCGCCCTCGGGCGCGAGGCGTCGACCCTTTTCGAGCCCGGCATCGAGGTTCGCCAGGGCACCGCGGTAATCCTGGCGTGCAATCATGAGCTCGCCCAGGTACTCGTCCGCGAGCGCCGACTCGCGCTGATACCCGCCGTCAACGGCCATGGTTTGCGCGCGCAGGAGGGCCTTCTCACCACGTCCGGGATAGCCGCGCGCGACCTGCGTGCGACCCAGCATGAGCAGTGCGCGCGTGAGACCAATCTGGTCGCCGAGGCGCTCCGCTCCCGACGCGGCGGCGTCGCACACGCTGATGGCATCCTCGAAGCGGCGCAGCTTGCTGTACACCACGCCGAGGTTCAGCTGGACAACGATCAGGTGCTGGGAAAGCCCGAGTGTTTTGGCCAGGTCGAGCGACTTGGACAGAGAAGCCAGAGCCCGCGACCACCGGCACGCATTCTTGTGCAAGAGTCCGAGACTGTTATAGACGTACGCGATCCCGACCCGGTCCTCGGCGCGTCGATACGACGAGAGCGAGTCCATGAAGAACTCTTCCGCCTCGGCGGAAAGGCCGAGACGCTGGTAGCAGTTCGCGATGAGAAGCTGGATGTAGGCGACTTCGCCGTGGGACTCAGACTGCTTGAGCTTGCGGTAGGCGCTGAAGGCAGCCTTGAGGGCGTCGTCGTACTGGCCCTGCCAGAGGAGGAGATAACCTTCGCGGTACTCGATGCGGCCGATGGCCTCGGCCGGAAGGATTTCTCCGGCGGCACGCGCCTCTTTGATGAACTCCTCCGCCGCGGCAAACTCGCCGCGCTTGCGGTGGCAGTCGCTGATCCTCAGCAGAACCCGGAATCGATCCGGATAAGCTGCCAGGTCCTGGCGCTCAAGCGCCTTGTTGAAGTATTCGAGCGCCGTGGTGAAGTTCTCGGCGTTGAAGTGCATCTCGCCGATCTCTTCGACCGGCGAATAGATTGATTGCGCTTCGTCGCGCCGCTCTTTCTTCAGCCACTCTCTCTCGTCCCGTGCGTCGGACATTGAGATTCCTCGAGCCAGTGGTTTTAAGAGCCATGCGGGTTCCCGCGTCCCATTGCGGGAGCCCGCACAAAATTACCGAATTAGAACAACATACCTCCACCACATCATCAACGTGATCGCAACCCTATCGATCGCATAGGAGACGCCACTGTTTGTGGTTCCCGGCTTGATCTTGAGACCGGAAAGACCGTCTGCGTCGCCCTGATCCGTGCCGCCTCCACCCCCGCCACTACCAGGTGACGTGTACGGACCACTCATCGCGTCTTTCCCAAGCGGGATCGCGATGACCGGACCATTGATTCCAGATTTTGTCGGGGTGCTGGCGTACGGAGAGGCGGAAGGGGATACGATCAGTACGAGTGTGGCGATTGCGAGGACTATGATCGCCGCCCGTTTCATACCTAAAACCATCTCCTTCCTCGTCTTACGAACAACTCTAGCGTAGGTAGAATTCTGATTTAATATAGAGGGAACTCCCTTAATCGTCAATCAGTTTTCGGATTCTTCCCCATCGTCGTCGGGGGCGGCTTTGTAGGGTATCCCGTACTTCTCCAGTTTCTTGTACAGATTGCTCCGCTGCATGGCCAGCCGGCGCGCGGTTTTACTGACGTTGTGGTTGTAAAGCCTCAACTTACGCTCGAAGAACTCCTTCTCGATGGCGTCCTTGAAGGCGGGGTAGGTGTCGATCTCGAAAAACCGGGTGCCCGAGCGTTCGGCCGGGGCAAAATCGGGTAAGTCGGATACCTCAATGGTTGACCCCGCGGAAAGAATGACCACCCGCTCGACCAGGTTCTTGAGCTCGCGCACGTTCCCGGGCCAGGCATGTTCGCGCAGCCGGTCCATGGCCGCCCGGGACAGACGCTTGGGCGCCTGACCGGTCTCACGGGCCGTCTCGCGCAGAAAGTGGTCGACCAGAAGCGGGATGTCGCCGGGGCGCTCGCGCAAGGGCGGCACGGTGATCGGAACCACGTTCAGACGATAGAAGAGATCTTCGCGAAACTGATTCTCGCGGCTTGCCTTGAGCAGATCCTTGTTGGTGGCGGCGATGACGCGGACGTCGACCTTCATGGTTTCGGTTCCACCCACGCGCTCGAACTCGGACTCCTGCAGCACGCGCAACACCTTGGCCTGCGCGTTGAGACTCATGTCGCCCACTTCGTCGAGAAAGAGCGTGCCGCCGTCGGCCATTTCAAATTTCCCGACCCGGCGCGCCACGGCCCCGGTAAACGACCCACGCTCGTGGCCGAACAGCTCGCTCTCGATGAGCTCTTCGGGGATGGCGGCGCAGTTGACTTCGATGAACGGCTCTTCGACCCGCGGGCTGGATTCGTGCAGCGAGCGCGCGATCATCTCCTTGCCGGTCCCGTTCTCCCCCATGATGAGCACGCGCACGTTGGCGGATGCGACTTTGCGCACCGTTTCCATGATCTTCTTGATGGCGGGATCTTCGCCGACAACGCGCGTCTTCTCGCGCACGGCGTCCTTGAGCGACACGTTCTCGCGCAGGAGCTTGCGCTGGGCGAGGCCGTTACGGATCACGAGGAGCATGCGATCGGCGTCGATGGGTTTTTCGATGAAGTCGTAGGCGCCGAGCCGTGTGGCTTCGACGGCAGTGGCGATGCTGCCATGTCCGGAGATGATCACGACGGGAAGCTGGGGCTGGTCGCGGTGGATCTGCGAGAGCACTTCCAGCCCGTCGAGGCCCGGCATCTTGATGTCGAGCAGCACGAGATCGACGGCGCGGTCACGCAGGATGTCGAGTGCACGCTGGCCGTCCTCCGCCAGGATGACGCGGAATGCCTCGAACTCGAGGAGCTTCTGCAGTGAGCTGCGGATGCCGGGCTCGTCGTCGGCGATCAGTATCGTCTTGGGCATGCGTTCGCTCGCAATAGAAGGCTTGGCAAGGAGATTGGAGGTTTTCTCATGGATAGCACATTGTCTATACTTTAACCACTCGAATTCAAGTCCGAGACACCATGGCCCTTATACACCTGCGCGACCTTTCACTGAACGAGCTACGCCAGCTCGTCCTGGACCACGGCGAGCCCGAGTACCGCTACCGGCAGCTGGCGACGTGGATCTATGCCCGGCTGGAAACCTCGTTCGCGCGCATGACCGACCTGCCCGCCGGGTACCGCGAGCGGCTCGAGGCCGAGTGCGCGGTGTCATCCATTCGCGGGGCGCAGGTGCAGGAATCCGCCACCGACCACACCCGCAAGTTCCTCTTCGAGCTGGCCGACGGCGCCAAAGTCGAGTCGGTGCTCATGCGTTACGAGAGTCGCACCACGCTGTGCGTGTCGTCGCAGGTGGGTTGCCCGCTGGACTGCATCTTCTGCGAAACCGCGAAGGGAAACTTTCAGCGCAACCTGACCGCGGGCGAAATTCTCGACCAGATCTGCACACTCAAGGCGCAGGCCGGCGCGCAGGACCAGAAGATCAACGTCGTGTTCATGGGGATGGGAGAACCGCTGCTCAATCTCGAGCAACTGGTGCGCGCGCTGCGCACGATGAACGACGCGCAGGGGCTCAACATGAGCGACCGTCGCATCACCGTGTCGACATCGAGCTTTCCGGAGCGTATTCGCGAGCTGAGCGATGCCGACGTGTCGTGCTCGCTGGCACTCTCACTCAACGCGCCCGACGACGAAAAGCGTCTGCGCCTCATGCCCAAGGCATCGCGCTTCACCATCGAAGAGCTGCTCGATGCGGCGCGCTATTTCGTGCGCTCGGGCCGCCGGCGCGTGACCCTCGAGTACGTGCTGATTCCCGAGTTCAACATGAGCGACGCCGACGCCGATCGCCTCGGCCGGCTCACGCACAAGCAGCCCTTCAAGGTGAACCTGATTCCCTACAACCCGGGACGCATCGATCCGTTCGCGCGACCCACCGAGGAAGAGATCGACCGTTTCGTGACGCGACTGTTGCCGGTCGCACCCGCCGTCACGGTACGCCGCAGCCGCGGTGTCGACATCGACGCCGCGTGCGGACAGTTGTGGAACGCGTCACTGAATGAAAAAAAGAAACCCGTGAAAGAGACGGCTTCGTTCAGTCGGGGAGGAGATTGAGAAGCGCCCCCTTCACGGGCCGTGGCCCCTGGAGGTTCTTTTGGCCACTAATTGTTATTTGAGCATGACGAGCTTGAGCGTCTGCTTTTGTGCTCCCGTGCGAATCTGCGCGTAGTAGGTCCCACTCGCCACCTGCGTTCCGCGCATGTCGGTCCCATCCCAGCGCACCGAGAAGTCTCCCGCCGCCGCGCCGTCGTAGAGATCACGCACCAACGCGCCCGTCACCGAATACACGCGCACCGACACGTTGTCGCTCAACGAAGCGTCCGGCGCGAGCACGACGCGGATCTCCGTTTCCGGGTTGAACGGATTGGGCGAGCTCGTGGCCGTGATGCGCTGGCGAAGCTCGGTATTCTGCGCGGCGCGGACGTAGAAGTCGGACAGACCCGGCACGCTGGCGGGCTCGGCGATGGCGGTGTTCTCGACGTGACCACCGAAGAAGGCTTCGTCGCCGCCAAAGAGAACGCGGAAGTCTTCGGCGAAGATTTCGCGCGGGCGATAGGCATGCGCAGCGAGATCGTTGAACGTCGATTCGTTGCTGATGCCGCGCACGTCGCGATACTCGCTCCAGCGCGACGACCCCGCCGGCATGAACTTGTTGTGAAACACATGGCCGAGCTCGTGCGCGATCACGTACGCGGCAACGGCCGGCTCGATGTCGCGCACGTGCGGGCTGAGGAACATTTCGTTGCCCGATGTCGAGCTCGCAAGAACACCGCGGCGCGGATACGGCAGGATGTAGATGCGCGTCTCGAGCGGAAGGTGGGGGTGACGAATGCCACCGAGCACGTGATCGACGAGTCCGGAGGTGAAGGGATGAAAGCTGCCATCACCCTTGTTGTAGATCGACGCGTCCGAGATGTCGGTGATCACCGGCACCATGCGGCCGTCGGGGAGCTGGATGGCCGGCGAGCCCTGCCAGGTGGTGAGGCGCGCGGCCAAATCCTCGGCCGTGAAGACGGTGGCGGTGATCCCGTTCGCGTAGCGGTACTGCTCGGGCGCGGCGGATGCGGGCCCCGGAACGAGGAGCCCCAGGATCGAAATCGCCGCCAGCGACCGCAAGAATTCTGATATACCGTGTTTCATACGCCAAAGTGAGACAGTGCTCTGAACTCTATATATTGCAACGGATGAACCGCGCCGACCGCGGCGCCGGTGGGAGCGGAAAGGCCCCTCCAGCCGTCAAAGTAACCAACTGGAGAATAAGAAGTTGAGAAGCGGTAATAGCACCGGCAAGATTACCGGTGTTTGCGTAGGGAACCCGACCCGGAAAAAACTTCCGCCTGGACTGGGAGCTTTACCCCAGGCCTGCGATGGGCGGCTACGCCAACCCACCCAGCCTTTCGGCTAGAAATTCATTCCCGTCGAAAAGTAGGGCCGGATCCGGCCTTTGGATGAGTAGCCGACATCGACGCGCAGAACATCCTGGATGGGAGAGAACAGCCGCACGCCCATGCCGAATCCGCTGTGGAAGTTGTCGTACTTGAACTCGGATTGATCGGTCCAGCCGATGCCGCCATCCACGAACAACACCATGCCCAGCTGAAAGTCAGTCAGTCCGATGAACGGCAGCTTGTAGAAAACCTTCGGCCACGGCGTCATGCGCAGCTCCGCCGTCTGAATCCACCTGTGCGCGGAGCGAAAGTCACTGCGCTCGTAACCACGAATCGTTCCCGGTCCGCCGATGCCGAGACGGATGTAGTCCGGGTAGTCGGCGAGCTGCACGGTGAGCGCCGAACGGAGCGCGAGCACGGTGGATTCGTCCAGGGGCTGAAAGAACCTCATGTCGTTGTCGATGCGGTAGTAGTGATCCCCTTCTCCGCGCACAATGAAGTTGGAGAGAACATTGGCGTAGAACAATCCGCCGCGCCGCGGCTTGAGTGACGCGTCCCGGTTGTCGAAACGAAATCCCACCGACGGCGACACCAGCTCTTCCTCGTCGGTCGTTTCGGCGGTCACTCCGATGTTGTTGTGCGCGTATGCGAGCCCGGTGAGTATCTGCGAAAACGCGATACGACGCTCGGTCAGCGGAACGTTGAGATTGGCCGCCAGGCGCGACTGCCGGAAAATGGCCGGGGCGCTGGTGGGCTCGGTGCGTTCGAAGAACGACGCGCGCGCACCCACGCCGAGGTGCTTCCACCCCACCCACCCCGACGACCATCCGATGGACGCCGAGTTGTTTTCGTGATTGTCGCGCACCCCCTCCAGCGAGAAACTCTCCAGCCGCCTTCTGAAATTGCGGTCGCTCCACTTGAGCCCGTAGGTGATGCGCTCGGTGTTGAAGTCGTAGTCGAGCACCGGATAGATCAACTTGAGAAGCAGGCTCGGTCGCTCGGTGATCATGACGTGGAGAATGCAGCGGTCGTCGCCGATGGGCTCGACGTTGATCTCCACGGTTGCGAACGGGCTCAGGTCGCCGAGGAAGCGCTGGTCGCGGTCCACAGCCAGGGCGTCCAGACGCCGCCCGGGCTGCGATTCCATCTCGCGCAGAATGGCGATGGTCTTGACGCGCGTGTTGTTGTGAACCAGAACCGAGTCGATCGTCCGGCCCTGCGCCCACTGGTAGGCGAGCGTGTCAAAGCGCGTCGACGAAGCGCGGGAATCAGGAGAGAAAAAACAGACGGCCAGGAGCGCGATCAAAAGCGCCGCTCCGGTCTTGAACAACGGCATACGCATCAAGCATAAGCCGCGTTCGTCGCACTGTGAAAGCTCAAAACCTTCCGGAAGATCAGGATGCGGGCGCGACCGCCGGCTCACCCATCGGCCTTGGAGACGGGGGCGCAGGCTCGACCGGCCGCGATCCGAAGCGGCTGAGCACGATGGCACCCAGCCCGACCACGTAGGCGAACAGCCACACGAAGGTGCTCACGATCTGAAAGAGCACGTAGGGCGCCAGCGATCCACGACCGAGGATGTCGATGGCAATGGCGATGATCTCGGGGATCGACATCACGAGGATGCCGAGGAAGAGATGTGTGAAGGCGCCGCCGTGAATGCCCGCCCGCACGGCGATGGCGCGCCCCACGGTGAACACGAACGCCGCGCATGAAATCACGTAGATGCCGATGCAGCTCACGAACAGAACGATGGCGAGCGGAATGCCTACAATCGTGATGATGAGCGGGATCATGACGATGAGAAGCGCGAACAGACCGATTACCGCGCTCAGGACGCCGGCGCCGAAGCACTTGAACATGGCCGCGGCAATGTGCGAGCTGACGCGCTCGATCTTTCCGCGCAGGAAGAGCATGGTGATGAAGAACAACACCAGGGCCACGAAGAACATGCCCAGGCTCACAAAAGCGCGGATGGTGCGCATGCCCACGTGCAGGCGGTCGCCGATTTCGGTGGCCACTCCACCCACCTGGACGCGCTCACCGCGAATAATCACTTCTTCGTCTTCTTCGATGCTGCCGCCGATCGCGACCACGTCGCCTTTGATCTCGGCGCCGCGGCGCGCGCGGATCTCGCCGCCCATCACGACGACGGAGCCGGCTACTTTGCCTTCGATGATGGCGTTGCCGCCGAACACGACCACGTCACCGGCAACGGTTTCGTCGGCGGGAATGAACACACTTTCCGCCACCTTCACGATGGCGTCGCCTTCGTTGACCGTATTGTCGCCGAGGTTGACGCGGTAATGAACCATGCCGCTGTCTTTTTCGGCCGTGGTTCCCTGTTCCTGTATCTGCACGCCGCTGCCGCCGATGATGATCTTCTTGCGCACGGTGCCCGGAGGCGCCGGCGGCG
>Ga0068857_100006103_pt1 | contig 10294 bp, 10 predicted proteins | sample KBSCornC72_FD_66591 | JGI IMG/M metagenome (GOLD analysis project Ga0068857, IMG submission 66591) | Corn rhizosphere microbial communities from Kellogg Biological Station, Michigan, USA - KBS Corn C7-2 | ecosystem: Host-associated > Plants > Roots > Rhizosphere > Soil ...
GAGCAGGACGGCCCACATCAAACGTCGCGAGGTAAGAGTAGTTGAGGGCAAAGTGATAAGAGTCGACTCAGCTTTAGCTTGATCGTGAACTATCGGGGCGATCAGGCGGTAACCTGCTCGAGGAATGGTTTGAATGTAGCGGGGCTCTTTACTGTCGTCTCCGAAGACTTTTCGAAGTTCGGAAATTGCGCGAGTTAATACATCATCACCGACAAAGGTATCGGCCCAAACGACCTTGATGAGCTGTTCCTTTGCTACAACTTCACCCGCGGAGCCGGCGAGGCAGGAGAGTACTTGCATCACCTTTGGCTCGACGTGAATAGACTGGCCGTGGTTGATGATGTTGTTAAGTTGCGGCTCGATGAGAAACTCACCGATTCGGAAGGAGGTATTCACGCGCAAACTCTCCTACCAGACAATGCTGCGACAGCGAAAAAGTTGTTCACCTTAACGCAGCAGATTCTTTTCCAAATAAATATGCGACACGTTCATAATTTCGCTATGGCAGGGCTGCAAACGTGTTGTGCTGTGCTTTACGTGAAATCGATGACCGATGTTCAAAAGATCCAGAGCCGCAGACTATTGACTATATCGATTCAGAAATCTATGGATAGGATGCCCGAGAGTCGGGAAGTGTTAGCGAGGGGCACTCAGAAAATTCCGATGCCTTATTTTTCGATTAAGAGTCACGGAATTTCGCACAGGTTTCTCCGCGTCTCTCCGCGATCCTCTGCGTCTCTCTGCGATCTATTGACTTTAAGTGAATCGGAGCATCGCAGAAAGATACAGAGCATCGCAGAAAGATGAAGAGCATCGCAGAAAGATACAGAGCATCGCAGAAAGATACGGAGCATCGCAGAGAGACGCAGAGGAGCGCAGAGAGACGCAGAGAATTATTCGAAATTGCGATTGCTTGGCCCATATATCAAGTTAACTGGGCAGCCTCTAGACTTTCCGGGCGATGTTAGCCTATGCTCCCAAGTCTTAATATCTGCCCCCGACGCATGACGCGGCCATAATTGACGTCTTCGCCACTCGCGTCAGCAAGCGAACCATTACCTCTACGAGGCTCGTGCTGCTTTTAATGCGGCGCTTGTGTTTTGCTGAATCCTCTGTGCGACAAACCAACAACTTCTTGTTTTTCTGACGATGTTTTTATGCGAGGACATTTCAGAGGGCAGTAGGCAGATCGGCAATGCGAGACCAGACCCGGTCTCGCAACTTGATCGTTTGGTTGCGGCCTAAGCCGCGCTGTGCGACCTCGGTGTTCTTTGTGAAGCGGTGGTGGATAGCAAGGAACGCCCAGGACTCCACCATAGAGACACAGAAGATCACAGAGATTCCGCGAATGAAAAATGAGAAATGAGAAATGGAAAATAAAAGGGCTCTTCGAAATTCTAGCAAGCTGAACCTGCCTTCTCTTGGTTATAATGCGGCTCATGACAAACTCGATTGCGAAGTCCAGCACCAGAAACTCAAAACTCATCAAAGCATCCGCCGAAGAAGTCTATCGCGCGTTTACAGATCCAGATGCGCTGGTAGTTTGGCAAGCGCCTGGTGAAATGACTGCTGAAGTTCATGAGTTCGACTTGCGAGTCGGCGGCGGATATGCAATGTCACTCTTTTATCCGCAGTCACAAACTTCACCTGTGGGTAAGACATCCGAACGAGAAGATCGCTTCAGATCGCAGTTCCTCGAACTAACACCCCACACAAGAATTGTCGAAGCGATCACATTTGACTCTGATGATCCCGCGTTTTCAGGGAAGATGTTTATGGTTGTCACTCTGGCCGAACGAACGGATGGAACTGAAGTAACGATCGTATTTGAAAATATTCCAGTGGGCATCGCTCCTGCCGATAATGAAGCGGGCACTGAATCCTCACTCGAGAAGCTTGCGCAATACTGTAGTGGATGATTTGAGTTCTTCTCGCGGTCACTTTGCGGAACAAATGAGCAGCTTCGTGTTTTCCTGGCACAATTATTACGCCAACCATGTTCGCAAATGCAGCCAGGATTGCTTCAACCTGGGCGTTTAATCTTAAATTTAAGATGGAGTTAAAGCTCAACTGAACTGTGCAAAAGGTTACGGGCTACAGTACCGCGAGCGCAGCGACCGGATGGTACACTCAAATTAGACGCTGATGATGATTGACTGTACCATCCGGTCGCTGCGCTCGCGGTACTGTATTCACTCCTCCGAGCGACGCCGCAGTCCAAGGTTGGCAAGCCTCGATTTCATGTCTCAGCGCTTCATTGGTTGCGGTCTAAGTCGCGCTATGAGATCTCCGGGGTCACTCTGCGTTGATCCTTATCCGCAATTCTGAGCTCAACGCAGAGTGACGCGGAGATCTCGCAGAGTGACGCGGAGAGAAATAGAGTCACGGATGGCGAGAGTTCAGGAACTGTTGAATCCTGCTGAGGGCCGACCGCAACACCGCTTCATTCGCCAGATACACGAGCCTGAAATAGCCCGAACGAGGATCGCAACCGAAGCCCGAACCATGGACCACCAACACCCCGGTCGCTGCCAACATCTCCAGCACATACTGTTCGTCAGTCAGAGGCTCAACATTCTCTACTTTTGCCATCAGGTAGAACGCGGCTTCTGGAGTGCTGCACGATAGGCCATCAATCTCGCTAATCTGTGAGACTGCGAAATCTCGCCGCGCCTTCAAGTCGCTAACGAACTCCGCCATGAAACTACGATCGCCTTCAAGCGCCGGCTTGATCGCGTACTGCGGTGGAGTTGGCGAGCAGAGCCTCCCACTTGCAAGTCGCGTTATGGCAGTTATCAGGTCCCGCATCTTCTCCGGCTCCGTGAAGCGCATCCAGCCCACGCGCCAACCCGGTATCAAATGCGTTTTGGATAAACTCTCCAGCGTGATTACCGGGGCGCCAATTGGTTTAGTTAGGACAGAGGCCGACGTGGGCGGCGTCACAAAACATAACTCGCGATAAACCTCGTCGGAAATCACGACCAATTCATGTTTTGCGGCGAGCTCAAGAATCTTGCTCGTTGTCTCGTCAGGAGTGATTGCACCAGTCGGGTTATTGGGATTGATGAGAATGATCGCCCGGGTTCGCTCGTTAATCAGAGATGCAATCTCGTCAACTTCTGGCTGCCAGCCGTTGTTTTGGTCCAGCTTGTAATAGCGAGCGACCGCGCCCAACTTGGCCATGATTGCTGGATAGATCGGATAACCCGGTGCTGGTAGTAAAGCTTCTTCACCTTCATTCAGGAGGGCGGTCATCACCAGGTCGGCTGCTTCAGAGGCGCCTGCCGTGACCACCACATCGCCTGGCGATGTAGGCGCCTTCAACCTGGACGCGTACGCTGCGATCGCTGATTTAGCCTCAGCTAAGCCGGTGGAATGAGCGTATCCAGTGAACTTGTGCTGAAGTGCAAACTGGACCGCTTCGACGATTGAGTCAGGCGGTCGAAAATCAAAGACCTGTGGATCGCCGATGTTTAGATAGGTAACTTTCCTACCTTCTCGTTCGAGAGCCTCGGCGGCAGTGACAATGTTTCGAATGGCGTAATGGAAGTGCGCGGTTCGTTGGGACGGTTTAATCACGAAGTAAATCCTAAATTGTTTAAGACAAGCCGTCCATCGGAGGTCAGAGGCCAGGGGTCGGAGGTCGGGGTCAGGGGTCGGAGGAAAGATTGGAATTATGAGTTGATATTTAGGAATTCTTATTGATTCACGAGGGCCGGTAGATCACATGCGCGTGAAATCGAGCTCTTCTCAAATACTATACCCATCGCTTCCTCTCACCCTGACCCCTGACCCCTGATACCTGTTCCCCAACGTTACAGTGGGGCAGACTCCGCGTCCAACAAGAGAGGAAGGTCGTTTTGTTTCAAGCGGCGCAACCAGAGTGGTTCGTCGAAGAGTTGGGCCAGGCCGCGCACAATTGCGTAACGTGGCTCATCAGCGACTGCTACAAATAACTTTGTCGCCTCGCGCAGGTAATCGTCGAGACCACCGAACATAGATCCCATGCCGGTTAGAATGATGCCGCGTTCGTAAATGTCGCCGGCTACCTCTGGTGGGAGTTCGGAAAGCGTGGCTGTTACGCCATCAACTATCTTGCGAACGATTTCCTGGGCGACCGGATAAATTTCACCCGCCGTTATATCAATCGCAGCCGGACTTCCCGTTACAACGTCACGTCCACTAACAGAAGTGGTCTTTGCTAACTCGACCGGAAGCATGGCTGACGCGAGTTCGAGTTTGAGTCGCTCGGCGGTCTGAACTCCAATAGCTAAGCCACGATGGCGCCGCACATGATTGACTATCGCAGCGCTTACATTTGAAGTCCCGATTCTTTCAGCAGCTGCATGTACGATGGCGCCATTCGCTACAATCGTGACACTGGTGGTGCCTGCGCCAACATTAACCACAGCTGAAGCGTGAGGATCATCGACTCTGACGCCTGCGCCAAAAGCAGCCGCAAGTCCTTCTTCAATCATCCAGACTTTACCGATGCGCGCATGTTCAGCCGCACCCAGTAGTGCACGCCGCTCGACAGGAGTGATACCAGTCAACACACTCATCAACGCGCGGCGACTGAATGCGGACGAGCTACTACGAGCTCTTGATGCGAACACCCCAAGCATTTGTCTGGTCTTTTCAAAATCCGCGACCACGCCATTGACCATTGGCGCAACAACGCTGATGTCGCGGGCCTCGCGTCCATATATTTTTTGTGCCTCAGTGCCAACGGCGATTACTTCACCAGTCACATTATTTACGGCAATCAGCGATGGTTCATCTACGACCACACCGCGACCGCGCACGTAGATGATCGTCGCCGATGATCCCATGTTGATAGCCATAGAATCTGACATAAGATTCCGCAGGCCATCGAGCCCGATGAATGCCGAAGTCTTGCTCATGAACGACATGAAGGGATTATACCGATGGTTAGGGGAAAGGGGATAGGGTCGGGTTAGGGGTTAGGGGTTAGGTTCGGGGTAGGTAATTCTCATTTCTGATTTCTTATTTTTCATTTCTCATTTTTCATTTCTCAGACCCCAATTCCCGATCGTAGTTCTCATCTCAATTCCTAATTACCAATTCCCCGGTTCACGATTGATAGTTGCCCATTTTCAATTCATCAACGGTCCAGTACTGGTCTCAACCCCCGGCCCTGATCGCCATATTTAGCTTGTAGGCTAAATTTCAGCTTGACATTAATTAGCCTACAGGCTAAACATTAGATCCTAGAGTGACGCGGAAACTGAGACGAGAGTCCAAGGCAAAGATGGATGCGTACGAGGCTGTCTTCACAGCGCTCGCTCATCCAGCACGCCGCCGGATCATGCTGACGATCAACTTTGAGGGTGGATCAATGACCGCCGGCCAAATTGCTGATGTCTTTGAACATGCCTGGCCAACTACAACGAGGCACATCCAGGTACTCGAAGCCGCCGGGTTGCTTTACCACGAGCAGAAGGGGCGCGTCCGCGTCTATTACATCAACCGCAGCAGGCTGGATCTCGTGCGCGACTGGCTGGAATGGTTTGCCAAAGATCCGCATTAAAACAACTTCCTGGAGAAAAATGTTATGGCGACTAAGAAAAGAATGCAGGCGAAAAAGACAGTGAAGAAGCAAGTAGCGAAGAAATCCTCCGGCAGTGTAAAGAAAACAGTCAAGGTGGATGTGCCAAGTCTGTTCCGTCTTAATATTGAAGTGGGCGACCTGGACCAGGCGGCTGAGTTCTACGGCAAGCTATTCAATCTTGAAGGACGAAAGCAGGCCGGCTCTCGTTGTTACTTTAATTGCGGAGGTGTCACGCTGCAGGTTGTCGACGTCTCTTCTGCCGGAAAGCCTCATCCGGCGGCCAAGGCACTCTATTTCCTGGTGAAGGATCTCGATGCAGTCTTTGAGCGTGCTAAAGCTCTCGGCTGTCTCTCTGGCGAAGATGTGCACGGCGTCTCTGGAGGTGCGATCAGTGTGCGTCCGTGGGGTGAGCGTTCCTTTTACGTGCAGGACAAGTGGCGAAACCCGCTCTGTTTTGTTGAGGAAGGAACTGTGTATCCCGGGTAAGTTAGAGCGACTATAATAATCGCAGCGAAAATAAGTCATCGGAACTTTTTTCTCTGCGATCCTCCGCGACTCTCTGCGTCACTCTGCGATGCTTCGCTAATATAAACATGAATCTTAGGTTGATCTTAGAAAAGACGCAGTGTGACGCAGAGAACCGCTGAGGACGCAGCACATGTTCATAGTCGAAGGATCTTAATAATGACCTTGCCATTTGTTCAGGCTAAGCCAGTTGTCGGCGTAATTCATGTCGGCGCGTTGCCGGGAACTCCGCGCAACAACCAGACTGTGCGCGAGTTAGTGGAGTTGGCTCGAGTCGAAGCGCAGATCTATATCGACTCGGGCATCGACGGCTTAATTATCGAAAACATGCACGACATTCCTTACCTTCGCGCTGAAGTTGGACCAGAGATCGTAGCGGCCATGACTCTTATCGCTGGCGAGGTCAAGAAAATCGCCAACTTGCCGGTTGGCATTCAGATACTCGCCGGAGCAAACATCGAAGCAATGGCTGTGGCCCATGCCGCCGGATTGGACTTTATTCGTGCTGAGGGTTACGCGTATGCACACGTTGCAGACGAAGGACTCATCCAATCATCTGCTGCAAAGCTGCTGCGCTATCGTCGCATGATTGGAGCCTTGAATGTTCAAGTCTGGACTGATGTGAAGAAAAAGCATTCGGCCCATGCGATAACCTCTGATGTAAGCCTTGGGGAAACTGCTGAGACGGTCGAGTTCATGGGAGCAGATGCAGTGATTGTCACGGGCAGTGCCACCGGGAAGGCGCCTAAGCCCGAGGACGTAAGCGAAGCGAAAGCTCATTGCACTTTACCGGTACTGTTGGGTTCAGGCATCACTGATGAAAATGTTGCGGCCTTCCATGAAAAAGCGGATGGATTCATCGTTGGGACATTTTTCAAAGTTGATGGTCTATGGTCCAACACTGTGGATGCATCGCGAGTGGAACGATTTATGAGGCAGGTTCGTCCTTAAAAGCCAATTGACTACCAGAACGGACAACGCCGGCAAGAGATGCAACTGTCAGCAGTTCACCAGAATCCCACGGCCAGGAAGGGTGGCAGAGCGGTCCACCTCAACCGTTCCCAACTCCATGTTTTAGGAGCGAGGGCTTAGACTTCTGCGCGCTCAACGGTACGAGGGCATAGTTTCTCGACGTCCACTTACCGGAGCATGGTAATCACGGGCCATTCGATTTGATCCAAATAACAGCCAGTCGAGGGAAAATTTACCTGGGCCAAGTGCGATCAACGCTAACGCGATTGCCAGATACATTACTGGGGACTCAAAGCTGGATTGTCCGGGTCGCGTCGCGATGAATGGATCCCCGGCTGGAAGATGCACCATAGCCAGCGCTGTAATCATCTGCACTACCAGGGCCAGAGAAACAACCGGCGTCAGGAGTCCCAGGATCAATGCCATACCGCCGCCGAATTCGGTTAAAGCGGCCAGCGCCTGGACCAGGGAAGGTACGGTCGAACCTCCCATCGCATTCATCCAACTCGTCGGATTTTGAATTTTCGGCCAACCGTGGATTATAAAGGCAGTTCCAACTGCGAGCCTGACTAGTAGAAGTCCGAGACCAGGGAGTCCTCCCAGAAATCCGGAGTACAATCGTCGCATTTCATTTCTCCTTTACTATTCCTCAGGTGGTTGGGAAGCTTTGCAGGCATCGTGGCCGCACTGGCAGATTGAACCTACACTTCCGACCGTGTCCTCGCAGTAATCGGAACAGTAATCACGATCGTCAGTCATCCTGCATCTACACGCCGAGTGCTTACACCTTCTTTCCATATACCTCCTTTGCGCACCAAAATAAAACGACCGTGTTTAATTCCGGTACGAGACAGACTGAGAATTGTCTTTAAGCGAATCTCCTCGCAATCCTCGTACCGTCTTGTGTAATTAAGAAACCAGCGGTCAGAAGCCAGCGAAACGCAGTATTGTTGCTAATAATGGGCGGCGCATCCGGTACAAGAAAATCGCCGCAACATTTATGAATTTGTTAAGCTACGCAGCCGGATTTGACTCCGTATGTCTCCGCGTTCAGCAGTTCTGCGGTGAAAACCAAAGGGTTCGAATAAAACTAAATGCCAAAACCTCAAGACTTCGATACCACCTTCGAACAACTGAAAAATATTCTCGAACCATACTCCTCCCGGTTGATCGTGAGCGCTGATAACCCCTCTTTATTCACCCTGGAAGTTGACTATGTGATGAAGAACAAGCACCGACTTTACTTTGGTGGTGTACGAAAGGGTAAAGCATATGTCAGCTTCTATCTAATGCCGGTATATGCGTGCGCTGAGATCAAAAGCCAAATCTCACCAGAGCTCAAAAAGCGCATGCAGGGCAAGTCATGTTTCAATTTTTCCAATCCGGATCCAAAGTTATTCAAAGAGCTTGCGAAACTGACTAAAGCCGGCTTCAAGAAATTTACAGACAAAGATTTCTATTCCAGGTTTTAAGGAGTTAACGAGTGCCGCGAACGTTCGATTGTCCAAAATGTGGCGCACCGGTGAATTACGGCGGACAGCCAGGTGCGGAAGGATTCACCTCAAAGTGTAACTATTGTGGCAGCATGATCGCAGAACCCTCTATGGGCCGTCCTGCGCATGTGATCCACGTCAGGCTGGATGATGTACGGCCCGCCCTCAAGGTTTCGAAGAAGGTGGTGCTGATACTTGTGCTTGTTCCTGTGTTCGCCGTACTTGGAGTCGTGATCGCAATGATCGCTGGTTTCTCCGGCGCGATGCGTACAGTGCGTATGCCACCAATCAATGCCACCAAACCCACGCCTGATGATGGTCCAAAAGGCGGCCGCCAACCCGAAAAAGGTCTGGCGAATATTCTTTTGAAATTTGGTTCAAAAGGAATTGGACCAGGGATGTTTAGTGACGCGCGCAGTATTGCGGTTGATGCTGCTGGAAATATTTACGTTGGGGAGTATAGCGGCGGTCGCATCCAGGTTTTCGACTCGACAGGAAAGTTTATTACGCAGTGGAATGGAGATCCCAAGATGCCGCTCCGCGCGCTGGCCGCCGACCGGAAGGGCACCGTTTACGTAGTGCAGAGTGGCAAGATTCAAAAGTATAAAGGGCTGACGGGCGAATCGATGGGTGACGTGTCGTTCAGTGGAGGTTGGGGGTTTGATGATGTTGCCACCACTGCCAGCGGTGGATTGGTTTGTGCCTGGTACAAGAATCGCGACGATATTGTCGTGCTGGATGGCAATGGCAGGGTCCTGAAAACCATCTCTGCCGCTATCAGTTCAACAACAGGTGATTCTGAGTTGGACACTCGGGTGGCAGTGGATGGACTCGGCAACATCTACGCTTTGGGGACATTTAACAACGCCGTCTTTAAGTTTGGGCCAGACGGGAAATACATCAATCGTTTCGGCGGAGATGGTGATGAGCGAGGGCAGTTTCGCGCGCCGCAGGCCATCGCAGTCGATGGGCGCGGTCGAGTTTATGTGAGCGACATGAAAGGAATTCAAAGATTTGACGCTGATGGTCGATACCTGGATCTGTTTAGGGCTGACGGAAGCACCGCATCGGGTATGGTGTTCAATGACAGGAATGAATTATTCGTCGTTGCTCGAGAGAAAGTTATCAAATTGGGATTCCCCGAATGAACACAGAGGTCGCACAGCGCGGATTAGGCCGCAACCAAACGATCAAGTTGCGAAACCAGAGCGGTCAGTACCGAAACGCGGTAGCGTCGGGTGAGTCTCAAAATGCTGACAACTGCTTGATCCTCGAAGACTCACCCGACGCTACCGCGAATCAGTACTAACCGCTCTGAAATGAGAAATGAAAATGATCTATGGAAAATGAATGGCTTTGCTCACTCAGGAGGGAGAGGTACGTAGGGTATTGGACCAACGTACCTCTTTGCTGGGGTGGGAAATCTGATTTGAATTCGACTCTTCAAAAGCTAGCGACTGATCACAAAGTTGTAGCTGATCACTCCGGAGACTTTGACTGGTTGTTCGCCAATGAAAGCCGGCGAAAACTTCGCCAAATAAGCAGCCTTTTGCGCCTCAATTATCAAGAGCGGGTTTCCTGAAACAGCTTTCGCCGAGATCACGTTTCCTCGTTCATCAATTAAGACTTGCACATTGACGACGCCCTGAGTTCCAGTCTGCCTGGCAATTGGCGGGTATATAGGTTTTGGTAACAAGATCGCCTGATTATTTATCACCTTTGAGATCCGGAG
>Ga0068857_100006104_pt1 | contig 10293 bp, 8 predicted proteins | sample KBSCornC72_FD_66591 | JGI IMG/M metagenome (GOLD analysis project Ga0068857, IMG submission 66591) | Corn rhizosphere microbial communities from Kellogg Biological Station, Michigan, USA - KBS Corn C7-2 | ecosystem: Host-associated > Plants > Roots > Rhizosphere > Soil ...
CCCCAATCCGCACGGTGGTGCCGCCCCTGAGCTCCGTAACCAGCGGTGGCGTGCTCTCGAGATCGGCTTGCCGGCCCCGCATGCTCGCTTCGCCCGGCAGGCAATGCACGCGGACCAGCGTGACCTGCGTCTCACCGGTGAGCGCTGCGAAGCAGGCGCGTGTATCCGGAAACCGCGAGGCCAGGCGATCGAGCACCGAGTCGAGCAATGACTCGAACGGTATGCCCGCGGTGATGCCGGCGGAGATTTCGTTCAGCAGCTCCAGGCGCCGCTGACGAGCGTAGACGGCGCGCTCCCACGAGGCGTACTGTGAAGAGAGATTCCGATAGATCCACACGCTGCTCAGCACCAGCAGCGAAAGCAGCGCGAGCGGCACTTGCACGCGCTCGATCCACGCTGCCCAGACTGCCGTGCGCGGAACGCCGACAAAAGCCGTTATCGGATAACTGTCGAGGCGCCGGTACGAATACAGGCGGTAACGCGCATCGAGCAGATCGGGACCTTCCATGTGACCGCGCAGCGGCGCGGCTCTGTCAATGGCGGCGTGGAACATCTCGCCGGGCAGACTCTGCTCGTAGGTGCGCGCCTCCGTGTCGAGCGTCGGATACACGCTCTGCAGGTAGTTGTCGCTGCGGACGAGTCCGATGACGCCATCCGGGGGCAGCTCGAGGTTGTTCCAGATCGCCTGCTGATTCTCCAGCGGGATCACGGCGGAGAGGATGAACTGATTGCGCCCCGCGCTATCACGGACGGTTTGCCGCAGCGGGATGATGCGCCCTTTCCCGAGGATCGCCGGGACCGGGCGTCCGATGCTGAGACCCAGTATGCCCAATGCTGTCTGCATGTCTTCCTCCCAGTGCGGCAGACTCTTGGCCGACGGCAGCGGAGCGCCAGGCGGCCTGGCGCTGGACAGCAGCCATTCGCCGTCCAATCCGAAGATGTTCACGCGGCTGCCCGAGGCGGCTTCCCGGCGATACCGATCCACCATCGCATGGGCTTCGGCGAGGTTCGTCAGACCGTCGCGCGCGAGCATGTTCTGTCCGAGCGTGCGCAGCCCGACGCCGAACTGATCGAAGAAGAAGTTCGAGGAGCGCGCCGCGAAGTGCGCCAGCTTGTCGAGCTGAGCGAGCTGGTCGGCTTTCGCAGTGAACCACGCGTATACGCAATAGCCGCCGGTGGCCAGGACGCCGAGCATCGTCAACAGCGCGAGGGCGGAGGCGAAGCGGCGTCTGCTGTGGCGTCCGTCGGGATCGGACATGCTCGGGCGGTCTCGATTGGTGGGCCGAAGGCCGCCAAACGGGCGGGCGGATGGCTTGTTATCGGCCGCCGCCGAGCGAATTTGAGCCTGTCACGGAGGTGTGGTCCAATGACGGCAGGCTACCTGGACCTTTGCCCGGCGCCGGAGATACACGCCGGGTTGCCGCGCTCCTCAGAGTTGCGCTGGAGCGACCTCTCCGCGGTCGATTGTGAACAGCGTGTCGAGCATTTCACGCGAGTGCGACAGGTCGGACTCGGTCAGCAGGATCGACAGCCCTTCGCGCTTGAGGCCGGCGATCACTTCCGCGAGGCGCCGCGCCAACACGGGCGCAACGCCTTCGAACGGCTCGTCGAGCAGCAACATCTTGGTCCCGCACATGAGCGCGCGCGCGAGCGCCACGAGCTTCTGCTGACCGCCCGAGAGCTGCATCGCCTTGCGGTCGGCAAAGGCTTTCACTTCAGGAATCATGTCGTAGACCTTCGCAAGACGCGTGGCCGTTTCGGCTGCCGAGGCCGCCCACGCTGGAATCAGCACGTTCTCCTCGACCGTCAGTGTCGGAACCAGGCGACGGTCCTCGGGCATGTAACCGATGCCGGCGCGTGCGCGCATGTGCGTGGGCACCGTGTCGAGCGTGCTGCCGTCGAAATGGATCGAGCCGTTGCGCGCTGCGAGGATTCCCATGATCGAGCGCATCAGCGTCGTCTTGCCCGCGCCGTTGCGTCCGATCAGTCCGGCGAACTTTGCCGACGGTACCTCGAGACTGACGTTGCGCAGAATCCCGACCGGGCCGATCGCGACGTCGAGGCCTTCAATGCGCAGCACTGCTCGCCTCCTTGTGTAACTGCTCTCCGATCACGTAGCGGCGCACCTCGGCATCCGCTAGGACAGTGAGCGGATCGCCGTCCGCGATGATCCGGCCCTCGTAGAATGCCAGGATGCGATGCGTGTAGCGGCTCACGATGTCCATGTCGTGCTCGACGAACAGCACCGTTACGCCCTCGGTCTTCAACGCGCTCATGACCATGTCCATCAGGCGGAACTTTTCGTCGGCGGAGACTCCGCTGGTCGGCTCGTCGAGCAGCAGCAGTCTGGGACGCGCGGCTACTGCCATCGCGATGTCCAGCAGCTTGCGCACGCCTTCGGGCAGCAGTCCAGCGGTCTGCGTTCGATAGCCCGCGAGGTTGAAGCGCTCGATCAGCTGTTCGACCTGGGTGTGCTCGTTGCTGCCCGTGCCGGCCGCGGTTTTTACGGAGCGCGAGGCGATGCCGACACCGACCAGCAGGTTGTCGTGCACAGACAGTGTGTTGAACAGTTGCGGAATCTGAAACGAGCGGGAGATGCCCAAGCGCGTGACTGCTCGCGGCTGCAGCCCGGTGATGTCACGGCCCTCGTAGAGGACCTGGCCCGACGTCGGCGTCAGATAGCCCGTTACCATGTTGATGAACGTGGTCTTGCCTGCGCCGTTGCTGCCGATCAGACCGACGACGCTGTCCTGCTCGATCGATGCATTGATGTTCGACGCGGCTGTAACCGCTCCGAAGCTTTTGTTGAGGTTGCGGGCTTCGAGGACGACGGCCATCTCAAGTGCTCCGTCGGCGCAAGCCGAACACCGACCACAGTCCGCCCGGCAGGAACATGATCACGAGCAGCATCGTGATGCCCAATGTCATCTGCCAGGTGTTGGGGAAGTATTGCAGCGCGAACGTCCGCACGGCCTCGAAGATGCCGGCGCCGAGAAACGGCGCGGCCACGCTGCCAGTCCCCGCGAGAATTGCGATGAACACGAACTCGCCCGAAGTGGTCCAGTTGGCGGTCGTCTCCGGATCGACGTGGCCGATCGCCCCCGCCATCAGCGCGCCGCCCACGCCGGCCAGCACTGCACTGATCACGTAGTTGAGATGGATCACGCGCCGCACCGACGCGCCCATGTATTCGACGCGCAGCTCGTTGTCACGGATCGCGCCCGCGAGCCGGCCGAGATGAGAGTTGAAATAGCGGTGCATGCCGATGGCAAAGAGCGTCGCGAGCACAGCCGAGAACGCATAAATCGTGTAGCGCACCGCACTCGCGCTGATCGCGATGCCCGCGAATGTCTTCACCGACAAGCCGAAGCCGTCTGTGCTGCCGAGCTCCGATGACTTGACCAGCAGGCCGTACAGGATCATCGAGAAGGCCAGGCTCAGCATCGCGAAGAAGATGTCGCGATACTTCGACAGCAGAAATCCCAGAATGACCGCGACCACTCCGGCCACCAGCGCGCCGGCCACGACCATCAGCAGCAGGTCGGACAGCTTGAAGAAATGATCCAGCGTTCCCGCAGCGTACGCGCCGAGGCAGTAGTAGAGACCCTGGCCGAACGAAACCAGACCCGTGCGCATCATGAGAGCCATGCCAAGCACGACGATGCCCAGATACAGCGCTACGCTGACGAACGACAATGCCCACTGTGGCAGGATCAGGCCGATGGCGAGCAGGACCACCAGGGCGACGATCAGCAGGAGTGGCGTATCCCGGAGCTTCATATCTTGCGCACCTCGGGTGCCGCGAACAGCCCCTTGGGCCGGATGATCAGCACCAGCGCCATCACGACGTAGACGCTGAACAACTCAACCTCGGGCTGGTAGTGGACCGCGGCTGAGCGTACCAGTCCGACCAGCAGCGCACCCACCGCCGCACCGCCCAGGCTGCCGAGCCCGCCAACCACGACAATCGCGAATGCCAGCACGATGACTTCGGCGCCGATACCCGGCTGGACCGATGTCGTCGGCGCAGTCAGCGCTCCGCCCAGCGCCGCCAGCATCGCACCGATCGTGAACGTCACCAGATAGACGCGGCTCACGTTGATGCCGACGGCCGTGCTCATCTCGCGATCGTGGATGACTGCGCGCAGGATCTTGCCTTGACGCGTGCGGTTCAGCACGAGCGCGAGCGCCACGCCGACCAGTATCGCCGCAGCGACGAGGACGAAGCTGTAGACCGGATAGATCAGACGCCCCATCTGAAGATTGCCGAGCAGCCCGTAGGGCTCCGCAACCAAGATTGGATCGACGCCGAACAGCAGCTTGGTGAAGTCTTCGAGGATCAGGAACAGCGCGTAGGTCACGAGCACGAGAACGATCTCGTCGCGTCCGTACATGAAGCGCAACAGCCCGCGCTCGATCAGCGGGCCCGCGATCAACCCGACCACCAGTGCTGCAAGCAGCAGGACCACATAGCTGCCCATCGGCGCGTGGCCATGCGACAGCCAATAGCCTGCCGCCGTGCTCGCGGTGTACGCGCCCAACGCGTACAGACTGCCGTGCGCGACGTTGAGGATCTTCATCACGCCGTAGATGAGCGTGAGGCCGACGGCGATCACGAACATCCATGACGCGTAGAGGACGCCGTCTACGATGACGGCCGGCAGTTGACCCATGGTTCTTCGGCTTGAGCGAAGTGACTACTTCGCCGGCTTCATGCCGCCCTTGATCCAGTCCGGGCTCGCCACGCCGTCGGGCGGCTGCACACGCTCGGCCGGGTACTCCTTGATGTTGACGACGGTCACCGCGCCATTGACCAGCTTGGTCGTACCGTAAGCCGTGCCGGCCACGGCCTGGTGCCCCTTACCCAACGTCATACGGACCTTGCCGCTCGGCGAATCGAACGTGAGCTTTTCGAACGCGGCGATGATCTCCTCCTGCGAAGGGCCGACCTGGTAGGCCTTCTCCATCTCTTCCTTGACACCCTTGTTCGCACCCATCGGGATCGAGGCCGACAGCTTGGTGATCTTCGCCTTCTCGTATGCAGCCTTCAGGCCGAGAATCGCGGATGCGGCGCTGTATGCAGGATAGGTCGGAATGACGCCTTCGGCTTTGGCCTTGTAGATTTCCGTGAGCCAGTTGTTGAGAGGCGAGGCCGGCGCGAACACACCGTGCGTTCCGCGCGCCCCGACGATGGTTCCGTCGGGGATGCTGGTGCCCAGCCGGACGAGGTAAGGCTCTCCGGCGACCAGCACCAGCCGGCTGCTCTTGAACAGCTCGCGCGGCACTGCCTGCAGCATGAATGCTTCGAGATCGCCACCCCACAAGCTCGAATGGATGACATCCGACTGACTGTCGATCAGCGCCGAGATTTCAGCGCCATACTGCCCTGCGCCGAACTTCGGCATCTGCGATGTGGTGATCTTGGCCTCCGGCTTGAGCACGCTCATCGCGGCAGTGAAATCGTTCCAGGAGTCCTGCCCCCACGCGTAGTTCTGATTGATGCCGGCGAAGGTCTTTATGTTTTTCTGCTGCTCGGTCAGATAGAGCGCCGCGCCGACCGCATCCATCGTCGCATGCGGCCGCGTGCGGAAGACGTACTTGTAGCTGGCTTCCTCGAAGATGCGCGGCGTGCCGCAATCGAACAAGACCGTGAGCTTCTTCATCTCTTCGGCTACCGGTGCGACCGCCAGGCAGTCGCCGCTCGAGATGTAGCCGATCACGAAATCGACATCGCTGCGCTCGACGAGGTTGCGGTATTCACTGACCTGCTTCGTGGCGCCGCCGGCCTCGTCGATTACGACCAGCTCTACAGGGGCTCCACCGAAGCCTTTGGTGTTGTGCGGCGCAGGCGCCTTGCCCGCGTTGATCGAGGCGACAATGGCTTCTGCCGCCAGCTTGGCCGGCACGCCGAACGGGCCGGCGGCCGGGCCGGACAGGAACGTGACGAAGCCGATACGGATCGGCTTCGCCTCTTCAGCCATAATCGAAGTTGTGCTCGCGCACAACGCGATGAGGGCGGCCGCGCGCGCAAGCCGCAGCAGGCGGTGCTTCATGGTTTCTCTCCCTCTTATTGGTCTTGCAGCGGAAAAAAATCCAGCCGCCGCAGAGGCCGACTGGAAGGTTGATGGAATCTAACAGCTTGGGGGCGTTTGCTCAAGCCAGCAGCGCGCGGATCATGTCCTGCGCCTGCGAGCGATAGGCGCCGCCGAACAGATTGAGATGGTTGAGGACGTGGTAGAGGTTGTACAGGTCACGGCGGCGCCGGTACCCCGGGTCGAGCGGCCACGTCGCTGCGTAAGCGTCGTAGAAGTCATGCGGGAAACCGCCGAACAGCTCCGTCATCGCGAGATCGGCTTCGCGATCGCCGTAGTACACGGCGGGGTCGAAGATCACGGGTGTGCCGTCGACGATTGCGCCAGCATTACCACCCCACAAGTCGCCGTGCAGCAGCGATGCCGCAGGGCGATAGCCGGCAAAGAATTCGGGCAGACGCTCGATCAGCTGGGCGCCGTCGCGTTGCAGTGCGCCCCCATACCCATTGCGCGCTGCCAGGTCGAGTTGAAAGCCGAGTCGGTGGCGGCGCCAGAACTCGATCCAGTCCGGTGTCGGCGTGTTCACTTGCGGTGTCGAGCCGATGGTGTTGTCGCGAGTCCAGCCGCAACACGTGCTCGTAACGCGATGCAGAGCAGCCAGCTGTTCACCGAGTCTGCCCATCGCACCGCGCGTCGCCGAACCCAGGGCGAGATACTCGAGCACGATCCAGGCTTGGCTGTGATCGCTGCCGGTGCAGACCGCGCGCGGAACGCGCACAGTGCCTGTCGCGGCGATCTCGCGCAGGCCTTCCGCTTCGGCCTCGAACATTGGCAGTGACGTTGCACTGTTGAGCTTGACGAAGAGCTCGCCTTCGGCGCCCTGCAGGCGATAGCCGCGATTGATGCACCCACCACCGACAGCGCTCGCGCTCGCGACTGTGAATCGGCTGCCAGTCGCCGCGTGGATGGATGCCTCGATCGCACCCCAGGATTGCGCGGCCGTCGCTGACCTCCCGGCTTCTTCTAGGCCGTGAGCTCATCGCGCGCACGCACGATCGCGGCGCGTACCTGGTCAGGCGCGGTGCCACCGATGTGATTGCGCGCCTGGAGCGAACCTTCCAGCGTGAGCACCTCGAACACGTCCTCGGCGATCAAGGGCGAGAAGCGTTGCAGATCCGCCAGCGGCAGCGCGGCCAGATCGACGCCGCGCTCGGACGCAAAGCGGACCGCGCGTGCCACCACTTCATGCGCTTCGCGGAACGGCAAGCCTTTCTTGACCAGGTAGTCGGCGAGGTCGGTGGCGGTTGCGTAGCCTTCGGAAGCCGCTCGCCGCATGGCATCGGCATTCACCGTGATCCCGCTCATCATGCCCGCGAATACGCGCAGCGTATCGATCAGCGTATCGACCAGGTCGAACAGCGGCTCCTTGTCTTCCTGATTGTCCTTGTTGTACGCGAGCGGCTGTGACTTCATCAATGTGAGCAGCGCGATCAGGTGTCCATTGACTCGGCCGGTCTTGCCGCGCACCAGTTCGGGCACGTCGGGGTTCTTCTTCTGCGGCATGATCGAGGAGCCGGTGCAGTAGCGATCGGCCAGCGTGATGAAGCCGAAGCGCGGGCTCATCCACAGGATCAGCTCCTCCGACAGACGCGACAGATGCGTCATCAAGAGCGCCGCACCGGCCGCAAACTCGATCGCGAAGTCGCGATCCGAGACCGCGTCGAGCGAGTTCAGGCACACGCTGTCGAAGCCGAGCTCGCGCGCAACCAAGGCGCGATCGATCGGATACGTCGTGCCGGCGAGTGCTGCGGCGCCCAGCGGCAGCTGATTCAGGCGCCGGCGGCAATCGACCAGGCGGCTGCGATCGCGCTTCAGCATCTCGTAGTAAGCCATCAAGTGATGCCCGAAGCTCACCGGCTGCGCGACCTGCAGATGCGTGAAGCCCGGCATAACGGTATCCGCGTGACGCTCGGCCAGGTCGACCAACTGGGTTTGCATTGCGCGGATCAGCAGATCGATCACGTCGAGCGCGGCGCGCAGCCACAGCCGTACGTCGGTTGCGACCTGGTCGTTGCGCGACCGGCCGGTGTGCAGCCGCTTGCCAGCCTCGCCGACGAGATCGGTCAGGCGCTTCTCGATGTTGAGATGTACGTCCTCCAGATCGACCGACCACGGAAAGCGCCCCGCTTGAATCTCGTCGAGGATCTGATGCATCCCGCGCTCGATGTCCGCGAGGTCATCGACCGATAGAACGCCGACCCTCGCCAGCATGCGCGCGTGCGCGAGCGAGCCCTGAATGTCGAACTCCGCGAGGCGCTGGTCGAAGCGCACGGAAGCCGTGAAGTGCTTCACGAGCTGATCCACGGGTTCGCTGAAGCGGCCCGACCAGGTCTTGCTGTTGGGATCGTCGGCTGGCATCGGAGTGGGGAGCGGTAAGGAGTCAATGCAATGGTAGCGCCAGAACGAAGTGCGAGCGCAGGCTGGCATGTCCTGTGCTCCAATACTGCCAAAGGCCTTGCATTGGCTTAAAAAGCCCGTTCAGACAGGTATTTGGAACGGTGAAGAGTATAAATCAAAACGTCCACCGCGACGCCTTGCCGGACTTCCGGAACCTGGGCGTGATCCTGCGCATGCTGCTGTTCGTACTTGCGCTGAGCGCTTTCGTCGCGGCGTGTCAGTCCGATAGCTTGGCGAGCGCCATACAACGCTTCCTCGAGCTCTCTGCTCCGGTACAGCCGGTGGTTCTGCTGAGCGTTCTCGTGCTTGCGGCCGCGAGCCCCATGCTGCATCGCTTGCCCTACCGTACCGGCATCGTGACTGTGCTTCTGATCGAGCTGATCCTCGTGACGCTCGTGCACAAGGCCGGGGCCCAATTCTTCAACGCCGATTCAAGAGGTCAGCTCGTGCGCTTCTGGCTGTTCACGCTCGTGGCCACGGCGCTGGTCCTGTACTACTTCCATCTGCGCAACCGTGCGCTCTCGCCAGCCCTGACCGAGGCCAGGCTGCAGGCGCTGCAGGCCCGCATCCGGCCGCATTTCCTGTTCAACAGCATCAACGCAGTGCTGAGCTTGATTCGCGAGGAACCTAAACGCGCCGAGATTGCGCTCGAAGACATGGCGGACCTGTTCCGCGTGTTGATGGCGGACAATCGCAACCTGTCCACGATGGCGCGGGAAGTGGAGCTGACGCGCCAGTATCTCGAGCTCGAGCAGCTGCGCCTCGGTGAGCGGCTGACAGTCGAGTGGCATACCGAGAACATGCCGGGTGAGGCGCTGATCCCGCCGCTGGTGCTGCAACCGCTGGTCGAGAATGCCGTCTACCACGGTATCGAGCCATCCTCCGACCCCGGTGTGATCAACATCAACGTGTACAAGGTGCGCGACGAAGTGCATCTGGTGCTGCGCAATCCGTACCGCAAGGACGGCAACCATCACGCCGGCAACAAGATGGCGCTCGGCAACATCCGTGAGCGTTTGGCGCTGCACTTCGATGCCGAAGCGAGCTTGAAGACCAGCATCACCGACAACGCCTATCAGGTGCATATCGTCATCCCCTACCGGAAGGAGGCGCGGTGAGCGCTTCATGGAGGCTATAAAGTGAGCAAGCGTGGGCAGTCCCTGCGGATCGTGATCGCCGACGACGAGGCCCCGGCCCGCAGCCGGATCCGCGACCTGCTCGAGGATTGCGCCGCCACCTTTGCGCTGGAGGTCGTGGGCGAAGCCGCGAACGGCCGTACCTTAATCGACCTGTTGCAGCGGACGCCGGCCGACGTGGTGCTGCTCGACATCCGCATGCCCGAGATGGACGGCATCGAAGCCGCACAGCACATTCAGAAGCTGCCCGATCCACCATCGTTGATCTTCACGACGGCCTACGATGCTTACGCGTTGAAAGCCTTCGAGCTGCACGCGGTGGACTATCTGCTCAAGCCGATTCGGTTGCGCCGTCTGCACGATGCGCTGACGCGCGTGCGCTCGATCACGCCGCTCAGCCTCGACGTGCTGCAGCAACTGACACCGGAGGCGCGCCGCCATCTGTCGGTGCAGGAACGCGGCCGCCTGGTTCTGGTCCCGGTCGAAAAGATCCTGTTCATGCGTGCGGAGCTGAAATATGTGACGATCCGTACTGCGGAACGCGAGCATCTGCTCGAGGAATCGCTCACGCGCCTCGAGCAGGAGTTCCATGAGAAGTTCGTCCGCATCCACCGCAGCTGCCTGGTCGCGCGCGATCACATCGAGAGCTTCGAGCGCGGCGGCGAAGA
>Ga0068857_100006106_pt1 | contig 10290 bp, 8 predicted proteins | sample KBSCornC72_FD_66591 | JGI IMG/M metagenome (GOLD analysis project Ga0068857, IMG submission 66591) | Corn rhizosphere microbial communities from Kellogg Biological Station, Michigan, USA - KBS Corn C7-2 | ecosystem: Host-associated > Plants > Roots > Rhizosphere > Soil ...
TGGCCGCAGAGGAAGGTGAGTTCGGGCTCCGCGGCGAAACGGATGGCGTCGGGCTGCCTGAAGCGGCGCCCCCGCGCGCTCAACAGCACGATCGGGCCCTTGGGCGCGAGCGCGTCGACGGCCTCGAAGAAGGGCTCGGGCTTCATGACCATCCCTGCCCCGCCGCCGTACGGATAGTCGTCGACCGTGCGATGCCGGTCGTGGGTGTGATCGCGCAGGTCGATGACGCGGTAGTCGACGAGGCCGGCGCCCGCGGCGCGCGCCGGTATGCTCAGGCGGAGCGCGGCGAAGAACTCGGGGAAGATCGTGACGACGTTGATCTTCACTCGAGGAGCCCTTCCGGCGGGGTCACGACGATCACGCGCGCCTCACGGTCCACGGAGGCGATGGTGCGCTCGTCGAACTGGAGAAGCACGGTCTGCCGGTCGTGCGGCGGTGCGCGGCGCACGTCGATGGCGAGCCCCTGCGGAAGCTCGTACGTCTCCTCGACGGTGCCGAGGAGCGCTCCATCCGCCAGCTCGACGCGCATGCCGGGCAGCTCGTGCACGTAGACCTCGTCGTCGTTCGGCGGAGGCAGCTCGTCCGCGGGCACGAGGAGGTAGCGCCCCCGCCAGGTCTCGGCCGCGTTGCGGTCCGGCACCTCGGCAAAAGCGATCAGATATCCATCGCTGAACGGACGACTGGATTCGACGTGCAGCTCAGCGTGATTGGGGGCGATGTCGCCGCTGGCGGTGCCCGCGAAAACACGATGGCCGGACGCGAAGATCGCGTCCGGCGCATCGGTGATCGGTTCCACGACGACTTCGCCGCGGATGCCGTGAGCCTTGCGGACCCGCCCGACGATGATGAACGCGGGCGTCGTCATCGTGCCGGGACTAGGCTTCCTCCCCCTTGGACTCGCCGAGGGGAACGGCCTTCGCCTGCAGCTTGCTCGCGAGCCGCGTCTCGTGACGCTGCTTCAGCACGCCCGCCTTGCGGAGCAGCGAGCGGACGGTGTCCGTCGGCTGCGCGCCGACGTCGAGCCAGTGGTGGATGCGCGCCGTGTCGAGGTTGATCGGCTGGTCCCCCGTGCGCGGCTGATACTGGCCGACGATCTCGATGAACTTGCCGTCGCGCGGGCTCTTGGAGTCGGCGACGACGATGCGATACATGGGGGCCTTCTTACGACCAACACGACGAAGGCGAATCTTGACGGCCATTTGTGTTCTCCAATGGTGTTTCGTGCTGCGCTGGGCTCCTCGCGACAACCGGAGTTTCCGGAGCGCACCCAGGGGAACTGCCAAACTGCAAAAGCTAGTCGTGAGTAGCGGGTAGCGAGTACCTGGATGTGAGAGAGTGCGTTCGAGACATGCGTCAGCGAAGTCCGCCGAACATTCCCGGCGGGAGCATGCGACGTCCACCTCCCGGCCCCCCACCACCAGCCACCTTCTTCATCATCTTCTGCATCTCGCGGAATTGCTCGAGCAGACGGTTCACTTCCTGAATCGGGCGACCGCTGCCCTTCGCGACGCGGGCGCGGCGCGAGCCGTTCATCAGCTCGGGCTTCTTGCGCTCCTCCTTCGTCATCGAGAGGACGATCGCCTCGAGGTGCTTCATGCGCTTCGGGTCCGCCTGCTGGGCATCCTTCACCTGCTTGAGCATCTTGCTGTTCACGCCGGGGAGCATCTTCAGCAGCCCCTCGAGCGGTCCGAGCTTCTCCATCTGCTTCATCGCGGTGAGGAAATCCTCGAGGTCCATTCCTTCCTTGCGGACCTTCTTCTCCATCTTCCGCGCGACGTCCTCGTCGAAGGCGCCCTGCGCCTTCTCGACGAGCGAGACGATGTCGCCCTGCTGGAGGATGCGGCCCGCCATGCGGTCCGGATGGAAATCCTCGAGCGCATCCGTCTTCTCGCCGACGCCGATGTACTTGATCGGCTTCTTGAGGACGCCGTAGATCGAGAGCGCCGCGCCGCCGCGTGCGTCGCCGTCCATCTTGGTCAGGATGACGCCGGTGACGCCGAGTCGCGCGTCGAAGCCCTGCGCGATCTTCACGGCGTCCTGGCCCGTCATGCCGTCGGCGACGAGCAGGATCTCGTCGGGCTTGATGGCGGCCTTGAGCTTCTCGAGCTCCGCCATCATGTCGTCGTCGATCTGGAGCCGTCCGGCGGTGTCGACGAGCACGACGCGATCGCGCCCGCGGCGCGCCTGGTCGATGCCGTTCCGGGCGATCTTCACGACGTCCTGGTGCCCACGCTCCGCGTAGACCGGGATGTCGAGCTGCTGGCCGAGGGTCTCGAGCTGGTCGATGGCCGCGGGGCGGTAGACGTCGGCGGCGATGAGGCGCGTCTGGCGGCCCTCCGCCTTGAGCTTCCGCGCCAACTTGGCGGCGGTGGTCGTCTTACCGGAGCCCTGGAGCCCGACCATCATGACGACGGTCGGCGGCACCGAGCTCAACTTCAGCCCCTCGCGCCGTTCGCCGAGCATGGCGGTGAGCTCGTCGTAGACGATCTTCACCAGCTGCTGGGCCGGCGAGACCGTCTTCAGCTGCGAGACGCCCACCGCCTTCTTCTCGACGCGCTCGAGGAACTCGCGCGTCAGCGCGAAGTTGACGTCGGCCTCGAGGAGGACGCGCCGTACCTCGCGCAGTCCCTCCTTGATGTCCGCTTCGGTGAGGACGCCGCGTCCGCGCAAGCGCGCGAAGGTGGCCTCGAGTTTCTCTGAGAGCTCGTCAAACATAGCCTTTAAACGTAGGCGCGGAGCGGGCTTGGAACAAGCGAGCCCGCTGAGAAACGCCGAGGTCAGACCTGAAGAGGTCAGACCTGAAGAGGTCTGACCTGTCGAGGTCTGACCTGTCGAGGTCTGACCTGTCGAGGTCTGACCTGTCGAGGTCTGACCTGGTCGGGTCGGATCTGGTGTCTGACCCCGAAGGGGCCCGGCTACGGATCAGCACGGAAACGGTTGTTCCACGTTGGTCGTCAGGAGTGCCGATCCCACTCATTTGTGCGCACGCTGCACTAAGTACCGGTGCCCGCGCTCACATTCGCAGTTACCTTAGAGGCCATGCCGAAGCCACAGCGCAAGGAAGAGATTCTGAAGTCCGAGCTCCCCCCGACGCTGCCCCTCATGGCGCTCCGGTCGACGATCGTGTACCCGCTGGGCACGATCGCCGTACAGATGGGGGCGCCCGAGAACCTCGCCCTGCTGCGGGGACACGAGGAGGCGGGGTTGGTGGTGGCGCTCGTGGTGGCGGGTGGGGATCACGACGACCCGATCGACTCACAGCGCTTCATCGGGCGCGTGGGCGTGGCGGCGCGGGTGCACGAGCGGATCAACCTCCCGGGCGACACCGTTCAGATCACCCTCCAGGGGTTACGGCGCATCGTGGTCGAGGGGATCGACCGCACGGAGCCGTACCCGATCGCGTCGATCCGCGCGGCGAAGGAGACGCCCGCCGACCCGGCCGAGCTCGACGACCTGGTGACGCGCGTGGTGTCGGCCGCCGAGACGCTGGCCGAGCTCGTGGACCGGATCCCGGACGAGGTGCCGGCGATCCTCAAGATGAACGTCTCGGATCCGGGGCGGTTCGCCGACCTGGCCGCGACGAACATGAACTTCCGCATCTCGGACAAGGACGAGGTGCTGCAGCGGCTCGACGTCGGGCAGCGGCTGCGCTTCATCCTCAATCGCCTCGAGCGCGAGGTGGCGCGCGCACGCGTGATGGAGGACGTGAAGCGCCAGACCGAGATCAAGATCGAGCAGCACCAGCGCGAGTTCTATCTGCGCCAGCAGCTGCGGGCGATCCAGGCGGAGCTGGGCGAGGCCGACCCGGGGGAGAAGGAAGCCGTCGAGCTGCTGAAGAAGATCGACGAGGCGAAGCTTCCCGAGCGCGTAGGCCAGGAAGCGCGCCGCGAAACCGAGCGGCTACGCCAGCTTTCGCCGGCGTCGAGCGAGTATCAGGTCATCCGCACGTACCTCGACTGGATCCTGGCGCTGCCGTGGAACAAGCGCTCGGGGGACGAGGAGATCGCGCTCAAGAAGGTCGAAGAGACGCTCGATGCGCGGCACTACGGGCTGAGCGAAGCGAAGGAGCGGATCATCGAGTTCCTCGCCGTGCGCAAGCTGCGCGGGGGCGACCCGCATGGGCCGATCCTGTGCTTCGTCGGCCCACCGGGTACGGGGAAGACCTCCCTCGGCGAGGCGATCGCCGGCGCAATCGGGCGCGAGTTCTATCGCATCTCGGTGGGCGGCGTACGCGACGAGGCGGAGATCCGCGGGCATCGGCGCACGTACGTCGGCGCGCTGCCCGGCATGCTGATCCAGGCGCTGCGCCGCGTGCAGGTGAAGGATCCCGTGCTGATGATCGACGAGATCGACAAGATGAGTGGCGGCGGCCCCTCCGGGGACCCCACCGCGGCGATGCTCGAGGTGCTGGACCCGAACCAGAACGACGAGTTCGTGGACCACTACCTGAACCTGCCGTTCGATCTGTCGGGAGCGCTGTTCATCTGCACGGCGAACAGCCTGTACGACATCCCTGCTCCGCTGCGCGACCGTATGGAGATCATCCGGATCGCTGGTTACACGGTGGAGGAGAAGGTCGAGATCGCGTGGCGCTACCTGCTTCCGCGCCTGCTCGAGGAGCACGGGATCAGCGACAAGGACATCCAGTTCACCGACGAGTCGCTCTCGTTCATCTCGAACCGCTACTCGCGCGAGGCGGGGCTGCGGAACTTCGAGCGCAATCTCGCGGCGATCATGCGCAAGCGCGCGCGCCGGAAGGCGGAGGGCGAGGAGGGCGCGTGGGTGATCGACAGCGAGAAGGTCGAGGAGATCCTCGGCATCCCGCGCTACGCGGTCGAGGAAGCGGAGCTGATCCCCGAAGTCGGCGTCGTCACCGGCCTCGCGTGGACGGCGACGGGTGGTGACCTCATGGTCATCGAGGCACTGCGCATGCCGGGCAGCGGGCGGCTCACCGTCACGGGGCAGCTCGGCGACGTGATGCGCGAGAGCGTGGATGCAGCGTACTCGTACGTGCGCTCACGCGCGGCGCAGATCGGCATCCCCGAGGCGGCGTTCAAGGACTACGACGTCCACGTGCACCTGCCCGCGGGCGCGATCCCGAAGGACGGACCGAGCGCCGGGATCACCCTGACGCTGGCGATCGCCAGCGCGCTGTCCTATCGCCCGGTGCGACGCGACGTCGCGATGACGGGCGAGGTGACGCTCCGCGGCAAGGTGCTCGAGATTGGTGGGGTGAAGGAGAAAGTACTGGCGGCCTATCGTGCGGGCCTCCGGCAGCTCATCATGCCGAAGGCGAACGAGAAGGACCTGCGCGACGTGCCGGACGAAGTGAAGGCGCAGGTGACGTTCACCTTCGTCGAGCGCATGGACGAGGTGCTCCGACTCACGCTATTGCCGCCCCCCGAGAGCGACACCGCGCCGCCGGACGACGCGCGCGCGCTCGGGGGCGCGCACGCCGAGAGTCCGGCGCACCTCCCGGTGGCGACGGAGCCCGGCGCATCGGTGTCGTCGGTCGTGTCACCGGATGGGCCGTCGATCGACAACGGCGCGCATCCGGAGCCGACGGACAACGTGGTCACTTCCCGAGGGTGATTCCGGCGGGATCGACGACGGTGCTCCCCATCGCGTCGGGGAGATCGGTGTAGATCACGAGCGCACGATCGCCGATGCTCTGCGGCTTGATCGTGATCGTGCGCCCATTGCTGGCGAACGTTGCTCCTCCGCCGGGGAGCTGGCGCTCGGGCGACGCGGTGCGGAGCCGTACGACGCGTGAGAGGGCATCCGAGAACTCCGCCGCGTCGATCGCCGAGTCCCAGACGATCGCCCACACGAAGCCCGTGCCGCCCTTCCCCTCGACGACCATGAAGCGGTCGCCATCCCATCCCTCGGCGGCGCGCGCCGACGTGGCGGCATCCTTCAGCCAGCGGTAGAGCGCGAGCCGCGTCCCGAACTCTCCCATGTCGTTCTCGTAGACCTTCGTCGCGCCGCGCGGCGCGGGGAGGTTCACGACCGTCGGCTCGTCGGCCGGCGTGCCGAGGAACTTCGCCGGATGCATCACCTGCTCTGTGGAGCGCGGGATGTCGGCGAAGAGGTTCGCGTTGCCCTTCTTCTCCTTGACGCGATTCACGAACTCGGCGCCGCTCAGGTAGGGAAAGAGCAACGACTCCTGGATGACCATCGGCGCCGTGGCGAAGACGGGCATCTCGCCCTGCCGATTGCGGATCTCCTCGCGAATGCGCTCCCACGTGCCCGGCAGGCGCGCCTCGATGTTCTCCGCTCCACCGAGCATGATGGAGAGCTGCTCGAACTGCGCCTCCCCCTCGATGAGCGCCTGCGCGGCGGCGAGGCGATCGTTGTCGGTGCTCGCCTTCTGCAGCGAGTCGAGGTTGGCGTATTGATCCTGCAGCGCGTGCACCAGCTCGTGCGTGATGGTGACGCCGACGATCTGCTCGTCGGCGCCATTCACGACGTAGAGCGTCTTCGCCGCCGGATCGTAGTAGCCGACGACCTGCTCGGTGAGGATGCGCAGGAGGAAATTGCGCAGGTTCATCGTGTCGGGGATGAGCCCGAGCAGCTTGTACGCCTTCTCCTCACCGGCGAGCTCCGTGGACGGCGTCTCCTCGTCGAACTTCTTGAGCAGGAAATCCTTCACCTGCTCCCTCGTGCGGACCTCGACCTTGGGCGGCGTCCTGAACTTCAGCCCCGTCGCCTTCTCGATGCGTGGGATCGCCTCGGCGACCTCGCGCGCATACGGCCCCTTGCCGTCCGCATCGCCGCCGCGGGTGCACGCGGCGAAGAGGAGCGCGGCGCCGAGCATGGCGTATGGCGAGTAGCGCACGCTCACTCCTCCCACTCGACGGAACGTCCGATCATGAGGCCGACGACGCGGGCGACATCGTGCCCGCGTACGACGATCCCTTCATCGAGCAGCTGGCGTTCGAGCTCGATGTCGAGCGCGGCGCGGTCGGCGCCGGTCGGCTCCTCGGGAGGGCGCGTCGGGGCCGGCGCCGCGGCACGCGCCGGAGCGGGGCGATCGGCGAAGGTCTCGACGGGCGCGGGGCGCGTGAAGGCGGCTTCGATCTCCGCGCCGAGGCGCTCCAGGACGGCGAAGCCGTCGCGCGCGATCCGGTCGATGTTCTCGCTCCCCGTGCCGCGCGGCGCATCCGCCGTCTCGGCTGGGGCGCGGCGTCGCCAGGCGCGTCGCCGCGCGATGAGCGACTCGAGGTGCGGTGAGTAGGTCGCGGTGGCCTGCGTGTGCGCGCACGCCTCGTCGAGCGCGTCGATGGCCTTGTCGGGGCGGCGGCGATCGGGCACCCAGATGTCGGTGAGCTCGATGGCGGCGCGGATGGCCGCGTCGGTGATGACGACGTGATGGTGCTGCGCGAGCGACGGAATGCGCGTGCGCAGGATCTCGAGCGTCTCGGCGGGGGAGAGCTCGCGGACGGCGATCTTCTGGAAGCGCCGCTCGAGGGCGGGATCGCCAAGGATCCAGCGCTCGTACTCTTCATCGGTGGTCGCGCCGAGCATGCGGAACTCGCCGCGCGCGAGGGCGGGCTTGAGCATGTTGGCGGCGTCCATCGCGGACCCGTTCGCGCTCCCCTGGCCGATCAGGTTGTGCATCTCGTCGACGAAGAGGAGGACGTCGCCCGCATTGCTCGTCTCGGCGACGAGGGCGCGCAGGCGCTCCTCGTACTGGCCGCGGTAGGTCGTCCCGGCAAGCAGCGCGACGGAGTCGAGCGAGAGGAGCCGCAGGTCGCGCATGGCGATCGGAACGGCGCCCGACGCAATGCGCTGGGCGAGCCCCTCGGCGATGGCCGTCTTGCCGACACCGGCGGCGCCGACGAGCGCCGGATTGTTCTTGCCCTGCCGGAGGAGGATGTCGATGGTGCGGGCGATCTCCTCGTCGCGGCAGCGTACCTGCTCGAGCCGACCGGCACGCGCGTCGGCGGTGAGGTCGCGCGTGAAGCGCGCGAGGGCACCCGAGTCGGAGCGTTCGGAGTGGAAGGAGTCGTCGATCATCGAGGAGATGAGGGAATGCGGGAATGGGGGAATGCGAACACGCGGGCGCGGCGGGCGCAAGGAACACGCCGACCATCACTGGCGCGCGGCTCGCAACGGGGCGTACGCGACGGTCCCCGACACAGTTTCCTACCCCAATCGCGCGAGTTCGGCTGCGCGAGCAGTACGGCCGCGATCAGTACGGAGTCAGGAAGACGCGGCCGAGGAGGCGGTCGCCCCAGAGGAGCATCACGACGGCGGCGGGGGCGAGGAAGACGCCGAAGGGGACGAGGGGGAGCCGCAGCTTGTCGGGAGCGGAGCCGAGGGCGAGCTCGGTCTGGCTGGTCGTACGGCCGCGCCCACGGCGGAGCATCGCGATGGGATATACGATGGCAAGGAAGGCGACCGCGCCGATCGTGGCGCCGACGAAGATCGTCGCGATGGCACGGGCCGGCCCGAGTGCGGCGCCGACGAAGGCCATGAGCGTCATGTCGCCCATGCCCATCGCCTCACGCCCGAGCGCCGCCTCGCCGAGCCAGCCGACGATGGCGATGAGGCCCGCACCGGCGCAGGCACCGACGAGCGCGTCGAAGGGACCGGCGAAGATGGTCGAATCACCGAGGAATGGCGCACTTACAAAGGGCGCGAGCAGTGCGCCGGCGAGCATCGCGAGCAGCCCCGTGATCGTGTAGCCGTCGGGGATGAGGTAATGCTGCAGATCGGTGATCGCGACGCCGAGGAGGAGCGTGACGAAGAGGCCGAGGCGGAGCGCGGTAAAGGTCGCGCCGTACTGGTGCACGATGAACGCCCAGATGACGCCAACAAGGAGCTCTACACCAGGATAGATGGCGGAGATCGGCTCGGCGCAGCAGCGGCATTTGGCGCGCAGCACGATCCAGCTCAGGAGCGGGATGTTCTCGAACCACGCGAGCTGGTGCCCGCACTTCGGACAGCGCGACCGCGGCCGGACCACGCTCAGCTCGTGGGGCCAGCGGGCGATGCACACATTCAGGAACGAGCCGACGCAGAGCCCGAACACGAAGGCGTACGCGGTGGCAAGCGCGGGAGGCATCACGTCCTGAGCTGATAGAGGAGGATACCCGTCGCGACGGCCACGTTGAGCGATTCGACGGTGGAGCTGATCGGCAGCGACACGCGATGTTCGACGCGCGCGAGGCCTTCAGGGCTCAGGCCAGCGCCTTCGTTGCCGACGAGAATTCCGAGCCGTGCGGGAGGAGTCATCTCATCCAGAGGGGTGCCCGCCGCATCGGCGCCCCAGAGGGCAACGGCGTTGGCCGAGAGGAACGTATCGAGCTCGGCCCAGGTAGACATCAATGCTGGGCGATGAAAGAGCGCGCCCATCGCACTTCTGACGACTTTCGCGTTCCAGAGGTCAACGGTGCCCGGCATCGCGAGGACCGCAGTGGCATCGAGCGCGGCGGCGGTGCGGAGGATGGTGCCGACGTTTCCCGGATCCTGGACCGCATCGAGGACGACGAGGCGGGCACGCTCGGGGAGGGTCAGATGGGCGAGCTTCGCATCGGGGATCTCGCCGATGGCGAGCACCCCCTGCGGGGAGTCGGTTTCGGCGGCACTGGCGAACTCACGCTCGTCGACCTCCGTGAGCTCGACGCCACTGCGGCGGGCGCTCTCGAGGAGCGCTGACCCGCGCAGTGCGCCGGCCAGCTGCGGTGCGACGAGCATCCCGCGCACAGGCAGGGGGGAGCGGAGGAGCTCCTCGACGGCACGCACCCCTTCCGCGACGAAGAGCTGCTGTCGCTCGCGGGCCCGCCGGCGCCTGAGGTCGCGGGCTAAGGTGAGTAACTTCAAAGCGTTACGTTAAATGCCGTGCAGGAATGGCTCTTGCTCACGTTCGCCGCAACCGCTTCGACCGGGAGACACGATGAGAAAACTAGCTGTGTTGGCGTTGGCGGTGACACTGACGGCCTGTAGCGTCTCGACGCAACAGGAGATCGACATGGGGACGCAGTACGCGCAGCAGATCAATGCGCAGCTTCCGATCGTAAACGACCCGGAGGCCAACCGATACATCAACGTGCTCGGCGACTCGATCGCGAAGCTGACGTCGCGCACGGACATCCCGGATTGGCACTTCTACATCGTCGACAGCAAGGAAGTAAACGCGTTCGCCGTACCGGGTGGATTCATCTACGTGAACCGCGGCCTGATCGAGCGGACGCAGCGGATGGACCAGCTCGCGGGAGTGCTCGGCCACGAGATCGGCCACGTCGTGCGACGGCACTCGATCAAGCAGATGCAGCAGCAGCAGGG
>Ga0068857_100006110_pt1 | contig 10285 bp, 18 predicted proteins | sample KBSCornC72_FD_66591 | JGI IMG/M metagenome (GOLD analysis project Ga0068857, IMG submission 66591) | Corn rhizosphere microbial communities from Kellogg Biological Station, Michigan, USA - KBS Corn C7-2 | ecosystem: Host-associated > Plants > Roots > Rhizosphere > Soil ...
TTACTTAACAAGGGTATCGATGTGATTGCATTCCCATATACCCTTAATTTTGACTTTAGTTACTGCACATCCTGAGAAGGAATTTATCGGTTTTACCAGCAGTTATGTATAATTAAAAGGAATGTCTCGGTTACTATCCTTAAGTCAAAAATTGGTCGGAGTACAAGGATTCGAACCTTGGACCCTCTGCTCCCAAAGCAGATGCGCTAACCAGGCTGCGCTACACTCCGAATATTCTATTTAGTCTCTCCAGCCCCTGTGGTGGCCGCGGCCCCTGTTACCTGGATGAACCCAACCAGGTGCCATGTAAATGCGAGCACCGCGATCAACATAGTAATATCTATTGAAGTACGGATCCCACATGTAAACAATTTCTACCGATGGTTCAACAACCACCTGACCACGCGGCACAGGTGCAACAACACATCCTGCTAACAAAAGGGCAGAAGTAAGTACAGTTAGATTTAAAATTTTCATACTTTATTCATCCTTAATTTGGTGGGCGATGAGAGTTTCGAACTCCCGACATGCTGCGTGTAAGGCAGCCGCTCTACCCCTGAGCTAATCGCCCAAATTCAAAGTTTGTTATAGTATCGAACTCCACGGGCCGTTTGGACGCTTCGATTACGCACCAGGGACTTCCACCCTGTCCGATATACTGTTTCCAGTAGTGACCATTGCTCCCGACAGATAAACTATAACAAGGAACTATTTATATCAGAATGCTTATTTTTCAATTAAAAGTTGAATTTTTGGATTGCTGAACGCATTCTTTAGACTCCGTAACTGCGTCGTCTGATGGGTTACTTTAACAAGTGTTCAGGTACTAGTCAAGTTATCTTACTTCAAAAAGAACAGCTTAAACCGCTTTATCACCAATTTGGATATTTGCATTTCGATTTACGCGCCCAGTATGTACGAATGAGCAATAACGCATATGCAGTCGGGGCCAATTATTCCCCGAGTCCACCCACCATCCATCTTATACAAGTCCGGAATGATCGAGCAGTCAATTACTATAACAAGCCTCGGACGATATCCGAAATTGTTTTGGGCAACATGTTATAGAAACTGTCCTTGGTATCGGTACCGCCGTAGGTGCTGCGCAACCGGTTTAGACCTTTACTTTCGTGTCATGCACGATAAGTTCGATCTTTTCACGAATAACTGGAATTTCAACTTCCTCAAGATGACGAACAGTATTCCTCAACTTATCCCACATATCGGAATAGCTCTTAGCATGGGAAGTTAGATAGAAAAAGTTCTTATCACCTAGAACTGGATCACGAGCAATCTCGGATGTTTTCCAGTGATGAAGTTTAGCAACGTTGGTAGCTGTCTCTGCGTGTTCCGTAGAGACAGTAATATGACATTCAAACATGTGTTTCTTTCTGTGTTATTTGGTGCCCAAGGTGAGACTCGAACTCACAATCCTCGCGGCGCTGGCTTCTAAGACCAGAGTGTATACCATTCCACCACTTGGGCAATATTCTTACTTCTTAGCTGTCTTCTTTTTAGTGGGCTTTGAAGGTTCCACATTGACGAACTGTCCAGCGCCTTCGCGCTTAATTGTTCCTTCAATTTGTTGCTTCAAGACATTCACTGTTTCGCTTGCGCGCAAAGGAGCTTTTGCTGTAGTTTGATTATTCATGTTTTTATTGTACGAGTTTATTTATCGTAAATCAAGACTTCATCTTAATTGAAAAGAAACATATTCTTCGACAAATTCCTTTGTCTGCTGCCTATATTTCTCCCAATCGTGTTCTGCACGACTTGTGCTCATTATCTGTTCGTAAGTGTAGCCTAAACCCACAAGCTCTGTCAACAACCAACAGGACGGCTTACTAAGTTTCGTAGATTCTGCATTGAGTTCCATACCTAACGCACGAGCAGATGCTGCATTCCAATCACCATTCTCCCAATAGTGTGTATTACCTTCTATCGGAAATTTATAGCCATATTCGGTAGCATTAATTTCAAATTCACTGCGCCAAAGTCTTGTGTCAGCCGAACTGATGTTTAGTCCGAAAAAGCTCCACGAATACATTTCGTTGTCTTTGCACCATTGATGGCTTTGACGCACACTTTCTTCGGGTTCGCCTGGTAAACCGGTTATGAATGACAAATACCAGTTTATGCTCGGTCCCCACATATCTCGAAGTTCGAGCAAATAATCCCTGGCGTAAAGGCCATTCCAACCTTTACCAACTGCACGACTTGCATCTCTATGAAACGATTCAATACCAAAATGGGAAGAACGCAAACCACTGTCCTTCAACAGTTGTGCCATTCCGGGTGTTGCACCGATAAGGTCAAGTCGATTATATCCTATCCAATTTAATTCAAATGGCAATGACTGAACAATATCGACAATAGATTGAACTTTTTCGAGGCTCTCATTTACAGTGTCGTCCTGAAAATAATAGTTGGTTGTTCCCCATTCGTCGTAATTGCGAATAAATTCTTCACGAATATATTTCGGATCACGCATGTAAGTGCCAGGTTTTTTACCCACAAGTGGATAACTGCAAAACTTGCACTTGAATTTACAACCACGTGTTAATTCAATTGTCAATGGTTCGTTTGGCTGTATGTAATCTTCCTCTAAGGAAAATCGCTCCATACACGTTATGTCAAATAACTTACGTCTGACATACCTTCCACTATTTTGGTCTAACCAGCGAAGAAGTTCATCCTCGGCAAAACCATGCATCTTTATCCATTGGCATTTATAGGGGCTGAAATTAGATTTTCCACCTCCGAGTAACCAGTGCAACTTGTGTTTGCGTTCCACAACTTCTCTGGCATTCAAAACCCAATCGGGCTCTAGGTGGTCAATGGAATTATAACCTGTCTTCCATCTTTCATCCCAAAATGTGGAGCTAACGCCTACGGCAATTGTGTCTGCCCCAATGTGCTTGTCTGTAATGGCAACTAGCTGATCTGTGGTCATTAAATGGCAAAAATCAATGACTTTTACCGTATATCCGTGCTGCCTTAGCCAGGACGCTAGCTGTGTCGGGCCGCAGGCACGAACAGGTGCATGTTCCACACCCATCGATGACCACAGTATCAAATTTGCCATTAACGAATGCCGAAGAGGGCGTCTCCTGCATATGTCGGAAAAGTGCTGCCCCATTCAGCAACATATTCAGCATCGTAATCTTCATCATCTCCATGAGCATGCCCGATGAAGTATTTGATTCCGTCATAATCGGTTTCAACTCGAACGATGCCCGTGCAACCGTCCCGATTGGTAAACCATGTTTTATCTAAAATTTTCATCGCTTCAGAATTTTATGTGGTTTGCCTGTTTTTCTTCCATAGCGGATAGTGGTCCAAGTTCCACTCCTAACAACCTCGTCGTCGGACAATGGAGCACCAATTAGAAACTCAGTGGCATCCACAATCTTATAATCACGGGTCACATAGGATTCAGGCTCTCTCATTTCATCGCCTTGCTTGAATGCACGCATATAAGTTGAGATGGGAGGGTAGACAATAATTTTTTACATCAGGAAAAAATTCCCTAACAATATCGTGTGCCTCGGCATCCGCACCTTTGCAATCACCATGGTGAAATTCTGACGGAGACAAATCTTGCATCGCCAACACAAACTGTTCCTTTTGATGCTGGGTCATTCCGTCTCGTGTTCCTGTAAATCCTATTTTCATGACCACCTTATTACAAAACAGGTTAATTGATCTTTGTAGGTAAAGACATATTTATTTCTCATTCTTTTCCATCCGTTAACTGGCTCCTCTCCCCAGAAATCCTGCGGGCCAAATGTGTTCTCGCACCATTCATCAATTTCCGGGTACCATTCAAATCCCCATAGATCCTCAGGACGAGATTGAGTGGGCTCTTCCAATTCGGCAATATAATAAGGCTCAAGGTGTGAAGTTTCTATCTTCATAAGTCATTTGCACCGAATTTTATTTTAAAAGCAACTGCGTCAGCCTCATACCTGAAAGCATAGGTAATAAGAGACGGTGGGAAATTTTGTGGAGGGCCTTGCGGTTCTTTCGAAACAACAATCATGTCGCATCCAATATTCTCACTAATCCAATTACCGATATCCAATGAAAGATTCCGATAGGAAATCCGCTTCACGAAATAAGGATAATCCTTCCTTACTGCTTCATGATCTCTATCGATAGCGGCCCTCATAGCCCGATCCCAGCGATCCTCATTCACACAAGTTCCTTCAGTTCGAGATACATCTTGTGATATTTTTCCAGACGGGCGACATCCTTTGCTGTTACACCCTTCAACCGACGAATGTCACTATTGTGGCGCAAGTCAGCAAGCTTCACACGAACTGCATCCAAGTTTGCCTTAATCTTAGCAACGTATTCCTCGTGTGTTTCGCCCGGCACTTTTGTCATCGCAGCAATACCGGCAATGATGCGTTCACTGAAACCCATTTCGCGCAGAAGTGCATAAGTGATGTTCTTGCGATCTTCAACCAGATCATGACCAAGTGCGATACAGCACAATTCCTCATCATCCGACTTGAGATAATGCATCACCTTCAGGCAGTGCAAAACGTAGGGCACGCCACCCTTGTCGAATACGCCATCGAATTCAGTTGTTACCAATACCAACATTTTGTTTAGTGCTTCGCCACGCTTCATAGAGCCTCCTATACACATAGTTTAGCAGCACTCCGAGTTGGAGGTCAACCTGGCATTATTTCATTTGGTTGGCTGCATACCTTCTGACAAAATCGTATGTCTGCTTTTCAAATAATTCTGTATTCAAATCACGCAATGGGGTATTAATGAACATATCGATAAGTTCATTTATTGAATAACCTAACGAGCCCATCTCACCAATTCGCCACGGGTATAACATAGATTTTTGGAAACAATATTTGTTTAATTCACGACCCTTCAAATGCACAGATAATGAATTCCATTCACCAATCTCCCAATATTCGGGATCGTCTGGATTGGTAAACTTGTATCCATATTCGGGTGCATTCTTCTCAAATTCACTTTTCCAATATTTACCCGGAAATCTGGAGATTGCTAAACCCAGCCAAGTCCACGCATACATTTCGTTGTCGATGCACCACTGGTGTGTTTCATCGATGCTTTTTTCATCCTCGCCGGGTAAACCAATGATGAAGGACATAAAGAATACAATATCTTTACCCCATTCTTCTTTTAACTTTAGAAGATAGTCCTTTCCGTATTTCCCATTCCAGCCTTTACCAATAACGCGACTAGCCTCAGGATGAAACGACTCAATACCAAATTGTGTTGAACGCAAGCCACTGTCTTTCAATGCTTGTGCCATACCCGGATTTGTGCCAATTAAATCAAGTCGGTTGTAGCCAACCCATTCGAGTTCGAAAGGTAATGACTGGGCAATATTAGCAAGTTCGGTAACTTTTTCCATGGTTTCATTTACTGTGTCATCCACGTAATAATAGCGGGTGGTTCCGAATGTGTCGTAGTTGCGTAGTATTTCGTCCTTAATCAATTTAGGATCACGCATGTAGGTTCCTGGTGCCCGACCGACAAGTGGAAAGCTGCAAAACTTGCACTTGAATTTACAACCACGTGTTAATTCAATAGATAAGAATTCTTCAGGCTGAACACAATCTCCCGGATCAGGAAATCTGTCAGCACATGTGATATCAAAATCTGGCCTTCTGATTAACTTATTGCTGTTGATATCCATCCAGCGAAGAACATCGTTCTCAGAATAACCCATGAATCTAACCCATTCGAATTTCATAGGACCTTGCATTGCACGCAACCCACCTAGCATCCAAGATACCGTATGCCGAGAATCTATTTCTTCCCGAGCTTCGATTACCCACTCGGGTTCTAGATATTTTCTTGCAGGAATAGCTAAAGGGGATTCTCTAAAGATCCAGAATGTAGAACTCACGCCTATTGCAAGCGTATCTGGACCAATATGTTTTTCAGTTATTGCAACCAACTCCTCTTTCGTTAAGAGGATGCAGAAATCGATAACTTTTACTGTGTATCCGTGCTGACGTAGCCAGTTGGCTAAAATGTGAACGCCTGCCGGTCTTGCTGGTGCATTTACACCAAGTGTATTCCAGAGTATAAGATTTGCCATGTGGAGTATTTATTATCCTCCCACACATCGCATTTTAAAACTGGCTCCCTGTCGGGGGATCGAACCCCGTCATCTCGGTTTTAGAGACCGCTGCTTTCCCATTAAGCTAACAGGGAATTATAGGTGCCTGTGGTCAGTAGACGGATTATAAGTCCTTATATACACCTCCACAGGCATGCAAAAGACTCATTCGGGGTAAACCGGGAGTCTCTCACGTAACTGGTGCGCCGAGTGGGAATCGAACCCACGACCGAAAGGATTTAGAATCCCCTGCTCTACCAATGAGCTACCAGCGCATGTATCCATTTTAAGCTACATCATTTGGCTTGTCAACTGGCTGCAATTTTGTTGCTTTGTAGTCCAGAAGCCATTCATATGCAATCCTTGCTTCCTCTTTCCAGCGCGGAACATGTGCCTCGAATCCTCCCGTTTTTTCCCAGCCCGAACCTGGGGTCGGTTTTGGATCATAGTTTTTGAGGTATTCCAATGCCTCATCCAGTGTGCGTTCTTTCCACACATCTCCTTCTTTGTAAGAAAATGCAGATTGAATTTTGTGAGCCGAATGTTTGCCGAGTCCCTTGATTGTGTCTATGCCAAGATTTCTTTCAGCGTGACATTTAGAACAACTTGCTGGAAAACAAGTGCAATCGCCTGTATGATTACTCTGGAGTTCACCCAAATAATGCTCAAGTAATTCGTCGCATCTCTGATCAATTGGAGCAGGAACAGAGTCATCATCGCCCAAATAGTAGCTAGATTCTGCCTCCTGCTTTATCCTGGTCAAATTAGGTGGTTCATCCTTCTTGCACGACATCTCGTAATGAACACCAAAAAGGAGATCTGTAAGTTCGTCAATTTTTAACTTGTACCAGAACTCCTTTTTTTCGTGCTCATCTAACTCAACAATGGTGTTTAGCGGATTAGGTGTATAAGTGATTTTCACAGAGCCTTTGCCTCCTCTCTGTAAAGATCCCACTTACGGAAGAACGCACGTTCTCTTTCATCCGTAATAACACGAGTGCATATAGCAGTATATCCAGTATCGTAATCCGGTTCATAGAACATTTCATAACCGATACCACGGCCGTCGAGTTTTCGGGCAATATTTTGCAAATCGGCTTCATCTTCTGCCGCAAGCAGGATTAAACTAGCCGTCTTTTCCGGGGCCTCGAAAATCTGACCTGCTTCCCAACAAGCATGACCAAGTTGAACAATCTTCTGTTCAGGCGAAAGATCCCGTCGAATGAAGGTATAGATGTACGGGGTCATTCTGCGTCCCTTAACTTGAAGTGAGCATTTCGCTTGTCGTATTTGCTAGTGGCATTTGTCCATCTTTCCCAATCAATTGTAATTGGGCAATCTTCCGACAAGGGGTCAACCAAAATATCACCCTCTCTCATATTGTGCGTGGCATCGGCAATTCCATTAAGAATATGTTCTCCCAGCATGGAATATGCTTTGCCACTCCACCAAATACGAACACGATTATCGACACAGCTCATGCTGAACGAATCTTCGCACAAACCTTGCAATTTTCCGTCGTCAGTCTTTCTCAAGACCACACGAATAGGAAAATACTTTGCAATGTCGTGCTTTAGCACTTCAAATGTCTTTGCTTCGTCGTTAATCATTTCAGACCTTTCGAAAGAGTTTCCTTTGCCAAAGCTTCCATTTGCTTTTGTGTTTCTTCCGGAAGTTGCTTTGCAAACTCCGAATACTTCAGCCAGCGGAGGGCTAATTCGAGAGAGCCAAAAGGCTTGGCGCCATTCTCGAGTTTGACTTTGTTTGTAATTGGGGAAAAGGCACGGAGCAATCTTGCTCTGGTGTTCGCTGTGTCGTCCGACTTCAGTGAACGGAGCAGGCATAATGCTGCGGCATCTTGGGAAGTAAGAGTCCTGGCATTGGCCAGTTTCTTCCAGATTTCTTTCACTGCTGCGCGTTCTGCCTTCTTGGCTGCGCGTTGTTCTTCAGTGATTTGTGCTTCTTCGTTAGAAGCGAGATTCATAATTTCTTGCATGATATTCTTCCTTAAAAATTGGTTTGATTGTTTAACAAAATTGCAATGTGAACGTATCAAACGTTTTTAAGAAGAATCTAAGTAAACCTACATCATAGTAGTTCTCCGGTTAAGTTGTAACTTTATTTATCTGACTAAATCTTCAAAGCAAATGGTCGCGAGTAGACCCTCTTTCAGCACGTCTGCCTAGTCGTGTGCCGCACACCGTTATACTCGGTGACCGAACTGCATTTATGAATTGTGTAGAACCTCCCTGTTCAAAGCAGGGCGTGCAAGGAGCTTTCGCCATACACTCTTATACACAATTCATAAACACAGAGTACCCCTACAGAATCGAACTGCGTCTCCCGGTTTGATGCCGGGTATGTGACCTCACACCTGAGGATATGTGTTTACGCTTTGATACAGCTAGTGAGGCAGAGAGACTCGAACTCTCAACCCGTCCAGCGACGTGCCTCTGCCTCTTGGGCTACACCTATTGCTGTATCTCAGTGCCTTGACTATAGCAAGTCTAAAGACGTTCCGCAAGCGGAGCAATACTTAGCGTTTGCCTTATTGACATGATGACAAGTGGTACACTTTTGCTTGGTCTTAACAGTCACTGGAGCAGCAACTTCAACCTTACCAACCTTACCAGCAAGACGCAGAATGATAACATGGGAATTTACTTCCGCATCGAAACCATACACAGTCTTGAATGCTTGTTCAACTTTCGAACCCGGCACAGTGATACCTGCATCATTGATTTCAGCTTTTGCTTCAACAGAATCCATTGTCGGGGTGGATGCACTATATGTGGCTTCGCTGCCGCCCAATGTATTGCTTGTAAAGACTTGGTTAACTGCTGCATTCTGACCATTAATCATGGAAGAGCTACCCAGCGAAGAACCGCGGGTTAAACCCTTTGTAGTGTATTCAGCAGATGTGGCAGAACCCAATTTTACATTGTCTCTTGCAATGCTGGAAGTAACTCCATAGTATGGACCGCTGTAGTACGGGCCGAACGGATAATGACGGCGGTAGTATTCGTCCCACCAAATGTTGTTGTGAATAACTGTTTTTACTTCCGGCTTTTCTTTCTCGAACCAGAATTGAACCTTTACCACTCCATCATCGATTTTGATGCCTCGAGGGCCATCTTCGATTGCTGCTGTACGTTCGATGAACTTGAATGCGTTACCTTCATTCATGTTGCCATTACGAATAAAGCGCTTCATTTCTACTTCAGAGTTTGCGTCAACAATGATCTCTGTGCCATCCAGGACGTCAGTTCCATCAATATGCAATGTAAACTTGACACGGCGACTATTGAGATTCTTTACCAGGACGCTGAATTCACTACCGAAAGGTAATTGAACCAGGTCTTTGTTTTCGCGGAGGATTTTGCCGTTATGTTTGATAGCCACGGCGAGCTTATTTTGATACATCATATTTTCCTTTATACTGCATACTGACTAAATGCATAGTTGGTTAAAGTCAGTTAGGTGACCCCGATTGGTCAAGAGTATTTATCTACCACGAGATTGTACTCAGCAGAAAAGGGCCTTGCGGCCCTTTAGTCATTTCAGTTCGACTTAGAACGAAACTTTTACACCAGCCGAAACTGTGTTGCCGTTAAACGAGCTAACACGAGCTTGGCCTTTCTGGTAAGCATAGTCGCCAACGAGGGCAACATTCTTAGCAACCGGATAAGAAACACCGACGCCAACCAAACCAGCATAACCATCTGCACCCTTCGAAGGATCGATGTAAGCACCGCCAACCTTTACAGCAACGGTTGCACCAGCAACCTTAGCCACGTCATAAGCACCGACGAGGCTGTAACGATTAACATTCAGCTTACCATCTGTGGAACGATCGAATGCAGCTTCTGCGCCAAGGGCACCGAATCTGTCACTGACGGTAACACCAGCGCTGTTCTTTTCAGTACCGCCATTGTAGCCAACGCGGGCACCAAAGTCAGCAGCGGAGGCCATGCCAGCGGCAAGAGCCAGAGTTGCGATTAGAGCAATTTTCTTCATAAGTTTTCCTTTTTCTTTTGTTTAGGCTGTTAAGCCGAGCTAATATTTAGTTAAGCCTGTCAAGTGTATATGGTTAATACTGAGCTGTCAAGTTTGGTAAAATTTCGCCGTAAAAATAGGGACCGAAGTCCCTATTCGCTATTTTGG
>Ga0068857_100006112_pt1 | contig 10283 bp, 9 predicted proteins | sample KBSCornC72_FD_66591 | JGI IMG/M metagenome (GOLD analysis project Ga0068857, IMG submission 66591) | Corn rhizosphere microbial communities from Kellogg Biological Station, Michigan, USA - KBS Corn C7-2 | ecosystem: Host-associated > Plants > Roots > Rhizosphere > Soil ...
GGGATCAACTCGTAGTGTTTTTCGACACGCTTTGGCCAGGCTTGCGCGTCATACTCCATCCAATCGGACCAGCGTTCGACCGGCGGGCAGGAGGCCAGGTCACGCACCGTCATTGGTTCGCCATTCGGCGCGCTGAACTGCTGTGCGGATTGCTCGGTCATAGCCCTCTTTTCCTCCTCTAACTCAACGGAACCGCCTGCCCGGCGACCACAAAACAATGCTCGTAGGCAAACAACCCGATCAGCGCACATACTCCAGCGAGCAGGAGCAAGATGGATTGCAGCTCCGGTATGATCAGCGCGACACTCAGCAACGCGAGTGGGAGCAGCGAGCCGAGCGCCATGAACAGCCCCCAGAAGATCGGGCGCAACATCCGTCCGGTCATGACGCGCGTCGCCGTCGCAATATGGCTATTGCTATGCGCGCCAAAGCTTTCATACAGCACAAGCAAGAGATGGCAGCCAACCGTTGCTAGCAGGATCAGCGTCAAAAAGGTTGTCAGCACGTTGCCTGCCGAGAGCGGCCACGCGAGAATGCCGAGCGCGGCTGAGCCAGCCAGAGCCGCCTGCATTAGCAGAATGGGCAACAGCAGCGGACTCTGCCAGAAATCGCGGCCCTCAGCCTGACCAAAGAGAAAGGCCGTGTAACCTGCCGCTGCTATGCCGAAGATCGCGGTTGGCAGCAGCAGCCCGCGCAACACTCCCGACGCGCCCGCGAGCGCGGCCCCTAACCAGCACAATTCGAGCAGGCCAAAGATGCCCAGAATATAACCGCCCCAGACCAGCCACGAGGTCGGATTGGGCTTCGTGATCAGGAGCAAAGCGCGTTCAGGGCGTTTCAGATCGGCGACCAGCAGGAAGAGCGTAAGGGCAATAAACAGTCCGCCGACAATGGGCGCGCTCAGGCCCAATAATGTATACAAACCGCCTGCCAAACGACCGTGCAGGCCGTAGAGCGCCAGGGCCAGCGCGGCAATCATCATCACACCCGCTCCTAATGACTTCGTTCCGAGATACGCCGAAACCATCCAGCCCCAGGGCGCTTGATTGCGCGGCGGATCGTAGACGATCTGTGCCCGCGTCGGGGCTAACGGTTGATATGGTTTGAGTGGATTGAGCGTGGGCAGCGTTCGGCTTTGTTGCGCGCTTGAAGACGGTGAGCGTAGCTGTGCCTCGTGCTGAGGCGTGTCGTGGGCAGGCTGGCCGTCGCGCAGGGACGCGCTCGCGTCGAAGAGCGACTCTCGCTCTTGATGGGGTTGGAGCAGCGTACTCCACATCGTCATTTGGGGTAGCTCCTGCACGGCCGCTTCCGGGTTAATCGCTGCCTCGTCGGCGCCCAGATAGTAGACGTTCGGCTTCGTCCCCTGTTCGGGCTTGCGCACGCGCACCGGCTCGCGCGCGATGATTTGCGCGATTTCGGTGTTGGGATTGTGGATATCGCCAGAGATGATCGCGTGTTCGGGGCAGACCACCACGCAGGCCGGTTCCAGGCCAAGCTCGGTGCGGTGCGCGCAATAATTGCACTTGGCGGCGGTCTGAGTGTTGGGATCGATATACAGCGCGTCGTAGGGGCAGGCCTGCATACAGGATTTACAGCCGATGCAACGGCTGGAATCGAAGTCCACAATGCCATCATCCCGCTTAAACAATGCCTTGGTGGGACAGATAGTGACGCAGGGCGCGTCGGTGCAATGGTTACAGCGGTTGACCAGAAAATAGCGGCGCGAGTTCGGAAACTCCCCGCGTTCAATATATTTGACCCAGGTGCGATTGACCCCGATCGGGATATCATGCTCGGCCTTACAGGCCACTGTACAGGCGTGGCAGCCAATACACTTCCGTTGATCGATCACAAAGGCATACCTGGTCACGAGCTTTCTCCCGTCTCCATCGACATCATCTCATGCACACTTTCCAGGGGCGCGCTAGTTATTTTTCCGTCTCCTTTTAGTGTACGGCGCGCAACTAGCCCTGGCGCATGCCTGTTCTTGATGGATGTGCATGGATAGCGGGAGAGAAAGCCTGTGGGTTGTGTATGCTTATTGTGCGCTCAGTAGTTGTTTCAGACTCACCTTCTCAAGCGAGGGTAGGACAGCGTCAGGATGTTGAAAACGCTCGCGTGGACCGACGCCCAGAGCCGTCATGCCAGCGGCTTTGATGGCCTCAACACCCGCCGCCGCGTCCTCAATGCCCAGGCAGTTTGAGGTAGGAACGCCGACCATACCAGCCGCGTAAACAAAGATATCCGGTGCTGGTTTTTCGTTGACGACGCACGCGCCATCGGCAATACCATCAAAGAGCCGGGTAATCCCCAGGCGTTCAAGCACCATATGACTATTTTTGCTGGTTGACGCGATGCCCGTTTTCATGCCCGCCTGACGTATCTCTTGCAAAAGTTCGCTCCCGCCCGTGACCAGCTCAGCGGGCGTCATGCGTTGAATGAATTGCTGGTAATAGCGATTTTTGCGCTCCATCATCTCCTGTATTTGCTGTTCGGTATAATGACGATCGCGAATGATATATTCCAGCGAGGCGCGGCGCGAGATGCCGCGTAAATGCTCATCATTCTCCTGGCGCGTAAAAGGGATATATTCGTCGTCTGCGAGATGTTTCCAGGCCTGATAGTGATACTCAGAGGTGTCAGTTAAAACGCCGTCCAGATCAAAGATAATCGCCTGTGGGGTTTGCATTCTATAGGTATCCTTTCTTCATAAATTTGTCATGATTGTGCGATTTCATCACTTTTTTCACGCGCCAGAGGAGACAGGCGTTTCCAGGATGTGTTTCTATGTTTCTGAAACGCGACTGGACCTCTTTTACGTGCTGGAAGGAGGGAAGTTTTTGTCCAGATAGTTTCGACCTTATCCGCTCCTCTATGATGGAATAAGGTAGCTCTCTCGTGTGATGAAGGATTAAACGCGTATGATTCAACATCCAGCTTTTGAAGTTGAGGAATGGGCTGTCCATGAGACGGCTCTACATCTTGATATTCTCGCGCAAACGGAGTCTATTTTTGCCCTTTCCAACGGCCACGTCGGGCTACGTGGCAACCTTGATGAAGGCGAGCCACATAGCGTGCCGGGGACCTATCTCAATTCCGTCTACGAAGTGCGCACCCTCCCTTATGTCGAGAGCGCATACGGGTATCCTGAGTATGGTCAAACGGTGATTAATGTGACGAACGGCAAGTTGATGCGTCTCCTGGTTGACGATACACCGTTTGATATGCGCTATGGTGAGGTGCAGAATCACGAACGCATTCTGGATCTGCGTTCGGGCGTTCTGCGCCGCGACGTGCGCTGGACCTCACCGGCGGGCCGCGCGGTCCATGTCACATCAACGCGCCTGGTCTCATTCACCCAGCGAGCGATCGCGGCCATCCATTACGAAGTGGAGGCCCTTGAGGAGCCGGTGAGCATAGTTTTGCAATCCGAACTGGTCGCGAACGAGGCGGCTCCCGACGCTGGCCGAGATCCGCGCGCTGGGGTCGTCCCGCTGAATCCACTGGAATGTGAAGAGCACGAAGCTCAGGGGACTCGTGGGTGGATGATTCATCATACACGCGGCAGCAAACTGCGGATTGGAGCTGCGATGGACCATCGTATGGAGGGGCCGGACAACGTAACGATTGAGTCTGAGAGTACCTGCAATATTGCGCGCGTCTCGTTCCTTGCTCAGTTGCAGCCTGGCGAGAAGCTCTGTGTGACGAAATTCATCGCCTACGGTTGGTCAGGTCTGCGTTCACAGCCGGCGATCCACGATCAGGTTATGGCCGCGCTGGCCGCCGCTCGCCGGACTGGCTGGGAGGGCTTGCTGGCCGAGCAGCACGGCTATCTCGACGATTTCTGGAACAATGCCAATATCGAACTGGAAGGCGATGCTGAGATTCAACTGGCGTTGCGTTTCGCGCTCTTTCATGTGCTTCAAGCAGGTGCGCGCGGTGAACGTCGACCTATTCCGGCCAAAGGTTTGACTGGCCCTGGCTACGATGGGCATGTCTTCTGGGACACCGAGACGTTTGTTCTGCCCATGCTCACCCTGACGCTGCCTCACGCGGCTGCTGATGAGTTGCGCTGGCGGCATTCAAAATTGCCGCTGGCCAGAATACACGCCCGTCAACTAGGTTTACGGGGCGCGGCTTTTCCCTGGCGCACGATTCACGGAGAAGAGTGCTCGGGTTACTGGCCTGCCGGGCTGGCGGCTTTTCATATCAATGCGGATATTGCCTACGCGGTCGCCTATTATATCGGCTGTACCGGCGATATGGATTTTGAGGAGAAGATTGGCCTGGAACTGCTGGTCGAAACGGCGCGTCTCTGGGCTTCGCTCGGCTATCACGACCCTGATGGACATTTTCGGATCGACGGTGTGACTGGCCCCGACGAGTATAGCGCGCTCGTCGATAATAATGTTTATACAAATCTCATGGCTCAATATAATTTTTATTCCGCCTTGCTCGCGGTGCAACGCCATCCAGAGACAGCGCACGCGCTCGGGGTCGAAGACAGCGAGTTGTGCGCCTGGGAGGCCGCGATGAAAAATATGTTTTTGCCCCATGACGAGCGCCTGGGGGTGACGCCGCAGGATGAGACCTTTACCGAGCACGAGGTCTGGAATTTCGCCGAGACATCGCCTGATCAGTACCCGCTGTTGCTGCACTATCCCTACTTCCAACTCTACCGCAAGCAGGTGGTCAAGCAGGCCGATCTTGTGCTGGCGATGCATCTGCGCGGCGACGCTTTCACCCCGGAGCAGAAAGCGCGCAATTTTGCCTACTATGAAGCTCTGACCGTGCGCGATTCCTCGCTTTCGGCAGCAACTCAGGCAGTGTTAGCCGCCGAAGTGGGTCAGCTCAAGCTGGCGTATGACTATCTCGGCGAGACCGCGCTGATGGACCTCTACGATCTGGAGCACAATACCCATGATGGGCTGCATATTGCCTCGCTGGCGGGAACCTGGACGGCGCTGGTCGCTGGTTTTGGAGGCATGCGCGCCTATGGTGAAAAGCTCATTTTCGCGCCGCGTCTCCCCACGGGGATTAGCAAGCTGGCCTTCACCCTCTTGTTCCGCAATCGTCGTCTGTGTGTTGAATTGACCGATCAGCACGCGAGCTATCGACTCCTTGAAGGAGAGCCACTGAACGCCTGTCACCACGGAGAGAGCATAACGTTGTCTACCGGGACGACTACCACCTGCGCGATCCCGCCTCTCCAGGCTGGTCCCCGGCCCACTCAGCCGGCAGGCCGTGAACCATCTGCGTGTGGGAATGCGTAAAGAATTCTGTAAAAAAAGTGACCAGAGATACAGGAAGAAAATGTTTGAGATACAGAGAAAAGTGTTCTGCCGAAATGCGGAATTCTATAAATAATCTACATCGTTAGTGTGAAATTTTTTGCTCCCGATAAGAGCTGTTTTCTTTGGTTTCTTGCCCGAAAAGAAGCCAGACGAAGCAGGGTTATCAATGAACCCCTCAAGCAGTGAGTTTCTTCTCCGCGTGGCCATGTTCAGAAGGGGCGAACTGATAATTAGATGGAAAAGACTTTGCATTAGCTTGACAACCTAATGTAAAATAGTCAGCGGTGTTTGTTTTTGACACTATGTCGTGGTCGTTGCCAGCGATGGCGGCGCGGTGGCAGTAGATTGGTACTATCAAGAGGAGAAGACAAAAAAGATGCTGGTGCATTTGATGTTGGAGCTTTACGGATGCAAACGCGAAGTTCTGACCAATGAGCCGTTGCTGCGGCGTGTGCTGGATGAATATCCTGGTCGGGTTGAAATGGAGAAAGTCAGCCCGGTCCACTTGTACGACATCGAGACCTCGAATCCTTTGGACGCGGGTATGTCGGGGTTTGTGGTGATCGCACAGAGCCATATCAGCATGCATGCCTGGCCGGAATACGGCGAGGTTGACATCGACATCTGTTCGTGTAAACATTTCAGCCAGGAAGATGCCATCGCTTACGCGAAAGAAATGTTCCAGACTGACGACGTAGAGGCGCACTTTGTGGTCCGAGCGACCCGCTCGTTGCGGCCAGAAGAACCCGATCCTGACCGCTACGCGGCTGCCATGGCCGCACGCATGGAGAAACAGGCGGTGCGCTAAGAAGAAGGACGACTGTAATACTATGACCGATTCGCTTGTGACCCAGTTTGGTGCGCCAGATGCGCCATATTGCGACCCTGCCACTGCGCGCGTGACGATCATTCCGGCCCCGCTTGAGTATAGCGTGTGTTATATGCAAGGCACTCGACATGGGCCACAGGCGATTCTGGATGCCTCTAGCCAGATGGAACTCTACGATGAGGAGTTGGATTGCTGCCCCATCGAAGTTGGTGTCTATACGCGCCCATCTCTCGATTATACCAGCCTGGACCACGCGGCAGCCCTCGCGGTGACTGGCCAGGCGGTGCGCGAAGTGCTGGAGCGCGGCCAACTGCCCCTGGTCATCGGTGGCGAACACTCCCTTTCCGCTCCCCCTATCGCGGCTGTACGCGATTATTTCCCCGACCTGACCGTTATACATATCGATGCCCACGGCGACTTGCGCGACGAGTACGAGGGAACGCAACTTTCCCACGCTTCAATCGAGCGGCGCGTTGTGGATATGGGCATTCCGCTGACCGAGATCGGCATTCGCAGCTTCAGCCCTGAAGAGGCGGAGTTCATGAAAAGCAAGCCGGATGTCGCGATTGTCTGGGCCTATCAACTGGCCAATGGGACCGCGAAAATCCCCTGGGAACGCCTGAGTCGGCATACGTACGTGACGATCGATCTCGATGCCATCGATCCCGGCGAAATGCCCGCCGTGGGAACGCCTGAGCCTGGTGGTCTGCACTGGTACCAGTTGCTTGACCTGTTCCGCGAGATTTGCCAGCGCACGACGATTGTCGGCATGGATGTCGTGGAACTCTGCCCGATGGAGGGCCAGACCCGCGCCGATTTCCTGGCCGCGAAACTGGTCTATAAAATGATTGGCTATCGTTTCGCTGAGGAATTGTGGAAATAACCAACAAAACCGGCGAGATGGTGTGCGCAAGAAATACAGCAAATATTAAGGCAGGCTGGTCTGCGTGGATTTGATTTTCTCTCATTATTATGCTGGAATCAAGGATGCAAAATATATCATGGGCATGTTCTCTTTTTTGGCTCTATACAAACGTTCAAAGCGGCGCTGGCGTATCTCTGGCTATGCTCTGAGTGCGCTCTTGCTCTGCTGTCTGCTGGTACTCCTGACCGCGTGTGATAGCGGGGCGCAGAGCAACCATCGCCAGGTGTTGCAGACGGATAGCGGCAGTGCCATTTCGTATAGCACTCGCCCTCAGGATGTGGTCATTCGTCTATTTGAGGGCGGCGGTAAAGTTGGGCAGCTTCAGTTCACTCCTGAGGCCAGTATTTATGGCGACGGAACGTTTATTCTTGGGCCTGGTCTGCAACCGCAAGAGGGCAAATTGACCGATAGTGCCCTGCAAACCTTGCTTCATACAGTCACCAGCACCGATCAGCTTCTGCAACTGAGTCAGCACATCTTCGATGATATTCCTGAGCAGAATGTCACGCTGCTCCAGCTCGCCCTCAACGGGCAGAACTATCGGTTCTCCTATGGTCCCTTTGGTCATCTCCAGCAGAGCGCTCAGGAGATGCAGGAATATGGACAATTGGGCAACGCAATTAACGCGATTAAAGGGGCGCTGCTCGGACCAAAGGTTAGCGCGTACACCTCGCCGTCGATGGCTCTGCTGGTCTATCAGACCTTTCGCCCTGATTTCACCCCCGCGCAAAACTGGAATCTGCCCATCTGGCCGATCAGTGATTTCACCCTGTCCAACATCGCCATTTACGAGTGTGGGATAATTAAAACAGACAATACAGGACCAAATGCCGATAATGGGTGCCTGGTTTATACTGTTCCCCAGCTTGCCTACTTGCCCAATGCTCAAGATCTCCAATTAATTAAGCAGGCGCTCGATGGCAAGACTCAGGCGATGTTTTATGAAGATGGGAACGATTACGTGGTCATGTTGCGTCCACTCCTGCCCGACGAGATCGCTCAGCAACAATTGGCCATGTACGGCAGTAATATCCAGAGTTACGCGCCAGTCCCGCTCAAAAGTGGCGTCGTGCCAGTTCCAACAGTGACGCCGGGGGCGTAAACTTAAAGGGAAGTAAGTGGCTCTGCAACCAAAATTCCCGCAGAGCTTCCCCAAAAGCCAAATTTTCACTATAATGAAAGCACATTCCATTAAACAAACTATTTCAGGAGCTTCTATAGATGCCACAACAACAGCAACAGATGCAACAACAGCAGCCGAATTTTGATCTCCTGGCTGTTTTCAATGAGGTGGAGAAGGCCGACGCAGCGGAAGCGAAATTGAAAAAAGAAGGCTTCGGCGAAGAAGAGGTTTTTCGCCTGGCACCGGATTCAGTGGGACGCGGCGAATTCCGCGAACATGGCCCCAATCGTGAACGCAGCCAGGTTTTTCTGCAAACGAAGCGTGTTGGTCCTAGCCCGATCCTCGTCACCGTGCTGGCGCTGGTGTGCGGTGTGATCCTGGGAGGCGTCGCGTTTGGCATCGTAGACCTCGATCTCAAGAGCGTGCCACTCATCCCGGCTGTCCTGATCGGCTTTCTGGTCGGTGTGATCGTGGGAGCGATCATTGGTCTGACACGCAAACGCGAGGTACGCGGCGCGATTGGCCAGGATATGGCAAAGGTCAAGCCAGCGGAGACGCCGGTGAAAAGACCAGTCGAGGACAACGGTTCGCGCACTGCTGTTGCTATTCGTCTGCCCGATCCCGACGACATCAGCCGGAGGTCGAAGGCGCGCGCGATTCTGATTAATAACGGTGGCAAAATCGATCGCAGCGTTGGCAATTAGCGCGAGAAGAGTATGGAAAGCGAGTTGATGTAGTGCGATGCTACATCGGCTCGCTTTTCTATTTTATTTTGCAGAGCTTATCTGAATGAAAAATATCGTGGTAGGCAGAAAATTCTCGTGCCGGGAGGAAATGCGAGCGTACGGGGACGCGGCTTTTGTGTATAATTGAGAAGTACGGTATTTCAGGCGATGTAATCTCAACCTTATGGAAGGTTTTTAACCATGTTCAGCATTCATATCGCTCAGCCTGGAGCGCAGATACAACCCGAAGAATTGACCCGCTTGCGTGCAAAGCTTTTCCCGCCTTATAAAGTTATTCTTTTTAATGACGATCACAACGATATGGAATATGTAGTTTCTGTGCTCTTGCGCTTGATTAGTCAGTTGACCGAGTGGAAGGCGATCCAGATTATGCTGACCGCGCATCTCACAGGGAGCGCGGTGGTTATCGTTTGTCCCAGGGAGAGCGCGGAATACTATCAGGAGCGGCTTTTGGGCTACGGCTTAACCGCGACCATTGAACCGGACTAAATTCACCTCTTGTCACCCGAAGGGAGATCTCTTGCGTGTCATGGATAGGCGGCCCGTGATAGAGCCATGTGAGCGGCTTATAGAGGTGTTGTACTGACCAGTTTGGCACCTCTTTTGGCGCGAAAGGTCAATCACTATTGACGATCAACTATTTGCGATTTACAATCTGTCATGGCCTGGAGGAACGAGTCTTCGTAGATCCTATTATGGAGTCTGTGATCCTTGAATGCCGCCTGAGCAAAGCCGCAATCGTGCGACTTCTCAAGCTGATGCGGCAAGGAGGGAGCAAGAAATGATGCTGCTTTATCATGTTCCTGCAGGAGGAGAATTAGATGGTCCATTTATGGCGTAGAACCAAAGATGAAGTTGAACCGAGCAAAGTGGCCCCAGGGGTGGGGCCTGCCGGTGACATTGCCGTGATTGTCGATGGCAAGAAGCTGGATAACGAGTTAGTACGGCTGGCCTGTATGATGGCCAAGCGCGCGAAACGCAAGGTTCACCTTGTGCATATTATCGAAGTCCCCCGTACCCTGGCTCTGGGCGCGAATTTGCAGAAAGAGTCAGACCTGGCTGACCAGCTCCTTACCGAAGCATTGGGCATCGCGGAAGACGCTGGCTGTGAAGCAGTCGCGGAAGTTGTACAGGCTCGTGATGCCGGTCAGGCAATTGTCGAAGAGGCTAAAGATCATGCTTGCGCCCTGGTTATGTTAGGATTGGTGCGTGACAAGAACAAGGTGAACGGCACACGCGACGATCTGGGACGAACGGTTCCGTTTGTTCTCAATCACGCGCCCTGCCGTGTCTGGGTTGTACAGGACCCGGTTCTTTAAAACAGAGCGTTGAACGATCCCGCGTCAGACGCACTCCTCTCTCTACC
>Ga0068857_100006118_pt1 | contig 10279 bp, 9 predicted proteins | sample KBSCornC72_FD_66591 | JGI IMG/M metagenome (GOLD analysis project Ga0068857, IMG submission 66591) | Corn rhizosphere microbial communities from Kellogg Biological Station, Michigan, USA - KBS Corn C7-2 | ecosystem: Host-associated > Plants > Roots > Rhizosphere > Soil ...
AAGATTCTTTTTTTCTTTGATGTAGTTTTCACGAAGCCAGAAAACCTGGAAGCCGGCAATAATAAAGATCGGGATAGCCATTAATAATAGCTGCCACTCGTTGTGTGTCCTTAGCTTTGGATTACTTGCTGATATATTTCGCGGACTACTCATTTAAAAAGGCAAATTTAGCCATTCGATAGCCGGCTTATAAGCCCTGTTAACGTTTATTAACCTTAAACCAAGGTAGCTTAACTTGCTGCCGATGACGGCTTGATTAGTTTTGACAAAACAATAATTTCTATTTATGAAACGCTTATTGATTGCTTCAGCTATGCTAATAGCTATCCCATCTCTTGCACAAGTAAAAGAGGGAAAGATCGTGTACGAAAGAACAATGCAGCTGCAGATCAGGATCAACGATGATAATCCTGCTTTTCAAAATATGATCCCAAAAGAAAGAAAGGATAAGTTTGAGCTATTTTTTACCGAAGGAAAAAGTTTATGGCAGGCTGTCGAGGATGATGGCCAAAACGATGAAACAAGTTTTGGTGATGGTAATGGAATGAGAATGGTATTCCGGGGGCCCGGAAGTGATGATATTGCTTTTCACAACATAATTGAAAGTAAAAAGGTAGATCAAAGAGACCTTGGCGGGAAAAGTTATATTATAGCAGATAGTATAAAAAAAATGAATTGGAAAGTAGCCGGTGAAACAAGAGTGATCCTTGGCCATACTTGTATGAAAGCGACCACACAGCGTATGCAGGAAAGTTTCCGGATGACAATGGATAATGGCGAAGCAAAAAGAGAAAAAGTGATGGATACAATGAATATTGTAGCATGGTTTACCAATGAAATACCTGGTTCATTTGGCCCCGATATATACCAGGGACAATTGCCGGGAACTATTTTGGAGATTGATATTAATAATGGAAGAAATACATTTAAAGCAATTGAAATTTCTCCAAAGGTTGACGTTGCAAAGATCAAAGAACCGTCAAAAGGAAAAAAAGTAACAGCAGAAGAATTTGCGAAAGAAAGAGAAAAGCTGATGCAGGAAATGATGCAGAATGGCGGCGGGCCCGGAGGCATGCGGATTAATATCAGGAATTAATTAATGAGGATAAATTAGTAAAGAACATAAGGTGTTTGGGAAATGACCCTTGTGTTTTTTTGACCTCCTTAGTGAACGGTTTGTTAGAGAATATTCTCTGGCTTTAAATATTTGTACATTTAAGTTCAAAATTTTGGACTGATGAAACGAATTTTGTTAAGCCTTTTATTGATCCCTCCAATACTTACCGCCCAGCAAGTTATCAATGTTGAATATCCTTCAGAAGGGAGCATTGTACTTTCCGACAAGGTGATACTGCCTAAAATCAAAAGTGGTTATACTTTATGGCTTGCAAAAGAACACAGTAAAGGAATGATCGTTTTTTTTAACGGAAACAGGGATACTATAAATAAACCATCAATTATTGACCTCGCTTTAAAAAATCAGCTCGCAGTACTGTTTGTAACCACCAACAATCAAGTTGAATTTCTTTTTGAAGAATCAAAAATGAAAGAACTGGAAGGATACGTTTACGAAGCTATTAGTAAAAATAAAATCCCAAAAGACAATATGCTTTATTGCGGTATGTCGCTTGCAGGTACGAGAGCATTGAAGCTGGCTGCGTTCTCGCAAACTGAGCAGTCAACATATAAATTAATTCCTAAAGCAATTGCTATTTGTGACGCCCCTTTGGACATGGTTCGTAATTATCATGAATGCAAAAAAGCAAGCGATCTAAATCTTAATCCCATTGGCGCCAGCGAAAGCGAATGGGTTTCTTCTTACATCAAGTCCAATCTAAAAGGAACTCCAGAGGAAGTATTGACTACTTATATAAATTATTCTCCTTTTTGTTATACTGCGGAAAATGGCGGAAATGCGAAAGCATTTAAAAATATTTACCTGCGTTGTTATACTGAACCAGATGTAAACTGGTGGATAGAAAACCGCGGCCGAGATTATTATGGTATGAATGCTATCGATCTTGCTGCCTTAGTAAACCAGCTTAAAATTTTAGGCAGCAAAAAAACCGAATTGATTACAACCGCAGGTAAAGGGTTTAGAGAAGATGGCAGCCGGCATCCACACTCATGGAGCATTGTTGATGAAAATGAATTAGTAGAATGGTTTACCCGTTTGCCTTCGGATAAAAAATCACCATAAACTTTCAATTATTGCATTTATGCTCGCAGTTCCACTTTAAATGCAAGACTGAAATAACGAAAATAATGATCCTTGTTCTCAATATTATTTGCATTCCATTCTTCACCATAAGCAAATGGGCTTGTGCTTGACCAGGCTGCTTCACCAATTGCTACCAATGTATCCGGGCTTTTAAGTCTGAAACCATACGTTTTGTCCTTATGTAATTGGACGGACTGCAATGGAAACTGCATCCAGTTCTCAGTATCATTTTCATCCACTTCGATCTCTGCCGATGAAAGAACCTGTCCCCAGTTTTTTCGTCGCTTATCAAAGTCATGCAAGGTGAGGATCAATTTGCCCGGATGCGAAACAGCAATTGAATAAACCTGGATCTTTTTAAGTGAGCCGTCTTCGGGACATTGAAAAGTTTGTCCGGCAAGATGATCAGCAGAACCCGGGTTCATGTGGCCAATCCAAAGACAAGTATTGCGGTGAAGTTGCTCAAGGGCGGGATGAAGATGGTTGCCAAAAGTCGTCGTTTTCATACACACATGTTTTAAATTATAAATTAAAACAGCTGGCTGTGGCAAGAACTACTTTCTAAAACTAACCGATCCGCCAAATATTGTACTTGTGTATAAAAACCAGGAAGCAATGCTAAAAAATTGCCCATTACCACTATTATGTTCTAAAATGATTAATTTAACCCGGCAAATCTTCCATGAGGGCAAAATCAATTAGCGGAAATACGGCTGGCGAAATAAAAGATGCTTTGGAAAAAAGCATGGTGGATGGTTTTGCACCTACGATCGCAGTTGTATTTATATCGATTAAACAGGATAGACGGGCTGTTTGTAATATACTGTACAAAAAAGGGATTGATGTGATCGGCGCCACCTCTTCCGGTGAGTTTATTAATGGTCATCAAAGTGAAGGCGAAGCTGCAATAATGCTGCTTGATATAAATAAGAATGACTATTGTATTTTATTTGAGGATATTGGTGAAAGAACGTTGAATGAAGCCGCAACAAATATGGCGAAGACTGCTCTACAAAAGTTCAATAAACCTGCTTTCATTCTCTGCAGCACCTTAATGTCACCAGGCGGGAAAATGATAGACGGAGAAACCCTGATCCGTACTATTGAAAAAACGGTGGGCCCGCATGTAAATTTATTTGGGGGTATGGCTGGTGATGATATTACATTTACGGGAACTTATGTATTTACACACGATCTATCTACAGATCATGGAATGGCAGCATTAATATTAAATGAAGAGAAAATAAATTTGTATGGTATCGCTCTTTCCGGTTGGAAGCCAATGGGCATTTCCAGGACCATCACAAAAAGTGAGGCTAACTTAATTTATACTATTGATGACCAGCCGGCACTTGATACATATCTACGGTTTTTAGGAAAGGAAAAATCTTCTGATGACAACCAGGTTAAGTTCTTTGATTCAATCGGGATCCATTATCCATTCCAGATTGAACGGGATAACAGGGAACCGATGATGTGCACACCAATTGGATATAACCGGGAAAAGGGAGCATTAATATGTGAATCTAATGTGACCCAGGGTTCAAAGTTTCGTTTTTCAACACCTCCTGATTTTGATATTATTGAAACGGTAATTAATAAAGCTAGTGAATTAAAAAGGAAGATCGATACCGGGGCTGAAGCGCTGCTGATCTTTTCCTGTGCAGGCAGATTAAGTGCATTGGGACCTATGGCACAAGATGAAAACGAAGGGTTGGCCGCTGTATGGGATGCTCCGATGGCTGGTTTTTATACTTATGGCGAATTTGGCAGAGCTATCAATGGCAAACATGAATTTCATTCCACTACCAATAGCTGGGTGGCTTTAAAAGAGAAATAATTTTTTTACTTTAAATAAAATAATGAAAGCAACATCAATAAAAGGAAGAACGGCAGAAGAAATAAAAGATGCGTTGAGCAAGACCGCTGCAGAGGGTTTTCTCCCGACACTGGCTATTGTTTTTATAGCAGAGGATAGTGAAAGAGATGCGATTACTAAATTATTGTCCGAAAAAAATATTAAGATCTTTGGCGCTTCTACCGGTAGCAATTTTATAGATGAGGATATTGAATCAGGTGCTACAGTTATTTTGCTTCTTGATATTAAACCGGAGTATTTTCGTGTTGAAATAAAAAGTACAGATTCTGTCAGTACAAAAGAAAATGCTGAGCAAATCGCTAAAACTGCAAAAGCTGCTTTCAAGCAACCTTCCTTCCTTATAATTTCAGGAGGCTTAACTACTGATGGAGATCAGATCATTGAAGGAGTTGAGAATATCTGCGGCAAAGGCACAACAATTTTTGGAGGTCTTGCCGCTGATGGACTTAAAATGGAGCGTACCTATGTTTTTACCAATGATATACTTACTGATAAAGGCCTGCTTGCATTGATATTCGATGAAGAAAAAATTGAATTGAATGGCGTTGCTGTTGGCGGATGGAAACCTATAGGGATAGACAGGGTCATCACAAAATGTGATGGAAATGTTGTCTACACAATCGATGACGAGCCTGCGCTTAGTTTTATAAAGCGATACGCAGGGTTAAAAGACATAAACGCAGACAATGCATTGAATTTTCTGCTTGCAAGTAATTTTCAACTACAATTGCAAAGAGAGAACAAACACCCAGTCATGCGAACACCGATGTGGGCAAATATCAATGATGGCTCTATAGTATTTGCCGGAAGTTTACCACAAGGCTCCAAAGTGAAACTGAGTTTGCTTCCGGGTTTTGAAGTTATTGATGCCACAAAAACTGAATTTCTAAAATATCAGAAAGAAGAGCCTGAAGTGGATGCTTTGATTGTCTTTTCCTGTGCAGGCAGGCAGATCACCCTGGGTCCTTATGTGAGCGAAGAAATAGAGGGGATAAAAAAAATTTGGGACGCGCCGCTTGCAGGTTTCTTTTGTTACGGAGAGATCGGCAAAGTAGTTTCCGGCGAACACGAATTTCATAATATGACCTGCTCTTTAGCCACATTAAAAGAAAAATGAGCCCTCAACTTCAAACAATATCCGATTTTATAAAAAATTCTTCTGCATTGACTGATGCGGACAAAGAATCACTTTTAAAAGTCATTAAAGAGGTAGATAAAAATCAATCCATGATCCAGTTCAAGCTTGACCGGATCGAAAAAGACAGGAATACACTTTCAGTAATGTTGCAGGAAAGCATTGAAGATCTTCAAAAGAAATCATTGGCTATAGAAGAAACCAATAAAGAACTTACAAAAACTCTTGAGGAGCTTAAAGCAACCCAAGCGCAGCTTATACAATCAGAAAAGATGGCATCGTTGGGTGAGTTAACTGCGGGCATAGCCCACGAAATTCAAAATCCATTGAATTTCGTCAATAATTTTTCCGAAGTAAGCAATGAGCTGATCGATGAAATGACAGAGCAGTTGGAAAAAGGAAATGCGGAAGATGCTAAAGCAATAGCGAACGAGATAAAGATGAGTTTAGAAAAAATTAATATTCACGGTAAACGGGCTGATGGCATTGTGAAAAGTATGTTGCAACATTCCAGGACCAGCAGCAATAAAAAAGAACCAACAGATATCAATATCCTGGCTGATGAATATTTAAGACTGGCTTATCATGGAATGCGGGCAAAAGACAAGTCATTTAATGCAGCCATGAAAACCGATTTTGACGAAAGCATTGGTTTGATAAAGATTATTTCGCAGGATATCGGCCGGGTAATTTTAAATCTGATTACCAATGCTTTTTATGCAGTGATGGAAAAAAAGAAATTGAGGCCAGAGGGATATGAGCCGACCGTAACAGTAAGCACCAAAAAGATGGACAATAAAATAATCGTTAACGTAAAAGATAATGGTACCGGAATTCCGCAAAAGACTTTAGATAAAATTTTTCAACCTTTCTTTACCACGAAGCCAACCGGCCAGGGAACCGGCCTTGGTTTATCATTGAGTTATGATATAGTGACTAAGGGACATGGAGGAGAATTAAAAGTTGAAACAAAAGAAGGAGAATATACCGGCTTTAGTGTTATTTTACCAGTATAAATCATAAATTCATCGAATGAAAATTTTAGTAGTAGACGACGAAAAAGATGTGCAGGTTCTCTTCGAACAAAGATTCAGAAAAGAGATCCGCAACAAGGAAATGGAATTTGCTTTTGCCTACTCAGGCGAAGACGCATTGAAGTACCTGAACGACCTTAGTCATGAGGCAGTGTTGATCCTTTCAGATATCAATATGCCCGGCATGAGTGGTTTGGAATTGCTCAGGCATATCAAAGAAAAACACAAGGAGCCGCCACCGCTGGTAATGATGATAACAGCCTATGGCGACGCAGATAATTATAATACTGCCATGAAACTAGGTGCCGATGATTTTTTGACAAAGCCCCTTGAGTTTAGCCTGCTAAAAGAAAAATTAAAAGCGATACACTAATGGCAAAAATATTAGTGGTAGATGATGAAACAGATCTCGAAGTGCTGATCAAACAAAAGTTCAGGCAAAAAATTCGTGAACATAAGTATGAGTTTCTATTTGCGATTAATGGCAAACATGCATTGGAGCAATTGGAGCTAAATACCGATGTAGATGTTGTGCTAAGCGATATCAATATGCCAGAGATGGATGGGCTAACATTGCTTTCAAAGATCAATGAACAAAATACTTTATTAAAAGCGGTTATTGTTTCTGCTTATGGCGATATGGAAAATATCCGTACAGCCATGAATCGCGGGGCTTTTGATTTTGTCACCAAACCTGTAAATTTTGAAGACCTGGAACTGACAATGGAAAAGACCATTAGCCATGTTCAGCAGATGCGGGAAACGATGAAGGCAATCAAAGAAAACAATATACTTAAAATGTATGTGGATGAAACCGTGCTGAACTTTATGGCTGGCCGTGAGTTTGAATCTACATTGATGGCAAATGAAACAGTTAATGCTACAGTTGCTTTTATTGATATCTGTAGCTTTACTACCATTAGCGAAAACGAATCTCCTGACACTGTGGTAAAATTGCTGAATAAGTATTTCGATGTGATGGTAAAAGAAATAATTGCCCAGGGAGGGTATATAGATAAATTCATGGGCGATGCGGTAATGGCGGTGTTTCGCGGGGAGTATCATTTAGACAGGGCTATGGATGCCTGCCTGGCCGTAAGGAAGATAGTCAATGAGCTGCCAAATGAATCGGGTAATATTTTCTTTACACCAAAAGTTTCCATTGGTATCAATAGCGGCGAAATGATCTCTGGTAATATTGGCTCCGCAAATCTGAAACGCCTTGACTATACGGTGATAGGCGATGTGGTCAATACTGCACAGCGATTACAAACGATAGCGAAAGAAGGCCAGATCCTTATTAGCGAATCTTCCTATGAAAAAGTAAAGGAGTCTTTCAATTGCAACAAAGTGGGTGAAGTGAGCCTGAAAAACAAATCTCATCCCGTGATGATCTACGAAGTGCTTGGCTAATCTGGTTCTCCACTAAATCAACTCATTTATTTTTCTTGCGATAAAAATCATTTCGCATAAGGCATGTGATTATCCCAATATTTTTTAACAGTGTCGTTCCAGTTATCTAAGGTATTTGTTCTTTTCCTGTTCACTTCATTATTTAATTTATTATATGTATTGCCGGCCTGGTTCATCTCATTTACTGCTTTGTTATACTCATCAACATCTGCCTGGCTTCGTTTTGCTGCCGGCTTGCTGTTAAATGATTTCTGTAGTTTATCAAAACTCTCTTTCTTTAAAAGAAAATCAGTCATTACAGTTACGTCACCTGCTTCACTTTTATAAAACTGGAGTGCTCTTTGGCAGGCTGCTTTAAGCGATGCATCTGAATCGAAAGCACCCATAGTATCCAGTTTTTCCAATCCATCAGTTGCATATTTAAGAAGAGAGCTTTTCGTTTGTTCAATTGAAATTATATTCCCTTTATTCAGCGCTTCGATCAGGTAAGCCTCCTGCCTGTAACATTTAAAAAACAGAAGATATATTTTGTTATAATAATCAGTAACTCTTGTAGATGTTTTTACTTTCTGATCCATTACATCTCCCAGGTCAACAAGATTGATATTATTTTTTGCTGCAAATTCTTTTCCTGTTTCATTTCTTTTTTTTCCTGCTTCGTCTAATTTCTCAGTTGCAAGCCTTTGCGCCATTAAATAAGCTTCCATGGCATCATATGATTGTTCGGCTATTTCTTCCATATTTACGATCTTCCCATAATCCTCATTGAAGATCCTGTAGCAAAGCTGCAAGTAGGTAACTGATGCGTCACGAAGGGTTTTATCACCTTTAAAAGGAGGAACTCCTTGTACCGCAATTCTTGTTTCATAAATAGTATTTATTAATTGCTCGCGGAGTTTGTCCACTTTCCGTAAACTTTTCCCGTGAGAAGCTGCACTAACATAGTTCAGGTATTTCTTGGTCACCTCTCTTTCCTTATCACCTATATAAGTCATATATGATCCTGCATTGGAAAGATCCTGTGCGGTGCTTTTTAGTCCGGGTAATAACATAAAAACAACGATCAAAAACAAATAACAATGATTTTCTTTTCTCATGTTGGTTAGTTTTTAATATTAGCTATTGAAATATAATCAATCAATATCCGGAAGGATTCTTCAAGGATAAAATCCTGTTCTAATTTTTGCAGCCACCTGCTGTTAATAAGCGAAAAGAATTCGTCACTTCCTATTCGCTTTTTGTCATATGCATGATTTTCTGCTTTATAAGAAGATACTTTTATTTCCTCGCTACCGGGCTTTTGTATCTCTTTTGGTATTTCTTCTTTCAATTGTTTTTCTATCTCGTCCCATTTCAGTGAAACTGGTGTTGAATGAGATGATTCTTCAGTAATGATCTTTTGAAGTGCAAGGATCTGTTTAAAATTTTTATCGTTATTGATCCTTTGAATACTATTAACGCCGATTATTGAGACAGGCAATGGGTTGAGCGGTTTGTAATATGAATTTCTTTTAACTGTATCTTCTATCAGTGCAGCCGGCATATCTTTTTCGCGGTAGGTTAATCCATCAAATATATCGGGTATCACCATATCAGGTATCACTCCGGCTTTTTGCGAAGCTCTTCCTGTCACCCGGTAAATTTTCCCTGTGGTAATTTTTGCATATCCTTTTTCATTTGTTATTACAGTACTTCCGCTTTGGAGTGGAAAGACCTGCTGACTGGTCGCTTTTCCATACGTTGCTGTTCCTGCAATGAATGCCCGGTTATAATCCTGTAGTACAGCAGCCACCAATTCTGATGCCGATGCGCTTTGCCCGTTAACAAGTACAAGTAGCGGTCCATCATAAATAGTTCCCCGGTTAGCGTCTTTTAATGTAATAATTTTCCCATCTTTCCCTTTTGCAAGACAAAGCGGCCCTTCTTCAATGAATATACCTGCCATGTCGAGAGCTTCCGAAATTGAACCACCTCCATTAAACCTGAGATCGAGGATCAGACCGTTAATATTTTCCTTTTTTAGTTTTACAATTTCTTTCGCTACATCATTGGCACAACTGCTTCCACCTTCATTCTCCCATTCAGTATAAAAACCCGGCAATGATATATAGCCGATCTTTTTACTTCCATTCAGTAAAAAACTCTTTACAATATCTTCATCACCTCCTTGCATTTTTTCTTTTTTTAGTTCCACTGTTTTTACCTGTCCGTTTGTTTTTTTAATCGTTAAATAAAGCAATTCATTGTTTGAAGCATCCAATAATGAAGAAACTTCTGCGGCTTCGGCCCCAACCAGGTCAATTGGCTCCTTTCCTTCCCATTTCATTTGCAGTAAAACGTCATCCTGGTTAAGTTCTCCTGTTTTCCAGGCCGGCCCACCGGGATAAAGATGTATAATAGCTGGTTCGCCTTTTTCATTCTCGCCCAAAGCAAACCCGAAATAATAACCATCCTTGCTTAATGAAGATTCAAAGTTCTGTTTTTCTGTTTCGGGGAAATAATTTGTATGCGGATCAAAAGAAGTAGCGATGGCATCGAGATAAACGGTCTGAACATAATTTTCAAAACCATCCGCAGTTTGAAGAATACCTTTGATC
>Ga0068857_100006126_pt1 | contig 10276 bp, 10 predicted proteins | sample KBSCornC72_FD_66591 | JGI IMG/M metagenome (GOLD analysis project Ga0068857, IMG submission 66591) | Corn rhizosphere microbial communities from Kellogg Biological Station, Michigan, USA - KBS Corn C7-2 | ecosystem: Host-associated > Plants > Roots > Rhizosphere > Soil ...
TGTTTGCTCAGAGCGCATGATTTTCCCAAAGAATGTGTTATAATGAACGGTGCTATCAATGAAGTAGACAACGGTAAACGGTTTTTCCAGGATATCATCCTACCGGGGCGAGTTTGACCGTACCCCGGTTTTTTCTGTGGGCAGGAGCAATAACTTTCGATTATGCAGATTGTAGATGAGATGACGCAAACAAATGAAACCCAGGGCAACACGCTGACACGGCGCGACGACATTCGCAATGTGGCTATTATCGCACACGTCGATCATGGCAAGACCACGCTGGTCGATGGCTTGCTCAAACAGAGCCATATCTTTCGTGAGAATCAACAGGTCGGCGAACTGATTATGGACACAAACGACCAGGAGCGCGAGCGTGGCATCACGATCCTGGCCAAAAATACTGCTATCACGTATCGCGGCATTAAAATCAATATCATCGACACCCCCGGACACGCGGATTTCGGCGGCGAGGTCGAGCGCGTGCTAAATATGGCCGATGGCTGCATCCTCTTGATCGACGCGGCAGAAGGCCCGATGCCGCAAACCCGCTTCGTGCTGCAAAAGGCGTTGCAACTGAACTTGAAGCCGATCGTGGTCATCAACAAAATTGACCGCAAAGACGCGCGTATCGAGCAGGTCAGCGAGTGGACGCAAGACCTGTTCCTGGAGTTGGCGACCACTGACGAGCATCTTGATTTCCCGATCCTCTACGCGATTGGGCGCAACGGCGTGGCTATGTACAATCCTGACGACGAACAAATCGATCTGGAGCCGCTCTTTGAGACGATCGTCAAAGTCGTGCCGCCTCCAATGGTTGATGCCACCGCGCCCCTACAATTGCTGGTCACGGCGCTTGATTACGACGATTACAAGGGCAAGTACGCAATTGGACGCATCACGCGCGGACGCATCGCGCCAGCCAGCCAGGTTGCGCAGATTTCGCGCGAGGGCGAGATTGCGCGGCAAAAGGTCAACCTGGTCTTCACCTACAAGGGTCTGCAACGTGTTGAGGTTGCTGAGGCGCTGGCCGGAGACATCGTGGCGCTCACCGGAATTGCGAACGCAAACATCGGTGAGACAATCGCCGATCCTGAGCATCCCGAAGCCTTGCCGACCATCGAAGTTTCAGAACCGACTCTGAAGATGACCTTCGGTGTCAACAGCAGCCCGTTTTCTGGACGCGAGAGCAAATATCCCACGTCGCGCCAGTTACGCGCGCGTCTCTATCGCGAGCTGGAGACCAATGTGAGTCTGCGCGTCGCCGACGGCAACAGTCCCGACGAGTTTATCGTCTCTGGACGCGGCGAACTGCATCTCTCGGTGCTGATCGAGGCCATGCGCCGCGAGGGTTACGAGTTTCAGGTTTCGCGCCCCGAAGTTATCACCCGCGAGGATGAGAACGGGCACACGCTGGAGCCGATCGAGCATTTGATGCTTGATACGCGCGATACATATATTGGCGTGTTAACGGAAACGCTGGCTTCACGTAAAGCGCAACTGGCGAATATGACCAACGATGGCAACGGCAACGTGCGCCTGGAATACCGTATTCCCACACGTGGTCTGATCGGCTTCCGCAACGCTTTCCTGACCTTGACGCAGGGCAATGGCGCGATGAGCAGCCGCTTGCTCGGCTTTGAACCCTGGCTCGGCAAGATCGGCAGCACTCGCATGGGCGCGCTGATCGCCTCTGAACTGGGCGTCGCCGTCACCTACGGTCTGAGCAATGCCCAACAGCGCGGCGATACTTTTATCGAACCAGGTACACCCGTCTACGAGGGCATGATCGTCGGGCTGAATACGCGTCCGATGGATATGGTCGTCAACATCTGTAAAGAGAAGCAGAAGACCAACATTCGCTCCTCTACGTCAGATATTGCCGTGCGCCTGACTCCTCCGATCCTGATGAGCCTGGAGCAGTCGCTGGACTTTATCAACAACGACGAGCTGGTCGAGGTCACGCCGCAAAATATCCGTTTGCGCAAACGCTACCTCACCCAGCACGAGCGCGCTCGCAACCGCGAACAGGCCTAACTTACGCAGAAGCGCGAGCAGCAACGAATGGCACAAAAAAGGTTCTCATGTGTTCCTCTCCATGAGAACCTTCCCTATTCCTCTTGACCTTGCCCTAACGGCAGGGTATATGCTTTGCATAGAACAACGGAAAGGGAGTGAACGATGCTCAAAATTGGAGAATTTGCCCGGCTCAGCCAGGTCTCGTTGAAAACCTTGCGCCACTATGACACGCTGGGCCTCTTGCGTCCATCACAGATTGATCCTGAGAACGGCTATCGGTTGTATAACCTGGACCAGTTCGCCGACATGATGCGGATTATGGCCCTCAAGGATTGCGGCTTCGCGCTGGAAGAGATTGTGCATCTGCTGCACACCCAGGATGGGAATACGCTGGAAGAATTGCTCCACCAACGAGTTGTTGCCCAGCAAGAGCGAGTGCGAGAAGAGCAGGCCCGGCTCGGACGTCTGCTGGCGCGTGTGCAACAACTTGACACGATGCAGACGGCAGGCCCGTTGTATGATGTGGCACTCAAGCAAACGGAACCGTTCACTCTGCTTGGAAGACGCGCGCAAGTGGCCTCCGCAGAAGCGATCGGGGACTTTTCCCGCGACGTATGCCAACAAATTGAGCAGCACGCGCTTATCCCCGTTGGTCCACTGGTCCACCTCTACTTTGATGAAACCGAGCTAGACGAAGGATTAGACCTCTTCGCGGGCTTCCCCGTTGCCACCCTGCCCGCGCAACTTCCCACACAATTCTCCTACCTGCGCTTAGTGGGAGGCGAACAGGTGGCATGCGTGCTCTATCGCGGGGAGTATGCCAGGATCAACGAAGCATATGTCGCCCTGGATCGCTGGCTGGCGAGCAGTGGATACCGCCAGATAGGTCCATGTCGCGAGATCTATCACCGCAGTCCACTGCAAACCTCAGACGCGACATCTTACCTCACCGAAATTCAATATCCTATCCGGGAAACCATCGTTCAGGAGTGAAAGGAATTTTCTGATGACGCTTGCACCCGTCCCGTTCGAGGGACGCATGAGCTATTGTTTGATTAAATGTATGCAAATGGTTCTGGCAGCGCAAGGCCAACGTTATGACCTGCCCTGGCTCGAATGTGTCAGCGGTCAGGCATTTGGCTTTATCTATGCACGCGATGGAGAACACTTTTTAGCACTTACCGGCGACCGCTACCACCTGGCCGGTGAACACCTCTTGCAGACTTTGCATTACACCTACAGCTATACTGGTTCCGCCGATAATACAGAAGCACTGGCTCGCCTGGAAGACGCGCTCACTCATGGGCCGGTTGTCGCGGGGATGCTAGATGCAGGCTACCTCAGCTATGACCCCGCGCACCAGAGCCATCGGAATAGCGATCACGCGATTGTGGTTCTGGGACTGCAAGAAAAGGCCGTGGTTGTACATGATCCCGAAGGATATGTCGCGGTCCCACTTCCGCTTGAGGATTTTCTGGCGGCCTGGCAACGCGATGTCTATACCGGCAAACCCTACGGATTGTGGCAGATCGGGCCGCAGGGGACCGCGCCGACCGATGAAACCATCTGGGAGCAAACCCTGGCTCTCGCACGCGCAAACCTGACCCACCCCACGGAAACGCTGGATGGAACGCCAATACTCTATGGACCCGATGCGATACGCCAGCTTGCGGACGATCTACGCACCTGGCCAGAACGTCCGCTCGGCGGTATGCCCTACTTTCAATGGCAGGTTTCCGCGCAACGCTGCCTGGACAGCTCATACTTTCTGCAAGAGCAACTCCCTCATGCCGCAGCGATTCGTTGGGAAGAGTGCCAGTTGTATGGACAGCTCCAGTATGCCTCGGCGGCCAATGCCCGTGCAACCTTACCCGAACTGCTAGAACGGCTGGCTGACGCGGAAGCACGTTTTATTGCTGCGCTCGGCTGACCTGGCAACGTAAATATGAGCTAGCTATACGGCTTCTATATCAGGCTCCCGCGCGCAATAGTTACGGCCTGGCCACCCAGGCGGACGCGCTCACCCTCCAGACGTGTGCGCACAACGCCGCCACGCGCGGACGCCTGATAACCGATCAGTTCGGTGCGACCCAGGCGTTTGCTCCAGAACGGGCTGAGGACACAATGCGCGGAGCCGGTCACGGGATCTTCTGGCACACCGACGCGTGGCCCAAAGAAACGCGAGACAAAATCGTAGCCGGGCGTCTGGGCCAGGCTGGTCACGATAATGCCGCGCACTGAGATAGACGCGAGCTTCGCCATGTCGGGAACGAGCGCGCGCACGACGGCTTCGGACTCGACCTCAACCAGGCAATCGAACTGACTCATGCCCAGATAGAGCGGTGTGCAGCCCAGTGCTTCCGCCAAGCCTGGGATAGCCTCAACTGGTTCCTCTGGCTTAGCGGGAAAATTTAGCTCTATCCACGCGCCCTGACGGTCAGCAGTCAGCAAGCCGCTTCTAGTATGGAAATGGATCTGCGTATCCTGCGGCACATGCCCTTCTTCCCACAGGATATGCGCGCTGGCCAGCGTGGCATGACCACAGAGATCGACCTCGACGGCGGGCGTACACCAGCGTAGATTATAGCCATCAGCCTGTCGGGTGAGAAAAGCCGTCTCCGAAAGATTCATCTCGCTCGCGACCTGTTGCAGCCAGGCATCATCACGGGGTTCATCCAGCAAACAGACGGCGGCGGGATTGCCCGCGAAGGGCCGCTCGGTAAAAGCATCAACGTGAAAAAGGGGCAGGCTCATAGTAACGTTCCTCCTGAAAATAGCCCGATTATGCACAGCGCATCTATCGCCATTATAGGGTGAGCGCTGCCGCTTTGCTACAGCCAGAGGCGCTTTCGCTAAGAGCCAATTTATCCGCTTCCGCATGCCGCGCGCTACTCGCCCGCCAACTCATCGATTTTTGCCCAGTGAGACAACACCAGCCCTTGCATCACGCGAATGATAAATTCTCCACCGGGATGATGGTACTGGCGCACAGCCTCAATCACGGCCTGGCGATCATACTCCACCTGGCGATGTTGGAGATGATAACCATCAGGATCGGCTTCGAGCAGCGTATAGCGAGCGCCCAAGGGCAACACCACTGGATTGCTTACGCTGCCCAGGTTCACGACATGAACTCCCTGAACGGTGCGCTCTAGCGGCACGTGCGTATGGCCCACAAAAATGAGATCGGTCTCGGCAGGAGCCAGCAATTCCGTCAATTCTTCATCACTCAAACCTGGATGAATACCCGCGCCATCATCGGACCCAGGCGCGGCATGCACGCCCAGCAAACGAGTCCCGTCGGGGAGTGTTGCGCGCATTTCGAGGGGCAGACGGCTTAACCAATCCCACCAGCCAGCAGCGGTCACGCATCCCTGTGTCCAGGCAAAGGTCGCAGCAACCTCCACAACTCGATGCACCAGGTCGGCGTTCTCGACGGCCTCCTGCAAAGACGGGCCTGGGCGCTCGCCAGTAATCACATAGCGATCAGTATTGCCGCGCGTGCAGTGCAGGTTGGGGAGCGTGTGCAGACGCTCAAGCACCTTCACCGGATCGGGACCGAGCGCGACCAGGTCGCCCAGCACCCAATAACTGTCAGCACCTCCCTGAGCCTGAATATCCGCCAGCACAGCATCTAACGCGATAGCATTCCCATGAATATCCGAAAGAATCGCGATGCGCATATGAACCCTCCAATAATATTGCTCTTACCTTACAAACAGTTCTTATCAAAGACAGTATATCTTCTCTAGAGTTCATCATATCAATGTGTGCTAAAATAAGCAGAGCTAGCAGGCTCTGTTCACCCTCCATTTTAGTTCAAAGGATAAGGAAGTTATGGCTATAATCCAGGCAATGTCTCAGCCAGATATACGATAATAGATTGAGAATCGATCACATAGTCATGCGCGAGAGACAGGAGAGAACGTTGGACGATCCATTTTTGTTGCGGCGCGCGGAGGTCGCGGAACTCTTTTTGATCCGCCACGCCGACGCCATTCCAGAGGCGGACGAAATCATTCCCAGCGGCGTTTATGACGATCTGCCGCTCAGTCGCGTGGGGCGCGAACAGGCGGTGGCGCTAGCCGAACGCATAAAGGTGCTGAGTTTTCACGCGGCCTATAGCAGCCCACTGCGCCGTTGCCAGGAAACCGCAGCGCCCCTGCTCGCCTATTTGCGTCTGCCGCTCACGCTGGTGGCAAACATCAGAGAGATTCGCCTGGGCAATCCTTTCCCGCTGCCAGGCGATATGCAAGATCTCGGCGAATTGACCAGAGCCTTGCAGGCGCGCCAGGCTGAGATTGTACGCCTGGCCGGCGGAGCGGGCAACTGGGACGCGATTCCCAATAGCGAGCCATCGCGAGAGTTTCGCCAGCGCGTCGTCACGGCCATCGACGGAATTGCTCGTCAGCACGCAGGTGAGCGTGTCCTGATCTTTGCCCATGGCGGCGTGATCAATGCTTATGTTGCAGAGACGCTGGGCATGGAGAAGGATTTCTTCTTCCCGGCTGCCAATACCTCGATCAGCGTCGTGCGTGTCCAGGGTGGGCAACGAGTGCTCTATGTACTCAACGATCTCACGCACCTGCCCCGCCGCGTCTGATGCACCCTCTCAATGCAATAGCGGGCGTCTGGCATGGACGCTATGAGACATCAGTTCAGCGGGTTGGATGCTCCGCATATCCTGGCGATGCAGCAGCTTACGTTTCTGGGTCAGCGGGTGTGGGAGAGGCGTGGCACGCTCCTGACGCGCACGATAGGCAGCGTGCAGGATATATTCAGCCACGCTGGACACCTTGCGCGGCACGCCATAAAAGCTGGGAAAGTCATTGATATCCACGATGACTAACCCTTGAGGCGTCTCCAGCACATCCACGCCGTAGAGATCGAGGCCAAAAATCTGCCCGACGCGCCTGGCAAGCTTGAGCATTTCCCGCGTCACCGGGATTTCGTGTTCCTCTACGGCATCATGCAGCGGCGAACTTTTCACCACCGCGTGAACTTCCTGACCAGTGACGTAGAGCTTGATATCGTAACCGGCATTCTCGATGTAACGCATAGCTAAATAGTACGAGCGTTCATCGACCCGCAAACGCCGCATCTCCTCTGGCGTACGGACAAGGTGAATATCCTGGCACGAGGAACCATTGCTCGGTTTGACTACCACTGGATAGACCTCCTCTGGCACATCAGGCAGGGTGCGTGGATGCCCAACAAAATACGTGGTCGGAACGGGCAAGCCACGCGCCTGCGCAAACGCAACTGCTACCGCCTTATCGCGCACCAGGCGAATTGCCCGCGAATTGTTGATCGTGGGAATCCCAACAGCTTCAGCAGCTTCCAGGATGGTCAGGCCAGGCCCTTCGGCGACAGTTTTCAGAACATAAGCGTCATACGCGGTCAGTGAGAGATCGGTCAGGCTGGTAACAGCGGCATAAGGCTGAAGCACCTCAATCTGATGTCCCCACTGCCTCAGTTGATCCGCAACCACCATCGGCATCGGTTTGTGAGCATATCTCTCCTCAAGAATAAAACAGAAACGCATCGCGGGAGCCTCCAACGTATCTTTCTCAAGCAAATAGTTCAAGAAGCATTTGCACTTTCTGAGCTACATAGTAGCTTTAAGACTTGTTAGAGGAAAGTGCTTACGTCACATACGCAGCGTTTTCCGCGTCACATCGCGCGGGAGTCTCTCGTGACCGATGAGGACGAGTGAAGCGCTTAGAGCTGCTTGATCAGCGTAATATCTTCGTCAAAATAGCCCAGATGCCGATAGAAGCCCAGCGCCGCGTCATTGTCTGCACCTGTCGTCAATGAGAGAAATGCATACCCCTGCTCGCGTGCCCATTGCTCGCAAGCCGCGACCAGGGCTTTACCAACACCGTGTCCCTCCGCTGCTTCACTTGTCACCAGTTCGCCAAGGTACGCCTGACCGCAGCCGGTAAAGTGAGCATGATGCGAGACAGCAGCAAAACCAAGCCGTTTGCCCTGCTCGTCTTCCGCAACAAAGACCATCGTCTTTTGCCCGTGCTGTTCGATACTACCAACAATCCACTGCCGAGCTGTCGCGACCATTCTCTCTTGATTGCGCCAGGGCGGGATACCAATGGCCAGGCGCGGAGCCAGACTTAAGACAAACTCGCGATCAGCGGGAACATAAGTACGAACGCGAAGCATAAACACACCTCCTGTCATGGTATAACGACATAATCATCTTTTATACATCCCATTGTATCATTTTTCTATTTTTAAAATAATAAACATATTTCGTCATGTATCTCACACGACAAGATGATTTATTTTCATCACGATACTTCAAAAATCATGAAAAGCGTTTCATTGGGGCAAATAAAGCGAGCGGAATCTATATGATAGAATCAACAATCAGAATAAACGCGACAAGAATGCTGAGTTTTGGAAAACAGCGCGTAGTTTTCATGATTCTTGAGAAGAAGGAGTTATAAATGGAGCATTGGATTTGTAAAACATGTGGGACGCAATTTGCAGCGAGCGAGCAGCAGCCGGAAACCTGCCCAATCTGTCGCGATGAACGCCAATATATTGGATACAACGGGCAGCAGTGGACGACGCTGGCGCAGATGCAGCAGGATGGCTTCCAGAATGAATTTCGCGAACACGAGCCGGGCCTGATCGGGATTGGCACCACGCCATCTTTCGCGATTGGCGAACGGGCGCTGCTGCTGCAACATCCAGAGGGCAACGTTCTCTGGGACTGTATGAGTTTCATCGACGATGCGACGGTGGCGGAAATCAAACGCCTGGGCGGCTTGAGCGCTATTGCGATTTCTCATCCTCACTATTACTCAACCATGATTGAGTGGGCCAAACGCTTTGGCGCAACCATCTATCTGCACGAGTACGATCGCCAGCATGTAATGCGACCAGACAAACGCATCACGTTCTGGTCGGGCGAAACATTGCCGTTGAAGGATGGCGTGACGCTCTATCGGCTCGGCGGTCATTTCGCGGGCGGCACTGTCCTGCACTGGCAACAGGGCGTCAACGGCAAAGGGGCGCTGCTCTCTGGCGATATTATCCAGGTCGTCGCCGATCGCCAGTGGGTCAGCTTTATGTACAGCTATCCCAATCTGATTCCGCTTCCCGCCTCAGCAGTGCAGCGTATCCGCGAGAAGGTCGAGCCGTTGCAATTTGAGCGCCTCTACGGAGCCTGGTTCGAGCGTATCGTCCCACACGACGCCCACGCGGTCGTACAGCGTTCGGCTGAACGGTATCTACGCGCGCTGGAAACTCCACGCCCATAAAGTGCGCCTCCACTCGCAAACCAATCAATATGGCGTATGATTGCTCCCTGTTTCCCTCGTGGCGACAGAGTGAACTATCTTGCGTCATATTTGACTTCCTTGATACAATCAGGTATAATTAGAACAAGAATTCATTGTATAATTGACACGAAGTCGGCCAGCGTCCTGAGCGTAGAAGAAAAAACCGTTTTTATCTCAGTCAAAAAGAATAGCTAACTAGCAGATTTTGTCCCGCACAGCGCCGAGAGAGGAGCTGATTACGATTATGCCTATTATGCAGCTCACCCAAACCATCCGCCTTGCTCCACCTGTTGCGATCAGGACCAGGGGCAGCAAAGCCGAGAAGAAAGGCTTGCAGCCAGCTTTGCCTGGTCTGGAGAGTGAACCAGTTGAGAAGCCGCCAATCACGAACCGCCAGATCGCCGAGGTGCTTTCGAATATTGCGGAAATCCTGGAATTCCAGAACGGCAATCCTTATCGCATCCAGGCGTATCGCAATGCCGCGCGCGGTGTCCTGGACCTCAGCGAGCCAGCCAGCGACATTCTGGCTCGCAACGAAGCGCTGCCCGTACCGGGCCTGGGCGAGCGTTTGCGCCGTCGCATCGCTGAGCTGGTCGAGACCGGCGCGATGACCTTCTATAGCGACCTGAGCCTGCAATCTCTGCCGCGCGGAGTGCGCATGTTGCTCGGTATTCCCTATGTCGGGGTTCAGACCGCGATCCGCCTCTACGAGGAGTTGGAGATTGACTCGCCGGAGAAGCTCTGGCTCGCCGCCAACCAGCAGCGCATTCGTCATCTGCCCGGCTTCGGCCCACGCAGCGAGAAACGTCTGCAAGAGGCCGCAGAACACTTCTTGCGGCGCAAACCAGGCGTCCCGCTCGACGGGGCCGCGTAAACATTTCATTACCTTGACTTTGCGCTGCTAGCCGCATCCATGCAAGGATGCAACTGGCAGCGCTTCTTTATGCAAACGACAA
>Ga0068857_100006129_pt1 | contig 10273 bp, 9 predicted proteins | sample KBSCornC72_FD_66591 | JGI IMG/M metagenome (GOLD analysis project Ga0068857, IMG submission 66591) | Corn rhizosphere microbial communities from Kellogg Biological Station, Michigan, USA - KBS Corn C7-2 | ecosystem: Host-associated > Plants > Roots > Rhizosphere > Soil ...
CATTGACCATTGTCCCGTTTGTGGAGTTCAAGTCCTTGAGCAGAAAATCGCCATTTTTTCGCGTGATTTTGGCGTGCATCAGCGAAATCGAAGAATCCTCGATGACAATCGTATTACCCTTCATCCGGCCGATGGTGATCGTCTCGTCTTTGAGAATGTGAGAGACTGGCGGCAAACCGGGCAACTGGATGCTGAGAGTGGGCATGATCGAGCTTAGTCTGGTACTTATACCCTACCAAACCTGCCCACGGGGTCAATCAAATCTGTCCGGCGAATCAGTCTTTTCCGCTCGGCGAAACAGGAGTCGTGCCGCCTTTTGTGCGTCTCCAAAAGATCAATTTCCAAAAAGCCCAGCCCGCAATAAACCCCAAAATAAAACCCACGACACTGCCAATTGAAAAATGGAAGGATACATCGCCGCGGAAGAAGCCGTTCATCGATGCCATTATCGCTCCAAGGACGCCAAACGAAACAGCAGTTGAAAAGATGATTACTTTGAGGAGATTTTTTTCGTGCTGTGGGCCTTCATTCATGCCCCAACCTAGGGTCAGTTGATTGAATCTTCAAGCCAAGCGGTTTGGCCCGAAAGATGCACGCGACGAGGCCTCACAGTCAACGATAGCAGCGCGCTGGACACGTCCGGTTTTCCACCCCAGGTTCCCTCGGTTTCGATTGAACATGAGCAAAATGCAAATGGCCTGGTTTCTGATTCGTGTTCTCAGCATTTGGGGAGCATTGCATCTCTACGTGTTTTGGCGGTTGGCGTCCATCCCATGGATTGCGGATTACGTCTCCCCACTGGTGTTGACGATTGCCGGGGTCGTGCTTTGGTCGAGTTACGTGGTGGCGCGAATCCTCGATGAAAGGGGTTTGCAGGCGCTGATTTGGCCGGTGGAATATGTTGCAGCAAATTGGGTCGGCCTCCTGTTTCTGCTGTTTTGGACTTTACTCGCCGTTGATGTCGTCACGCTGGGTGGATGGCTATTTCACGAACAGGCGCCTGCGATTCTAGGTTGGGCGGCTGCAATCGCGGTATTGCTGTCGATTGTGGCTCTTATTCAAGCGATTCGTCCGCCGGTAGTTACGGATTATGAAGTGGAACTGCCCGGGTTGCCACCTGAACGGGATGGAACGGTGTTGTTGCAATTGTCCGATTTGCATCTCGGAAATCTGCTGGGACGGCGCTGGCTGAAAAAACTCGTCGATCGAGTCAACCGGATGAAGGCTGATATCATCGTAATCACCGGTGATCTCGTGGATGGAAATGTTGGCCGGGTCGAGCCCTTGCGCCAGGTGCTCGAGGAGCTTCGTGCCCCGTTTGGAGTTTGGGCCGTCACTGGGAACCATGAGTTTTACGCCGGCCTGGAGCGTTCAGTTCGTTTGCTCGAAAACGCCGGCTTTCAGGTCCTTCGCGACGGACACCGACAAGCTGCACAAGGATTGATCATTGCCGGCGTGGATGATTTGACGGCACGGCAGCAATTTGGCGCGGAAGATCATGCCATCGACAAGGCGATGGCGAATCGGCCGAACGGAGGAACGATTCTTTTATCTCATTCGCCTTGGCAGGCCCAAAAAGCAGCAGCAACGGGTGCAGGGCTGATGCTATCGGGCCACACACATAAAGGGCAGGTTTGGCCATTCAATTATTTTGTAAAGATGAGATACCCGTTGCTCGCCGGCAGGTATCAAATCAACGGAATGACCGCAATTGTTTGTCGCGGAACCGGGACGTGGGGCCCGCGAATGCGATTGTGGCAGCCGAGTGAGATTGTGCGAATTAAACTTAGGACGCCTAAGATTTCCGTGAATTGACGAACTGGACAAGTTTGAGATCGATGAGCAATCTCAGGTTGAAATGGTTTTCAAGTCCCTGTTGATTGTTCTGTTCTTCGGGCAACTTGCAGCTCTGGCTGCCGCGCCCGGCTATGCTCCCCAGTTGCCAATTACGGGAACGCGCATAGTGAATGTCTCAACCGAACCTCAATTACAAACCGCGATCGGTAATTTGCAAAGTGGTGATACGATTTTGCTCGGGAACGGCACCTACAATTTGACGAGTTCGCTTTTCATCAACGGCAGGAACAACATCACGATTCGCGGCACTAATGGCAGCACGAACGTCGTGCTGGTTGGCAAAGGGATGGACAATTCAAATTTTGGCAATGTGGAGTTCGGAATCTGGTCCAGTGGCACCAACACAACAATTGCCCATCTAACGATTCGCGACACTTACGATAACGAAATCATTTTTAATTCCGGCGCTCAGTCGCCACTGGTTTATTGCGTACGGCTGATTAATTCAGGCTCGCAGTTCATCAAATCGAATCCTACGGATGTAAACGCAGGCGCGGGGGTAAACGATGGCATCGTGGAATATTGCTGGTTTGAATACACCGGCAGTCCTCCCAATGATCACGGGGCAGGAGTCGGTTATTTCAACGGGATTAGCGCCCACGCAGCAAAGAATTGGATCGTTCGCGGCAACCTCTTTAAGAACCTGCACAATCCAGATACTGCCGCGTATCTGTGGAATCCGTCCGTCCTTTTCTGGCGCCACTCCGTGGGCACAGTTACAGAGCAGAACACATTTATCAATGTGGACCGTGCGGTTGCGTACGGACTCGATAATACGACGCCTTATCTCGATCACGCAGGCGGTCTGATTCGCAATAATTTCGTTTATCTAACCCCTGGTTTAATGAGTGCGAGCCGCAAATCGGGGTCGGATGGATCTATCATTGCGTGGAACTCTCCGGGAACGCAAATCGACCACAATACGGCCCTACTCAATGCTAATGAATTCTACGCGGTCGAATTGCGTTTTTCGACAACGACGAATTGCACCGCCCGGAATAACCTGGCGGATGCGCCAGTTCATTTGCGGGACAGCGCTGCGGCGACTGTCAGCGGGAATTTACAAACAGCAACACCCGGGCTATTCAATAATCCTTCCGCGGGCGATCTCCATCTGTTGAGTTCCGCGACAAACGCAATTGACAAGGCATCCGCTCTCGCCAGTGTGACGAATGACTTTGACGGCGAATTGCGGCCCAAAGGTGCTACCAACGATATCGGCGCTGACGAATTCACTACCAATGCTCCGCCGGTCATTAACAGCATAAGAGTCATTGGCACGAACAGTCAGATAGGTCTCGCGACTGTCCCGGGAATGAGCTATGACTTGTTGTCAGCGACCGAGCTAACCCAGGGAGCCTGGTTGCCAGCGGTCAGCAATGTGCCGGGCACAGGAGGAATTGTTCAAATCACCGATACGAACGGAGCCGTCGGCAAAAAGCGGTTTTATCGTGCAAGATTGTCTCAATGAGTTATTGACACCGAAATTCAACGAAAAAGGCGCGCCGAGTTGACGCGCCTGGATTATTTCAATCAAGAACCTCAATTTCGCATCGTGTCGCGCTGTTCCATTTTCACGCGCAACTTCTTAAGCGCTTCGCTTTCGATTTGGCGAATGCGTTCGCGCGTGACGCCGAATACTTTGCCGATTTCTTCAAGTGTCTTTTCGACGCCATCGTTCAGACCGAAACGCATGGCCAGAATCGCTTTTTCGCGATCGGTCAATCCGGCGAGCACTTCTTTCAGCAGTGCAGTATCGGTTTCTTTGACCAGGCGTTCGAAGGGCGCAACAGCATTCGGATCGGCCACAATTTCGGAGACCTGGTCTGAATCGTCGTCAGAAAGCGGCGCATCGAGTGACACCGGCGCTTTGGAAGCCTGCCGATAAATTTTCACGCGTCGGACATCCAGATTGAGAAAGTCGGCCAGTTCTTCGTCGGTAGGATCGCGATCCAGAATTTCGTGCAACTTGACTTCTGCCCGGCGGATATTGGCCAGCTTGTCCACAACGTGATCCGGCAATCGAATGGTCTTCGACTGATTGGATAACGCGCGTTTGATCGCCTGTTTGATCCACCACGAGGCATAGGTCGAAAGTTTCGCGCCCTTGGTTGGATCGAAACGTTCGACACCTTTCATCAGGCCGATATTGCCTTCGTTGATCAGATCGAGCAGAGGCAGGCCCTGCCCTTCGTAATCGCGCGCGATTTTCACAACGAGCCGAAGGTTCGCTTTGATCATGTGTTCGCGGGCCGCTTCATCACCCTTCTTGATCCGTTTGGCAAGGACGATTTCTTCGGCCGGGGTCAATAACTTCACCTGTCCGATTTCTCGCAGATAAAGTTGCAAAGTATTACCCTGAGCAGATTCATGCCGGACCGGTTCCGTTTCCACTGCTGCTGGTTTGGGTTTTTCTTGTTCTTTGATTTCCAAAGAAAGCAGGGGCATGGAGGCGCGCGATCGTTTCGACAAGCGCGGCCCTCTGGTGCTCATGCGGAGAGAAGCGACCCTGCGGGCTCCTCTTCGAGTGGTTGTTTCCGTTGCCATTTTCATAGTTAGTTGCTTTCTACGTATTGTAACTTACACAGTTACATTTAAATTGCAAAAAAATTTATTTTTCGTTCGAATCTTCCGGGGAGCAGCATTCTTTGACTTTGGCGACCAGGTCGGCCAAGGTGGTTTTCTCGAGGTCACGCTCCAGGGCCTCTCGCGCCGAGGTGAATACCTTACCAATGGCGGACTGAATGCAATGACCCACCGGACAGGCCTGATTGGGCTTTTTGGGAGGCAAAACAAAGGATTCTGCATCCTCAACGGCCCTGAAAATCTGAGCTAAATTGATGCGCGCCGGCGATCTGCTCAAACGAGAGCCAACTCCCATGCCTTTTCGCGTTTCCACGATCTTCGCCTCTTGCAAGGCCAAAAGCAGCCGTCGAATAACGACAGGATTCGTATTCACACTACACGCCAACAGGCTGGAAGTGACGCGATCCCCGTCCTTGTAGGCAAGGACAGTCAGAACATGCACTGCCATAGCGAATCGGCAACTGGATTTCATGACATTCTCGTTAGAAGAATGTAATCGCATTGATTACATTTGTCAACGACCGGCGCAATGGTCCTAAAGGGGTAATTCAGCGCACCACAGGCAGCCTATAGCAAGCAGCCTCAAGATCGTTGCGGACCAGGAAACATCCACTCCCTACAGCAGGCACGTTCCACGTCTTGGAGCTGAGAGCCGGAATCTGCCCAAGTTCGCGAAAACAAGCTGGATTCGCTTCGACCAGCGTGACGGGACCGTTTTCAGTCTGCACCAGCAACAGGTCGTTGATCAGAAGAACGTGGCCGTGCCCGTAGCGGCCTTCTTTCCATTTGCGTTCCCCGGTTGCGAGATCAATACACGCCAGAATTCCGTCGTCCAAACCATACGCGATCCCTCCCCGCGCTACGATATTGGAAAATTCGGATTTCATGTTTCGGTTTTTCCACTTTTCAGTGACGGATAGCTTGCCATCCGGAGCAGCATTTAATTGCAATAGCATGCAACCGGCGTTGAAGCTGGCCGAAAGGAAAATCCGATCCGGGTCCAGAACAAGCGGTTGAACACATTTTGGCCATTGGCCGGGCCAGGTGTAATCCCAGAGCATTGCGCCCGTACCCGGATCATGACCGCCGGCGCTGCTGGCATTGACCGAGACTATCTGTCGTTTGCCAGCAAGGGTCGCGAGGATGGGAGAACTGAAGCTCGCTTTGTCAGTCCCGGCATGCCATGCGGGCGTGCCGTCCTTGAGATGATAGGCCAGCAAAGTCGGTCCATTCGCCATCCCGCCGCTGACCACGACGAGATCATCGTAAATCAACGGAGACGTGGACTTCCCGAACGGCAAATTGGGAAGTGAATTCTCTTTAAGCACGTCCCGAGACCAGAACAATTTGCCGGTTCCAGCATCGAGGCAGTCGAGGATTCCCGTTCCACCCAGAGCATAAATGCGGCCTCCGGCAAGAGTTGGAGTGGCGCGTGGGCCATCGCCACCCATCGTTTCACTGAAGCGGACGTGGTTTGTATGTGCCCAGAGAACGTGGCCGGTCGTGATTTCATAACAGACGACAAGCTCGTCATCTCCCCGTTGTTCCTGCGTAAAAGCGCGATTTCCACTGATGCAAAATGAGGACCAGCCTAAACCGATCGGTTGCCGCCAGAGTTGTTGGGGTGGATGCGCTGACCAGTCGCGGTCCAACTTCAGGCCTTCGACAATTCCGTTGCGATTTGGGCCAAGGTACCCGGAATCTTCGAGTTGAGATTGGACCGCATTCGACGCGCTCAATGAGGCAACTACTTTTAGAGCGCCGAGATTGCGATTATTTTTGGCTTTCCATTTCCAAACGATATTTGGCGTTCCGGTACCATCGATTGCGCCGTCGAATCGTATGACCCGAGTCAAGCCAAAGGCGAACAGGGCAAATAACAGCAATCCCGCGAGGCGAATGCGCCAGCGTAGACGCGTAAGGAAAGCGAACCAAAGGATTAACAGAAGCAGAGAGATACCAAAGGTGAGACTGGTCTGCATCGCTTTGAAATTGCTGTCGAGTTCAGTCGCAAAGCGAAGTCGGACGAAATTTGCCAAGGCGAGGATGAGGATGGCCCCAGGGATCCACCAGCGCATCCGTTTAACTGCCAAAACCGCAACTGCAGGAGTTGATCTCTGTTCGTTCATAGGATTTCAGAATAGTTCATCAACAGAATGATTCATAATATGCACTATTGCCTTTTGCAACTATTTTTTTCAGCCTGTGGAGGATAGCTATCGAATGAAATCTCGCAAATGTGGACCAACCGGGGCGGCATTCCTGCTGGCACAACTTGGAGCGCATGGGGCGCAACGATTTGCCGAGCGAATTCGGCCATTGGGAATATCACCGCCGCATGCCGGGATCCTGAGAATGATCGCTTCGCTGCCCGAGTGCAGTCAACAGAGTCTGGCCAGCAGGATGGGAGTCGTGCCCAGCCGTATTGTTGTCTTGATTGATGAACTGGCCGAAAAAGGTTTGGTGGAACGACGACGTAGTGAGAAAGATCGGCGCAATTATGAATTGGCGCTTACGCCTGAAGGACACAAACTGCTCGAGCGATTGTTCGTTCTGGCCGCGGATCATGAGGCGGATCTTTGCGCCGCGCTCAGTCCGAGCGAACGCGCCAAGCTGGCCAGTTTATGCAGCAAGATCGTCGTCCAACAGAAATTGATCGCAGATGTTCATCCCGGCTATCAGCGTTTGTGATCCCATTCGCGACCGACATTTCCGCTCTCAGAAATGAGCGGCGTGAAAGCTGCTCTTCCATTCACTGAAATTTCGCTAACTGTTGCGACTGTCGCATTTGCGTCACATTGTTGGAAGCCCCTATTTCTGCTTGTGCGGCGAGCGGCTTCCGGTAAAATACGGACATGCTGGAATTCTCAGGATTGTTGCGCGATAGAACTATCGGTGAGTTTGGTCATTGATCATGTCTCTTCCCTCACCTTCTCCAACGGGCACTGATTTGGGGGCGCCACCGCCAGCAACACCAAGGCGCCGGGGAACACTTCTAATTGTCGATGACGAAGAGGGACCGCGGCTTTCGCTGCAATTCATCTTCAAGGATGACTACGACATTCTGATGGCATCCAATGGCCAGGCCGCCATCGAGCTCGCGCAGAACAATCGCGTAGATGTTGCAGTCTTGGATATTCGAATGTCGGGGATGTCGGGAATCGAAGTGCTCGAGCGGTTGAAATTTGTCGATCCCAGCATTGAGGTTGTGATGATGACCGCGTTCGAAACTACGGACACCATGCGTCAGGCATTGCGGTTGCGCGCGTGCGATTACATCAACAAGCCTTTCGATCTGTCGACGATGCGGACCGCAATTGCGAATGCGATGCAGCGGCGAACCCTCGAAAGCGAGATTCACACCAACGCCGAAAAACTGCAGGAACTGCTTGGCGAGTTGCAGAACCAAAAGATTGAAGAACAGATGACGCATACTCGCGGCGAGATTTACGCCAGCATCATTCATGACATCAATGGACCGCTGACGGTTATCTCCGGGTTCATTCAGCTCATGAACCAGCGAATCGGCAATTCGACCCGGCTCGAAGTCGAGGACCTCGAATTCATAAAGGATCGGCTGCGAACCATCACGAGGCAGGTCACCAATTGTATCGAGATCTCACGGCGCTACCTGAGCTTTTTGCGACGGCAAACCGATGAAGCACCAAAGGTTGGAGTGAACCAGCTTCTGACCGATTTGTCGCACCTGGTGCGGGTGCATCCGAGCAAACAGAGCAACCATTTCGAGATTCATCCCTTGGCTGAAGATATCGGTGTGCCGATGCATGGAACGGATGTCATTCAAGTGCTTTTGAACTTAACGGTGAACGCTTTTCAGTGCTCGCCAGAGCCGCATTCAGTAGTGATCGGATGCCGGTTGTTGGAACAGCCCTTGGATTTGACTGCTTTCAGAGACGGCTCTCAGGAGCGGTTCTTGAACGTCGAGAACTTCAAGAATTCAGCGCCCTTGTTGAAAATGTCGGTTCGCGATAACGGGCCTGGTATTCCATCAGAAATTCTTCCGAAGATTTTTCAGCCATATTTCACGACCAAAGGGAACAATCATGGGACCGGCCTGGGTTTAAACATCGTTCAACGATTGGTCAAGGAGGCGAAAGGCGCGCTGCACGTGCGGACCGAACTTGGCAAAGGGACGACGTTCACAGTTTATCTGCCGGCAATTCCGTTAGCGACTTCTTGAGTCGCGGGGCGTCCTCGCCCGCTGTTTCCAAGCATAGCGCTGCACTTCCGGACATTACCCTCCCTTTCGCATTTGCGCTTTCCTGTTCGCTGCCTAATCTCGGCACGCGATGACTGTCAGCGACGCGACTCGGATTACTTATCATTACGAAAAATGGAGGGCGCTCGCGGCGGGTATTCTGGAGGCTGCCGCCAGCATCTTTCTGCTGCTGATTGCAGTGCGTTGGTATGACGCAGGAGCCTATGCCAAAGCGCTGGTGGCAGGTGGCGGAAGCGTTGGATCATTGCTCGGGCCATGGTTGGTTTTGCGCGTTGAGAATGCGGGCTGGCCTGTATCGAAAGCGACCGCACGACTCGCGGCGATCGGAGCGATCAGCTTCCTGATGATGGCGGTTGTACCGGTGTTGCCGGTCTTCGTTTTGGGCTCCATCGTTTCGCTGACGACCATTTCAGCGGCAATCCCGTTGATGACGCAGATTTATCAGGAGAATTATCCTGAGCGCGAAAGGGGCAAACTGTTTTCGCGAACGATGATGTTGCGCATTGGGACGACGGCGCTCTTCAGCGACCTGGCGGGGCGGCTCCTTTCCGGTCATATTTCCAGATCTCGCTATCTGCTGGTGATATTTGCGGTCGCATCTGGATTCGGCGCGTTCTGTCTTTCGCGATGTCCATCTCGACCGTTGAGCGATTCTGGAGGAACACACCCGTTTCACGCATTTCGTTTTCTGCGGGAGGATCGAATTTTTCGCCAGACCATCATCTCATGGATGTTTCTCGGATTCGCCACACTGATGATGGCGCCTTTGAGAGTCGAGTATCTGGCGAATCCGCGCTACGGCGTTCGTGTGCACGGCAATGTGTTGACCGCAGGCATGGTTGCACTGATCACCGGTGTCATTCCAAATGTTGCGCGGCTCACGTTGAATCCCGTCTGGGGAAGGCTGTTCGATCGGATGAATTTTTTTGTGCTCCGAATCACGCTCAATTTCGGATTTATGCTGGGTATCCTTTCGTTTTTCACGACCGGCAATCTGACCGGATTGGTTGTGGGCGCGATTCTGTTCGGCGTGTCGAATGCAGGAGCGGACGTCGCCTGGAGTTTGTGGGTAACGAAGTTTGCCCCGCCCCAACGAGTGGCTGACTACATGTCAGTCCATATCTTTTTTACGGGAGTGCGAGGCGTGGTTGCACCGCTTGTGGCATTCTGTTTAGTCTCGCGCTTGCAACCGCAGTTGCTGGGCTGGATCAGTGTCGGGTTAATTGTCATCGCGTGTTTGTTCCTCGTGCCCGAAATCAAATTTGGGAAAACGGCGCGATCTGCGGCCGCGGCGCTTGTGGAAGAGGCGCCGGAATCGAATTAGCCGCGAAAGGACGCAAAGAACACAAAGGAAAACCGCTAATAAACACTGATAAAACGCTAATTTGAATACGCGATTATCAGCGCAGATTGGCGGTTCAGTATTTGGGCACCGAATGATCGATTTCGTCCGCCCAGGAAGAGATTCCGCCTTTGACACTTTTCAGGTATTTGAATCCCTGTTCGCGCAAAAATTGGAGCGCGCGAAGTGATCGGACGCCGCTCTTGCAATGAATGTAATACTGCTGGTTCGGATCCAGTTCGGTAAAG
>Ga0068857_100006130_pt1 | contig 10273 bp, 13 predicted proteins | sample KBSCornC72_FD_66591 | JGI IMG/M metagenome (GOLD analysis project Ga0068857, IMG submission 66591) | Corn rhizosphere microbial communities from Kellogg Biological Station, Michigan, USA - KBS Corn C7-2 | ecosystem: Host-associated > Plants > Roots > Rhizosphere > Soil ...
GCGTTAGCGATGGCAGCGGATACCGGCCTGGCTCCGTCAACTGACGGGAACACCCAAATCGGAAAAGCTTAGCGTGTGGGATGCCGAAACAAGTTCGGCATGACTCGATACTTTTATTTTACGTCAGCACCTCATCAATCACTCCAAACTCTTTAGCCTCGGCAGCTACCATCCAATGGTCGCGGTCGCAAACCTCATGCACATGCTTGAAATCCTGACCGCTGTGTTTGGCAATGATATCGTACAACTCTTTTTTTACTTTCAGTACCTGATTGGCCGTGATCTCAATGTCTGACGCCTGACCCTGCACACCACCGAGCGGCTGGTGTAGCATAACGCGCGAGTGGGCGAGGGCGCTGCGCTTACCCTTGGCGCCGCCGCAAAGTAATATCGCCCCAAATGACAGTGCCATGCCGGTACATATCGTCGCTACATCCGGACTAACCAGTTGCATGGTGTCATAAATGCCAAACCCTGCATAAACCTCGCCGCCCGGCGAGTTGATGTACATGTGGATGTCTTTTTTGGAGTCGGTTGACTGGAGGAAGAGCAGCTGTGCCTGCACGATGTTGGCGATGTTGGCCTCAACCGGTGCACCCATGAAAATGATGCGGTCCATCATCAGCCTTGAAAACACATCCATTTGCGACACGCGCATCTCGCGCTCCTCGGTGATATAGGGTGTCATGGCGCGCGGAATGGCGCTATGTTCGACCGCCGAAATGTACTGATCAACCCCTGCCGACGGGACATAGCAGTGCCCCACCGCAAATTTGCGGAACTCATTTTTGTCAATCTTCATAAAATTTAAAGGATTATCTGTTACTAAAAAGCTGCCTTATTTTTTGGCTAAAACTGCTGTGCTTGGGCTGCGTAAACAGTTGCTGATGCACAGCCTCTATCTCGGCCCTTAATTGCCTGCGGCTGTATTGCTTAATCATGGCATATGTTTTTTGCTGCCACATCACTTTATCGGCCAGTTCATTGTCCAGCATCAGTTTGGCTTCAAAAAGCAAAGCATCGCCGGGTTTGGCCGTACCTAATAGCACGGCTTCAATTTGTTGGGTTTCATTCCATGAAGTCGTCATAGGTCAATGCTTTTTCTTTAATGGTTTCTCTTACTTTTTCCAAACATTTGTATTTCTGCACGGTGGCGCTGCGCACGCCCGAGTAGCCAAATTCTTCGGCAATTTCATGGAGCGGCAGCTGATCGTAGTAAAAGCTTTTCAGCAGCTCCATACATTTATAACCGGCTTTGTTCAGAAAGTGCATCAGGCGGTTATTTGACGGACTTTCTTCCTGCTCATCAGCAGTTATATCCAGATCAATAAGCGGTAAGTTTTGTGCCGATTGGCGATATCGCTTTAACCACAAATTTTTGGCGATGCCTACCAGATAGGCGGTATCATTATGCAGCGCCGATTGTTGTACGACGGTTTTCTCGTAGTAAACCACCAGTGCATCCTGAAAAACATCCTTAGCCTCATCAAAGTTGCCGCCCAACCGACCGACGTATTTAGCCACTGCCGGGAACGCGCTTTTATATAAACCTATAAAAAGCTCCTGCCGCTGTGCCAACCTATCTGTATTACTGATACTGTGCATACCAATGTCTTTTTATATAGATGTGCCAAAAAGGGGAGAAGTATCACCCCGAATTTGAAAATATTTGCAAGTATTCTTTTTATTTAATAGACCGTTCTACAATTTAATGGTTTGCTAAATCCTCTTAAATATTTCTGTTCCGTATCCTTTTTCCGCTTCGCCTATAATAAACAATGTGTTTCTGTCATGATCAACAATACATTTCTTAAAGCCAAAAAAATGCCTGACCTCAACGTTTTCGTATTGAAAAACGATGCTACCATATTTTAAAGAACTCATTGTAATTTCCCCTGTCCAAGTGAGATGATCGTGGGAAACAGAAATTTCCAATTTGTTTTCTACCAAATATTTTATGGTTGCTGAACTGAAGATCTTTTCATCAACCTCTCGCGGATTGTCGGCTTTATAGCCATATCCATTATAGTTTCCAGCGAGCTTTCCAAACCGCCTTTTGAAATAAAAATATCCCCTGCTGTAATGAAATAAAACCGCAAATAAGGCAGATGAAATTACTCCTGTACAGAGACCATTCCATAGTTCGCATAAATCAAAAGGGCTGTTCATCGCAAAAAATGAATAAATAATTATTCCTTAACCGCAGTTACTTCTGATCCGTCTTTACCGGCGGTTGAGAAGATGATTTTTTTATCGCTAAAGTCCTCAATATGGAAGGGGAAATCGCGGGTTTTACCGTCGGCTAATATTTCTTTGTAACGGATATTCCCGCCATCAACCGTAAATGTGCCATGCGACAGCACTTTGCCGTCCCAGTTGATGATCAGGCTGTCTTGCTTGGTGAATTCGATATAAGGTTTCTCAGAGCTCAGGGTTTCTTTGCCTACACTGTCGGGCGGGTCGGCCAGCGGGTTGCGCACACGGATGTAGTTCCACTTGCCATAAAGTTTCTCAGACGTTGCCGATGGTTTGCAGGCGGCGAAGCATAAAGTAATTGCCAGAAGGTAAAATAGGTTTCTCATAATACATTGTCCCCTGGTTTGCGGAGATATTAGGGCTAATTTACAAACTTCGGCTTAATAACCCCCTCTAAATCTCCCCCGCCAGTTGGCGGGGAGACTTTAAGCTTTTTCAAGGTTCTCCATTTATGTTAGTCCGGATTTATAATCCCGGACTTTCTTTTTGGGGATTTGTAATCCCCGCACGCGGATTGCAAATCCGCCGGATATCAAGTCCGGGATTATAAATTCGGACTAACATCACAATAAAAAGGCGTCATTGCGAGGAACGAAGCAATCTCTACACGATAGGCGGTTCAGAGATCGTCACGCTCGCACCTCGCTCACGATAACGTGATTGATAATTTTATATTTGTTGTAGGCAAAACTAGCCTTGTTTCTTCTGGTTTTTTCGCAGCTTTTCTTCGGCCTGTTTAACTTCATCTTTTTCGCTCAGCGGCAAATCGGTTTCTATTTTGGGCGATTTGGAACCTTTTCTCAAAGATTCCGGATCGGTCGGCGTATGTTTCGGTGCTTTCATTTGTTGTTGTTTTAATGTGTGGCGATGTAGGAGCAAAGAGATGCCGGATAGATTGTCATTCTGAGCGATAGCGAAGAATCTTATACGTTTTGCCTATCAGAGATTTATAAGATCCTTCGCTATCGCTCAGGATGACAAGTCGGTAGTTTAAATTTTTTGAACACTCCGATACTCAGCATCTGTGCATTATTTAACTTTTAAAAGCGGCAAGTTGTTTGAGACGATTGTAAGATTGAAAGATTTTACAGGATTGGATTTAATCTGCGGTGATTATACCGACCAGAGGCTTAATAAAAGGCACGAGTACACCTCGCTTGTTCCTTCGCTGCATACTCGCGCCAGTTGTGGGACTACTGCAATAATTTGACTATATCCGATTTTTGGGCTTGTTGATACGCCGAATCTATTTGCGTTTTATTACCAATATAATACTCCAAAAACCTTATATGCTGATTGCCATTTTGCACGCTTCCGGCGGTACCACCGTATGCAACAATACGGTTTGTAGGTAACTCTCGAGAATTGGTGTTGAAAGGCATTTTATTTCCCGGAGATATTTTGTTATAATAAAATTCAGGAAGTCCGATCCAACCCGGGTTTGGAGAGAATTTTGTTTTTAAAATTCTATTTGTGGGTATTTGGTACACCCGTTTTCCATTCTCATATAATTGATCGACTCCGTTGGTCTGATCGAAAATAATTAGTACACGACCAATGTAGTTTTGAGGTACAATTACAATCTCATGTTCTCCTGTATTACAGCTTATGAATATTAAACATATTAATAATGTTCTTATAGTTTTCATTTAAAACCTTTATACTTTTTAGTTAGTCTGCGTTCGGTGTTATAACCCAACCACTCACGCCTGCTGGTGTTGATAACGCCGAGCAAAGGCTAAATGCATATCAAACAAAAAAGGACTTACAAAACGTAAATCCTTTTTCATCGATCAATCTAAAATCGTATAAAATTTTGTAATCCTAAAATCGTGTTATTTTTTATTAGCCTTTTTAATACTATCAGCTTTCGCTTTTTCACGACTTTTAAAGAAGCCGCGCAGCAGGAAGTTATGTTGGGCAGCTTCCAGATCGTCATTTAACTTAACAGAGCCTTGCTGCAAATTGTCTATCGTGTTTTGCACCTTAACGGCCGATTTTGGATCATTCAGCAATATACCGATAGCGTTGTCGGTACGGTTCATCTTGTCGGACGCTGTTTTCAGGTTCTGGGTAATAACAGTGGCATTGTCGGCAGCAGCTTTTAATTGGTTAGCTGTTGCTTTAAGGCTGGCGAAGGTTGCAGTGTCGGTCAATAATTTATCAGCCAAACCACCTTTGGTATTCATTTTATTGCTGAATTTCTCCAGCTGACTAGCCATTTTTGCTGCTGATGCACTGGTGCGCTCAAAATTGTTCATGGCAGTTTTAAACTGGTTGCCTACTACGGTGTCGGCCATCAGTGTGCCTACGGTACCTTTACCTTGTAATATTTTACGGCTCAGTAATTTGAAGTCGCTGGTTATAGAAAGCAGGTTTTGGTTGTTTTGTTGTAAAACTTTCAACATGTCGTCGGTCGAGGTCATTTTTTCGGCTTGCAGCACATCGCCATCCTGCACCACAGGTGTTTGCGGACTACCGCCATCAATCACAATGATCTTATTGCCAATCAATCCGTCCGACCCGATGTGCACACCCGCATTACGGTGAACGTATTGCTGGCTGGCTTCATCAACCGCCATTACCACGTTAACCTGGCCCGGGCCAATAAATTTGATCTTGGTGATGCTGCCTACTTTAACCCCCGAGAACCAAACGCTGTTACCGGTTTTCAAACCCGCAACGTCGTCAAAAACGGAACTGATATGTATGCTTTTTGAAAAACTTTTTGACTGGCTGCCTAAAGTGAAAACGCCAAGAATAAAAACAAGCAAACCTAATCCTAAGAATAGGCCTACTGTTATTGCGCGTTTATTTTCTGCTTTTTCCATTATGGTAATGTTGTGAAATCTACTTAATAAAATTGTAATCAAAAAACGGCTTCACCCGTTTGTCGTCAGTGTCAAATACTTCCTCAAAAGTACCCTGACGCTGAAATTGTCCGTCTAACAGCATAGCAATCCGGTCGCCGGTTTGTTTGGCACACGTTAAATCGTGTGTGATGATGATAGACGATGTTTTATATTGCTCCTGTACCTCGTTAATTAACTCATTAATGTCGATACAGGTAATAGGGTCCAGGCCCGCAGTCGGCTCATCATACAGCATGATCTCGGGGTTTAGGATCAACGTACGCGCGATACCGATGCGCTTACGCTGACCGCCCGACAGCTCAGACGGCATCTGGTTGATAGTTTGACGCAATCCCACAGCTTCCAGCACCTCGTCAACCTTTGCATCGATCTCTTTTTTGCCAATGCCCTTGCGGTTACGTACCAGCGGAAACTCCAGGTTTTTGCGCACGGTCATACTATCGTACAAAGCGCTGTTCTGGAAAGAGAAACCTATGCGAATGCGCAGCTCCTGTAGTTCTTTAGGCGTGACTTTATTGATATCACAACCCAAAACGTTTACAGAACCGTGGTCGGCGGTTAGCAGGCCCGATACAATTTTGATCAGTACCGATTTACCGGTACCTGAACGGCCAAGCACCACCAGGTTCTCGCCCTGAAAAAGCTCCAGGTCAACACCGCGCAGCACATGGTAATCATCGAAAGATTTTTTTAATCCTTTGATGGTGATGACCGGGTTGTTGTAATCTATAGGCGCCTGTGGCTTGTTCATATCTAATCTTAGCGAAACCAGCTGGTTATCTGCACTATAACTATTTCTTCAATAAATATTAAAAACATGGCCGTTACTACCGCGCCATTGGCTGCTTTACCCACGCCCTCTGTACCTTTATTTGAAAAGTAGCCCTGGTAGCATCCCACAATACCAATAGTAAAACCAAATACGATGGATTTAATGAGCGATGACGTAAAGTCGGTAAAAGTAAGCGGATCAAAAAATTGCTGCACAAAAGTGCTGAAGCTGGTACCCTCATTAGTAGCCACGTTTATATAGCCGCCCAGCATGGCCACCAAACCGGTGTATGTTGCCAAAATTGGGATAGCCAGGGTAGTAGCCAGCACACGGGTACAAACCAGAAACTTAAACGGATTTGTGCCCGATACTTCCATGGCGTCAATCTGCTCGGTAACACGCATCGAGCCTAATTCGGCACCGATACTTGAGCCTACCTTACCGGCGGCTATGAGCGCTGTTACCAATGGCGCCAAAGCACGCATAATGGCAATAGATACCAGTGAGGGCAGCCATGACGTAGCCCCAAACTGACCCAATGAAGGTCGCGACTGTTTGGTAAAGATCAAACCCACAATAAAGCCGGTAAGCGATATCAGTGTAAATGAGCGCACACCAACTTCATAACATTGACGCACAATTTCCTTGAACTCAAAAGGCGGCACAAATGCCTCTTTAAAGAACTGTATAATGAATTTGTGGATCTTGTAAAGCGATATGAAAAAGGAGGTAAGCCAGCCGCGTTTTTTGGCTTTTGTACCTGTTTGCAGAGTTCTGGTGTTTCCGTTATCCATCAATTGCGACAAAGGTATTACTTATACAGATATTTCCTGACTATTTTATACAAAAAGTTAATAACCTTTGTTGCGTAAGTCCAAAAGTTAATCGTTTGATTAATTGGACAAATGTACAGTAGTTTTTGTTACGGCAAAGTCAAAATTATGTTGCTATTGTCCTTTTTAACAACCACGAAAGCGCTGCTTTTATCGGCGTTTTTATAGTGATATACAGGCATGTATATGAATTGTTCTGAAAAATACCATTTTGCATAAACCCGTAGGTTTATGGCGTGTTTATTGCTCTCGCATCAGCAGAAAACATTTAACTATGAGTGCATATCAACAAAAATGGCTGGAGATTTTGCGGGGTGCCGACCTGCCCGGATGGGACGTAAAAATGGTAGACGGAAGCATTTATGTGGAGATGCCACACGTAACCGACCTAAAACTGATACGTGATATTTTGCCCGAAACGCTGGCAGCGCTGTCGCTGGACATCAACGTACCTAAATCGAGGCTGAAGTTCCATTTCCACAACGGGTACGAAGAATTTGACTATGTTTTGAATCCGAATAGTAAGGATTTAAATGAGGGCTAAAAAGAAAATGTCATTTCGACTAATGGGAGAAATCTATACACATACAATACCAGGCAGTGTATAGATTTCTCGCTTCGCTCGAAATGACATTCTTTATAGTTGTCTTAACAATTCCCATCAACCCCGCAGCTGTCGCCCTCAATCACATCCAACGGTTGCTGAGGTTTAGCGGCGGCCCATTCGCTGTAGGCTTTTTCGATGGTTTGTGTAAACGTATCAACCGCTTGTGCGCCCGATACGCCATATTTCATGTCCATCACAAAAAACGGAACCCCGCGTATGCCTAATTGCTGTGCCTGTGCTATATCCTGATTTACATTGATGGCGTATTTGTTTCCCTTTAGGGTATGTGCTACCTCATCCTTGTCTAAGCCTATTTGTTCGCCAAGCTCGGCCAGGGTTTCGTGGTCGGCTATGTTTTTACCTTCGGTGAAGTAGGCTTTAAAAAGCGCCTCTTCGGCTCGGTCGCCTAAGCCATTTTGTTTGGCCAGGTGCGTAAAGCGGTGCGCATCAAAACTATTGGCAACAATGGCTTTGTCAAAATCATAGGTCAGGCCAACTTCGGCAGCCATTTCGGTTACATGGTCGTTTAATTGTTTGGCGTGATCAATGGTGATGCCCTTGATATCGGCCAGATATTGGTTAATGTTGATTGTTGGATCAGTAACCAGGTTTGGATTAAGCTGGAAACTTTTCCATTCAACTTCAATTTCGTTTTTATGTTCAAACTGTTCAAGAGCCTGCTCAAACCGGCGTTTGCCGATGTAGCAGAACGGACACATTACGTCGCTCCAAATTTGTATTTTCATGATGCAAAGTTACCATGCCTATTTTTAGGCACGGTAACCGCAAAGTAAAATATGGACTGGGTGGCAGAGGATCTTATCAGCAACCTACAGCGATATGCTTGCCCATTACTTTTAAAAGTTTGCCATTGCTGGCAGGTTTTGATAAATACAAGGTAGGGGCCTCAGCATCATAATTGTTTGTCGTGTCAATGATAAAATCAGGAATGTTATCACCGTCTATATCACCCGCAAATAATATCGATGTTATAGTGCCGTCAAAATTAGAGACAGATACTAATAATTGATTATAAGATTGCCCGTTACCAGCGGCTTTTAAAAATAATCTGTAGTTTGATACTATAAAGTCCTTGTTTCCAGGTTTTTCAAGTTTCTTGTCGCCGGTTGCATACAAAGTATAAATAACGTCTTTATAAGTAAATTGCTCCTTTTCGCCGGGCAATAATTGATCTTTTGACAATTTAATTTGAGACACTTGCCTGTCTTGTAAATAATCAAGACCGGAAATAAGTAAAATGGATGTGTCTTTTATGCTTGTTGTAATCATCCACCCTGTCTTTTTTCCATCATCATCCATAATAGCGTCGTGATCCCTTGAAAGCTTAAGTTCAGTGTCGTTAATATAATATCCACTACCTGACTTAAAAATCCCTTTCCATTTATAGGTTGATGATTTTGGATCAACCTCATCTTCATGAAAAACGCCACCGCTGGTTAAAATACGCGCCGGATAGATGGTATCATTGGGAAAATCGGTGCTTACAGTAATTACATTCGAAGCGCTTAGTACGCCATGCATTTTTTTAACCGTGCCAATCTTTGCATTTGTATCTGATTTTTTTGCGGCAGAGCTGTTATCTTTTCTTTTGCAAGAGCCAAGGCTTAACATTGCAAAAACTATAATTAATATTACACGCATAGGTTAGGTCTGTGCTTCTAAAATAGCGACTTTGAATGATTTATAGAAAATATTTTCAAACACTAATTATGGTTCCTGGTAAAAGAATAGCTAACACCCAAAGTAAACATGCGCGGCGGCCCCGCATTATAGGTATCGCCGTATTGGTTGCTGGTTACCGTAGTTGCATACAGTTTGTTGGTAATATTCATAGCATTAAACCAGATGCCCGCACCTTTTAAAATTCCGCCCTTTGCATCATAACCTAAACGCAGGTTGTAAATATTATAGCCCGAATAAGTCTTGGTATTCGCCGGATTGGTATAATACTTATCAATGTGCTGCCACTCGCCGGCTACCCTGAAACCCGGCAGGTAGCAGGGTTTGTAAGTTAACTCTGAATTAGCAATCCAGGCCGGAGCGTTGTTCATGCGCTTGCCGTTGTAGCTGATGGATCTGGTAATGTTGGTGGTATAATCGGTAGCTACCTCGCTGTAATCAACATAAGTATGTTTAGCATTGGTACCGCTAAATCTGAAGTTAAGGTCGTTTATAGGTGCATAGGTTACCGAGTATTCGATACCTTGATGACGTGTGGCGCCTGCGTTTTGATTCTGCGTGGTGTTGTCAGATAGCAACTGGTTAATGATCTCATTATGTCCCTCCATATCATATAAACTCAGTTCGATATACATTTTCTTATCCAATGCCGATAGCCATCCGCCAACTTCATAATTGTTGAAGGTGGCCTGTTTTAAAGGCTGCAGTTGGCGCGCGTTGTACAGGTCGCCCGTCTCAGGTGGTTGGAAACCGAGGCTGTAGTTGGCGTATAGGCCTTTATTGTGGCCGAGGTCATAAGTCAGGCCCAGTTTTGGGGCGATGATGTTGAAATCGTTGGTTTCCTGTTGTTTGTATTTTGTCCCGGCGCTCAGTGCGTTTTTAAAGTTGTAATGTACACGGTCATAACGTAAACCGGCCACCACGCGCAGCGGGTCGATAGGATTGATCTCATACTGGGTATAAGCCGCGATGTTGAACAGCTTGATGGTGTAATTGTCGATAAACGTCCCGGTATTGGTGAAACCGGTATAATAATTATTGGCCACATCCTTAGTGATATTCAAATACTGCGCATAATAAGAACTCGGACTATCATCCACATACAAACCGGCAATCAATCGCGAGTTCAGGAATTCAAAGTTACTGCGGTGCTGCGCCAACAGGCCCAAACTATGAAAGCGCTGATCATTCTCCTGGCCGTTGCTGCTTACGTAGTTACCCAAATTATCCC
>Ga0068857_100006133_pt1 | contig 10271 bp, 9 predicted proteins | sample KBSCornC72_FD_66591 | JGI IMG/M metagenome (GOLD analysis project Ga0068857, IMG submission 66591) | Corn rhizosphere microbial communities from Kellogg Biological Station, Michigan, USA - KBS Corn C7-2 | ecosystem: Host-associated > Plants > Roots > Rhizosphere > Soil ...
TCGGCGCGTTCGGCGCGGTCGACATCATGTTCGCGCCGGTGGTGACGCGGATCGTCACCTATTCGCTGCCCGTCCCCCGCTTCGCCCAGAGCTACATGCTCGCCGTGCTCCAGCATCCCTTTATGCAGGACTGGATCGCCGGCGCGCAGGAAGAGGAATGGGTGATCGAGAAATACGAACTGCCGGTGACGTGAAACACACTTAAGCCCCTCCTCCTTGGAGGAGGGGTTGGGGGCGGAGGGATTCCAGAACGCCGCTTGGTCTCTGCGAGACACCGCCCCACCCCAACCCCTCCCCTGAAGGGGAGGGGCTTAAGCGATGGACCTACCGCAACCGCTCGGTCTCGTACCGCGTGCCGTCCTTGCGGAAATACCCCTCGGGCGTGAACACCATGTCGATGTCGGGATACTCCCCGCTCCCGCGCGGCCCCGCGCCGATCGCGAGGAACACGGCATCGGCCTCGGAGCGGTTCTGCAGATGATGCCCGTCCGCCACCCCGGCCGGGAACGCCGCGCAATCGCCGGCGCGCAGCAGCGTCTCGCCGCCCTCCTCCACCAGCACCGCCTCGCCCGCCAGCATCACGACGAACTCGTCCTCCTGGTCGTGCCAGTGGCGCTGTGACGACCAGGCGCCGGGCTTGAGCACGACATGGCTCACTCCCATCGCCGTCAGTCCGCTCGGCGGCGCCAGCCTGCGGTACCAGCGCCCCGCCACGGGCGCGTCGAACGGTGGCGGATAGCCGGTGGCGTTGGTCTGCGGGATTGTATCCAGGTTCAGCTTGGGCAATGTCGCCTCCCTTGTATGTGGGAGGTAGTGTGCCGGACGTCGTCGAACTCACCAAGGCCCTGATCGGCGCCGAAAGCGTCACCCCTGCGCGCGGCAGCGTGTTCGACGTGCTGGAGCAGGCGCTCCTCCCCCTCGGCTTCCGCGTCGAGCGGTTCATCGAGGGCGAGGCACCGGACGGCCCGGTCGAAAACCTGCTCGCCGTCCGCGGCAGCGGCGGGCCGCATCTGGCCTTTGCCGGCCATCTCGACGTCGTGCCGCCCGGCGAGGGCTGGACCAGCGGTGCCTTCGCCCCCGAGATCCGCGGCGAGCTGCTCTATGGTCGCGGCGCGGTCGACATGAAGGGCGCGATTGCCGCCTTCGCCGCCGCCGCCGCGCAGGTGCCGGAACGCGGCACCACCAGCCTGATCATCACAGGCGACGAGGAAGGCCCCGCCACCTTCGGCACGCCCAAGCTGATCGAGCGGATGGCCGAACGCGGCCTGGTCCCCGATTGCTGCGTCGTCGGCGAACCCACCTCCGCGCAGCGGCTGGGCGACACGATCAAGATCGGCCGGCGCGGCTCGACGGTGATCGACATCGCAGTGATCGGCCGCCAGGGCCATGTCGCCTACCCCCACCTCGCCGACAATCCGGTGCCCCGCCTCGTCCGCGCGCTGGCCGAGATCGACGCGATCGTGCTGGACGAGGGCAATGCCTGGTTCCAGCCCTCGAACATTGAGGTGATCGACTTGGGCGTCGGCAACAAGGCGACCAACGTCATCCCCGGCCGTGCCGCCGCGCGCATCAGCATCCGCTTCAACGACCAGCAGCGGGGGCCCGATCTGATCGAGCGCATCCGCGCGGTGGTGGCTGCCCACGCCCCCCATGCCGAGGTGCATGGCCGCGTCTATGGGGAGGCGTTCCTCACCGAGCCCGGCCCGCTTTCGGAACTGGTCAGCGGCGCGATCCGCGACGTGCTGGGGGAGGACGCGGAACTGTCCACCACCGGCGGCACTTCGGATGCCCGCTTCCTGTCGCGCGTCTGCCCGGTGGTGGAATTCGGCCTGCTCAACGCGACGATGCACAAGCTCGACGAGGCCGTAGCGCTCGCCGATCTGCGCGCGCTGACGGACGTCTATGCGGAGATCCTGCGCCGGGTGTGAGCGTCAGGCCGTAGCCCGGCGCGGGGCCATGTCCTGCACCCAGGCGAGGAAGTCCGCCTCGCCCATCGGCGCGCCGATCGCATAGCCCTGCAACACCTCGCAACCGATCACCCGCAGCACGGACGCCTGGGCCTCGCTCTCGATGCCCTCGGCCACGGCCTCGCAGCCGATGCCATGGACCAGCCCGATCACCGCCTGCGCGACCGCGCGGGCCTCGGGATTGGTCGCGACATGCTCGATCAGGCTGCGATCCAGCTTCACCCGGTCTATCGGCAGCCGTCGCAGCCGGGCGAGATTGGAATAGCCGGTGCCGAAATCGTCGACCGCCACCGTCGCCCCGGCCGAGCGCAGCGTCGCGATCGCGCGCAGCACGTCCTCCGAACAATGCATCGCCAGCGTCTCGCTGATCTCCAGCTCGAGCAGCCGGGCGGGCGCCTGTGCCGCGAGCATCGCCGCACGCAGGTGACGGAAAAAGCTGGCATGGTCGATCTGGCGCTGGCTGACATTCACCGCCAGCCGCTGCTCGACCCCGAGCCTCGCCCAGCGTGCGATGGTGTTCGCCACCGTCGCCACCACCCAGTCGCCGATCTCGACGATCAGGCCGGTCTCCTCGGCGCGCTGCAGGAAGGATCCCGGCAGCTTGGTGCCGTCCGGATGCTGCCAGCGCAGCAGCGCCTCGGCGCCGACGATCGAACCGGTGCTCGCCGAAACCTGCGGCTGGAAAACCAGCGCGAATTCGTCATGCTCGATGGCGGCGCGGAGCTCGGTCTCCAGCCGGGCGCGCGCGATCATCTGCGCGGCGAGGCCATCGCTGAACGTCTCGACCCGACCGCGACCCTGGGTCTTGGCCTGGTACATCGCCGCGTCGGCCGCCCCCATCAGCTCGTGCAGCGTCACCCCGTGATCGGGATAGAGCGCCAGCCCGACGGACGCACCGATGCTGACCTGCTGGCCGGCGAGGTCGAACGGTTCGCACAGCGCCTCCAGCACCTTCTCGCCCACCCGCACACGGGCATGGGGGTCGGGCAGGTCGGCGAAGAACAGGGTGAACTCGTCGCCGGCAAGGCGGCCGATCAGCGGCGTCTCGCCATGATTGAACGCGGCGCACTGGTCGCCTACGGCGCGCAGCCGGTTGGCGACCATACCGAGCAGCACGTCGCCCACCGCATGGCCCAGCGTATCGTTGACCGTCTTGAAGCGATCGAGATCGATGAAGAAAAGCACGGCGCGCGCTTCCTCATGCGCATCTTCGAGCATCCGCTCGGCGCTGCGGCGGAAGTGCGGGCGGTTGGCGAGGCCGGTCACCGTGTCGAACATGGCGAGCCGGTGGACGCTCTCCAGATTGCCGCGCAGCTTGAGGAAGAGTTCGTCGATCGACTCGGCGAGGCGCGGGGCGCCTTGTGCCAGCGCGGTCGGCAGCGGGCTTTCAAGATCGCCCAGCGCAGCGGCATGCAGCCGATCCACCGCGGCGGTCAGCACGGCGTTGCGGCGCGGCTGGAGTAGCACCAGCACGGCGAGAACGGTGAGCACGACCAGCGGCACGGCCAGTGCGACCGCGACGCCCAGCACGTTCAGCGTCGCGCCGGCCGCCCATGCCGCACCGACGAGCAGGCAGGCTGCAAGCGCAGCGGCGCTTGCCACTCCCCTTCCCATGCCTCGCTCCCCCCAGCGCATTGCCGATCGACGCTCCAAAAGATCCCCAGCGGCACCGACAGTAGATGGCGCCGCTGTAGACTTCGCATGCATTAGTTAAGAAATTCAGGACTTCTACAAAGACCGTGGGCGCCGCAACACAATGTACAGCGCACCCGCGCCGCCGTGGCGCGGATGCGCCTGACGTACCGCGGCAATTTTGTCCGAATGGCGCGAGGCCGCCAACCAGTCCCCCACCGCAGCCCGAATGGCGCCGCGGGCATGCGGCCGCTCCGACTCGGGGCGCGGCGGCTTGCCGGTGACCAGCAACAACACGCGGTCCCCTTGGGCGATTGCCTGGGCGAGCCCCGCGTCGAGTCGATCATAGGCGGCGTGGAGATTGTGCCCATGCAGGTCGATCGAGCTTTCCGGTGCCACCAGCCCGCGCGACAGCCGGCGATCCCAGCTCGCGTCGAGCGTGCGGCGCTCGTGCGTGTCGGGCATCGGCGTCGAGAGGGTGATCGCCGGGCGGGCGGGCCGAGACGGCACGAGCTTGCCGATCGGTACGGCGAGCGGCGTGCGGGCCGGCCGGGCAACGGGTTGCGGCACCGGCGCCGGTGCCGGCTCTGGCGGCAGCCGCTTGGGCGCAGCGCGGACATGGAGGGGGGTGACGCTCGCGATCACCTTCTGCCACAGCGCCGCTTCCTCGGGCGCCAGATCGCGGCGCCCGCGCCCGCTCATGGCTGAGGAATCGTGGGTTGAGGCGTCACCGGCTGTGGTACAGGCGGCTGGGCTGCAGTCAGTCGAGCGAGCGTGCCCTTAGGGAGCAGCAGCCAAGCGGTACCGCGCGCAGCCATGCCGCCGGCGATCGCCCGGGCATCGTCGCCCGCGCCCCAGAAGGTGTCGATCCGATTCGCGCCCTTGATTGCGCCGCCGGTATCCTGCGCCACCCAAAGGCCGGTCGCGTCGGTACGATCCGCCGACAGGAACAGCGGCGCGCCTAGGGGCACGAACTTCGGGTCCGCCGCCACGCTGGTCCAGCCCGCCACGGGATAGCCCATCGCCCCCAGCGGGCCGGCCCCGTCCAGTTCCTTGAAGAACACGAAGCTCTTGTTCTCGCGCATGATCACGCGGCCCTGTTCGGGGTTCGCCCGCAGCCACGCCACGATGCCCTGCATCGACGTCTGGCCCGGGCCGAGCAGCCCGCGGTCCTTCATCAGCTTGCCGATGCCGGTATAGTCGCGACCATTCTGCCCGGCATAGCCGATGCGGACCACCTGCCCGTCCGGACCCTTGAGCCGGCCCGAGCCCTGCACCTGCAGGAAGAACATCTCGATCGGATCGGCCGCCCAGGCGACGACTGGGGCGTGGCCTTCCAGCGCGCCCTGCTCGATCTGGGTGCGATCGTAATAGGGGACGAACTGGCGGCCATCGACGCGGCCGCGGATCTTCTTGCCCTTCAGCGCATCGGAGAAGAGCCCGAGATCGACCTCGATCAGATTGTCCGGCACGCCGTACACCGGCACGTCATAGCCCGACCGCCGCGCGCGCACGCCGGCGATCTCGGGCTCGTAATAGCCGGTGGCGAAGGCGGCGCCGTTGCCGACCTGGACCGTCTCGAACCATTGCGCGAAGAAGGGCGCGGCGTCGCCCGACCAGCTCGCCGCCGCGGCGCAGGCGTTGGTCCAGTCGGTGCCGGTGGTGAGGCCGGAGGAATCGGTGCGCCGCAGCAGCCCCGGGCAGCTCAGCTTGAACGCGGCGAGCGCGCGCTTCGCATTGTCGGACGTGATCGGCAGCGTTTCGATCGCCGGACCGGCGACCAGCCCCGCCATCGCCGCGGTGGTCGCGCCGGTGGCGACGGGTGCGGCCGGCATCGCCGGCAGCGGGGTCGCGGCGGTCGGCTGGCGGGCGGGAAGATTTGCCGGCGTTTCCGGCAACGCAGCGCCCGGGCGCGGACGCTCGGGCGCAGGTTCCGGTCGCGTCGGCGCGGGGCGGGTCGGCGCGGGCCGCGTGCCCGCTTCCGGGGAAACGATGCCGCTCGAACATGCGCCGAGCAGCCCCGCGAGCGCCAATCCCCCGATGATACGCATACTGCCCCTCAGGCTTCGTCGGTCTCGACCAGCTTCCAGTTCGGATCGTCGCTGCGCAGCTTGCGCGCGAAGGTCCAGACGTCGTGCGTGGTCACCGCATCGCTCAGCGAGCCGGCGATCACATTGCCCTCGGCATCGCGGGTCAGCGCGACGATATCGGCATCGAAACGCACGGTGACGCGGGCCACCTTGTTCTCCACGCCGGCCTCGGAAATGGTCGCGCGCTCGATCGAGACGAGCCGGTTGTCGAGCACTTCGCCCGTCGCCTTGCGCTGGGCGATCGCCTGCTCGAACGCGGCGCGCACCTCATCGTCGACCAGGAAGCGCAGCGTCTCCTCGTCGCCCTTCCAGAAGGCTTCCAGCACCATGCGATAGGCCGATTTGGCGCCTTCGAGGAACTTGGCGACGTCGAAGCTCGAGTCCGCCGCGACAACGGCGCGAAGGCCGGTCTCGGCACCCGAGTCGATTGCACGATTCGCCGAGTCGCGGACCTCGGGCAACGCCTCGATCGTCCGCGTTACGGGCGGCGCGGCGATGCGCTCCTCGGCAGGCTTGGGCAGCGGCTGCTCATGCCCGGTACGCTTGCCGAGTACCGCATACAGCCGAAGCGCCAGGAAACCGGCCACCATCGCGAACAGAATGACGTAGAACACTGGCCCTCCAAAGCCTCCGTCTCTAGTACATAGGCTTTCGTGCCGCCGGATTCAAACCGTACGATGGGCCGTGCGATTGCACCACCGGCACACGCCTGCTAGTCGCTTGCCCCGTAACGCGCCGAGGGCGCGAAATTCTCCTGCATAAAGAGGAAAGTTGGATGGCCGAGAACGACACCTTCGCCGGAATCGGCGCCGAAGGCGGCGCGGACGATGCGCCCCAGGCCGGCGTGCTGTCGCAATATGTGAAGGATCTCTCGTTCGAGAATCCGAACGCACCGGCGATCTACCAGCAGCAGACGCCCCCGGCGATCGACGTGCAGTTCAACATCGGCTCGAACAAGGTCGGTGACGACGTCTACGAAGTCGCGCTGAAGATCGAAGTCCGCGCCCAGGCCGGCGAGCAGGTCGCGTTCATCGTCGACCTCACCTATGCGGGCCTGTTCGCGCTCCGCAACATCCCCGCCGAAGCGCTCGATCCGTTCCTGCTCGGCGAAGCGCCGCGCATCCTGTTCCCCTTCGCCCGCCGCGTGCTGGCCGACCAGGTCCGCGACGGCGGCTTCCCGCCGCTGATGCTGGAGCCGATCGATTTCGCCGGCATCTACATGCAGCAGCGTGCCCAGCAGGAAGGCGCGATCGGCTTCGAAGAAGCCGGCCACGCCTGATCCGGTTGAGGGGAGCGCCCGCCTTGCGCGCTGCGGTGCTCCCCGCCGCCTCCCATCAAACCATCGTCATTCCCGCGAAGGCGGGAATCCATTGGTGGGAACGTCGCGGCACCTGCCGTGAACGCACAGGCGAATGGATCCCCGCCTTCGCGGGGATGACGAACGGCGGGGGCGTGCCCCGCCCCTTTCCCTTCACAGCGGCGAAATCTTGATGAAGCTTGTGCGCAGCCTGGGTTCGGTGGGCGGTCTCACGCTCGCCAGTCGCGTCCTCGCGCTGGTCCGCGATTCGCTCCAGGCGCGCTATGTCGGCGCGAACTTCGCCTCGGACGCCTTCCTCGTCGCCTTCCGCCTGCCCAACATGTTCCGCGCCTTCTTCGCCGAGGGCGCCTTCGCATCGGCGTTCATCCCGATGTTCAACCAGAAGCTGGGCGTGAACGGCGAGCGCGGCGCGGCCTATGATTTCGCCGAGCGCACGCTTTCCGTCCTCTTCGTGGTCCTGCTCGCGCTGACGCTGGTGGCGCTCGCCGCCGCCTGGCCGCTCACCGCCGTCCTTTCCGGCGGGTTCGAGAAGCAGCACCCGACCGCGGACCAGTTCGCCTTCGCCGTGCAGCTGTCGCGGATCACCATCCCCTATCTGATGCTGATCTGCCTTGCTTCGCTGCTGGGCGGCATCCTCAATTCGCTCGACAAATTCTGGGTGAACGCCGCCGCGCCGATCCTGCTCAACATCGCGATGGTAACCGGCCTGTTCTTCTTCCACGGCACGCCGGAGGAGACCGCGCGGGTGCAGGCGATCGCGGTGCCCATGGGCGGGCTGCTCCAGCTCGGCTGGCTGGCGCTCGCCTGCCGTGCCTCCGGCGTGTCGCTGCGCCCCCGCCTGCCGCGTATCGACGACGATGTCCGGCGGCTGATGAAGCTGATCCTGCCCGCAGCGGTGGGCGCCGGCGCGGTGCAGCTGAACCTCGTCATCTCCACCGCGCTGTCGGGCAAGCTGCTCGGCGAGGGTTCGATCTCGTACATCTATTATGCCGATCGGCTGAACCAGCTGCCGCTGGGGATGATCGGCATCGGCCTCGGCACCATCCTGCTCCCCACCATCTCGCGGCTGCTCGGCGCGGGCAAGGAGGCCGAGGCGATGGAGACGCAGAATCGCGGCATGGAGCTGGCCCTGTTCCTCACCCTGCCCGCGATGGTCGCGCTGATCGTCTCCGCCGAGCCGATCGTCCGCGGGCTGTTCCAGTACGGCCACTTCACGCCGGAGGACACGGTGAAGTGCGCCTGGGCGCTGGCCGGCTTCTCGATCGGCCTGCCCTCCTACATCCTGGTCAAGGTGCTGACACCGGGCTTCTATGCTCGGCAGGACACAAGGACGCCGGTGCGGCTGGCGATGATCTCGGTTGCTGTGAACATCGCGGCCAATCTCACCCTGATTCCGCTGATCGCGCATCTCGGGCCGCCGCTCGCCACCGCGCTGTCCTCCACCGTCAACGTGACGATGCTCTACCTCACGCTGCGCAAGCGGGGGCATTTCACGGTGGATGCGCAGCTCGCACGCCGGGTGCCGCGGCTCGCGCTCGCCGCGATCCTGATGGGCGTCGCGCTCTGGGCGGGTGCCGGGCTGCTCGATCCCTGGCTCAACGGGCGGCTGTGGGAGCGGTACGCAGGCCTGGTGATCCTGGTCGGCGCCGGCTGCGCGATCTATGTCGCCGCCTGCTTCGCCACCCGCGCCTTCCTGCTTTCGGACATCAAGGCGCTGGTCCGCCGCCCCGCCGCGCGGTAGAGCGCCCGCGTCCTGGCAGATCGCGCGGCCGTGCACCCCCGCCGCCATGGACCCGCGGCCGGTCCAACGGCCGAACGGTCAACCGGGTGCGGAGTGACACTTCCATGCGCGTCGTCTCGGGCATCCAGACCACCGGCAACCTTCACCTCGGCAATTATCTGGGCGCCATCAAGCAGTGGGTCGCGATGCAGGATCAGGGCGAATGCCTGTTCTTCCTCGCCGATCTCCACGCCCTTACCGGCACGGTGACCCCGCAGGAGCTCGCCAACTCGACGATCGAGATGGCCGCCACGCTGTTCGCCGCCGGGATCGACGATCGCTCGATCCTTTTCAACCAGGCGCGCGTTCCCGCGCATGCCGAGCTCTGCTGGATCCTACAGGGCACCGCCCGGATGGGTTGGCTCAACCGCATGACCCAGTGGAAGGACAAGGCCGGCAAGAACCGCGACGGCGCCAGCGTCGGGCTGTTCACCTATCCGGTGCTCCAGGCCGCCGACATCCTGGTCTACCAGGCGACCCACGTCCCCGTCGGCGAGGACCAGAAGCAGCATCTGGAACTCACCCGCGACATCGCCACCAAGTTCAACCAGGATTTCGGGGTCGAGCTGTTCCCGCTGCCCGAGCCGCTGATCAGCAAGGCCGCGCCGCGGATCATGAGCCTGCGCGACGGCAATGCGAAAATGTCCAAGTCCGATCCCTCGGACCTCAGCCGCATCAACCTGATCGACGACAACGACACGATCGCCGCCAAGTGCCGCAAGGCCAAGACCGATCCCGAGCCGCTGCCGGATTCGTTCGACGCGCTCGCCGAGCGGCCTGAGGCGCGCAACCTGGTGACGATCTTCGCGGCGCTGGCAGATCGCGATCCGCAATCGGTGGTGGAGGAATATGCCGGCCAGGGATTCGGCGCGTTCAAGCCGGCGCTGGCGGACCTGACGATTGCGGTGCTCGGCCCTATCCGCGAGCGGCTGACCGCGTTGCTCGACGATCGTGCCGAGGTGGGGGCCAAGCTCGCCCAGGGTGCGGCGCGGGCGAGTGCGCTGGCGGCACCGACGCTCAAGGCGGCGCAGCAGGCGGTCGGGCTGCAGGTGTAACCTCTTCCCTTCCCTTCTAAATCCCCCTCCCGCTTGCGGGAGGGGTGAAAAGGGGCTCAGTGCGTGAAGCTCTTCACCAGCGAGCCGGCGACCAGCGCCCAGCCATCGACCAGCACGAAGAAGATGATCTTCATCGGCAGCGCGATCGTCGTCGGCGGCAGCATCATCATGCCCATCGCCATCAGCACCGCGGACACCGCCAGGTCGATCACCAGGAACGGCAGCAGCAGCAGGAAGCCGATCTCGAACGCGCGGCGCAGTTCGGAGATCATGAAGGCCGGCGCCAGCGTGGTCAGCGGCGTGTCGGCGCGGGTGGCGATCTTCTTGTTGGCGAGATCGGCGAACAGCTTGAGGTCGCTGTCGCGCACCTGGCCGAGCATGAACTGGCGGAAGGGCTCGCTGGTCTTCTCGAACGCCGCCACCTCGGTC
>Ga0068857_100006137_pt1 | contig 10269 bp, 9 predicted proteins | sample KBSCornC72_FD_66591 | JGI IMG/M metagenome (GOLD analysis project Ga0068857, IMG submission 66591) | Corn rhizosphere microbial communities from Kellogg Biological Station, Michigan, USA - KBS Corn C7-2 | ecosystem: Host-associated > Plants > Roots > Rhizosphere > Soil ...
GGTTCATCGCTCTGATGATCTTTACAGGGATACCATACGCTCGCGCCCAGTCCCTGACAGGCGACCGTCATCCAGGGGCGGCCTTTTTTATCTTTCGTAAATAACCAGCCTCCGTCCCATGGAGCATGAACAGCTTCGCGGGGTTTGCCATGATATACCACTTCAATAGTTTGAAGCGAACCGGCCGGTAAAGAAGGTACGGTAACAAACCAGGCATTGCCATCGCGTTTATATAATAAGCTTGTAGTGCCGGGTTCTGCAACGGCTGCGCCGCCGTGGTGCGTGCTGCCCGATTCTTTAACAAGCAGCATACTGTCGATGATCAATGGTTCCTGCAGATCGATCTGCATCAGATTATGCGGCTTTAAAACACGTATGGTGATGCGGTTTTTTCCGCGGATCGTTTTGGCTATATAATCGGGCGTAACGCTTATTTCGTAGCGCATTACATCCCACCAGGCTCTTTCCGGTGTAATAGTGCCCCGCAGCGTATCCTGATGGGTGAACTTTGTTTTACTGCTCAACGGTTGCGCGATACAGGAAGACGCAACGAAAATGAGAAATAAGAAATTAAAAATCTGAAATAAGAAAGTAAAGGATATGCGGGTATTCTTTATCATTGTCGTAATCAGTTAATTGAAAATATATAAATGTGCGGATTTGCAAATGTGAAAATCAGCAGACATGCAAATTTGCAAATTGGAGGTTCTGAAAAGTTATATATCTTTCCTGAACTCAAGATACTTTATTTGCACATTTTCAAATTTTCACATTTGCACATTCATTCGCACATTCGCACATCTGCTAATTTGCAAATTATGCGGGGTAAAGTTATAGGTTTTGCGGTCTTTTGCTGCCTGATTTTATTTAATTCGTGCGGTCACCACACCAGCGGCAATAATCAGGTTTTCCATTATAACGAACCATTCGGCATTGCCACGCTTGACCCGGCATTTGCCAAAAACCTTTCCATAATCTGGGCCGTTCATCAGCTCTACAATACATTGGTACAAACCGATGATGACATGAACATTGTGCCATCGCTGGCATACCGCTGGGATGTATCGAATGATCGTAAAGTTTATACCTTTCACCTGCGCCCCGACGTATTTTTTCACGATAACGACGCCTTTCCAAACGGAAAAGGCCGCAAGTTCACCGCTTTTGATGTTGAATACAGCTTTAACCGCCTTATTGACCCCGCCACTGCCAGCAGCGGCGCGTGGATCTTTAACGACCGTGTAGACGATAAAAAAGGTTTTAAAGCGCTGAATGATTCTACCTTTCAACTCACCCTTACGCAACCTTTTGCTCCCATTCTGGGCCTGCTGAGTATGCAGTACTGCTGCATTGTTCCCAAAGAAGTTGTGATTAAATACGGACCCGATTTTCGCAACCATCCCTGCGGTACCGGTCCGTTTAAATTCAAAACATGGGAAGAAGGACAGGCCATGATCCTGCAGAAAAATGAAAATTATTTTGAAAAAGACAGTGCCGGCAAACCCTTACCTTATCTGGATGGCATTAAAATAACTTTTTACGACAGCAAGGCCACCGAATTCCTGTTATTCCAGCAGGGCGAACTGGATTTTATTAATGATATCGATCCGTCCTTTAAGGATGAAGTGCTTACCAAAAAGGGCGAACTGCGAAAAGACTGGCAGAATAAGATCATTCTCTCAAAACATTCTTTTCTTAATACTGAATACCTGGGCATTTTAACAGACAGCACCAATCCGCTGGTAAAGCAATCGCCCCTGCGTATAAAACAGGTGCGGCAGGCTATAAATTATGGGTTTGATCGCCGCAAGATGATCATGTACCTGTACAATTCCAAAGGCATGCCTGCCGAAAGCGGATTTATCCCTGCCGGTTTACCTTCTTTTGATTCTTCTGTTGTAAAAGGCTATACCTGCAATCCCGAAAGAGCGCGTAAACTGCTGGCGCAGGCCGGTTTTCCCGACGGAGAAGGATTGCCCGAAATAAAACTGCTTACCATTGCCACCTACAGCGACATCGGCAGTTTTATTGCCCGGCAGCTGGAAGAGATCGGTATCAGAATACAGGTAGAAGTAGTACCTAAAAGTTTGCTGCTTGAGCAAACCGCCAAGTCAGAAGCTTTGTTCTTCAGGGGAAGCTGGATTGCCGATTTTCCTGAAGCAGAAAATTATCTGAGCGTTTTTTATGGCAAAAACCCGGCGCCACCCAATTACACCCGCTATAACAATCCCCGTTTCGATGCCCTGTACGATCAGGCGATGGTAACGCAAAACGACAGCCTTCGCTACCGGCTTTACCGGCAAATGGACCAGATGGTCATCGACGATGCACCCGTAGTTCCTTTATGGTATGATGAAGTGATACGGCTGGTGCAGCCGCGCGTAAAAGGTTTTAAACCAAATGGATTGAATTTGCTGGAACTGAGAAGAACGTGGTTGGAAAGAAAGTAAGTTTAAAGTACAAGGCCCGGGACGCACGTCCCGGGCCTTGTACTTTAAACTTAGTGCTTCAGCTTACTCTTAAACACCTTCTGAAACTTTTCCACTTTCGGTCTGATCACTAAAGAACAGTAAGGTTGGTCACCATTCTGTTCATAATAATCCTGATGGTAATTTTCGGCGGCGTAGAAGTTCGTAAAGGGGGTGATTTCTGTAACGATCGGGTTATTGAAAGCACCACTTTTATTCAGTTCTGCCTTATATTTTTCGGCTTTTTCCTTCTGTTCATTATTGTGGTAGAAGATGACGCTGCGGTATTGTGTGCCTACATCATTTCCCTGTCTGTTAAGCGTGGTAGGGTCATGTGTTTGCCAGAATACTTCAAGCAGTTCATCGTAGGTGATCTTTTTGGGATCGTATACTACCTGTATGCATTCGGCATGGCCGGTAGTGCCGGTACATACTTCTTTATAACTGGGGTTGGCAACATGTCCGCCGCCATAACCTGATGTTACCTTTTCTACGCCTTCCAATTGCTGAAAGATAGCTTCTGTACACCAAAAGCAGCCGGTGCCAAAGGTGGCGGTATCGGTTGCGGTGTTGATTGTTCCGTTTGTGTTTGTTGTCATATCCTTATCTATATTCTTTTTTGCTTTTTGTTTTTGGGCACAGGAGATCATCGTGGCCAGGGTTACCAGCACACTTGTGAATATAAGCTTCATACTGTATTGTTTTATCTTTTTTGAGATGGTACAGTAAGTTACGTAGAGGAAGGCTGTGCGGTTTTGCAGACTGGCAGGCATACTGGTCCTTTTATCATTTAGTTAACATAACAAAGGGGAGGGTACAAGGTTTAGGGGTGAATGTTGAAGGTGCGGGCTTCAAGGTTTTCAATTTAATACCCTTTGTTTTGCGCAGTGCCCGCTTTTCATCTGCCCGACGGCTCTGATATTAAACAATTCTCTTTTTTTATTAAACTTTTCCCTTTTTTCATCCAACAATTCAGGTTTTTTATTCAACATTTTGCTTTTCTAATCAAACAATTCTGAATTCTTATCAAACAAAAGTGATTTTTTATCAGGAAAAATAAATTTCTGAATGGAAAAAGGGAAATGTTGAATAAGAAATCTAAAATTCGTGATAACAATTCTAAAATCTTTAATGATAATTTGAAATTGTTTGATGCGAATTCCGAATTGTTTGATGAAATTTTAGAATTGTCTGATAAAAATTCTCAATTGTTTGATGAGAATTTGTAATTGTTTAATGAAAAAAGGGAATTTTTCAATGAATTTTTAAAAAATATGTCATAATTATTTGGTAATCAGTGTAGAAGTGGCAATATTTTAAAAACCTTTGTAGATTGTCCGGATGAAAAAGATTGAAAACCTGCTTCTTCTTTTGCCGTTATTGCTGATTGTTGTTGGTGAAATCTTTATAGCTAATTCCACGATTGATATTCATTTACATGATACCTATTACGTGGTTTCGCCCATTCCCATGGCGCTTAGGTTTACGGGATGGTTAATTATTCTGTTTATACTATATAAAGTCATCCGAAAACGGCATGGATCGATAAATAATAAATGGGCCATTCCCCATATTTTGATTAGTACCATATTTATAGGAATAATATTGTTTTCATATTTGTTTAATCCAGTGCCTCGCCGGTTTTTAAGTAATTCACCGGAAACAGTGATGCAGGTTGCCACTGCTTATCAGCGGTATAATCAGTTACTGATTGTATCGAGCATAATTTTCCTTTCAGCGCAGGTTATCTTTTTACTATATTTTATAACTATGATGATAAAGCCACGACCATTGGTTAATTCCAGGTAGGGATCAATTTTCAATCTTCCATAAACAATCTGTAATAATAACTACCTTTGCCGGTTCGAGAAGAATTAGATTAGTTATGAAGTTTTTTCCTGAATCGGCGTTATCACAACTGGAGTTTGACAAAGTGAAGACTTTGCTGGAGGAGCATTGCAAAACGGAGTATGCGAAAAACAAATCGCAGGAACTGCGCATTCATACCCGTAAAGAATTCATTGAACTGGAGTTGCAACAAAGCCACGAATACAAATTACTGATACAGCACAGCATGTATTTTCCCAACGATTACGTGCTGAATTTAGCTAAAGAACTGCGTTTACTGGGAATTGCCGGCGGTGTTTTAACCGGCGAACAATTTATACTGGTGCGTAAACTGGCAGAAAGTATTCAGAATATTTTCCGCTGGTTCGACAATGACCGTCGTATTGCCTATCCGGCCCTGGTAAAAGTAATAGAGGATACCTATTACGAAAAAGTGATCCTGGAACTGATCGACGAGGTGCTGGATGAAAACGGCGAAGTAAAAGACAATGCATCGGAAGATCTCGCCCGCATCAGAACGAGCCTTTATCGCCGCCGTACCGACCTGCGCCGCTTGTTCGATAAAATTGTACAAAAACTTAGCAAGGCTGGTTATACAGCAGATATAGACGAAGCCTTTTTGAATGGCCGTCGCGTAGTTGCTATCGTAGCCGAGCAAAAGCGACAGGTAAAAGGAATTTTACACGGCGAAAGCGATACCCGTCGTACCGCCTATATTGAGCCCGAAGAAACCATTGAGTTGAACAACGAAATATTTGCGCTGGAAAATGAAGAAAGGCGCGAAGTGTATCGTATTCTGCAACAACTGACAGCCAGGTTATCAATGTATGCGCCCCTGCTCAAAACATGGCATCAGGTTTTAGGTGAGTTTGACTTTATTCAGGCCAAGGCGCGGCTGGGTTTGGATATGAACGGGAACTATCCGTTGTTAAATGATAAAGCGCACGTACACCTGGTGCAGGCATACCATCCTTTATTGTATCTGTATCATCAGAAAACAAAAAAGTCGACCATACCGGTCGATGTAACGCTGGACGATAAAAAGCGCATACTGGTAATTTCCGGTCCGAATGCCGGTGGTAAAACCGTTACCTTAAAAACGGTAGGATTGCTGCAGCTCATGATACAAAGCGGACTGTTGGTGCCTGTACATCCCAATTCGATATTTGGAATTTTTAAACAGCTCATGATCCATATCGGTGATACCCAGAGTCTGGAATTTGAGCTGAGTACCTATAGTTCGCACCTGTTGCACATGAAGCATTTTATTGAAAATGCCAATGGCAGAACCTTGTTCTTTATTGATGAGTTGGGTAGTGGTAGCGATCCTCATTTGGGTGGCGCTTTTGCTGAAGTTATACTTGATGAGTTGTCGCACAAGCATGCGTTTGGTATTGTTACCACGCACTATCTGAACCTGAAAGTAATGGCCAACAAAACGCCAGGTATTATAAACGGCGCCATGGCTTTTGATGAAAAGAACCTGCAGCCTCAATATAAGTTAACGATCGGCAAGCCCGGTAGTTCCTATACTTTTTCCATTGCAGAGCGTATTGGGTTGGATGCCAAACTGATTGCCCGTGCCCGCAACCTGGTAGAAGCAGATCATTTCCGGCTCGACAAACTTCTCAACCGCACCGAGCAGGACCTGCGTGAAATTGAAAAGAAGGAGAAAGAGCTGCAAAAGCTGATCAAAGAAAATGAAAAGCTGCAGAAGGAAATGCAAACGACGATAAACCAGGAAAAGCATCGTCAGCAGGTGGAATTGCTTAAGCAGCAAAACCGCATAACCGAAGATCGGATCGCTTACCTGAAAGACATGGAGCGTAAGCTGAAGCAACTGCTGTTCGACTGGCGTAAGGCAGAAGGACAGGAAGATAAAAAGGAGCTGATAAAGCAGATGCATGCCTTGTTATTTAAGCAGCATCAGAAGCAGGCAACTGAAAAAGTAAAGAAGAAGATCAATTCCAAATACGAAGAGGTGGGCGGCACTGTGCAGATAGGCGATAAGGTGTTGATGAAAAAGAATCACCAGGTAGGGGAGGTAAAAGAATTACGTGGCAAGAAGGCTGTTGTGCAGCTTGGCCTGATGCCGATAACTGTTTCGGTAGATGATCTGGTGGTGGTAACGGAAAAGGAAATAAAAAATGATGAATAAGAAGTGAGGAATCAGAAAGGACGGAAGGAAAGGTTTTCTCAGCTTATTTTTTGCGTAAGCTGAAACACATTTCCTTCTGCATCTTTTCCATCACAAAATAAGTATGGAAAACCATCAAAAGATTTGATTTCCTTCATCTGTACGTTATTCCGGAGAAGCTCTTCCCTTAATTCAGTTAAACCGGCAGTAGTTTCAAATACTAACTTAACATTGTTGGTCTCGTTATTCTCTTTTGGGATAACGCCTGCCTTATGCAGGGCGAGTTCACAGTTACCGCACTTAAGAACAACCCATTCATCTTTTATTTCTTCTGAAAGTTCAAAATGGAAATTTTTCTGGTAGAAAAGTTTAAGAAGTTCTACGTTCTGAACAAACAGAATAATCTTATTAAGGGATAGGTTCATGGGTTACTTAATTGATTTTTAAATAGGCATTTCTTAATCCAAAGATTTAGATCGATGGAGTGATAAAAAAGAATCCCGTACTAACTCTAATACGGGATCTTTGCAGCGTCTTCTCAACTTAGTATGGTAATCGCTGTTTATAAACTTGAATGCAGATAATCCTTTAGCTGTGTGATGGTTTCCTGTTGCGACAGGATCGTTTCTTTTACTACGTCGTTAATAGAAATAATACCGGTTACCTGATCATCGTCGAACACAGGCAGGTAGCGGATATTTCTGTCAGACATCAGCTGCATGCAGTAGTCAACCGAATCATGTGGTGTAACCCGCGGCAGATCGGAAGACATAATTTCCGTAACGGTTGTATCGGTAGAATGTTTTCCTCTGAGGATTACTTTTCGTGAATAATCACGCTCTGTAACAATGCCCAGGTAGTGGCCATTTTCCAATACCATAACAGAACCGATATTTTTATCGGCCATGATATGTAATGCGTCGAGTACGGTTGTATCAGGTGAAACGGTTATAATACTGCTTCCTTTGCGAAGAAGAACGTCGGCCACTTTTTTATTCATATAGCAATGTTTTGGTGAAGAATCATTAGGGTAATTTACAACAATTGGTATGGAAAAACAAGAACCCCGGTCAGGAAAATATGCGGTTTGTTGGGGTTTTATTTGCAAAGTGATTGGGATTTATACACGAAAGCCCATCCTGGTCAATGCTATGACGGGCAAAGCCCGCAGGAGTGCATATTACATTTTTCTTTTATCGGCAGTTCAGAGGGGAAAAGTGGCCGCGGACCATCGGGGCGAGGCACCGCGAGAGCCGGGCTAAGGCCTTGATTACTAATATTCCGCTGTCTTCCAATAAAAACGAATCTTTTGTGGGTTTGCGGGAATCATTTAATTTGCAAGCCCTTTTTGGAAAGGTGCCAGAGCGGTCGAATGGGACGGTCTCGAAAACCGTTATACGGGCAACTGTATCGAGGGTTCGAATCCCTCCCTTTCCGCCTTCGCCCACCGAAGCGTTAGCGTAGGCGGGCCTTGCCATAAAATCACTCCCGCTCAATTTCCCGGCGGGCTTCGGCAGACGCAGTCCGCCGCTACCCTACAACCGGAACACAAAGCAAGTTTCGAAGCTTTTGCGTCGACATTAGTTAAACACGACAACGGCATAACACCTAATAATTCGAAAATTATTTGCGATGTTCTATGTCTATATTCTCCGTTGCAGTCAAAAAATGCAACATTTTGAACAAATTATGATACGGACCGAATAATAATACTGCCGCCGATATACGTACTTCGCACGCGATTGAAATGTTTTATTTTAGAGCTATGAAGAAACTATTCGTTCTTTTTTTTCTTTTGACAGAAATAAGTGTATATGCACAAACCGGCAAGGCGCCGGCATATCCACTCATAACTCACGATCCCTACTTCAGCATCTGGTCTTTTGGCGACACGCTTACGAAGATGCCAACAAAACATTGGACCGGTGCTAACCAGTCTTTAGTGGGCTTAATGAAAGTAGATGGAAAAATCTACCGCTTTTTGGGCCTCCCTGGCGAACCCAACATAAAAAAAACAGAGTTCGCCGAAGCCGAACAAAAATCACTAACTGTTACTGCCACCAAAACGGCTTATCAATTCAGGGCAGGTAGCATTGATCTGACCTTAGATTTTCTTTCACCGCTTTTGATGGATGACTTAGATCTTTTATCCCGTCCGGTTTCATATATTATAACAAAGGTTTCGTCGAACGACGGCAACAAGCACAAGGTCGAAATTTATGTTGGCGCATCCAGTAACATTGCTGTCAATACAATATCACAGGCAGTGGAGGCAAAGCAATATCAGCATAGCGGTCTTTCTATTTTACGGGTGGGAACAAAAGAGCAACCGGTGTTACAAAAGAAAGGTGATAACCTGCGCATTGACTGGGGGCATTTCCTCGTAGCAGTGCCAATAACTTCAGATACTAAACAATACATAACAAGTGCCGCTGATGCCGCTGCTTCTTTCCAAAAAAATCTTTTTGCTACATCAGTTAAAGAAGACACGAATTTGGTTTTGAATACGGTTCTATCGTTTGGAACAATCGGCAGCTCCGGTAAATCGAAAATCCTCCTGTTGGCGTATGACGATTTATATTCCATTAATTATTTTGGTCAAAACCTCAGACCATGGTGGAGAAACGATTCCACACAAACGATCGAGACACAGCTTGTAAAAGCAAAAAATGAATTTACAAAGATCTCACAGCGATGTCTGGCATTCGATAAAAAGATGCGTGAAGATGCGGTAGCTGCCGGGGGAGAATCATATGCCCGGCTTTGTGAAATAGCCTATCGGCAAAGTGTTGCAGCACATAAACTGGTAAAAAGCCCAAAGGGTGAAATCCTGTTTTTGTCTAAAGAGAATTTTAGCAATGGCTCCATCAATACGGTGGATGTAACCTATCCATCTGCTCCATTGTTTCTCGCGTACAATCCCGATCTTTTAAAAGGTATGCTGAATGGCATCTTTGAATACAGTGAAAGTGGCCGCTGGAAAAAGCCGTTTGCGGCACACGATCTCGGCACCTATCCATTGGCGAATGGTCAAACCTATGGCGAAGATATGCCAGTGGAAGAAAGTGGCAATATGTTGATCTTAACGGCCGCCATCGCCAAAGCCGAAGGCAATGCAGAGTATGCTAAAAAGCACTGGCAAACGCTGACCACCTGGGCCAATTACCTTCTCCACGAAGGCTTTGACCCTGCCAATCAGCTGTGCACCGATGATTTTGCCGGTCATCTGGCCCGCAATGCGAACTTGTCTGTGAAAGCCATTATAGGCATTGCCAGCTATGCGGCGTTGGCAAAGCAGTTGGGTTTCACTGAAGAGGCAAAACGTTTTCGGGATAGTGCCGAGGCCATGGTGCCTCGCTGGATGAAGCTGGCAGATGCAGGCGACCATTACGCCCTTACCTTCGACAAACACGATTCATGGAGCCAGAAGTACAACATGGTTTGGGATAAGCTATTGGGCTTTGGTCTTTTTCCGCAGAAAGTATACGACAAAGAAATCAGGTATTATTTAAGCAAACAAAATATGTACGGCCTTCCTCTTGACAGCCGGCGAACATACACAAAATCCGATTGGATATTGTGGACCGCTACATTGGCCGACAACCCGGCTGATTTCACCGCCATTGTGGAACCGGTCTATAAATATGCGACAGAAACGCCAACGCGTGTACCCCTCAGCGACTGGCACGAAACCACCAACGGAAAGCAGGTAGGTTTTCAGGCCAGGAGTGTGGTGGGCGGCTACTTCATTAAACTACTGGAGAAAAAGCAGGCAGGCGTTGCAGCAAAATAAAGCCATCTAACGCAGATGGAACG
>Ga0068857_100006141_pt1 | contig 10264 bp, 8 predicted proteins | sample KBSCornC72_FD_66591 | JGI IMG/M metagenome (GOLD analysis project Ga0068857, IMG submission 66591) | Corn rhizosphere microbial communities from Kellogg Biological Station, Michigan, USA - KBS Corn C7-2 | ecosystem: Host-associated > Plants > Roots > Rhizosphere > Soil ...
CCGACGCATACGATATACAAGCACCTCGACTTCTACTGGCGGACGACGCTCGAGATCCTGAAGCAGTTCGTCGAGCGGACGGTCGACTCGTCCCGACCTCTCACCAGCGACTGAGACATGTATCGCACACCGAAGCTCGCCCACGCATTCACGGCGTTGCTGCTCGCGGGAGGCGTTGCACCGGCGGCGGCCCAAAGCGCCGCGAAGCCCATCGTGCTGTTCGACGGCAAGAGCATCGACGCCTGGAAACCGGTCGGTGATCCACAGATGCTCCTCCTCCCCGACGGGACGCTCGGCAACCAGCGCGGCAAGGGGCTGCTGTACTACGCGGCGCGTCCCTTCGGCGACTTCACACTGGAGCTCGAGTACCTCCCCGAGACGGCCGACGCGGCCGCCGGCGTCTTCCTCCGGCTGCCCAACGCGCCCGCCAGCCTCGACTCGGCCGAGCGGAACGCGTACGAGGTGAAGCTCGGCGAGGATCCGAAGCCCGTCGCCTTCCGTGAGCCGACGCACTACACGCGCTCGATGTTCGTCACCGGCGCGATCAACCTGGCGGGTGCCGACTCGGTGCACCACCGCGACCAGATGTCGCCGACGCACGTCGTCTCCCACGCGCCGGGCGAATGGAACACGCTGCGCGTCGACGCCATCGGGCAGCGCTACACCGTCTGGGTGAACGGAGAGAAGGTGAACGACTTCTTCGGCCGCAAGGCGACGGAAGGCTACATCGGTCTCGTGGAGCGCACGCCGGACTTCGCGGTGCGCTTCCGCAACATCCGCGTCACGCCGCGCACGGTGACGCATCCAGTGAACAGCGTCGCCGAGTTCGTCGCGACGCCGGGCCAGCGCGCGCCGATCAAGGTGCTGATGGTGACGGCGACGCACGGCTTCCGGCACACCTACGGCATCGAGGGCGCCGTGGCGCTGATGCGCGAGCTGGAGAAGACGACCGAGCTGCGCGTCGACACGACGGAGAACCTCGCCACCCTCAACGCGGCCAACCTGGCGAAGTACGACCTGCTCTTCTTCGCCAACTCCACGCTGCGCGTGAACCCGAAGGACACGACGCAGGCCGCCCTGCGTGCCGTGCGGCTCCGCGCCCCCATCCCGAACGCGGTGACGCCGGAGCAGCAGAAGGCGGTGATCGACTTCGTGCGTGGGGGGAAGGGTGTCGTCGTCGCGCACGCGGGGCTCGACGCGAATTACGGCTGGGACGAGTACCGCGAGATGGTCGGTGGCGGCCTGTTCGAGGCGCACCCGTGGGTGAAGCACGTGCGCGTGCTCAACGAGGCGAAGCAGCATCCGGCGACGAAGCAGTACGGCCCCAACTTCTGGCTCCGCGAGGAGTTCTACATCCTCGACAAGAGCCCGCGCGCCACGAGCAAGGTGCTGCTCTCGCTGGACAACTCCACGCTCGGCGCGCCGAACATGGGCAAGCTGCCGGCGCCGGAGAACAGCGACCATCCGGTCTCGTGGTACCGCACGTACGGCGACGGGCGCGTGTTCGCGACGATCATGGGCCACTTCCGCGACACCTGGCAGCGGCCGGAGTTCGCGCAGCACCTGCTCACCGGAATGCGGATGGCGGCCGGCCGGCTGTCGCCCGATGGACTCGCACGCAAATGAGGATTGCCATGCACCGCACGTTCGCCACGATGATGACCCTCGCCCTCGGCTTCCTGCTCACGACCGCGCCCTCGCTCGGCGCCCAGGCCGCGACGTCGCCGGAGACGGTGCGCCACATCGTCGTGTTCAAGTACAAGCCGGGTGCCACCGAGGCGCAGATCAAGGAGGTGACGGACGCCTTCGTCGCGCTGAAGACGAAGATCCCGAACATCGTCTCGATCGAGCACGGCGTGAACGACAGCCCGGAGAAGCGCAATCAGGGGTTCACGCACGTCTATCAGGTGACGTTCACCAACGCGGCGGCGCGCGACGCGTACCTGCCGCACCCGGCGCACAAGGCGTTCGGCGCGCTGCTCGGCAAGCTCGGCGTGCTGGAGGACGTGTTCGTCGTCGACTACACTCCCGCGCGCGACTGACGAAACTCAACGTGAGCGAAGCGACGAGGGCGGCCCGTCAATCGGCCGCCCTCGTTCGTTACATCCGTCATCCCGAACGAGCGAAGCGAGTCGAGGGATCTGCACCTGGGTTTTGTCACGGAGAGCGCAGGGAGCACAGAGCACCGCGCTGGTCTGGCCACTCGCGCCGGTGATTCCACGCGGAGCACGCGGAGGAGCACGGAGCCACGCGGAGAACGGCTCGCCGGGTCGAGCCGCTCGCACCAGCGCTGCCTCCCTCTTCCTCCACGACCCCAAAGTGTCAATGGTGTGGCAGAGAGATCTCACCGCCAGGCTCCGCGCCTCCGCGGGCCCAGGCGCGAGTGGCCTATATGGCGCCCCACTCCGCGCCTCCGCGTGAAAATCCCTTGCGGGACGATGCCAGAGCGCCGAACGGCCCCGCGCGCCGAAGCGTCCCGAGGCCACGTCGTTCCCCACTCCCCCATTCCCTCATTCCCTCGCCTTCACATGCTCGTTCAGGTAGCGCGTCAGCAGGTTGAAGAGATGCACCGTCGTCCCTTCCCCTTCGCAGATGCAGTGCGTGCGGCCGGGATAGTCCATCATCGTGAACGGCTTCCCCGCCGCGACGAGCGTGTCGATGAGCGCCTCGCTGTTCTGGAAGTGCACGTTGTCGTCGCCGGAGCCGTGCACGAGCAGCAGGTTGCCGCGCAGGTTCCGCGCGAATGAGATCGGGGAGCCGCGGCGATAGCCGTCGGCGTTCTGCTGCGGGAGCCCCATGTAGCGCTCCTCGTAGATCGTGTCGTAGTAGCGCTCGTTGGACACCGGCGCCACGGACATCCCCGTGCGGTACAGCTCCGGCGAGCGGAAGAGCAGGTTGAGCGTCATCGAGCCGCCGCCGCTCCAGCCCCACACGGCGAACCGCGTCGAGTCCACGTACGGACGCCGCGCGACGCCGCGGGCGGCGGTGGCCTGCTCGCGCGACGCGAGCTCGCCGACGGCGCCGTAGATCCGCTTGCGCCAGAACCTGCCGCGCGGCGACGCCGCCCCGCTGTTCTCGATGCTCGCCACGATGTAGCCCTGCTGCGCGAGCATGAGATGCCAGAGATACGTCTCGCCGTCCCACGCGTCGCGCACGGTCTGGTCGCTCGGCTCGCCGTACACGTAGAAGAGCACGGGATACTTGCGCGTCGAGTCGAAGCCGGGCGGCTTGATCATCCAGCCGTCGAGCGGATACCCGCTCCCGCCGTCGACGCGGAAGAACTCCGCCGGACCGCGGGCGATGCCGGCGAGCTTCGCGCGCAACGGAGCGTTGTCGATCAGCGTGCGGACGGTTGCATGGCTGGGCAGGCGCACGACGTCCGTCACGGGCGGGACGCCGAACGCCGACGCCGTGTGCAGCGCGAACCGCCCGCTGGGCGCGATGACGTAGCCGTGCGTGCCCGTCGCCGACGCCGGCGTGATGCGCTGCACCGTGCCGCTGCCGTCGAGGTGCGCGGCGTAGAGGAACAGCTGCGTCGGATTGTCCGGCGACGCGGTGAAGTACACGACCCCCGCGCGCTCGTCCACGCCGAGCAGCTCGGGCTCGCCGAACAGGCTGGCGGGGTTCTGGAGGTCGAAGGTGCCGGGCGTCACGAGGCGCACCGACTTCCCGTCGCGCGAGACGACGTACAGATGCCGCCAGCCATCGCGCTCGCTCACCCACGTGAACGACTTGCCGCCATCGAGCCAGCGCAGGTCGTTGACGACGTCGACCCACGCGCTGTCCCGCTCGACGAGGATGGGGCGTACCGCGCCGGTGCGTGCGTCGCCGAGCATGAGGGTGAGCGTGTGCTGCAGCCGGTCGAGGTGCTGGAGCACGATCTCGTCCGAGCTCGCCGCCCACTCCATGCGCGCGATGTAGTTGTTGCGCGGGTCGCCCGGCGTGGCGAACCAGCGGGTCGGTCCGCCGGCGGCGCTCACCACGCCGACGCGCACCGCGGAGTTGGTCGTCCCCGCCTTCGGGTACTGCACCGGGACGACGTACGAGTAGAGCGAATCGGTGTCGTCGATCAGGTCGAAGTCGCGCACGCCGGACGCGTCGAGCTGCCAGTACGCGATCCGCCGGCCGTCCGGACTCCAGCGGAAGCCGTTGCGCAGCGCGAACTCCTCCTCGTTCACCCAGTCGAAGGTGCCGTTGATCGTCGTGCGCGAGCCGTCGCGCGTGAGCGCCGTGATGCGCCCCGTCGCGAGCTCCTCGACGTACAGGTTGTTCTCGCGGACGTAGGCGACGCGCCCGCCATCGGGCGAGAAGGTCGCGAACATGAGCGTGGACGGCTTCGCCGCGCGGCCGCCGAGCTTGCGCGGCGCTCCGCTGGCGAGATCGATGAGCCAGTAGTCGCCGCGCGTGTTCTGGCGCCACACCTTCCGCGAGTTCGTGAACAGCAGCAGGCGCTTGCCGTCGGGCGACCAGTCGTACGCCTCCACCTCGATCGGCTCGGCCGCCCCCGACGGGATGAGCCGCGACGCCGGCAGGAGCACCTCGCGACGGCCGGATTCGGCGTCGTACTGCACGAGCGCGGGCGCGGACGACCCCGGCGCCTGCTCGAGCCGGGTGTAGGCGTCGACGCCAGGGCGCCACCGTGCGCCCTCCAGGAACTGCGTCGCCAGCTCGCCCGTGCCGAAGATGCGCTCGACGGTGAGCATCGAGTCCGGCCGCTGCGCCGCGAGGCGTGGTGCGGCGAAGAGCGACAGCGTGGCGACGACGATCAGCGCGAGAAGATGCCGCGTCCTGGAGCGGTCGAGCATGGATTCCGCCGGAATGGAGAAGGCGAACAGCTTCGCGCGGCGTCAGCCGCGCGGCAAGCTGAGCGTGAAGCTGGAGCCGACACCCGCCGTGCTCGTGGCCGTGAGATCGCCCCCCATGTGTCGCGCGAGGTCGCGGCTGATCGCGAGCCCGAGCCCCGTTCCTTCCTGTCGCGACGTCAGCCCGCGATCGATCTGCACGAAAGGCTCGAAGATCGCGTCGAGCCGGTCGGGCGGGATGCCGACCCCGCTGTCGGAGACGGTGATGTGCACCTGATCTCCTTCTTCGGCGCACGCGACGCGCACCTCGCCTCCCGGGGCGGTGAACTTGGTGGCGTTGGAGAGGAGGTTGATCAGCACCTGACGCGCCTTCTCCTCGTCGGCGTGGACGGCGATGTTGCCGCAATCGCCGGCGTCGACGTAACGCAGCCCCTTCGCGTGCAGCTGGGGGAGCACGAGCGCCTCGACGCCGAGCAGCAGCTCGTGCATCGGCACGCGCGTGATGAAGAACTGCACGCGGCCCGCCTCGAGCTTCGCGAAGTTGAGCACGTCGTTGATCAGCCCGAGCAGATGCCGCTGGCTGCGCTCGATGCGCTCGAGGTCCTCGCGCTGCTCCGGCGTGATCGGGCCGCGCAGCCCCATCTCCATGAGCTGCGCGTACCCGCCGATCGCGTTGAGCGGCGTGCGGAGCTCGTGGCTCATCATCGCGAGGAACGCGCTCTTCGCGTGGTTCGCCTCTTCCGCCTGATGCCGCGCGGTGCGCTCCCGCTCCAGCAGCTGCTTGCGCTCGACGAGATGATCGCGCACGTCGTACTGGCGCCGCCGCGCGCGGAGCGCGGAGCGCATCACGGTCACGATCGTCGCGACCCGGACGGGACGCTCGAGCAGGGTGACGTTCGCGTTCTTGGCCAGCTCCTCGAGCGCGCGCGGGATGGCGCGCGACAGCTCCCCCTCGGCGGTGAGCACGACGATCGGCACGTCGGACCAGGGCGCCTGCTCCCCGAGCACGTCGAGCAGCATGCGCGCGGCGCGAGGGCCGAGCGCTTCCTCCGCGACGAGCACCGCGCCGAGGCCGGCGCCGTCGCCGACGAGGCTGCACAGCGCGGGCATGTCGGGGCAGGCGACCGCCGCGAGTCCCGCGTCGGCGAGCACGCGCATCGCCACCGCGCCATCACGTCCGGTTGGCGTGAGCAACGCGATCAACTCGGACCCGGCGTCGCGCGGCGCGACGCCGTCCGCCGGAGCGGTCACGTGGAGCGCGGCACGTGCATGAGCGGGCCGGTCTCGCCGACGTAGCGCGGCACCCCAGTGAGCACCCCCTGGAACTCGTGCAACGGCTGACCGACGTGCAGTCCGCCATGGCCGACGCGGCACTCCCGAATGGTGCGCTCGTGGTTGCCGCTCCGCTTCTTCACCACGGACACCGCCTGGCGCACCGTACCGCTCACCTCGAAGTACCGGAGCAGGACGACGTTGTCGGCCAGGTAGCTCACGTCTGCCGCCTCCTCCACCGGGTTGCCGAAGATGCCGCGCTGCACGAGGGTGAGGATGCTGGTCACGGCACGCGACGCGAGATAGCTCAACAGCTCGTGCACCTGCGTCGGCAGCAGCCGCTCCTCCGGCATCGATTGCAGATAGCCGTTGATCGAGTCGATGACGACCATCTTCACGCCGTCGTCCTCCACCGCGCGCACGACCTCGTGGGCGAACTCGCCCGGCGAGAGCTCGGTCGGCTCGATCTGCCGGATGGCGAGCCGTCCGTCGTCGATCATCTCGCGCAGCTCCATCCCGAGCCCTTCGGCGCGCAGGGTGAAGGTGCTGAGGCGCTCGTCGAACAGGAGGAAGAGCACCTTTTCGCCGCGTGAGGCGGCGGCGCACGCGTACTGCGTGGCGAGGACGGACTTCCCCGTGCCGGCTGGTCCGGTGATGAGCAGGCTCGTCCCACTCGGGAGCCCGCCGCCAAGCAGCGTATCGAGCTCGGACGAGCCGCTCGGCAGCAGACGCCCGATGTTCGTGCCCGTCGACTCGGGATGCCGGATGCGCGGATAGACGGCGAGGCCGCCCGTGCAGATGCGGAAGTCGTGATAGCCGCCCTGGAAGCGGCGCCCGCGCAGCTTCAGCACCTGCACCCGCCGCCGCTCGGCGCCGTATTCGAGCGCGAGGTGCTCGAGCTGGATGACGCCATGCGCGAGGCTGTGCAGCTGGAGATCGCCTTCCGGCGCCGTCTTGTCGTCGAGCAGCAGCACGGTACATCCGCGCGCCGAGAAGAACTGCTTGAGCGCGAGGATCTGGCGGCGGAAGCGGAGCGGATCGCGCGCGAGGAGCCGCATCTCGGAGAGCGAGTCGAGCACGACGAGCTTCGCGGCGCTCTGTTCCACCAGGGCGAACATGCGGTCGATCACGACCTGGAGCTCGACCTCCGCGGGGTGAAAGATCGTGTACGACTCGCGGTCGGCCTCCGTGTCCTCCGTCGGGAGCTCGACGACGTCGATCCCGTCGAGCGACCAGCCATGCGACGTCGCGACCTGGCCGAGCTCCTCCTCGCTCTCCGAGAGCGTGACGTAGAGTCCCCGCTCGCCACGCAGGGTGCCGGCGAGGAGGAATTGCAGCGCGAGGGTCGTCTTGCCGGTGCCGGGCGCGCCGTCCACCAGGTAGAGGCGCCGCGCCGGCAGGCCGCCGGCGAGGATGTCGTCGAGACCGGCGACGCCTGTGCTCAGGAGCGTGAGGCTTGGAGAAGAGGTAGACCGCTCCGACGAACCAGGCACCGTGTTTGCCAGCCTCCGCGGATGGGAATGCGCAGCGCCCACAGAAAGCTGCGGGCGCAGGGACCACCCTCCAATGGCAGGAATCGCGCCGCGTTGCGCCCGGCTGCGTACGGGGGTATCTGTTCGAGGCACACACGCTCGACACGTCCTCTCCTCATCACGCACGAGAGCCTCATGACGGACGGTATCGCCGAGCGGCGCGCCGACACTCCGACGGACGACATCCGTGGGAGCTTCATCACCTCGCACCGCGCGGCCAATGCGTGCGCGCGCGAGCTGGCGCGACTCCATGGCGCGATCGCCGATGGACTCGCGGCGTGGGGGGCAGGCACCCCGGCCGGCGGCGCCGAGCCGGGTCTCGCCGATGCACCGGTGGTGCGCCGCACGCCGGGTCGCTGCCTCGTTCAGGTCGGACCCGTCGCCCTGACGATCGCCTGGCTGCAGCGCGCCCAGGGGACCGTGGCCGACGGCGAGCTGCTGGTCGTGGTGTGGCGTGGTTCGGTCGCCGTGCAGACGATGCGCGGCTTCGAGCGCACGGCGGACCGCGTCGGCGCCAGTTCGGCGGTCCCGGTGTGGGAGCGCGTGTTCGTCGCGAGCGCCGACAGCGAGGCAGCATGGGCGTGGGTGCCGGCCGGCACGGCCGACGTCACGCTGTCGTCGACGGCGCTCGCCGATCAGTGCATCGAACGTCTGCGCGCTGCACACGCCGAGTGTGCGCGTGCACGCTGAGCCGAAGGACGCGGCGAAGACCACCCGCCCGCGCGGCCCCGCATCCGCGGACTGGCGCGCCGCCGTCGCGCCGTACGTCGGCCCGAACGCCACCCGCGCGATCGCGCAGCTCGTCTCCACCCTCGGGCTGCTCGTGCTCTCGCTCGGATTCGAGTACTGGCTGCTCGACCATTCGATCTGGCTTTCGTTGGCGCTCGCACCACTCTCGGGTGGATTGCTCGTGCGCACCTTCATCCTCATGCACGACTGCGCGCACGGCTCGTTTCTGCCGTGGCGACGCGCCAGCGAGATCGTGGGGTACGTCACCGGGGTGCTCACGTTGACGCCGTTCGGGCAGTGGCGGCGCGATCACGCCCTGCACCACGCGTCGTCCGGAGACCTCGAGCGGCGCGGGCACGGCGACGTCCCGACCCTCACGGTACGCGAGTATCTCGCGCGCTCACCGCGCGGGCGCCTCGTGTATCGCACGATCCGTCATCCGGCGAGCCTGCTCCTCGGCGGGCCGATCCATCTGATGTTCAGTCAGCGATTCCGACCGCGCAGCAAGGCGACCGGCGCACCACAGGTCGCGAGCGTGTGGGCCACCAACGCCGGGATCCTCGCGCTGGGCACCGCGCTCGTCCTGCTCCTCGGCTGGGAGATGGTGGCGCTCGTCTACCTGCCGGCGTACTACCTGGCGGCGATGGCGGGCGTGTGGCTGTTCTACGTGCAGCATCAGTTCGAGGATGCGTACTGGGAATCCGGCGCAGAGTGGGACTACGCGACGGCAGCGCTCCATGGCAGCTCGCACCTCGTGCTCCCGCCGCTGTTGCAGTGGTTCACGGGGAGCATCGGGCTGCACCACGTCCACCATCTCGCACCGCGCATCCCCAACCACCGGCTGCAGCGCTGTCACGACGCGACGCCGCTGCTGCAGACCGCGCCCGTGCTCACGCTGCGCAGCGGGGCCGCTGCACTCAAGCTGTCCCTCTGGGACGAGGAGCGGCGGCGCATGGTGCGGTTCGACGAGGTGACGGACCCCACCGCGTAGACCGCCGCAAGCGGGCGCGCTCGCGCCCTGTCGATCCTGCACGCTGCCGTTCGTACAGAAGGTGAGCGCGGACATGCCGTCCGCATCGACCTTCGGGAGGCACGAATGCGCAAAGTGATGGTGCTCGAGAACCTGACGCTCGACGGCGTCATGCAGGGCCCCGGCCGTCCCGACGAGGACACGCGGGACGGCTTCACCCACGGCGGGTGGGCCGCGCCCTACAACGACGCGGTGAAGGGGCAGGCGATGGGCGAAGGGATGTCCAAGGGCGCCGATCTGCTCTTCGGCCGGCGCACGTACGAGGACTTCTTCGCGGTCTGGCCCAAGCGCACCGACAACCCGTTCACCCCGGTGCTCGACGCAGCGCGGAAGTACGTCGCGTCGCGCACGCTGACGGAGCCGCTCCCCTGGCAGAACTCCGTGCTGCTCCACGGTGACGCCGCGGATGCCGTCGCGCGACTCAAAGAGGAGGACGGCCTCGACCTGCTCCTGATGGGCAGCGGCGTGCTCGCCGAGTCGCTGCGTCGTCGCGGATTGGTGGACGAGTACATTCTGATGATCCATCCCCTCGTGCTGGGCACCGGCCGCCGCCTCTTCGCCGACGGCGGCATGTCGTCGCTCACCCTCGTGAAGAGCGTGCCGACGACGACGGGGGTGATCATCGCCACCTACCGCGCGCAGACATGAAGCAATACCTGATCAGCTTCTATCAGCCCGACGGGCCGCCGCCGCCACCGGAATTCCTCGCGCCGATCATGCGCGAGATGGGCGTCATCCAGAGCGAGCTGGAAGCCGCGGGGTGCTGGGTGTTCGCCGGCGGACTGCATCCGCCGAGCACGGCGACGCTCCTCCGCGCGACGGCCGACGACGTGCTGATCACCGACGGCCCATTCGTCGAGGGGAAGGAAGTGCTCGGCGGATTCACGATCATCAAGGCG
>Ga0068857_100006171_pt1 | contig 10246 bp, 4 predicted proteins | sample KBSCornC72_FD_66591 | JGI IMG/M metagenome (GOLD analysis project Ga0068857, IMG submission 66591) | Corn rhizosphere microbial communities from Kellogg Biological Station, Michigan, USA - KBS Corn C7-2 | ecosystem: Host-associated > Plants > Roots > Rhizosphere > Soil ...
CGCCTGGGGAAGCGAACCGAACGGCCGGCTCAGAAAACGATGTAGTGTGCTGCGGTTATCCTGACGGGGCGCACCGAAGCGACGGTCCCATGGCTCCGGTGGGAGATAAGGACCGTGCGCGTCGTAGTAGTTGAGGAAGGCGAAGAAGGGACGACTGCCCCGCTGGTCCACCCAATTCAGGAAGCGCCGGCTAATAGAGGGAGCGTCGATCCGAACGAGGTGCTGGTCGGTACGGAGTAGATCACGGACCAGATAACTGTAGTCCAGCTGCCGGCCGATCGATGTCGCCTCGAGGATGTCACGCGGGCGAAAGAGGTAGTCCTCGTAGTGGGCGAAGCCCCGGTTCAGGCCGAATTCCCAACTCAGGTAACCCACATTGGCGACGAACCCACCGGTCACGTAACCCCGGGCAGCAAACCGCTCGGCCAGAGTCGGGACCTTGCGGTCGAGCGGTTCGATCCAGTCTGCCGAGAGCTGATGGGGATAGTCGCCGGTGAGCAGGCTAGCGTGCGAAGGCAAAGTCCAGGGCGCAGTCGAAAAGGCTCGCTCGAACCGCACGCCTCTGGCAGCCAGCCGGGTAAGCGCGGGACTGGTGTCTCTATGGTAGCCGTAGAGGCTTAGGCTCTTGGCCCTCACCGTGTCGAGGATGATCAGGAGGACATTGGGACAATCTCCGGTTACAGCCGGCAGGTTCCCTACTGCCCCCCGCTCCCTCAGGATTTGAACGCCGACGGTGCCAGCCGCGATAAGCGCCACTCCCGTGGCAAGCGTCGTAAGAACCATCCCGGACTTTCGCTCCCACACCTCTGTTCTGGGTGAGAGCATTCGGGCCGCCTGCCATGCCAATCCAGCAGACAGGGCCAGCACCGCCACCTTGTGGAACCCGGGCTCCATGAACAGGAGCGCGCTGAAGCCCATGAACGCGAGCAGGAAGAACACCAGCCTCGCCGGGATCAGCCTTGGCCACAGTCGCGCCAGCAGTGCGAGACCCAGGACCGGGACCGCGAAGAGGACCAGGTCTCCCACGGGCGCCATCCACCCGAAATGGGCGCTGACGTGAACCAGCCGGCCGAGCACCAGCCGTCTCGAAAGCAACACCAACGCTTCCAGTAGACCGGTGAGAAGACCAGCCGAAAATCCGAGTAGGAGGATGGCGCGCGGCGTCAGGCGCTGTGCTGGAGCGGGCGACATGCTGCTCATCGGATGGCAGTCGGCACCAGGCTCTTGAACCGTTCCCGGAACTGTTCAACCAGCTGAGTGGAGTCAGCGGCAAGATTGGTAAGCTCCTGTGGATCGCGACGGAAGTCGTAGAGCTCCGCCTCTCCCGACTGCAGTATGATGAAATGCCAGGTGTCGGTGGTGAGCGACGCGAGCCAGCCCCGTGACGCAGGCCAGGACGTCGGCACGGTGGAGCGCTGAGCGAGTTCCGCAATTCCGACGGCGGAAGAGTCCGGTTTGCCCAGCAGCGACACGCCTGGCACGGCTTTCTCCGGGAGCCCGGCAGCCTCGGCGATCGTCGCAGCAATCTGCTCCAAATCAACTGGCTCGGTACGGCGAGTACCCGACGGTAGCCGGACAGGCCAACGAAGCAACAGCGGAATATTCACCTGTTCGCGGTAGAGACTGTGGCCGTGGAAATAGAAACCATGCTCCCCGAAGCTCTCTCCGTGATCGCTGGTGAAGATGATCAGGGTGTTGTCAAGCTTTCCCCGCTTTTTCAGCTCGTCCAGTAGTGAGCCGATCTGGGCATCGTAGTAGAGAATGGATTCGTCATAGGCATCGATATCGGCCTGGATCTGCTCCGGGGTGAGCCGGTGGAACTCACCGGTGATGGCGCCTAGCGCCACGCCCGGCTCACCCGCCGGACGGCGAGAGACATCGGAGAATCGTCCCAAATAGGGCGATTGTGGAAAGTGCGGCCCGTGCACATCGAAGTAGTTCACGAAGCCGAAGAAGGGGCGGTCGTGAAGCCCATCAATCCAGCTCAGCAGATGGGCATTCACATCGGAAGCGCTCTTGCGTCCGGGAATATCCCGGGGGCCCAGCTTCGGCCAAACGTCGTAGGCCAGGCGGCGCCCCAGCACGGTGCGCACCAGTGCGTCGCCCACGTTCTGGAAGTAATCCTCATACCGGATGAAGCCACGACCCAAGCCAGTTTCCCTTCCGCACCAGTAGATGTTCGCGACGAAGCCGCCGGTCGCATATCCCTCGTGCCTCAGGAGCTCGGCGATCGTCGGAAATTTGTGATCCAAATAGGGCCGCCGCAGGACTCCGGCTCGGTGCTCGTGCTGTTGCCGGCCGGTCATCATCGTGGCATGGCTCGGCAATGTCCACGAGGAACTGGAGGTCACGTTTTCGAAGAGCCATCCCTCCTGAGCCAGACGCTCCAGCGTCGGTGAGGTCGGGCGGCCATATCCATAGACCGAGAGGTGATCGGCCCGCTGGGTGTCGATGACGAGAAGGAGGATGTTGGGGCGACCGGTTGGGGCTGCCGGCAGGCTGGAGACGCGCCGAGCTTCGGCTAACCGTGCCCCGACCGTGAGTACCACCGCAGTGAGTGCCACCGCACCGAGGACCTTCGGCAACGTTCGCCGTGCGGTCGAAACCCACCACTCCGGACGACGCCGGTAGAGCCGGGTCAGGGCGACGCCGAAGCCAAGCCCGAGCAATACGCAAGCCCGCTCATCGAGGATGAGACCCTGCAGCGAGGTCGCCAAGTAGGCACCGAGGGCGACCAGCAAGAAGACCAGCACCAGGTCCCAGCGGACTCGCGGGAGGAGTTTCCCGAGACCTGCGACCAGCAGTCCCACCAGTCCAAACGCAGCCGCATAAACCAGCGGGGCCACCCAGAGGATCGGAGGAGCGGTGCCGTTCTGCCAGGAGAGTCCGCCTGGAATGAGCGTCCACAGCATGGCTTCCAGCGCCTCGATGAAACCGTAAACCAGGCCCAACCAGAGGGCAAAGAGAACGAGATGCGGTCCCGCGATCCGGATTCCCCTCGCCGAAGGCGGCGTGCCGGGGGAGGAGGCTGTCATGGTCGCTTCGTGCCAACCCGAGTCTTAGTCACACTCGGGAGCGACGCACGGAGCGCTGCCAACGTATCGGCAAGGGCTGGTTCCTTGGAAAGGTCGTTCACCTCGAGACTGTCATCGAAGTCGTAGAGTTCCTCCACTCCGTCCCCGTTGAGGATCAGCCGATAGCCCCCCAGTTGTACCGCATACATGGATCCCCGACTCACCGGTGTCCCGCGAGGGAGTTTCGGTGCATAGCTCACTTTCATGAGCAGAGTATCGGGAGCGGGAGCCTCACCCGCTCGCTGACTCCAGAACCGTTCGAGAGACCGTCCGGGGAACGGGTGGGACTGGCCGACTCCCGTCAGATCCATCACCGTCGCCGCCAGGTCTCGCAGGGAGACCGCAGCGTTTACGCTCCGCCCAGCCGGCAGGTGGCCAGTCCAGGTGATGATCAACGGAACCCGCGACACCGTCTGATACAGGCTGTTGCCGTGGTAGAAGACCCCATGTTCACCGAACTCCTCACCGTGATCTGCGGTCACAATGACGATTGTATTGGCCAGGAGTCCCCGCCGTTCCAACTCGCTGAACAGTTCTCCCAGCCTGGAGTCGAGGTAGGCCAACGCACCATCGTAGGCGCCCTTGGCGGCCTCAGCCTCGGCGGGAGACCAGCCGATCACTCGATCATGGCGAAGGCCATGGACCAGCCGGATTGAGGCAGGGTCGCTGAACTGCTCCTCATATGGGGGTGGAGACTCATAGGGATCGTGCGCATCCATGTAATTCAGGAAGGCGAAGAAGGGCCGATTCTCGGGACGATCGTCGAGCCAGTGCAGAAGCTCGCCGTTGATCGCATCTGCGGGCCGAACCACCTTGTGAAACCGGACCCGGTAGCTCGGCATCAGCAGCCGGCCCAATGCCGAACTGAAGAGAATCTGTGCCGGGGTGGCGGGGAAATCTTCATAGTGCTGGAAGCCCCGCTGCAGCCCGAAGACGCGGCTGCAATAGGAGTTCGCCACGAAACCGGCGCTGGCATACCCATGAGCTCCGAGCACCTCGGCCAGGGTCGGGTAGGTCCCATCGAGCGGAGCGAGCCAGTCAGCGCTGAGTTCATGAGGCCAGCGACCGGTCAGGATCGAAGCGTGAGACGGCAGCGTCCATGGGGCTGTGGACATGGCGCGATCGAATCGGACTCCGCGCCGGGCCCACTCTTCAAGGTGAGGCGTGTTGGGTCGAGGATAGCCATACAGGCTGAGGCGCAAAGCCGCGACCGTATCGAGCACCAACAGCAGCACGTTCGGCGATCCGCTCGACGCGGCCGGCAGGGCTGCCAGCGCGCGCCGTTCCCGGAGCGCCCACGAGCCCCGCAGGCCACCGGCGACCAGCGCGACAGCGAATCCCAAGGCCCAGAGCGACCTGTGAACCAGCCGCTCGAATCGCTCTCGACGAGGAGCAACGATGCGTAGAGTCTGAACGCCCAGACCGATCGCCAGGACGCCAGCGGCGACACGGTGCAGCTGCTCCGCAGCCAAGAGCATTGGAAGGAAGGCGAACACCGCAAAGACGCCGACGATGAAACGCCAGCTGATCAGCCTCGGTAACACCCAGGACACCAACAGGAAGAGAATCCCGAGGCAGGAAAGCACCACCATCGAGGCGAGCGGACCGGTCCACAGCATATCCAGGTTACGCAGCACCGAGGCATGCAGTACGAACTTGCGGAAGGTGAGCACGACGGCCTCACCTATTCCGGCGAGCAGTCCGAACCAGGCAGCAAGCGTCAGAGTCTCGAGCGGCCGCAGGGGCTGTGATCGGTCCGTGGGCCCGGCTGGTGAGATCATGGGTGTCCGACCCGAGCGTCAGGTGTGTGAATCGTTGGTCGCTGCGGCGACTGGTGTCTCCCCAGCAGTGGCTCGGTTCATGGGCGAGGCGTGCTGTTGGCCTGGGCCCGCACTGGCACCAGTGCCTTGAGCGCCCCACGAAGCTGTTCGAGCCGAGCGCCAGCCTCGGGGGAGGTCGCAAGATTAATGGTTTCCGAGGAATCGCGGTTGAAATCGAACAGCTCCTCGTAGCCATCTCCCCGCCTTATTAGCCGCCCGCCATCCAAGACGACGGCGCGCATCGGGCCCTTGGAAACCGGGGTATTGCTCGGCAGCCTGGGATCGAAGTTCACCTCCTGGAGCAGGGTGTCGGCAGTTGCCGCCGAATCCCGTCTCTCCGACAGCCAGTAGCGGCTCAGGCTCGCACCCGGAAAGGGGTGGGCCACGCCGGGCAGGGCGACGGACATGATCGTGGCCGCCAGATCGCGGAGTGAAACCGGATCATCCACTACGCGGACGGCGGGGAGTCCACCAGGCAATTTCATCAGCAGGGGAATCTGCACGGAGGGGCGGTACAGGCTGTTGCCGTGCCAGAAGACCCCGTTCTCCCCGAACTCCTCTCCGTGGTCGGAAGTCACGATGATCAGAGTATTCTGGGTGAGCCCGCGCCGATCCAACTCGTGGAACAAGTTTCCCAGCTCGGCGTCCATGTAGGCGATCGAGCCGTCGTAGGCGTCCTTCGCGGCTTGAATCACCTCCGGCGGCCATTGCAGGGCGGGAGCATCTTCCCGCATCTGCTCCAGCTCCTTGCGCCGCGAGGCGTCGCCGAACTTCTGGTCGAAGGGCGCCGGCGGCTGGTAGGGACCGTGTGCATCGTAGTAGTTGAGAAAGGCGAAGAACGGCCCCGGTTCACGATTCCCGTCCAGCCACGAGAGGAATTCACGATTGACTTCGGCCGCTCGCTTGCGGATCGCGCGATAGCGGAAGAAGGGGCTCACGCTGACCAGCTTGCCCAGCGTGGAGCTGAACAGGATGCGGGCCGGGTTCACGGGATAGTCTTCGTAATGCGCGAAGCCGCGCCGTATCCCGGTCTCGTAGCTGCAGTACATCGTATTGGCGACGAATCCCGCGCTCCGATATCCGTGGGATTCGAGCACCTCGGCCAGAGTGGGATAGCGCCCGTCGAGCGGCCTGCGCCAGTCGGCGGTCATCTCGTGGGGGAAATGGCCGGTGAACATCGTGGAGTGGGAAGGCAGGGTCCACGGCGCGGTGGAAAGAGCCCGGGCAAAGCGCACCGCATTGGGCGCCCAGCGTTCCAGCTCGGGGGTGGTCACCCGTTCGTAGCCATAGACACTCAGGCTGAGGGAGCGCACCGTGTCCAGGACGATGAGCAGGATGTTGGGAGCACCCGCCACGGGCGCAGGCCGCAGACGGGCCGCTCGGCGTTCGTTCCACAGCGTGAGCCCGCGAACCATCCCCGCCGTCACCAGCAGCAGGACGACGAGCACCGGAAGCGTTCGCCCAACCACCGCCAGAAAACGATCGAAACGGGGAGCGAGAAACCGCGAGGCCTGGTAGCCTACGCCAACCGCGATAAGGATCGACGCCACTTGGTGCAACGGACCGTACATCAGGAGCAGGGCGAAGATCGAGAGCCCTGCCAGCACACCGGCAACCGCCGGCGCCGTGAATCGTCCCGGCCACCACCGATGCGCCAGGGCAAGCAGTAGCCCGACCGCGAGAAAACACAGTGCATCCGCCACCGGCACCATCCAGGCCGCGTCTTGCCCGAGAAAGAGGAAGCGATGCAGGAGATAGCGGCGCAGGCCGAGGAGGATCACTTCCCCGAAACCGGTGGCCAGGCCGAACCACAGTGCCAACCGTACGACCGGGCCGCTCCGTCCGGACGAAATACTCATTGAATGGGCCTGGGCATGAGGCGATGGAGCCGATCTCCGAGGGCCTTCATGGTTCCGGCGAAGCTCGAATCAGAGGCGAGGTTATGCTCTTCCCCAGGATCACGGGTGATATCGAACAGTTCCGCGGTGCCCGCCTGCGAGCGGATGTAGTGGAACCGATCGCTGACCAATGCCGCTAGCCATCCATGGGAAACCGGGAGCTCCGCCGGCAGTCCGGTCCGTCCGGCGACCTGCGACATCGCAGTTGCAGCTGAATCCCCTGGCGCGAACAGCGAGCGTGAGGGGAATGTCACCTGCGGGAGTCCGGCCGCTTCCGCCAGTGTCGGCGCGATCTGATCGAGCCCCACCGCATGATGCCAGCGCGCGACGTCGAGATGACCGGGCCAGTGCATGATCAGAGGGATGTGGATCTGGTCGCGATACAGGCTGTTGCCATGGGAGAAGAGTCCGTGGTCTCCGAAGGCTTCGCCGTGGTCGCTGGTGACGATCACAAGGGAGCGCTGCAGTAACCCACGCTGCTCCAGGGCGGTGAACAGTTCCCCGAGCTGGGCATCGAGGTAGAGAATCGACTCGTCATAGCCGTCGATGTCCCGCTGAATCTCCTCCGGAGACTCCCGCCGGAGCTCGGCGCCCTGGGCTCCGATATCGATCATCGGCTCTCTGGGAGCCCGCGACAAGTGAGTAGTTCCCGAGAACCGGCCGAGGTAGGGAGGCGGTGGGCGAAACGGTTTGTGAACATCCAAGTAGTTAGCGAAGACGAAAAACGGGCGGCCCTTGAGCCCGTCGATCCACTGGAGCATCTCGCGATTTACGTCGGCGGCACTCTTGCGGCCGGGAATGTCGCGCCGGCCCAGGGCCGGAAGCGCGTGGTAGGCGAGCCACCGGCCCAACACCGTGCGGGCGATCGCGTCGCCGGGATGTCCGAAATAATCCTCGTAGTGTATGAACCCCCGATCGATGCCGGTACGGCGGCCGCACCAGAATACGTTGGCGACAAAGCCGCCAGTAGCGTAGCCGGCATGACCGAGCGCTTCGGCGATCGTGGGGAACCGGTCATCGAGGAACGGACGCTTCGCCACGCCAGCCCGGTGGTCGGCCAGCGGGTGACCGGTCATCATGGTGGCGTGACTGGGCAGAGTCCAAGGCGCGCTGGCAGTCGCGTTGTCAAACGTCCAGCCCTGTCCGGCAAATCGATCCAGATTGGGCGAGGTCGGGCGAGAATAGCCATGAAGCGAGAGATGGTCCGCGCGCTGGGTGTCAATCACCAACAGGATCAGGTTCGGGCGTTCGCCGGAAATGGCAGGCAGCGCCACGAGACGGGAGCGCTCGTGCAGTATCGTCGCGAGCCACACGCCGGCCGCGGCCAGGATCACGAGAACGATCAGGGGCGGCAGGAGACTGAGCGCCCCGAGGAACCAGCGCTCTCTCCGCGCCCGATAGGCTCGGGTAAGAACCACTGCGAGGCCGATACCTATCAACGCCGAAGTGACTTGACTGAACAGGACGGGGTGAAGCTCAACGGCGAGCCAACCGCCGAGCAGCGCGAGTCCCGCCAGGAGGAGAATGTCCCATGGCACGCGGGGCAGCACCAGTGCGCCCAGGGCGGCGAGCACCCCACACACTGCGAAGGCGGCGCCATAAAACAGGGGAGCGACCCACAGCACCGGATAGCCGGTCGCCGTGCGCCAGTCGAGAGCGCCGGGAACCAGGAATGAGAGCACAGCCTGGCCGGCCTCGATGAACCCGAAGAGCAGGCCGATCGCGAAGGCGAACCCGACCAACCGGAACCCGGTGAAGCGGACCGGGGATTCGGTCACCGGGGACTCCTGGAAGCAGAACTGGCACCCAAGGTACCGGGGAGCCCCCGCTCCAACACCGTCAGTGTGTCCCGCAACTCGGGGACTGCTGCAAGGTCTCGCAACTCTGCCGGATCGGCCCGGAGATCGTAGAGCTCACGATTGCCCGACTCAAACTGGATCAGGTGCCAGCGCTGGGTCGCGACCGATTTCACCCATCCTTTTCCCGTCTGCCAGGTAGGAGGATTGCCCGGGACGCGAGGACCCTCGGAGATGGCCGGCTCGGCGGTCGAATCGGCGGGATCCAAGTAGGTGAGAAGCGACCGTCTGTGGGACCCCGCTGCCGGCAGACCAGCCACCTCCAGCACCGTAGCGGGGATCGCGCGCAGATCGACCGCGCGATCCACTCTCTTTCCGGCGGGAATGCGGCCCGGTCCCCAGAGAATGAGGGGGACTCGGATCTGCTCGAGATACAGCGTGGCGCCGTGGTGCACCGTGCCGTGCTCCCCGAAGCTCTCACCGTGATCACCGGTCACAATCACGATGGTGTGCTCCAGCAGGTGCCGCGCCGCAAGGCTGTCGAGTAAAACACCGATCTGATGGTCAAGGTAGAGCAGCGATTCGTCGTAACGGTCCCGCCAGGCAGCGAGCACGGCTGAATCGGGTACCGTTCCTTCGTTCCACGCGCCGATCTCGATCTTTCGAGTGCGGGCGACCGAGTCTCCCGGGGGCGAGAAGCGTCCCGCCCAGCCCTGCGGCGGCCGATATGGAGCATGGACGTCGAAATAGTTGAGAAACGCGAAGAAGGGCCGACCGCGATGACTGTCGAGCCAGCCGAGTAGCTCACGGTTCACATCTTCCGCGCGCTTGCGACCCGGAATATCGACCTGTCCGATCATCGGAAAGATCTGATAGGCGATGGCGCGGCCCATCACGGTCCGGGTGAACCCATCCATCAGACTGCCGTAGAAGTCCTCGTAGTGAATGAATCCCCGGTTAAGCCCGGTATGACGTCCGGTCCAATACGTATTGGCCACGAACCCCCCGGTCAGGTATCCGGATCCGCGCATCTGTTCGGCGAGGGTAGGAAACCGGCGATCGAGGAACAGCCGGCTGTTCACCCCGGCGCCGTGTTCACCGACCAGTTGTCCCGTCATCATACTGGAATGAGAGGGCAGCGTCGTAACGGCAGGCGAGGTGGCCCATGTGAAACTGACACCCTCGTCGGCGAGACGCCCCAGCCGAGGAGTGGTAGCTCGGGAGTATCCATACGCGGTGAGGTGGTCGGCGCGCTGAGTATCCATCACGATCAGCAACACGTTGGGCGCTGAAGCCGCGATCGCGGGCAGGCGCGCGATCGCAAGCCGCTCAGCAATCGCAGTGGACCCGGTGCCAATCACTCCAATCAGCAGCGTCGCCGCCACTAGCCACGGAGCACTTCTCACCAAGGCAAAGCCCCACCGGGTGCGATTGGAGGTGTAAATCCGGATGGCCACCGATGCCATGCCCAACCCCAGCAGCACAGAAGTGCCCGCGGAAAACCAGGGGCGCATGAGAGTGGTGAGGGAAATGCCGAGCAGCGAGATGAAGGTGAAGATCATGGCGACATCCGCCCAGCGTTGCTTCAGCGCTCGGTCGAGCAGGGCGAACAGAATCGCGGCGGGAAGGAAGACCAGGAGATAAACCGCGGGAGCCGC